>Ga0256841_1000227_pt1 | contig 61381 bp, 52 predicted proteins | sample 356308metaG_FD_185971 | JGI IMG/M metagenome (GOLD analysis project Ga0256841, IMG submission 185971) | Hydrothermal vent microbial communities from Mid Atlantic Ridge, Atlantic Ocean - 356-308 | ecosystem: Environmental > Aquatic > Marine > Hydrothermal vents | place: Atlantic Ocean: Mid... | reverse complement strand
ACGGGGCGTGATCGGCACCAACAACTACGACGGCAACACCACCCTGTGCATGTCGTCGGCGGTCTCGGGCTACAAGCGCTCCTTCGGCTCCGACGGCCCGCCCGGCTGTTACGAGGATTTCGAGCACACCGAATGCCTGCTGGCCATCGGCTCCAACCTGCCCGAGCAGCACCCGGTGATCTTCTGGCGCCTGAAGCAGGCGCTGGAGAAGCGCCGGTTTCCGGTGATCGTCGTCGATCCCCGGGTCACCATGTTCGCCCAGATGGCCGACATCCACCTGCCCATCAAGCCGGGCACCGACGTGGTGCTGCTCAACGCCCTGGCTCACGTGATCCTCGAGGAAGGACTGGAGGATCGGGCCTACATCGAGGCCCACACCTCCGGCTACGACGAATTCGCCGCCCTGGTGAAGGAATACGATCCGCTCACCGCCTCGCGGATCTGCGGCATCGACGAAGACACCATCCGCAACGTGGCGCGCACCTACGCCAAGGCCGGCGCGGCCATGACCATCTGGACCATGGGCATCAACCAGTCCACTCATGGTTCCGACGGCGTGGTGGGGATCAACAACCTCAACCTCATCACCGGCAACATCGGCAAGCCCGGTGGCAGCAGCCTGTCCATCACCGGCCAGTGCAACGCCATGGGCACCCGCGAATGGTCTTCCTGCTCGGGCCTGCCGGGCTACCGTGCCCTGGAGAACGAGCAGGATCGTATCGACATCGCCAACTTCTGGGGCATCGATCCCGAGTTCTTCCCCAAGAAGCGCGGCCTGTTCCAGACCGACATCTTCCCTGCCATCGAGACCGGGCAGATCAAGGGCCTGTGGATCATCGCCACCAATCCCATGACCTCCATGCCCAACACGGCGCGGATCCGCAAGACCCTGGAGAAGCTGGAGTTCCTGGTGGTGCAGGATGCCTACGAGGACGTGGAGACCAACGAATACAGCCACGTCTATCTGCCCGCGGCCCTGTGGGCCGAAAAGGAAGGCTGCTTCACCAACACCGAGCGGCGGGTGAACCTGATCCGCAACGTGGTGCCGCCCCATGCCGACTCCAAGCCGGATCTGTGGATCTTCAACCAGATGGCCACCCGCTTCGAGCAGGGGCGCAAGATGCGCTTCCCCGAAACCGCCGCCGGCGTGTTCGACGAGATGCGCGAGCTGTCCAAAGGGCGCATGCTCGACTATTCAGGCATGACCCACGAGAAGATCGAACAGCAGCGGGGCATCCAGTGGCCCTGCCCGGAAGGCGCCGAGACCGGCACGCCGCGCCTGTACACGGATGGCAAGTTCCAGCACGCCGACGGCAAGGCCAAACTGATCCCGCTGCCCTTCGTGGACAACAACGAGCGGCCCGACGACGAATACCCCTTCTGGCTCAACAGCGGCCGGGTGGTGGAACACTTCCATTCCCGCACCCGCACCGGCAAGGTGGGCAACCTCAACAAGTTCAGCCCCACCCCCTACATGGAGATGAACCCCGATGCGGCCCGCGATCTCGGCATCGAACACGGCAGTTACGCCCGCCTGGTGTCGAAGCGCGGCGACGCCGTGGTGCTGGTGCAGACCACCCAGCGGGTGCCCTACAACATGGTGTTCATCCCCTTCCACTTCCACGAATGCGTCAACCGCCTGACCCTCGGCCTGCTGGATCCCCACTCCCGCCAGCCGGCCTTCAAGCAGGCGGCCGTGCGCATCGAACCGGTGGAAGACCAACAGGCCGCCGCGGTGCGCAACCGCGCGGCGAGGACGTATTAGACTCGGTGGAAGGAACGCAGAGGGCGCAGAGACGCAGAGAACGCAGAGAACGCAGAGATTTTCTGTCGGATTGTGAGTGAATGCGTACACACGGAAGATGATGAGTCGTTTGACCATGCCGGCATTTCTCCGCGACCTCTGCGTCTCTGCGATCTCTGCGTTGTTTACAGTGAACCCGAACAGTGACGACAATGTATAAAGTACGCGACGACGAACCCGATTACGCCTTTCTTCCCGATGTGCAGCCGCCGGAGAAGAACCGTTACGGCAAGCCCATCGATCTGGTGGATTCGCCCGAGGATCCGCTGGTGGCCGATGGCCTGGTGATCAACGGCGAGCGCAGCAAGCCGGACAATCCCAACCGCTACAAGCAGCACGGCTTCTATTTCAACGCCGACAACTGCATCGCCTGCCATGCCTGCGAGTCGGCCTGTTCGCTGAAGAACGATCTGCCGCCGTATCTCGCCTACCGGGCGGTGGGCTACGTGGAGGGAGGCGTGTATCCCAACACCACGCGGATCAACATCTCCATGGCCTGCAACCACTGCGACAACCCGGTGTGCCTCAAGGGTTGCCCCACCCGGGCCTATACCAAGTTCGCCGAATACGGCGCGGTGCTGCAGGATCCCGACATCTGCTTCGGCTGTGGCTACTGTACCTGGGTCTGCCCCTACAACGCCCCGCAACTGGACATGCAGCGCGGTCACGTGCACAAGTGCAACATGTGCATCGATCGCCTGGAGGTCGGGCTCAAGCCGGCCTGTGCGGCCGCCTGCCTGGGCGGGGCCCTGGACTTCGGGCCCATCGAAACCACGCCGGAGAACCGCGAGCAGCTCGAGACGCGGATCCCCGGCTTCCCCACGCCGGACATCACCCATCCCAACATCCGCTTCCAGCAGATCCGCTCCCTTCCCCGGGAGATGGTGCGCACCGACGCCATGCCCCTGCGTTACGAGCAGGACGAGCCGGGCAAGGGGCCGTACAGGCCCAAGGTGCGGGATACGGGCCGCCAGCCCCGGTGGAACCTGCACAAGCTGCGTTCGCGGGAAGATCCCCTGGTGATCTTCACCCTGATCTCCCAGGGCGTGATCGGTGCCTTCCTGGCACTGTTCCTCGGTCCGTTGTTCGGTCTCGAGGCCCTGTCGGCCGAGAGCCATCCGCTGGCCCGTTCCCTGAGCCTGTTCGTGCTGCTGGGCCTGGAGACCTTCGCCCTGGCACTATCGACCATGCACCTGGGACGGCCGCACCGCTTCTACCGGGCCTTCAACAACCTGCGCCATTCGCCGGTCAGCCGCGAGGTGGCGGGGATCGCCGTGTTCTTCAATCTGCTGGCCGCCTACACGCTGCTCGAGGCCTTCCCGGGCCTGTTCGGCTGGCTGCTGGCGGGGTGGCATGCCGGCCTGCTGGCCGTCACCGGCTGGGGCGCGGCGGTGGCCGGGCCGCTGGCCATCTGGTTCATGCACCGGATCTACCGCATTCCCGCGCGGCCCTTCTGGAACCACTGGCAGGTGCTCACCAGCTTCTACGGCAACATGCTCGCCCTGGGCAGCCTGTTCGTGATCCTGATCTTCGGCGGCGTGCTGCTGGCGGCGGGCGAGCCGCTTTCGCCCCTGCTCAACGTGTTCGGCAGTCTGCTCTTCGCCGGCCTGATCCTGGAAGGCTTCGGCCTGTGGCGCCACGCCCGCGACATGCAGGCCGCCGACGGCGAGGGTGCCGCCGCCCACTACGAGCAGCGCACCACCTTCGGCAAGACCTGGCGCCTGCGCAACGCCCTTCTGGCCACGGGCGCCCTGGCCGCCCTGCTGCTGGCCCTGTTCGGCGGCAGCGGCGCGCTCACCTATGCCCTGTGGATCGCCACGGCGCTCGCCGTGCTCGGTGCCGCCGTGATCGGCCGCGCCCTGTTCTACGTGCTGGTGATCCCCACCACCATGCCCGGCGCCTTCTTCTGGCGCAACCGGGGCTTCCAGGAACACGCCCGCGAATCGGGCCTGGCCGAAATGCCCCAGGTCGGCGTGCTGGCCGACACGCATTGAACCGGGCCGGGGTGGAAGGAACGCAGAGGGCGCAGAGACGCAGAGAACGCAGAGCGTGACATTGAGAGGAAAGTTGCATTGTGTGAGTGTGCGGGGCCGTTTCGACCCGGTTCCAGGCTGCAATAACAATCTCCGCGACCTCTGCGTCTCTGTGATCTCTGCGTCATTTGCAGTGAAACCTCATGCCTCGCACACTGGAAGAGATTGACGACGACCTGGCCCGGGCGGTGTTTCGGGCGGTGTACGATTCGCCCGTGCAGAAGCGCCGGCGGCGCCTGGCGGTGGCGGTGCTGGTGGTCAAGCACCTGGGTCGGGGGCTGGTGATGATCTGGCCGGCCTACGTGGTGCTGCTGGCCCTGGCGCTGCTGCCGGGGGTGGTCGAACGCTGGTGGTATCTGGCCGCGCTCATGCCGGGCGTGCTGGGCTGGTTGCTCATCTACCTGCGCGGCGTGCGCCGCGACTACGCGCAGCGGATCCGGGGGCGCCTCCTGGAGCGGGGCGACTACCGGAAGCTGTTGCTGAACTGAGCATGGTGGAAGAAACGCAGAGGGCGCAGAGACGGGGAGTTCGCAGAGTTCACAGGGAGATGTGGTTGAAAGAAAATTCTTTTGGTTTGCCAACATGACAAATGCAATGCAAAACGTATTCTCAATAAAACTCTGCGTTCTCTGCGTCTCTGCGCCCTCTGCGTTGTTTGCAGCGTACCAGGAATCTCGCTGAATGGCCTTCGAAGTCCAGACCACCTGCCCCTACTGCGGCGTCGGCTGCGGGGTGCTGGCGTCCATCGACGAGGCGGGCAACGTTTCGGTGAAGGGCGATCCGGCCCATCCGGCCAATCTGGGGCGGCTGTGTTCCAAGGGCGCGGCCCTGGCCGACACCATCGGCATGGAAGGGCGGTTGCTGTATCCCGAGATCGAGGGCACCGCCCACGGCTGGGACAACGCGCTGGATTACACCGCCACCCGCCTGCGCGAGATTCTCGACGCCCTCGGCCCCGAGGCCGTCGCCTTCTATGTTTCGGGCCAGCTTCTGACCGAGGACTACTACGCGGCCAACAAGCTGATGAAGGGCTTCCTCGGATCGGCCAACATCGATACCAATTCGCGGCTGTGCATGTCTTCGGCGGTGGCCGCCCACAAGCGGGCCTTCGGCAGCGACACGGTGCCCTGCAGCTACACGGATCTGGAGCGGGCCAAACTGATCGTGCTGGCCGGCTCCAATGCCGCCTGGTGCCATCCGGTGCTCTACCAGCGCATCGTGCGGGCGAAGAAGGAGAATCCGGATCTGATGGTGGTGGTGATCGATCCCCGCGCCACCGCCACCTGCGACATCGCCGACATGCACCTGGCCCTGCGGCCCGGTACCGATCACCTCCTGTTCAACGGCCTGCTGCTGCACCTCGAGGCCCGGGAGGAGCGCAACGCCCTGTTCGTGAACAACTGCACCGAAGGTCTGGAGGCGGCCCTGGCCGCGGCCCGCGAGACGGCCGGCTCCCCCGAGCAGGTGGCGCAGGCCTGCGATCTGCCCCTCGACCAGGTGCGCGCCTTCTACAAGCTGTTCGCCCGCACCGAGCGGGTGGTGAGCATCTTCTCCCAGGGGATGAACCAGTGGTCCTTCGGCACCGACAAGATCAACAGCCTGATCAACTGCCATCTGCTCACCGGCCGCATCGGCCGCCCCGGCATGGGGCCGTTCTCCTTCACCGGCCAGCCCAACGCCATGGGCGGGCGCGAGGTGGGCGGGCTGGCCAACCAGCTCGCCGCGCACATGGAACTGGACGATCCCCAGCATCGGCGCATCGTCCAGGCCTTCTGGCGGGCCCCAAGGCTGGCGGAGAAGGCGGGTCTCAAGGCGGTTGACCTGTTCGAGGCCATCGAGGCGGGGCGGGTGAGGGCGGTGTGGATCATGGCCACCAATCCGGCGGTGAGCCTGCCCGATGCCGGGCGCATGCGCCGGGCACTGGAGAAATGCGAGTTCGTGGTGGTCTCCGACTGCGTGCGCGACACCGACACCACCCGTCATGCCAACGTGCTGTTCCCGGCCCAGACCTGGGGCGAGCGGGAAGGCACGGTGACCAACTCGGAGCGGCGGATCAGCCGCCAGCGGGCCTTCCTGCCCAGCCCCGGGCAGGCCCGGCCCGACTGGTGGATGATCCAGCAGATCGCCCGCCGCCTGGGCTTCGGCGAGGCCTTCGCCTGGCGCAACGCCGCCGACATCTTCCGCGAGCACGCGGCCCTGTCGGCGGCGGAGAACGGCGGCACGCGCGATTTCGACATCGGCGCCCTCGCCGATCTGAGCGATGCCGAATACGACCGCCTGCAGCCGGTGCAGTGGCCGGTGCCTGCCGGCGTCGCACCCGGCCGCCGGCCCTTCGAGGACGGCCGCTTCTACACCCCGGACGGCCGCGCCCGTTTCGTGGCCGTGGGTGCCCATGCCCCCGCCGAGGCGCCCGGCGGAGACTATCCCCTGGTGCTCAACACCGGCCGGATCCGCGACCAGTGGCACACCATGACCCGCACCGGCAAGTCGGCGCGCCTCTCGGGCCACATCGTCGAGCCGTTCGCGCAGATCCATCCGGAGGATGCCGAAGCGCAGGGGATCGCCGAGGGCGATCTGGTGCAGGTGGAAAGCCGGCGCGGGCGCATCGTGGTACGGGCGCGGATCGACGCGGCCCAGCGCTCCGGCAGCGTCTTCGTGCCCATGCACTGGAACGATCAGTTCGCCGCCTGCGCGGCGGTGGACACCCTGACCGGTGCCTTCACCGATCCCCTCTCCGGCCAGCCCGAGTTCAAGCACACGCCGGTGCGCCTCGCCCGCTGGCCGGCAGCCTGGTACGGCTTCCTGCTCAGCCGCCGGCGCCTGGCCATGGTCACCACCGGCTACTGGGCCCTGTCGCGCGGCAAGGGGCTGTGGCGCTACGAACTGGCCGGCCAGGAGCTGCCGGACGACTGGGCGCGCTGCGCCCGCAGCCTGCTCTGCCAGCAGGCCGAGAAGGTCGAGTGGATCGAGTATCACGACAAGGGCCAGCACCGCTATCGGGCGGCGCGGATCGAGAACGGGCGTCTTGAGAGCGTGATCTTCATCGGTCCCGAACCGAAACTGCCGGAGCGGGACTGGCTGCTCAAGCTGTTTGCCGACGAGACGCTCGCAGAGCGGGACCGCATGGCCATTCTCACCGGCAAGCCGGCCTCCGGCCAGCACGATGCCGGCCCGGTGGTCTGCGCCTGCTTCGGTGTCGGCCGCAACGTGCTGGTCAACACCATTCGCCAGCAGCATCTGACCACCCCCGAAGCCGTGGGCGAGGTGCTGCGCGCCGGCACCAACTGTGGCTCCTGCGTGCCGGAGATCCGCGCGATCATCGAGGAGGTGCTGGGAACGTGATGGCCCGCGCGCCTGCAATGGCCTGTCGGAGCGGCGCCCTCGCCGCGATGATGGGTCACGGGTAGCTGGAACAAGCGCCATGGAGTTGCCAGCAACCAGCGACTCGCCACCCGCTACCGGCCTATCGCGGCGAGGGCGCCGCTCCTGCGAGATTTCCGTTAACAGGTATGAACACAGAGGCAAGCAACCGATGTACCCCAACATGCAGACCAAGACCCTCCTGGTCAACGACCGGGAGATCCTCACCGACAGCGAAGGCTACATCGTCAATCTGGACGAATGGAGCGAGGATTTCGTGCGTGCCCAGGCGGCCGCGGAAGGCCTGGAGCTGACCGACGAGCACTGGGAAGTGGTGCGCTTTCTGCGCGATTACTACGCCGAGCATGGCGTGCAGTGCGAGGTGCGCAAGATGGTCAAGCACTTCCGGAAGGTCTGGGGCCCCGAGCGCGGCAGCAGCCGCTATCTGCACAAGATCTTTCCCCGCGGCGGCCCGCAGAAGCAGGGCAACCGCCTGGCCGGGCTGCTGCGCACCAAGGGCGAGCACTGACCCCCGGCAACCCGCACCGGTTGGCAGGCGGCCGAAAGCCGGTGTGTTTCGACGATTTTTCAACGGCGGATCCCGGATGATCCGTCAGGGCAGGGAAGCCGACGGCGCCGCTCCTGGTGCGCCGGCAAAATCCTCGCAGGGAGGCGAGGTCTCCTCTTTCCGGCATCGCCGGCTCGCTGTCTGTGGGCTGGCGTCTTCTTCCTCACGATGGCTAAAGATCAGGCCGTTGCGGCCGTTACAGGGAGCAGGAAGCCCCCGCACCAGGGACGAGCTGCATGCGCCCGGGTGTACGGGCCGCGATTCCCAATCCACAAGGAACACCTGTGACATGAAACCGCTGTTCATCGCCTTGACGGCGGCACTGGGACTGCTGGGCGTGGATGTTGCCGGGCTGGCGGCGCCCTGGCGCTGGGCTGTCGAAGGCGGAATGATCCTGCTGCTGTTCCTGGCCTGGCGGGCACGTGGCCAGGGGGGTGCGGATCCGGAGAAAGTGACCGAAGAGAGAGGCGAAACGGTTGCGCCGGCGCGGCCCGAGACGGCCAGCGGAGAACTGATTCGGACCCTCGAAGGGGAACTGCGCGAGGAGAGCGCCAGCACCGCCGAGGAAGTCCGGCGGGTGCAGGCCCTGCTGCACGAAGCGGTCACCGGGCTGGCCAGGGAGTTCGAGAACATGTCCTGTTTCGCCCAGCGCCAGGAGGCGATCGTCACCGAAATCCTGGAGCACAACAGTGGCGGCAGTGACGGTGGCGTCAACGTGCGGCAGTTCGCCGAGGACACCTCGCACCTGATGGAGGAATTCATCAGCATCCTCACCAGCGTCAGCGAGCAGAGCGTGGAGACGGCCCATCACATCGACGACATGGTGGAGCACCTGGATGGCATCTTCGACCTGCTGGACGATGTCAAGTCGATTGCCGACCAGACCAATCTGCTGGCCCTCAATGCCGCCATCGAAGCGGCCCGGGCGGGCGAAGCCGGCCGCGGTTTCGCCGTGGTTGCCGACGAGGTGCGCAACCTCTCGGCCCGCTCCACGGCCTTCAACGATCAAATCAAGGAACAGGTGGCCAAGGCCAAGGGCGCCATCACCCACGTCAACAAGACGGTCAATGCCATGGCCTCCCGGGATTTGCAGGTGACCATCGAAGCCCGCAACCGGGTCCAGCGCACCCTCCGTGCGGTCGAAGACATGAACGTCTTCTTCGCCGCCAAGATTGGCGAGGTGTCGGCGCTGGGCGAGGAGCAGGCGCAGGCCGTGGCCACGGCGGTGCGGGGGCTGCAGTTCGAGGACATCTGTCGTCAGTCCCTGGAGGCCGCCGAGATCAGCCTGGAACGCGTGCAGGAAATGATTTCCCTGCTGCGTGATGTGGCCGCTGGCGACACTGACGTGGTCGCCCGCCTGCAGACGGCCCGCGAACAGTGGTCGACGACGCGCCACAAGGCCGTGGCCCAAGAAGGCATGGACAGTGGTGATGTGGAGTTGTTCTGAATGTTCCGGGAATACGGGGTAGCGATTTTGAGGCACCAGGGTACGAGGACATGAGTATCGAGGTAAAGAAATCCAGCGACGGCAAGGAACTGACCATCTATCTGGATGAACAGTTCGACTTTGCCCACCACAAGGATTTTCGCGAGGCCTATCGCAACGAACCGGCCAATCTGCGCTACCGGGTCAACATGGCCCGGGCGCGGTATCTGGACAGCTCGGCCCTGGGCATGTTGCTGCTGCTCAAGAAGCATGCCGGGGGAGAGGCCGCCGACATCATCCTGGAAGACGTGCCGGGCGAAATCCGCGAGGTGCTGGAGGTGGCCAACTTCCACAAGATCTTCACCCTCCGCTAAATGAACGTTCCAAATACCAGACCATGGTTCATTGTGTGCACTGAGCCCTCTGTCCCGGAGGGCGGTGTTGGAATCGGGCGCTCTTGCCCAAGTGGTCCGGGATTTGGAACTTCCATTTAGGTCGACTCATGTCCCGCGGCAGGATCCTCATCGTCGATGACGAGCCGACCAACCGGGTGATCCTCGGCGCCCAGCTCCGGCACCTGGGCTATGAGACCATCGAGGCGGCGGATGGCCGCGCCGCGGTGGAGCAGGTGCGTCGCCACCAGCCGGACATCGTTTTCATGGACATCATGATGCCGGAGATGGACGGTTACGAGGCCACCCGCCTGATCAAGGCCGAGGCCCGCAACCGCTATCTGCCCGTGATTTTCCTCACCGCCCTGAGTGCGGAGGAAGACATGATCCGGGGGCTCGACGTCGGCGGTGACGACTTCCTGATCAAGCCGGTCAGCCATGCCATGCTGCAGGCGCGCCTGAACGCCGTGGAGCGGGTGCGCCGCCTGAACTGCGCCCTGGCGCAGCAGACCGAACTCATGCGCCGCGACGAGCAACTGGCCGAAGAGCTGTTCTCGGGGGTCATCACCGCGAACAACGACGAGATGGAGAAGTTCGGTGTGGTGTATCTGCCGGCCATGACCTTCAGCGGCGATCTGATCCTCAGTGCCCGCAGTCCGACCGGTGAGTTGCACGTGCTGCTGGGCGATTTCACCGGTCACGGCCTCTACGCGGCCATCGGCGCCATGCCCCTGTCACAGATCTTTCATTCCATGACCGCCAAGGGCTACGGCCCGCTCAGCATCCTTGCCGAGATGAATCGCAAGCTCTACGAGATGCTGCCGGCCGAGATGTTCTGTGCCGCTTGCCTGGCCAGCATCTCGCCCGACGTGAAGACCCTGCAGATCTGGAACGGCGGGCTGCCGGAGGCTCTGCTGGTGCGGGACGATCGCATCCAGGCGCGTTTCGCGTCCACCTCCCTGCCACTGGGGATCACCGACAGCCTGCTCGACAGCGAGATGCACCCACAGTCGCTGGAGCCGGGAGATCGCCTGTTGATGATGACCGATGGCGTGACCGAGGCGCGCAATGCCGAAGGCGAAATGTTCGGCAGTCAGCGGGTGGAGGCCGCCCTGCAGGGGGGGCGGCCGCAGAATTCGCCCTTTGCCCGGCTCTACATCGCACTGGAATCCTTTATCGAGGGTCAGGCGCAACAGGATGACATCAGTCTGCTGTGTGTGCCCTGTGACCAGTCCATCGCCATGCGCCCGGATGACATGGCCGCTCCCCCGACCCAGGCCTCCTCTGCCCTGGGCGAGGCGCGACACTGGTCGCTGACTTACCGGTTCGAGGGGCACATGCTCCGGGAGATCGACCCGGTGCCATTGATCCTCAACCAGATCAAGGAACTGTGTTGCCGGGAACCCGATCCCCATCTTTTCACCGTGCTCTCCGAGTTGTACAACAACGCGGTGGATCATGGCCTGCTGTGTCTGGACTCGAAACAGAAGGGCAACGCCGATGGCTTTGCCAACTACCTGCTCGAGCGGGAAACGCGGCTGGCCGATCTGCAACGGGGCCATGTGAAGGTGACAGTGAGCGCCCATCCCGATGGGGAAGAAGGGTTGCGCCTGATTCTCGTCATCGAGGACAGCGGCGAGGGCTTCGACTATCCTGCAGTGCGCGCCCGCCTGCAGCGCCTTGCCGGCACCACGCTGAGCGGGCGGGGTCTGCTGATGGTGGAGCGCTTGTGCGAGTCATTGACCGTGCATCCACCGGGAAACCGGGTCGAAGTCGTCTACCGGGCGTGAGATTCCGCATGCACGCTCGCCCGCGATCAGATACCGATTCCGAAACCGTCAGCGCGGGCCTCAGGGCGGCGATCGAGGTCCGCCGCTTCCACGAATTCGCCCGCCGTTCGCTGGTCGGGATCTTTTCCTATCCGCTGGTATGGCTGGTGGTGACGGTGGTGGCGACCGATCCCCAGGTACGCGAGAGCCGTTTCGCCGTCGTCGGCCTGCTGAGCACACTGTCGATCATCCGGTTTCTGGTTTCGCGACGGATCGTCGGCTTGCCCGGGCTGCCATCCCGGCCGCTGCGCACCGCCTTTTTCTTCCTCTACCTGGTACAGGGCACGGTCTGGGGCCTGTTGTTCGTCTGGCTGATGACCGAAGAGGTCTACGACGTGGCCACCCTGGCCATGTTCATGGGCTCGGCCGGGATCGTGGCCACCTCGGTTCAGACCATGGCGCCGGTGCGCTGGCTGAGCGTCACCTACCAGCTGCTGATCCTGTTGCCGACCTTCCTGCTGATCCTTTACTGGGGAGGGGACCGTCAGCCGCTGGCCCTGGTGATTGCCGTCTACAGCCTGTTCCACATCATCATGGCCGCCAAGGTGGCCGGGGAGTTCGACCGCACCCTGTTGCTGGAAGCCCGTCAGCGGGAGAGCGAACGCCGCTACCGGCGCCTGTTCCAGGACAGCCTGTCACGGCAGATCATCGTGGATCCGGCCCGGGCCGTCGTCCATTCGGCCAACCCGGCCGCCGAACGTTTCTTCGGTCACCGCCAAGGGGATCTGGCCAACATGCCACTGGAACGGCTGTTTCCCGATGCCGAGGAGCGCAATGCCCTGCTCGACACCTTCCGCGGGCGGGAACGGGTGCATCTGGAATTGCGCGCCCGCCGTGCTACCGGGCAGAGTCGCATTCTCGACGTCCTCGGCGGGCCCATCGAGATCGAGGGCGAGGTACTCCTGCAATGTCATCTCTACGACGTGACCGAACGCCGGGAGCACGAACGCAAGATCAATGAATTGCTGGACGAATTCCGGGTCATCGCCGAATCCATCAATGGCCTGGTCTTCCGCCTGGACACGGAAGGGCGCATCTACTGGTGCAATCCCCGGGCGGGAGACATCACGAACCGCAAAGACTGGGAACTGCAGTACCGTCCCCTGGTGAGTCTCTTTGCCGAGGCCGATCGGGCGGCCATCGAACGCCGCCTGGCCGAGGCGGTCCGCCACGGCCGGGCCGAACAGGAGGTGCGACTGCTGACGGAGGCGGGCGAGGCGCCTTTTCTGCTCTCCCTGTCCGCCCTGCACGATGGCAGCGATGGCGTGTCCGGCCTGCTGGCGGTGGCCATCGACATTCGCGAACAGGCCCGGGCACGGGACGAGGCCCTGACCCTGGCCCATGCCAAGTCGGCGTTTCTGGCCAACATGAGTCACGAAATCCGGACCCCCATGAACGGGGTGCTGGGAATGCTGGAGCTGCTGGAACAGAGTGACCTTGGAGCCGAACAACAGGAATACGTGGCCAAGGCCCGAACCTGCGGCCGGCACCTGTTGAACATCCTCAATGAAATCCTCGATCTGTCCCGTGCCGAGTCGGAAAATCTGGCCCTGGAATACACCCGCTTTCCCTTGACGGAACTGATCGACGATCTGTTCGCCATGTTTGCCAGCGAAGCCCGGCCGGGAGAGCGTGATCTGTTGCTGGAACTGGATCCGGACCTGCCCGAGAGCGTGGTGGCCGATCGCACCCGGCTGTTGCAGGTGTTGATCAATCTGATGAGCAATGCCATCAAGTTCACGGAACGGGGACACGTGCTGTTGCGGGTACGGCGCACGGCGATCGATGAGGATGTCTCCGCCCTGCGTTTCGAGGTGGAGGATACGGGGATCGGCATCGCGCCCGAAGCCCAGTCGAGGATTTTCAATGCCTTCGAGCAGGCCGATAGTTCCACCACCCGCCGCTTTGGCGGCACCGGCCTGGGCCTGGCCCTGTCCCGCAAGCTGGTCCAGCGGATGGGCGGGGAACTGACCCTCGAGTCCGCGCCGGGGGAAGGCAGCCTGTTCGCTTTCACCCTGCCGCTCGAACCGCTACCGTTGCCGGCCGCCCGGCACGAAACCCCAATCGCGGATCCTCCGGCCCGGGCGCCGACGGCGGGCAAGCGCGTGCTGGTCGTGGAGGACAACGGTGTCAATCAGACGGTCCTGGCGCGCCTGCTTTCGATGCTGGGTCTGGCGGTGACCGTTGAGGCATCGGGCGAGGCGGCACTGCAGCGGCTGGCGCGGGAGCAGTTCGACCTGGTGCTGATGGATGTTCAGATGCCGGGCATGGACGGATGTGAAACGACCCGTCGCCTGCGTCAGGAAAAGGCGACCGCCGAGCTGCCCGTGGTGGCCGTGACGGCCAATGTGCTGGACTCGGAACGGGAGCGCTGTCTGGCCGCCGGCATGAATGCCGTGTTGACCAAGCCGGTCGAACTCGCCACGCTGGAACGCCTCGTCTCCACCTGGTTGGGGACGCCGTTCAAGGACGGGGGGAACGCGGCCGGCGCGGTCGATGCGCAACAGCTCGACAGGCACATTCAGCAGGAATTGCGGGATCTGCTGGGCGAGGAATACGGATCGCTGCTGGAGACCTATCTGCAGGATACGCCCGCCCGGCTGGCGCGGATGGCGGCGGCATTGGCGGCCGGTGATCGGGACGCGCTGGCCTTCGAGGCGCACGCCCTCAAGGGCAGCAGCCAGAATCTCGGGGTTCGCCGGGTTCAGGCGATTTGTGAGCGGCTGGAACGGCTTGCCCATGAGCCGGACAACGACACCGTGGCCAGGGAACTGGTCCACCTGGAGGCCACCTGCCAGGAAGCCTTCCATCTGCTCCAGCAGCAACTGGCCACGGCCTGAGGACAGGAAAACTTTGCCTCCGCAATATCGCGGCTGGCGCCGCGCCCACAGAAACGCCAGAAGATAACCTGCAGGCACGGGGTCCTCGCGGCGACACCCTGATGCGGGCTCGCAACCCGCCCACGCTGCCACCGCGTGTGGCGAAGGGGGGCGCCTGCCGACCACTGAGGGTTTTCCGCTAAAATGCCGGCAGCGAGTGGCCTGGGCAGGCGCCGACCTGGCGCCTGGCCTGCCAACGGATTGTGGCGGCGCGGAGCATTGTCATGTACAGAATCTTCTCGGTGCTGATCCTGCTGCAGCTCGCGCTTGCCGCGCAGGCGGGGATCTGGCGGGATTTGGGTGATGAAGCCGGCGAATTCCTGTTTGGTGGTCAGCTTGAGGGAAGAGTTCGACTGGAGGAAGAACGAAACGCGCCCCTGATACTGGTGGCCTGTCGGCAGGTGTCGCCGGAGATCATGCAAGTGGTCGCACAGACGGCCGTTCATCCGGGGGGACGCTTCCGGCTGGAACTTTCGCCGGGAACCTACCTCGTTGGCGCCTTCCTGGACACCAATCGGGATGGCCTGCGCCAGGCTTCCGAGCCGCTGATCTGGTATGGCTTCCCCACCCCGGTGCGCATCGGCATGCGGGCACGCCGGCGCATCGAATTTTCGTTCGCATCGGAAAAGATCCAGACCCGCCGCAACGGCGGCCCTCGTCTCTGGCCTCCCCGCCGTCACCATGAAAACATCGGGCGGATTGTCACGCTCGACAATCCGGTTTTCTCCCGCGTCATGGGCCGCATCGGTCTGTGGCGGCCGAACATGTACGCCCGTTTCGTCGGCACCGGGCTGTACTGGCTCGAGCCTTACGATCCGGAAAAAATACCGCTCCTCCTGATCCATGGTGCCAATGGCGGCCCCGGAGACTGGCTGCCGGTGTTGAAACATCTCGATCGCCAGCATTTCGCGCCCTGGTTCCATGCCTATCCCAGCGGCATGCGTCTCGCCGCGGTGAGCGACGAGCTGGTCCGGGCCCTGGCCTATCTGGTGGCGCGCTACGATGTTCCGAAGCTGGCCATCGTTGCCCACAGCATGGGTGGGCTGGTGGCCCGGTCGTTTGTGCTGAAGTGGCGCCAGCGATATCCGGAACAGGCCAATCGCATCGTTTACGTGATGACCGTGAACACCCCCTTTGGCGGAATGGACAGTGCCCGCCTGGGGGTTCAGCGCTCCCCGGTCATCGTCCCCTCGTGGAAGGACGTGGCCACGGGCAGCCGTTTCCTGCAGGCGCTGGCTTCGGCCGAATGGCCGCCCGAGGTGTTCTGGGACGTGGTGTATGGTTATCAGGACGATGCGGATTCGGATGGCGTGGTGCCGCTGTCCAGCCAGCTTCCGCCCTTCGTGCGCGCCGGCGCGAATCATCTGGCCGGATTTCAGGCCACGCACGCCGGCATTCTTTCCGAGCCGGCTTTCCTGGACTACCTGAACCGGCGGTTACAACCTCTCGTCGAAAAGTCGCCCGACCCCTGACCGGTTGTTGAAAAACACCGTTTTGCGACAGCCTGAATACCCGTTTACGACAATCCCAGCCGCTGCATCCGCCGCCACAGGGTGGAGCGGTCCACGCCCAGGATGCGCGCTGCCATGGCCTTGCTGCCGTTGGCGCGCTTCAGGGCCTCTTCGATGGCTTCACGCATCTCCCGGTTTTCGGCCGATTCTTCGCGTGGTGCAGCCTCGGGCGTGTTGCCGGCGAATTCGTAGATGTCCTGAGGCAGGCTCTCGGGCCGGATTGTGCCGTCCACCGCGCAGATCAGGCCGTGCTCCACGGCGTTCTCCAGTTCCCGCACGTTGCCCGGCCAGGGATAGTTCATGAGCATGCGCATGGCCTCGGGGCTGATCCCCACCTCGGCCGGATAACCGCGGCCGGCGAGCCGCTGGCTGAAATGGCGGATCAGCAGGGGAATGTCCCCGGGACGGTCGCGCAGGGCCGGTACCGTGAGCGGAATCACCGCCAGCCGGTAGTAGAGATCGGCGCGAAACTGGCCGGCGTCCACCATGTCGCGCAGGTTGCGGTTGGCGGCCGCGATGATCCGCACGTCCACCTTGACGGTCTTGTCGGAACCCACCGGCTCGAACTCCTGATCCTGGATGGCCCGCAACAGCTTGGCCTGGAGATGCAGGGGGATCTCGCTCACCTCGTCGAGGAACAGGGTGCCGTGATCGGCGGCCTGGAAACGACCGCTGCGGTTCTGGCTGGCGCCGGTGAAGGCTCCCTTCACGTGGCCGAACAGTTCCGATTCCAGCAGGGTCTCGGGAATGGCGGCGCAATTGACCTCCACGAAGGCGTGGCGGGCGCGGGCGCTGGCCCGGTGCAGCAGCCGCGCCAGTTGGGTCTTGCCGGTGCCCGATTCGCCCTGCAGCAACACGAAGGCGTTGGTGGCGGCAATCTGCTGGATGCGGTTGACGATCTCCAGCATGCGTGGATCGCGGGTCTCGAAATCCGAACTGCCGGTTTCGAACACCGCTTCCAGCCGGCGCTGTTCGGTGCGATCCCGGATCAGAATCAGGCGCAGGCGATCGCGCGTGCCGGGATTGGCCACCAGCCCGCTGTGGAATTCCAGGTAACGGCGATCGTCACCGATGCGCAGACACTCCTCGAAACTGACGAAGTTGCCGCTGGGCATGCCGGCGGCGTCCACTTCCCCGGCATCGATGGCGGCACGCAGCAGGGCCCGCTGGAGGTTGAAGCGGCCGATGTCGTTGAGCCGTTCCACCGGTTCGTTTCCGGGCAGGCCGAGCAGGTGGCCGGCGGCCGGATTCTGGTAGATCACGTGGCCGCGGGGGTCGGCGATGATCACGCCCTCGTCGATGTAGGAGACCACGGCTTCGAGAAGGGGGGCGAAATGGACGGAATCGGACATGGAGAGCGCCGCTGAATCGTGAACGGGTTCACAGTGTTGCAGCTGTGGAGATGTTGCGCAACAGGGTGCAACGCTCGTCTTAGGAGATAAGTATTTGAATATATTCAAATAAACTAAAATTAATCGCACGATGAATGCCGGTATTCGTTGTGCAACAGTTACATCATAAAACCAAATAAAACAATAACTTGCAATCTGGCACGGGACTTGCCCCTGTCTTGTTCATGCCGCGCAGGGTTTCTGCCCTGGGAGTCCGGCAAAAAAACCACAAGTCCAGGGGGAAAGACCATGTCCGAGATGTTTTCCGCTGAATGGATGGCCGGCTTCAAGGAAGCCTGGAATGCCGAGCCCGAACTGGCCGGCGCCCTGTCCCAGATCGGCTTCAATTCCACCATCGGTTATGGCGTCGACGACGAGGAGGCCCCGCGGGGCTTCGTCCGGGTCGAGAATGGCCAGGTCACCGAGGCCGGCGCCTATGACGGCCAGCCCCTCAACTGGGATCTGCGGGCCAGCCTCGCCGACTGGCAGAAGTGGGCCCAGAAGCCGCCGGGGATGGTCGGCCTGGGCATGGCCTATACCGCCCGCAAGCTCAAGTTCAAGCAGGGCGACTATGCCGCGATGATCAAGGATCCGCGCATGGCCGGCCCCTTCATCAAGAGTTTCGCCGTCATGGGACGGGTGCAATAACCGCCACCCTGATTCTCCCCGTGATGCACCCTCCCAGGCAGAAAGGACAGCAGGCATGATGATGAGAACCGGCCCGATTCGTCGCAGGGGCGTGGCCATGGGGGCCTTGCTGCTGGCCGCCCAGACGGCCCTGGCGGCGTTTGGTGACCATCCCTACCGTCCCGAAGCGACCGGCCACGAAGCAAGCAACGGTGCCTTCGTTTCCCGCTCGACGGCCAATCCCTACGGCTTTGCGCCGCCGGGCCGGCAGAGCCAGCGCTACGGCATGCCGAGCGGACCGGGCGGGGTGATCACGGTGGTCAGTCGGCCGCTTGGCGCCGAGGTGGTCATCGGCGGCACGGTGATCCCGTATCGCGAGGTGACCCTCACCGCCCAGTTGCCGGGTCGCGTGCAGTTCATCGCCGGCGAGGAGGGGGATCGCTTCCGCATCAACCAGGTGCTGGTGGCCCTGGACGACGACGATCTGCTGGCCAAGCGGCGCCAGATCCTTGCCCGGTTGCGGGCCACCACCTATGGCTATACCGATGCCCGTCTGCAATACGCTCGCGAGTTCTGGGCACCGGGCGAGAAGCTGGCCCGCTATTTCGAACCCCGGCGCAGTGCCAGCATGGGCCTGTTTCCCTCCATGTTCGAGCGGTTCTTCGGCGGGGGCGGCGGTTACAACGACACCTGGCGTGCCTGGCGTTACGGCAATCCCTGGATCGAACGGCAGGTGGATCTCTATTCCCGCGGCAGCCGCGTGGGCCAGGCCAGCAGCCAGGTCATGGCCATGCGCGCGAAGATCGACGAGATCGACGCCAAGCTCATCGACACCCGCTCAATCGCCCCCTTCGATGGCGTGATTCTCAAGAAACTGGTGGAAGTCGGTGACACGGTGCAGCCCGGCCAGCCGCTGCTCAAGTATGCCGATACCAACGATCTGCAAATCCGGCTCGAAGTCCCGGCCCGGCTCATGCCCGGCCTGCAGCAGGACATGATTCTGCCCGCCACCCTCGATGTGGGGGATATCAAGGTCAATGCCCGGGTGGCGCAGATCTTTCCCGTGGCTGATGCGCTGCGTCATACGGTCACGGTGAAACTGGATCTGCCTCAGGGCATCCCGGGGGGACCGGGCATGTATGCGGAAGTGGCCATCCCCGACAGCAGTGTGCCCGAGACCCGCGTGCCGGTGGTGCCCGCCGCGGCCATCGTCTGGCGGGGCAGCCTGCCGGCCGTGTTCGCCATCGACGAAAGGGGCAAACCTTCGCTGCGGCTGGTGCGCCTGGGGCAGAAACTCGGCTCCGATCTGGTGGCGGTGCTCTCCGGCCTGCGCGCCGGTGAACGGATCCTCGCCAGTCCCCCGCCGGGCATGAACTCCAACTGGGTGCCGCGACCCGCGGGCGGTTTCTGACGCGTGCACAACGGGCAGGACACGACGACGTGAGCAACGAAACCGCCTCCAGCGCAGAAGCCACCGACGCCACGACCGGCACCCCGGTGGATCCCGGCATCGCCGGACGCATGGCCAGTCAGTTCATCAACTCGCCGGTGACGCCCTTGCTGATGATGGCCTTCCTGGCGGTGGGGATGCTGGGCCTGTTCTTCACGCCTCGCCAGGAAGATCCCAAGATTTCCGTTCCCATGGTGGACATCTTCCTCCAGTATCCCGGCGCCTCCGCCGAACAGGTAACCAGCCTGGTGACCGAGCCGCTGGAACTGCTCATGAGCGAGATCCCCGGGGTACGCCACGTCTATTCGGCCACCCAGCGGGGCTCGGGAATCGTGACCGTGGAATTCGAGGTGGGGGAGGAACTGGGCCCTTCCATCGTCAAGGTGCACGACAAGATCCAGTCCAACCTGGATCGCATTCCCCCCGGCGTCTCGCATCCCCTCGTCAAGCCCATCGGCATCGACGATGTGCCGGTGGTCACCGTCACCCTCTGGTCGCAGGACGTGGACGACGCCACCCTGCGCACCCTGGGGCTCGACGTCCTGCAGCATCTGGAGGAAGTGCCCAACACCGGCAAGGGCTTCGTGGATGGCGGACGCGCCGAACAGATCCGGGTGGAATTCCTGCCCGAACGCCTGGCCGGATATGGCATCGCCGCGGAGCAGATCGCCGCGACCATCCGCGCCGCCAATGCCGAGCAGCCCGCCGGCCGGGTGGAGCGGGGTGACAAGGCCTTCCGGGTGCAGACCGGGCGCTTCATCCACAGTGCCGAGGACGTGGCGCGGCTGGTGGTGGGCGTGCGCCAGGGCATGCCCATCTACGTGCGTGACGTGGCCCGGGTGTTCCTGGCACCGGAAGAGACCCGCCACATGGTCAACCAGTTCAGCGGGGCTGCGGGAACGCCACAGGTGGACGGCGCCCCGGCGGTGACGGTGGCCGTGGCCAAGAAGATCGGCAGCAACGGCGTGACCGTGGCCAATGCCATTCTGAAAAAGCTCGACTCGCTCAAGGGCGGACTGATTCCCGACAACGTGAAGGTGGAGATCACCCGCAACTACGGGGCCACTGCCAACCAGAAGGTCAATGAACTGCTGGAGGCGTTGTTCGAGGCGGCGGTGGCGGTGAGCATCCTGTGCCTCATCGGCCTGGGGCTGCGTGCGGCCTCGGTGGTCATCGTCATCATTCCCATCGTGATCCTGGTGACCGTGTGGGCCGCCTGGGTGCTGGACTACACCATCGACCGGGTGAGCCTGTTCGCGCTGGTGTTCGCCATCGGCATCCTGGTGGACGATGCCGCCGTGGTGGTGGAGAACATCTTCCGTCGCTGGCTGGAGGTCGGCCAGACCCGCATGGACATCGCCATCGATGCGGTGCGCGAAGTGGGCAATCCCACGGTGCTGGCCACCCTGACCATCATCTCGGCCATGCTGCCCATGGGTTTCGTGTCCGGCATGATGGGACCCTACATGCGACCGATCCCGGTGCTCGGCTCTGCGGCCATGTTCTTCTCGCTGATCGCGGCCTTCGTGTTCGTGCCCTGGCTGGCGCTGCGCGTGCGCCCGCGCCTGGGCGCCCTGCAAAAGGCCGAACAGCGCGAAGCCCGGGTGCGGGAGCGGATCCGGCGATTCTACCGGCCGTGCATGCTGCCCTTGTGCAACAACCGCAAGCTGGGGCTGACGTTCCTGTTCGGTCTCATCCTCGTCACGGTGCTGTCCTGCTTCCTGTTCTATACCAAGGCGGTGCCGGTGAAGATGCTGCCCTTCGACAACAAGCCGGAGTTCAACGTGGTGGTGAACATGCCCGAGGGCACGGCCCTGCCGGTCACCGCCAACGTGACCCGACGTCTGGTCGCGGAGTTGCGCAGAATTCCGGAAGTCACCGCCCTGCAGTCCTACGTGGGCACCGCGTCGCCGTTCAATTTCAACGGCATGGTGCGCCATTACTACCTGCGCCAGAATCCCTGGCAGGCCGACATCCAGGTGATGCTCCTGAACAAGGACGACCGGGAGCGGGGCAGCCATGCGATTGCCGTGGCTGCCCGTCACCGTCTCGCACCGCTGGCCGAGCGGCTGGGAGTGCGCAGCATCCAGGTGGTGGAGATGCCCCCGGGGCCACCGGTGTTGCAGACCGTGGTCGCCGAGGTCTATGGGCCCACGGCCGAGGTTCGCCGCCAGGTGGCCCGGGATCTGACCGCCATGTTCCGTGATGCGCCCAACATCGTGGACGTGGACAACTACCTGACCCAGCCCTATGCGTACTGGCGCTTCGTGGTGGACATGGACAAGGCGACTCGTCGCGGCATCACCGTGGATACCATCAACCGCAACCTGGCCATGGCCCTGGGCGGCCACCGGCTGGGAGACGTGAAGCGGGGGGTGGTGCGTGAACCCACCTACATCGTGATTCAGGTGCCGCTGCCGGTTCGCTCGCAGCTCGATCGGCTGCGCGGTTTGCCGATCCCTTCCGCCAGCGGCAGCCGCGTGCCCCTGGCCGAACTCGGCCATTTTGAGCAGGACTGGGAAGAGCCGGTCATCTACCACAAGGATCTGCGGCCCATCGAATATGTCACGGGGGAGATGGAAGGGCGGCTTGGTGCGCCCATCTATGGCATGTTCGAGGTGGAGGATCGCCTCGAGGACTACGTGGCTCCCGATGGCGTGCGCGTCTCGGGCATGCCCGACGGCCTGATCGGCCCGCCGGCGGACGACAGCCATTCCGCCATCGAATGGACCGGCGAGTGGACCGTGACCTATGAAACCTTCCGCGACATGGGCATCGCCTTCATGGCCGCGCTGGTCCTCATCTACGGCCTGATCGTCTGGGAGTTCAAGAACTTCGTCCTGGCGGGTCTGATCATGGCTCCCATTCCCCTGACCCTGATCGGCATCATCCCGGGCCACTGGCTGATGGACGTGGACTTCACCGCCACTTCGATGATCGGCTTCATCGCGCTGGCCGGCATCATCGTGCGCAATTCCATCTTGCTGGTGGAATTCGTCAAGGGTGAAGTGGAAAAGGGCCAGTCGATCCGGGAGGCGGTGATTGCGGCCGGCCAGGTACGCATGCGCCCCATCGTCATCACCGCCCTGACGGTCATGCTGGGTTCGCTGGCCATCGTCGGCGATCCCATCTTCCAGGGGATGGCGGTCAGCCTGCTGTTCGGTACCGGCGTGGCCACCATTCTCACGCTGGTCGTGGTGCCCCTGGGGTGCATCAGCGCCCGCAAACAGTTCTACCGGCTGGCCGGTGTCGAAGGCCATCCCGCGGATCCCGACGCAGACGGGATTTGTCCCACGGGCAGCTGCGAAGGGGCGGCGGCAACGGCGCCGTCCCTGCCCCTGTGGATGCGCATCTATGGACGCGTGATCGGGGCCCTGATGTGGATCTTCTACGTCCTGCGCGGGATCTGGCTGCTGCTCTCCTCCCTCGTAAAGGGCTGGCTGGCCCGCTTCCGTTCTCCGCCGTCCCCGCCTTCCTCGGGTGGTGATGACACCCCGCCTTCGGCGCCGGGGCCACAAACCCCGCCGACTTCTCCGGCAGGCCGCGGCGCCGAAACGCAGGCGCAGGCAGAAACGGCCCCGGCGGCGCATCCGAATCCGGCCGAGAAGAAAACCGAAGCCGAAGCGAAACCCGTGCGCAAGAAGCCCCCCCGCAAGCGGGCGAAAAAGAAGACCGCTGCTTCGGCAGCCGGCCACACCGCCCGGAAACCCGCGAGCAAGAAGAAACGCCGCGGGATCCGGATCAAGACCGATTGAATCGACCGAGAGGCCTCTTCCCATGAAACCATTCCGCCGCAAATCCCTGCCGGGCAGCATGCCGACCGGCTCCCTCGTGCTGCTTCTGCTGGCCCTGGCATCCGGTTCGTCCGCGGCTGCCGACAACGTCGCGACCGGGGCGGGCAGCCATGTTCCGCCGCCTCCCGGTCCCTACCGCCTGCAATCGCCGCCGCATCCTGCATGGGCCGGCCAGCCGGGGCAGCGGCCCATGCCGTCCCGGCGTCCCGAATGGGCACAGCCGGGCCAGCGGCCCATGCCGCCCCAGCGGCCCGAATGGGCACAGCCGGGCCAGCGGCCCATGCCGCCCCAGCGGCCCGAATGGGCACAGCCGGGCCAGCGGCCCATGCCGCCCCGGCGTCCCGAATGGGCACAGCCGGGGCAGCGGCCCATGCCGCCCCGGCGTCCCGAATGGGCACAGCCGGGGCAGCGGCCCATGCCGCCCCAGCGGCCCGAATGGGCGCAGCCGGGGCAGCGGCCCATGCCGCCCCAGCGGCCCGAATGGGCGCAGCCGGGCCAGCGGCCCATGCCGCCCCAGCGCCCCGAATGGGCACAACCGGGTGGCGGGTATCACCAGGGGCCGCCTCCCCAGTGGGGTCCGCGACCCGGACCGTGGGGCGGCCGGCCGCATTGAGGTGTGCGAAACACAACGGGAGAGACGCACATGAAGACAAGTCCACGAATCGGTATCGCCGTCATCGGGGTCACTGCGGCCCTGGCGGCCACGGCGGCCGAATGGGGGGATCCCGTCGGGCAGGAACCGGTCTATGCCACCGGCAAGGGCTCGCCCACCTGCTGCTATTCGGAAAACCGGATCTGGCGCCGCACCAGCAACGAGACGGGCTGGAGCACCAAGGGACGGTATTTCTCGCCCTACGGTTTCGCCCGGCGTGACGACTATCGGCCAAGGCGACCGGCGCCGCTGCCCCGTGGCGTGGACAGTGCCAATCCCTGGACGGGCGGTGACTACGTCCAACGTGTTGACAGCCGACGTGGCGGCAACGCCGAGTTTTTCCGCCCCGCCTATTACAACTATCCGCCGCCGGTGGGCCCGCTGCCCGGTCCTGCCGGCGATCCGCTGGATCCGCTGCTTCTGCTGCCGACCCCGCCACCGGCGCTGGCTGCCGATCCCTATCTGGGCGGCCTCTATCTGCCGGGGCTGGCCGGCCCCGCCGGGGCCTGGGCGGCGCCGGGCATGTTGCCCGGTTACTGGCCAAGGTACTGGTAGCGGCCGCGGCAACGGGCACGGTCTCCGCCTAACGGCGGGACACGGGCAAGACGGGACTGGACGTGGCTCCCTGCGTTCGGCTCCGGAGAACCCTTCAGGGAGCAGGTGACGTGGTCATGCCATGTCGTGAGTCAAGACGTCAACGAAACGGAAGGAAAAGACCATGAGCAAGATGAAGAAGGCCTTGGGCGCGCTGGCGCTCGTGGGAGCCGTTGCTCTGCCGATCTCCTCGGCCAATGCCTGGTGGGGCGGTGGCCCCTGGGATGGCTGGGGCAACGGCTGGGGGAACGGCGACATGTCGTTCAACTTCAGCGGCCGCGGCAGTGGTTACGGCAATGGCTATGGCTATCCGGGCTACTACGGTTACGGCCCTGGCTACTGGGGGCCCGGTTACGGCTATGGCCCCTATTACGGGGGGCCGGGCTATGGCTATCCGCCGCCTCCACCGCCGGCTTACGGTGCCTATCCGGGTTACGGCTACGGTGCGCCGCCGCCGGCACCCCAGCAGAACCAGGGTGGCAAGAAGTAGCGCCACCGGTCCGAGGGGAGAGAGCACAGGGATGTGCGCCTCTCCGTCATTGACGCCTGAGGCGCCGTCAAACGCAGGAGAGAATCCGGAATGAAACCGTCGACCCTATGGTGCAGTCTCGCGCTGCTGTTCGGGTGGCTGCTGGTGCCGGGTGCCCAGGCCGCCAAGGGGATCATCCAGTTTTCGGCCGATGCGATCCAGCGCACACCGGATCGGCCACCCATGCAGGCCCGCATCCATGTGGGGGCGGATGCCGTGCGCAGTGAATACGAGATGGACGGTCAGCGTTTCATCGAGATCGTCCGCAAGGGGGAGCGGGTGCTGATCAACCCGGCCCGCAAGGAATACCTGATTCAGCCCGGTGGCGGTGCGCCGCTGCCCCAGCGGCAGACGCCGGCGCCGCCGGGCACCAGTCCTTGCCAGGGGGTGCCGGGTGTGACCTGTCACCTGCTCGGCAAGGAGACGGTCAACGGCCGCGCGGCCGAGAAATGGGAATTCGTGGCGCAGGCCAATGGCCGCGAAGTGCGCAGCCTGCACTGGATCGACGTGAAAAAGCGTTTTCCCGTGCGCCAGCTGTTTCCCGACGGCAGCCTGGTGGAGATGCGTCTGACGGGCCATGAAACCCTCGACGGGCGCAAGGTGGAGAAGTGGGAAGTTCGCCAGACCCGTCCCGACGGCCAGACCCGGGTGTCCTGGCAATGGCACGATCCCCGGCTGCACATCGCCATCCGCGAGGCACTGCCGGGCGGTTATGTCCGCGAGCTGAAGCACATCCGCGTCGGTCCCCAGGATCCGGCGCTGTTCCGGATTCCGGCCGGCTACCGGCCAATCACGCCGGCGGCCAGCCTGCCGCCGGCGGGGCACTGACGGGGCGGCCGGCATGATCACCGTGGTCGCCAATCTCAAGGGGGGCTCGGGCAAGAGTACCGTGGTCTTCAACCTGGCCCTGTGGCTGCAGTCCTGCGCCCAGCCGGTGGTGACCTACGATCTCGATCCCCAGTGCACCCTGGCCGACGTGGGCGCGGTGCGCCAGGAAGAGGGATACACGCCGCCGCTGCAGGTCTATCAGCAGGACACGGCGCTGCCCGAACAGCTCGCCTATCACCCGGGCGAAGTGCTGGTGGACGTGGGCGCGGCCAACATGCCAGGGATGCGCGATGCGCTCTCGGTGGCGGATCGGATCCTGATTCCGGTGCCGCCCAGCCAGCCCGACGTCTGGGCCACCCAGCGCTTTCTGTCGATCATCGACGAAGCCCTGGCCGGTCGGGACCGGCCCCCGGTAGAGGCCTTCGTCAACCGCGCCGATACCCATCGTGCCGTGCGCGAGTCGGACGAAACGGCGCAAGCCCTCGGCCTGCTCGAGGGCATCACGGTGCTGGACAAACGGCTCTGCCAGCGCACGCTCTACCGCCGTTCTCTGAGCGAGGGCCTGGCGGTGTTCGAGCTGGCGCCGCGCAGCAAGGCCGCGGCGGAATTCCACGCCTTCGCCAGTACGCTTTATCCCCAACACCGGCCGAGGCGGCGACGCCGTTCCGCGGCCTGATTACGGCCACCACTTTCGAGGACAGACCCGCCATGTACATCCTTCGCACCCTGTTGAGCTACAGCCTGCCGTTGTTGCTGGTGGCCGCCCTGGCCGCGGCCTGGGTCTATCGCGACACCCTGAAGCCGGAGCTGAACGCGGCAATCGAGCAGATCGAAACCCGTTTCGGCAAGGTTGGGGACGGCACGTCGGTCGCGCAATCGGAGGCTCCCCGCGGGGCGAAGAACGACGTGCCGCCATCCGCCTCCGTGACGCAGGCCGCAAACGAGCCGCCGACGACCACGGCCACTGCGAACGCGACACCGAGCCGGACGGAAACCGCCGAGGAACCGGCAGCGCAAACGCCCACACAGGCCGCGCCCGCCGTCAGCGCTGCCCGGCCTGCGACGACGGCGGAGAATGCCGGAGCGGAAGCGCCGCAGGCGCACCTCACCGAATCGGCGCCGGCGCCCCCCCTTGCCCGGGCGGAGCGGCTGCCTGCCACCTCTTCTTCGGCGGAGCCGACCCCGGCAGACGAGGGGGCTCAGGCCAATCCAGGGACGGCCGAAACGCAAGCCCAGGCGGGGGTGCCGGCGGCCAGCGTGGAAGCCACGCTGCTCGATCGTGCCCGCCGCGCCTACTGGGCCGGTGATCTGTCGGCGGCCATTCAGGCCTACCAGGCCCTGCTGGATCGGGATCCGGCCGATCCGGACGTGTGGGGGGAACTGGGCAACGTGTACTACGCCCAGGGTCGCTGGCGCGAGGCGGGCGAGGCCTATTACGAAGCGGCGCGGCGCCTGCAGGCCAAGGGCGAGGAACGCCGGCTCGGCTATCTGCTGCGACTCATCGAAGGGCTGGCCCCGGAGAAGGCCGCCGAACTGCATGCCGACCCGGCGGCAGCGGCTTCGTCTGCCGGAACCGCATCGTCTTCCTCACCCTAACACCAGGGAAAGCGCCGTGAGCAAATCCAAGAGCCCGACCGCTGCCATCGGCACTCTCAGTGGACTGCCGGAGGACTGTCCCCATACGGAGGATTGCGGGGTCCGACAACTGGAACGCCTGTCCACCGCCTTCATGGTCAGCGCCCGGCGCTGGGAGATGATCGTCTATCCCTCCCTGTTCGCCTTCATCATCCTGGCCGCTTACGGCTTCTTTCTGATTTACAGCCTGAGCAAGGATGCCCATGCCATCAGCGAGCAGATGATCACCATGAGCCGGCAGATGGAAACCATCTCGCAGAACATGGTGGTCATCGCCCAGACCATGGATGCCCAGAACCAGACCATGGCCGACATGGCCCTCAATGTGCGCGGCATGAACGCGTCCATCAACCAGATGCGTTACGACATGTCGATCATGAACCAGAGCGTGTCGCGGCCCATGTCATTCATGAACAGTTTCATGCCCTGGTGAGTTTCCCGTCCCGTCCGGAGATCGAGAACCATGTTTGCAAAGAACCCGGAATTGCGTTTGCGCCTGCGCCAGCTCGAGCAGCATCTGCGTGAGGAGAATCCCCTGCTGGTCGATGCCGTGCGGCATTTTCGCCAGCTCGATCGGGTAGCCTGGAAGCTGGGCCTGTTGCCGCGGGATCAATCCTACGCCGCCCAGATCCCCTGGTGGCCCCTGATCGCCGTGCTCGGCACCTTTTCGGCCGGCAAGTCCACCTTCATCAATCAGTATCTCGAGCAGGCCCTGCAGGCCACCGGCAACCAGGCGGTGGACGACAAGTTCACGGTGATCTGCTATTCGCCGGAAAGCGAGCCCCGGGTGCTGCCGGGCGTGGCACTGGACGCGGATCCCCGCTTTCCCTTCTACCAGATCAGCGAAGAGCTGGAGAAGGTCGCCCCGGGGGAGGGCGCGCGGGTGGATGCCTATCTGCAGCTCAAGACCTGCAACCACGAGCGGCTCAAGGGCCAGATCCTCATCGACTCGCCCGGCTTCGATGCCGACTCCCAGCGCACGGCCATCCTGCGCCTGACCGACTACATCATCGATCTCTCGGATCTGGTGCTGGTGTTCTTCGATGCCCGGCATCCCGAGCCGGGCGCCATGCAGGATACCCTCCGGCACCTGGTGGGCGGCACCATCCATCGCCACGATTCGAGCAAGTTTCTCTACATCCTCAACCAGATCGACACCACCGCGGGCGAAGACAACCCCGAGGACGTGGTGGGCGCCTGGCAGCGGGCCCTGGCCCAGGAAGGCCTCACCGCCGGCCGTTTCTACACCCTCTACGATCCGGACGCGGCCGTGCCCATCGCCGATCCGGCCCTGCAGGCACGCTATGCCCGCAAGGCCGAACAGGATCGGGCCGCCGTTCATGCCCGCATGGCCGAAGTGCGGGTGGAGCGGGCCTACCGGATCATCGACAGCCTGGAGAAACGGGCGCGGGATCTGCTGGAGGTGAAGGTGCCACGCCTGCAGCAGCTCCGTGATCGCTGGCTGCGGGCCACCCTCTGGCGAGACGGTTTTCTCTGGCTGCTGGTGTTCGCGCTGCTGGCTGGCGGCATGGCCCTTGGCGGTTGGCAGGACGGCCTGCGCCTCCCCTCCGTGCTCATGCCGTACCGGGACGAGCCGCTTGCCTGGATCACCGGTGGGGTGTTGTTGCTGTTCTTCGTCCTGGGCGTGCACGGCCTGGCTCGGCGCTGGGCCGCGGCCAGCGTGCTGCGCCATCTGCGCCAGGCGGCCGCCTCGCCCGAAGAGGCCGAGCAACTGGCGCGTGCTTTTCTCCGCAACACCCGCTGGTGGCACAGCGTATTCCGTCCCCGACCGGTGGGCTGGAGCCGGCGCGCCCGGCGGCGGCTGGAACGGATCATCGCCGCCGCGGATCGGCAGATCCAGGCGCTGAACGATCGCTTCACCCGTCCGTCCGGGGAAACGGGCTCCGCCCCCCTGCCGGAAGCGGAGGAGATGACTCAGGCAGATACCGAGTCAGCAAGTGAAAGCCGGGAGCCGGAACCGGCGAACGGGGAACGGGCACCCGGTGAGCAAGAGGAGACCGCACGATGAGCGAAGAAAAAGTCCATTCCGACGAGGAGCGAACGGCGGGCGACGACGCCACGACAAGGGGGGATGACGCCGCCGCGCATCAACGCCAGGCCGAACTGCAGGAGAAGCTGCATGACATGGGCGTGATGCCCCGGCCGGACGAGATGCCGGAGATCACCCCCCGCCGTCTGACCCGCACCCTCGCCGCCGGCGTGGTCTTGCTGGCGCTCACCATCGCCGGTATCTACTGGTGGCATGAGCGGGGCGAGACGTCCGGAACCGAAGCGGCGGCAGATGCCACGCAGGGAACCCCACCGGCAACCGGTTTGGAAACGTCTTCCCACATGGCGGCACCGCCTGTTGAACCTTGGCAGGCCTCGTCTCCCGCGCCGGTGGCCGGCCCGCCTGCTGCCGCAGGCCCGGCTCGTGTTCCCGCAAGTCCGCCAGTGAACGGTGTCGAAACCCCGTCCTCCGGCAACGATACGGCCACCCTGCCGCCCAACATTCCCCCGCGCTGGGCTCCACCGCCGGCCTGGGGGCGTCCCGCGCCGGCCTACGGCTGGCAGCCTCCGCCGCCCGGCTGGTTCGCGCCATCCCCTTATCCCGGCTGGGGGCCGTACGGCAACTATCAGCCGCCTCCCCGAATATCGCGGTAGCGGGGAGCTGGGGACGGGTGCCCGGGAAAACCGGGTGCTCCTGTAGGAGCGACGCCAGCCGCGACCCCCTCATGCCAGGGTCGGCAAACGCACGGCAAGAGGGGGCAAGGAAGTTGCGACACCCGCGCTTTTACTCGTCCCTCGCATTTCGTCCCTGCAGGGTCGCGGCGGGTGACACTCAAAGCGGCGCTTCGGTGAGGGTGACCAATTCCTTGCGATAGCCTTCGATGAGCCGATCGTAACTGCCGTCAGCGCGCATGGCCTCGAGGGCACGATTGAAGTCGGCCACGATCTTCGCATGCCGGGGATTCTCCCGGCTGATGGCCACGTGCAGGGGGCGCCGAGCCACCGGCCGGGCGAGGAATTCGAACCGGCGGATGGCGCTGGGCAGATACTGGGTCAGTTCGTTGCGGATCACCCACTCGTCGCCGATGGCCAGATCGATGCGCCGGCGCTCGAGCAGCATCAGGCTCTGGGCCACGTGGTTGACCGGCACCCGCACGAAACCCTCGGCCGTGTCGAATTCCCGGCCATAGGCGTAGCCATTCACCACGCCGATCATCAGCCCCTTCAGATCCGCATAGTGGCGAAAGCGGATCGGCGCGTCCTTGCGCTTGACGAAACGGATCACGTTGGTGAAGTAGGGATCGGTGAAGTGGAGGGTCTTCTCCCGTTCCGGGGTCTTCCAGGCCGCGGCGATCACGTCCACCACGCCGATGCTGGCGCCCTCCAGGGTACGCGGCCAGCTGGCGATATACGCTTCGGTGTCGTAACCGGCCCGGGTGAAGACGTGGCGCACCAGATCCATGGCCACGCCCTTGTCGGCGCGGGTGGCGTCCACGTAGGGTGGCCAGGCGCTGCCGGCGATCTTCAGCGTCTCGGCCGTGGCGGTGGCCAGGGGCAGGAGGGTGAGCAGGCACAGCAGCAGGCGGATTCGGCGCAGCATGGCGGACGGGTTCCCTTGGGTCTGGATTCGATGAAGGCAGAATATCACAGCCCCAGGCGGTAGGCCGGCTCAAGCGTAGCGGAGCCGGCATTTCAGGATGATGCGTTTCGCCGGTTTCGCTGTCTGGAGACGACCTGCGATGGGGGTGGCAATCCCGCACAGGTCACGAAAGCGTCATGCCACCGTGATGTGGCTGTCATCGGCGGTGCCCAGACTCGGCGCGCATGGACATCCGCCACGATCTCGCTCCGCCCGCCCGGGTGCTGCGCATCGCCTTGGTCACCGAAACCTATGCGCCGGAGATCAACGGCGTGGCCATGACCCTGCAGCGGCTGGTCAGGGGATTGCGCGAACGCGGCCATGAGGTGGACGTGATTCGTCCCCGCCTGCCGGGCGGGGAGGGGGAAGCGGCGCTGGCGGTGCCGTCCCTGCCCATTCCGGGCTATGCGGAATTGCGCTTCGGCCTGCCGGCCGGACGCCGGCTGGGTCGATACTTCGATCAACGACGGCCGGACGTGATCTACGTGGCCACCGAAGGGCCACTCGGGGCGTCGGCATCGAAGGCGGCACGTCGGTGGGGGATCCCCGTGGTCAGCGGCTTCCACACCCAGTTCCAGCAGTATGCCCGCCATTACCGGATCGGCTTCCTGCAACCGCTGGTCATGGCCTGGCTGCGCCGTTTTCACCGCCACACGGCCCTCACCCTGGTGCCCGATGCCGATCTGTGCCGTCGGCTCGAGGCCGAAGGCTTCGGTCGGGTGGCCGTGCTGCCGCGGGGCGTGGACGGCGAACGCTTCGATCCCCGGCGGCGCGATCCGGCCCTGCGTGCGACGTGGAACGCCGGGCCGAGGGATCCGGTGGCACTCTACGTGGGCCGGATCGCAGCCGAGAAGAACCTGGATCTGTTCATCGCTGCGGTGACCGCCATGCGCCGGGCCGAGCCGGATCTGCGCGCGGTGGTGGTGGGCGACGGCCCGCGCCGGGCCGAGCTGCAGCGGCGCTATCCCGATCTGCAGTTTGCCGGTGCCCGCACCGGGGAGGATCTGGCGGCCCATTTCGCCAGTGCGGATCTGTTCCTGTTTCCCAGCCTCACCGAAACCTTCGGCAACGTGGTGCTCGAGGCGCTGGCTTCGGGGCTGGCGGTGCTGGCCTTCGATTACGCGGCCGCCCACCGGCACATCTGCAACGGCGAGAACGGCTTTGTCGTGCCGTTCGGTGACCGTGCCGCCTTCCTCGAGGCGGCCGTGGCCCTGGCCGCCCGCGGCCTTGAGGATCTGGGCGGGGTGCGGGCCGCGGCCCGCCGCAGCACCGCCGATCTCGATTGGCAGCACATCGTGATCCGCTTCGAGCGCCTGCTCGAGAGCGTGCTGCCGGCGGTGGCCCTGTCATGAAGCGGTCATCGTCCTGTCCTCATCCTGTCACCTCTGGCGGGCAGGCTGAATCCATGGAAAACCGCCGCCCAGCCTGCTCTTCGCTCCCGCCCCGGCGCTACCGGGCCCTGTGGCTGTCGGACGTGCATCTGGGCTATGCCGGCAGCCGCGCCGATGACCTGAGCGAGTTTCTCGCCACCCTCGAGGCCGAGGTGATCTACCTGGTGGGCGACATCCTCGATCTGTGGGCGCTGCAGCGCTCGGCCTTCTGGTCGGCCGCCCACACCCGGGTGGTCACCGTGCTGCTGGACAAGCTGCAGGCCGGCACCCGGCTGGTGTACGTGGTGGGCAATCACGATGCCCCCCTGCGCCGCGACGCCGGGGCCCTGGCCGGCCTGGGGCTGGTGAGCGAGGCCGAGCACGTCACCGCCGACGGCCGGTGTCTGTGGATCGTGCACGGCGATCGCTACGACGCGCTGATGGCCTGCGGCCGCCTGCAGCACGTGGTGGGCAACTTTCTCTACGACCTGCTGATGTATCTCAACCGGCACGTGCATGCCTGGCGGCGGCGTTTCGGCTTCGGCCACTGGTCGCTGGCCGCCTTCCTCAAGCGCAAGGTGCCCAATGCCCGCCGCCACATCGAGAAGTTCGAGGATCTGGTGGCCCACGATGCCGGCAGCCGCGGTTACGACGGCGTGATCTGCGGCCATATCCACCATCCCGGCATGCGCCACATCGACGGCGTGCTCTACGCCAACACCGGCGACTGGGTGGAGAACTGCACCGCCCTGGTGGAACACGCCGACGGGCGCCTCGAACTGCTGCACTGGTCGGGCCGCCAGGAAGTGCTCGACGGCCTTGCGCCGTCGGCCACCGCTTCCCCCCGCCAGGCCGCCTGAGGAGGAGACGCCATGCAACGCCTGCATCCGGAAACGGCCTTCATCGAATGGATCAGTCTGCAGGACCTGCAGATCACCCGCGCCTGCAACCGGCTGTGCCGGGCCCGCCCGGTGCGGCGCTTCTTCGCCCTGGTGAGCCGCCTCGGTGACGGGCTCTGGTGGTATGCCCTAATCCTGGCCATTCCTTTCCTGTACGGTCCGGCGGCACTGGGCGTGAGCCTGCGCATGGCCATCACGGGCGCGCTGGGCCTTCTGGTGTACAAGTGGATCAAGGCGCGCACCGCGCGGCCCCGGCCCTTTACCCGCAGCCACCAGATCGCCCCGGGCACGGCCCCGCTCGATCAGTTCAGCTTCCCCTCCGGGCACACCCTGCACGCCACGGCCTTCACCCTCGTCGCCGTCGCCGGCCTGCCGGGGCTGTTCTGGCTCACGGTGCCCTTCGCCGTGGCCGTGGCCCTCTCGCGTCTGGTGCTGGGGCTGCATTACCCCAGCGACGTGCTGGCGGGCGCCGCCCTCGGCGCCGCCCTGGCCGGCCTGGTGCTGGTGTTCTGAAGGCGCCTGTCATGCACGTGCTGATGGTTTCCGATGTCTTCTTTCCCCGGGTCAATGGCGTGTCCACCTCCATCGAGACCTTTCGCGAGGCCCTGACGGCGATGGGCCATCGCCTCACCCTGGTGGTGCCCGACTATCGGGGCCGGCGTGCGGTGATCCGCGAAGCGGAGGATGCCCTGATCCGGGTTCCGGCGCGCCGGGTGCCCTTCGATCCGGAAGATCGTCTCATGTCCCGACGGGCCATCGACCGGCTGCTGCCGTGGCTGCGTGAGCAGGGGGTGGATCGGGTGCATGTGCAGACTCCCTTCGTCGCCCATGGGGCGGGCCGCCATCTGGCCCGGGCGCTGGAGGTGCCGGTGCTCACCACCTATCACACCTTCTTCGAGGAATATCTGCATCACTATCTGCCCCTGGTGCCGGCCGCCGTCACCCGGGCCCTGGCCCGGCGGATCAGCCGCCGCCAGTGCAATCAGATGGATCGGGTGATCGTGCCCTCGCGGGCGATGGCCGACGTGCTGCGGGATTACGGGGTCGCGGCGCCCCTGTCGGTGCTGCCCACCGGCATTCCCCTGGAACGCTTCGGCCGGGGCGACGGCCATGCCTTCCGGCGGCGTCTGGGCATCGATCCGGATCGGCCCGTGATGCTCACCGTCAGCCGCATGGCCTTCGAGAAGAACCTGGACTTCCTGCTCGACGTGCTGGCCCGGGTGCGGCGGCGCATTCCCCGGGTCCTGTTCCTGATGGCCGGCGAAGGGCCCATGCGCCGGCACCTGACCCGGCGGGTGGCCGCCGAAGGATTGTCGGCGCACGTGCGGTTTCTCGGCTACCTGGATCGGGAGCGGGATCTGACCGACTGCTACCAGGCGGCCGACGTGTTCGTGTTCGCCTCGAAGACCGAAACCCAGGGGCTGGTGCTGCTCGAGGCCATGGCCGCCGGTCTGCCGGTGGTGGCCCTGGCCGAGATGGGCACCCGTGACGTGCTGCGGGAAGGGCAGGGCTGTCGCATCGCCCGTGACGAGGTGGCCGATTTTGCCGGCAAGGTGGAGCGGGTCCTGGCGGATCACCGTCTGCGCCGCCGCCTGGCCGACAGCGGCCGGCGATATGCGCGGGAATGGGCAGCACCGCTGATGGCCGAACGGCTGATTGAGATCTATGTCGCCTTGCGGCCCGGGGAAATGGCACAAGCGGCGCCAGGCGAGGCGCTGGAACCGGCCTCGCCCGCGGCGCTCCCCGTGGCCACCGGCGCGCGACAATGGAGAAGAGGCGAATGAACGAAGCACACCCTCAGGGCACCGACATGGAAACAACGCTGCGGGAGGCACTGCACCCGGTCGATCGGGCGGCCTGCCGGCGGTTGCGGGAACGTTCCGCCATGGCGCACCGGATTCCCGACTGGCAGATCTGCCGGCGGGATGCCGATTTCCGGCACCTGCTGTTGCGCGAGGCAGTGAGCGGACGGTCGCTGGCCACCGTGGCCTGGCGGCGCGTGTCACACCCGGCGGCGGAATCCGAACCCCGGGCGCTGGACGCCGAATTCGACATCGCGAACCTCCTGCCCTCCGGCAGCCACTGCCTGGAGGTGGACGGCCCCTGTACCCTGGCCGGGATCTCGGCCGCCCGGGTATTGCAGGCGTTTCTGGGCTGGCTCGATGAACGGAACGAGGGCGCGTGTGGCTCGCTGGTGCGCCTGCGCCTGCCGCTGGCCGGCGGAGATCGATACGTGCAGACCCTCGTGCACACGCTGCGCCAGGACGGTTTCCGGCAACGGGCCCGCCCGCGGGTGCCCCTGCGCCAGGAGGAGCCGGTGCTGGTGGACGACGTGGTGCTGCCTTCGCGCCTGCAGGCCTGGCTGCAGTGCGGGGCCCAGCTGGTCAGCGCGCCGGCCTGGGACGCCCTCGAAGGGCAGGCGGTGCTGCTGCTGTGGCGCCCGGCACCGGGTGTCACCGAACGCCTCGAACCCCCGTCATTCCAGCCGCGCCAGACGCTCCCGCAGGCGGGCGATTTCGTCCAGTAGATCCAGCACCAGCGCCGCGCCGGCCAGGTTCACGTGCAGATCCCGTTGCAGATGCAGGGCCACCTGCACCCGGCGCAGGGACGGGCCGCTGAACCGCCACTCGGGCGGGGTTGGGCCGCGTGGCTCGAGCAGGCCTTCCTCCACCATCTCGATGATGGTCTCCGCCGGGGTGGCGCTGGCCCGGCACAGCTCGCCCAGGCTGAACTCGAATTCCTCGTCGAGGATTTCCATGATCTCGTCCACGGGTGTCTTCATGCTCACACTCCCAGCCGGCTGCGCGGGTTGAAGGGCATCAGCTCGGCCATGCGCGCATAGAGCTGGCGCTGTTCATCGGTCTTGGGTTCCGGCGTCTCGATTTTCAGGACCACGTACTCGTCGCCGGGCGGCTTGCCGGGCAGGCCGCGGCCCTTGAGGCGCAGCTTGCGTCCGCTCTGCGAGCCGGGCGGGATCTTCAAGTCCACGATCCCGCCGGGGGTGGGCACCTTCACCGTGGCGCCCAGTGCCGCCTCCCAGGGGGTGACCGGCAGATCCAGGTACAGATCCTTGCCCTCGATGCGATAGAAGGGATGGGGCTTGAAGTCCACCTCCAGGTAGAGATCCCCCGGCTCGCCGCCACCGCTGCCCGGCGCGCCCTGACCGCGCAGGCGGATGCGCTTGCCGCGGGTGATGCCCTTGGGGATCTTTACGTGCAGGGTCTTGGTGCGGGTCACCACGTGTCCCGTCTCGTCCACCTCGGGGACTTTCAGGGTCAGGGATTTCTCGCCGCCGTGAAAGGCGTCTTCCAGATCGATGAGCACCTTGGCGTGGTGATCCTCGCCCTTCATGCGCCAGGTCTGGCGTCGACGCCCGGCGCCGGCGGCGCGTTGAAAGCCGCCGCCGAAGAGGTTTTCGAAGAAGTCGCTGAAGTGTTCCGCCTCGGCCCCGGTGAAACCGCCGCCGGAAAACTCGAAACCGGCATCCCAGCCCGGTGGCGGCGTGAAGTCCTGGCCGTGTTTCCAGTTCTCGCCGAACTGATCGTAGGCCGCGCGTTTTTCCGGATCCTTGAGCACCTCGTAGGCCTCGCCCAGTTCCTTGAACTTGGCCTCGGCGTCGGGTTCGGTGCTCACGTCCGGATGGTACTTGCGTGCCAGCTTGCGATAGGCGCGCTTGATCTCGTCCTGGGTGGCGTCGCGCGAAACGCCCAGGATCTCGTAATAATCCTTGAATTTCATGTTGTCGTTGTGTCCCGTGAAATGGCTTGCGGCCTGTGACAGCCGGTGCGCGATGCCTGGCTGTGTATATCACCGTCACCCGCGACATGGAGCCGCGGCAGAAGCTTTTCAAGCCGCCAGGCCGGAGGTGAAGAAGGCGCCCAGGGCCCCCATGGCCAGGGCCAGCAGCGATGGCAGCGCCACCCGCCAGCCCAGTGTCGCCCCGCCGACGTAGAAGGCCAGCAGGCTCTTGACCACGGTGTTGCTGGTTGCGGCCGTGAAGATCGCGGCCACGGCCACCTCCCGGCTGATGCTGGCCAGACTCAGGCGCGAAACCGAAATGTTGATGGCGTCCACGTCGGTCAGGCCGGAGAGGGCGGCCAGCCCGTACAGGCCGGCATTGCCCCACCAGGCGCGTACGGCCTCGGCCAGCAGCAGGATCGCCGCCAGCAGCAGGCTGAAACGGATGGCCATGCCGATCTGGAAGGGATTGCTGAGCACGGGCTCGCCGCCGTCCAGCGCCTGCCGGCCGGCCCGCCGCCAGAGCACGAAGGCGGCCAGGTAGGTCAGCGCGGTGGTAATGCCGACGGGCACCGAGAGGGGCAGAAACAGGGCCGGATTGACCACCGTGGCCACCAGTAGGATGCGCGGAAACATGGTGCCGCAGGCGGCGAGGATGCCGCTGCCCAGGGCGTCCACCTGGCCGGGCGCGGTGCGGGCCAGGCGGGAAAGGGTCAGGGTCACGGCGGTGGAGGAGACCAGACCGCCGGTGATGCCGGTGAGCAGGGCCCCGTAGCGGGCGCCACCGATCTTCATGGCGAAATAGCCGACGAAACCGATGCCGGCGATCAGCACCACCATCCACCAGATGGTGTAGGGATTGAGCGCCTGCCAGGGGCCGTAGCCCCGGTTGGGCAGAATGGGCAGCAGCACCACCGAGATGAGCAGCAGCTCGAAGGAGGCATTGAGTTCCCGGGGGGTCAGCTTGCGCAGCCAGGCGTGCAACTGGGGCTTGAGATCCAGCAGCAGTGCGGTGATCACCGCCGCGGCGGTGGCCAGAAAGAGGTGATCCAGCACCGCCAGGGCACCGAAGGCGAATGTCAGCAGGGCGGCGACCATGCTGGTGATGCCCAGATCCCCCGAGACCCGGTAGCGGCGATACCAGGCCGGCACCAGCAAGACTGCGAGACCGAGAAAACCCAGTCCCAGCGTCACCGCGCCCAGGGCCTGGGCGAGCAGGGCGAAGACGCCGCCCAGCAGGCCGATGAGCCCATAGGTGCGCAGGCCGGCGATGCGCCGGCCCTCGGCGCGTTCGCGGGTCTCCCAGCCCCGTTCCAGGCCAATCAGCAGCCCCAGGGCGAGCGACACGCCGAGGGTATAGAGATGGATCAGATCCGGCGCTGCGGTCACGGCGATCCCCGGGTTTGGGCCATGGGGCGTTTTAGCACGATTCCCGGAGGCGGACAAAAACCGCTTGGTGGTTTCACTGGAAGCCCAGCAGACGGCCGCCCTGATAGACCAGCAGGGCCAGCAGCCAGGCCAGGCCGAGGCCGAGGCCCACCGAGAGAAGCGTGATCCGCCAGGAGGCCGACTCGCTGCGGATGGTGGCCAGGGTGGCTACGCAAGGGGTATAGACGAGGGTGAAGACCATCAGGCTCAAACCCTGGAGGGGCGTCATGTCGGCCTGGATGGCCTGGGCGAGGTTGTTCGTGCCGTAGATGACCGCCAGCGCGCCGATCAGGATTTCCTTGGCGATGAAGCCGAAGAACAGGGAGACGGTACCGGCCCAGTGAATGCCCAGCGGTTCGAACAGGGGCGCCAGGAAGGTGCCGATCCGGCCAGCCAGGCTTTCCGGGCTGGCGGGGGCGACCCCCGGCGGCAGATGGGTGAGGACCCAGATGGCCACCACGCCCAGCACGATGAGCGAGGCCGCGCGTCGCAGAAAGGCCCGGATCTCCGTCCAGGCTCGCAGCAGGACGGTGCGCGCCAGGGGCAGACGGTAGGGCGGCAGTTCCATGATGAACGGCTCGGGATCGCCGAAATGGAAGGGGCGCAGCAGCAGGCCCACCAGCACGATGACGAGGAAGCTCAGGCCATACAGGCCGAAGACCACCCAGGGCGCGAGGCGGGCCGAGAACAGGATTGCGGCGAGAAACAGGAATACCTGCAGGCGGGCGCTGCACAGGGAGAAGGGGATCATCAGCATCGCCAGGATGCGATTGTGGCGGCTGGATAGGATCCGCGTGCCCATCACCGCCGGCACGTTGCAGCCATACCCGAGGAGCAGGCTGATGAAGGCCTTGCCATCCAGGCGCAACGCGTGCATCAGCCGATCCATGAGGAAGGCGGCGCGGGCCATGTAGCCGCTGTCCTCGATCAGGGAGAGAAAGAAGAAGAACAGGACGATGATCGGCAGGAAACTCACCACCACGCCCACCCCGGCCAGCAGGCCGTCCAGCAACAGGCTCTGCAGGGTGGGCGGCAGGGTCAGCAGGGGCGGCCAGGCGCGCAGGGCGGTGTCCAGCCGGGCGAGGCCGGCGGCCAGGGCATCCTGCAGGGGTGTGCCCAGGGCGAACACGCCCTGGAACATCAGCCACATGAGCAACAGGAAGATCGGCAGTCCCAGCCAGCGATGCATGAGCAGGCCATCGAGGCGCTCGGTCAGGTTCTCACGGGCCTCGCGGGGCTGGCGCACGGCCTCCTGAAGCAGGCCCCGTGCCGCATTGAAGCGACACTGGGCGCAGACGGTGGGGATGTCGGCCCGCAGGACGGTTTCCAGGCTCTGGCGCCGTTGAGCGGCTTCCGCGGCCACCTCGGCCAGTTCCGGATGCCGGTGCAGGAGGCGCCGGGCGGCATCGCCGCCTTCCATCAGGCGCAGGGCCACGAAGGTCTCGTCGAATTCCCGTGGACCGCGGCGGGCGATGCGCCGCGCCAGATCCGCCACCGCTTCTTCCAGCACCGGGGGAAAGGAGATGTGGGGCGGATGTTCGTGGATGCGCCGTTCGAGGACCTGCAGCAGGGTCTGGCGCAATTCTTCCAGGCCTTCGCCGCTGCGGGCGGAAAGGGGAATCACCGGCACGCCGAGGTGCTCGCGCATGGCCTCGAAGTCGATCTCGATCCCCTGACGGCGGGCCTCGTCCATCATGTTCACCACCACGATCAGGGGCAGCCCGCTCATGGCCAGTTGCAGGGTCAGCCCCAGGGTGCGATAGAGGTTGCCGGCATCGACGATGTTGATGACCGCATCCGGCGGGCTCTGCAGGAGATAGTCGCGGGCCACCCGTTCCTCGAGGGTGGTGGCGCTCAGTGAGTAGGCACCGGGCAGATCCACCAGCTCGATGTCGTGACCATCGAGCCGGAAACGCCCCACCTTCTTCGTCACCGTCACGCCAGGCCAGTTGCCCACCGTCTGGTTGGCGCCGGTGAGACGGTTGAAGAGCGTGGTCTTGCCCGTGTTGGGGGCGGCGCAGAGGGCGACGGTGAAATCAGTCATGTGCGGATTCCAGCGGTTCGACGAGGATCCGCGCCGCTTCGCCCCGACCGAGCGGCACCACGTTTCCCCGGGCATCGCGCAGCCGCAGGGGCCGGGTGCCAAGGACCTCCAGCGTGGCGCCCGGCACCAGGCCCAGGGCTCTCATGCGGGCCCGGAACCGCTGACCGCCGCGCAGTTCCGTGATGCGCCAGGCCGGCGGTCCCGACGGCACCAGGCTCAGGGGCAGACGCACCAGTTCACAGTCCAGGGCTTCGGCCTCCTCGGCCCGCAGGGCCAGGGCCTGGCCGCCGGGCATCGACAGTTCCAGCGGATTGCCCAGCGGGCCGATGCGGGTCACCGTGATCTCCATTCCCGGGAGAATGCCCATCTGGGCCAGCCGATCGGCGATGCGCGCATCGCCGCCCAGGGCGCGAACGCGACAGGTCACGCCGGGTTGCAGGGGAACGGAAGGTCTGAGCATGCCGGTTCGAAAAAGAGTCGTTTTGCCATCGTTTGTCCTGGCAAGGCCGGGGAAGGGCGCGTGTGCCACAGCCCATCGAGACGCCCGCAGGGTCGTCATTATGCGCCAACTGTCGGTGCAGTGACATCGCCCACTTTTTCCGGGCAGTGGGGGGCACGACGGGTATCGGGCCGCCGCGTCTAACAGGCTGTTGAAAAAGCCCATCCATGGGCTTTTTCAACTCGGGAACGGAAAACGCGGTTTCCCGTTCCCTCACATTTTCAATGACTTGGCGTCATTGAAAATGGCGATGCATCCATGCATCGCACACAGGCTGTCGAAAAACGATGTTTTTCAACAGCCTGCTAAAACCACAACAAAGGCCCGGCATGCGCGGCCGCACGGGGCGCCGCCCTCGCCTTGGTCTTCCATCCGGGCTAGAATGGCGGCTGCAACCAAGACGAATCCACCTTGTTCAGCCATTCCAGCGCATCCCGTTTCCTGCTCACTCCCGACCGGCTCCTGCTCCTGGTGCTGCTGGCGGGCGTGCTGTGGTTCGCCCTGCCCGGTTACCGGGATCTGGTGGATCCCGACGAAGGCCGCTATGCGGAGATCCCGCGGGAGATGGTGGCCAGTGGCGACTGGCTCACGCCGCGCCTCAATGGGTTCCGGTATTTCGAGAAACCTGCCCTGCAGTACTGGCTGACGGCCGCAAGCATTTCCCTGCTGGGCAACACCACGGCCGCCGCGCGCCTGCCTGTGATCCTGCTGGCCTTCCTCGGCGCCCTCTGGGCGCTGTTCGTGGGCGGGCGGCTGTTCGGTCGGGAAGCCGGGCTGTATGCCTTCCTGTTGCTGTGTTCGGGGCTGATGTACCACGTGATCGGCCATCTCAACACCCTGGACATGGCGGTGAGCGTGTTCCTGTTTCTGGGGATTGGTGCCTTCCTGCTCGCCCAGTCCACGCGCGACGATCCGCGGGCGACGCGCAACTGGATGCTCGCCGGCTGGGCGGCACTGGCGCTGGCCACGCTCACCAAGGGCCTGATCGGCCTGGTTCTGCCGGGCGTGGCGCTGGTGCTCTACAGTCTCTGGCAACGGGATCTCGCCCTCTGGCGTCACTTGCACCTGGGCAAGGGGCTGCTGCTGTACGTTGCCATCACCGCCCCCTGGTTCATCGCCGTGAGCCGGGCCAATCCCGGTTTCGCCCATTTCTTCTTCATTCACGAACACCTGGAACGGTATACCACCACCGTCCATCACCGTGACGAACCCCTGGGATACTTCCTGCCCATCCTGCTGGCCGGCAGCCTTCCCTGGATCTGGAGTTCGCTGCGGGCGCTGCTGACGCCGGCGTTTCCCGAGCGCTGGCGGGGGGGCGGAGTCGATCCGGTGCGTTTCCTGTGGATCTACAGCGTGGGGATCCTGCTGTTCTTCTCCGCCGGGGATTCCAAGCTGCCGCCCTACATCCTGCCGCTGTTCCCGGCCCTGGCCCTGCTGGCCGGACGGCGGCTGGCCCGGCACCCCGACCTGCGTGGCGATCTCGCGGGATTCGCCGTCACCGTCGGCCTGTTCGCCTGGGGCGTGATGGCCGTGACCGGCTTTCACGACTACGAATCACCTGCCGCCCTGGCCGCCTACCGGCAGTGGTTGCTGGCCGCCACCGGCGTGTTGGCCCTGGCTCTGGGGGTGGCCTTCTTCCTGAGGCGTCGGGCCCTGCCGGCGCTGAGCGTCCTGGCCCTGGGCGGGTTGCTGGCCCTGCGCATCGCCGGTCTCGGTTTCCAGACCCAGACCCACCGTTCCAGTCATGCCCTGGCCGAGGCCATCGTGGCGCAGGCGGGACGGGACGTGCCGGTCTACAATATCGGCGCCTTCTATCACTCCCTGCCCTATTATCTGGACCACACGGTGCAGCTCGTGGGGTACCGCGGCGAGCTGGCCATGGGCATCGAGCAGGCGCCGGCCAAATGGATTGCCGACTGGGACGGTTTCGCCCGCCGCTGGCGAAATCACGACCAGGCGGTGGCGGTGTTCGACATGAAGGTCTGGCCCTCGACCTATCAGCAGAAAATGGAGCAGTTGCCCATGAAAGTCATCTACCAGGACGTGCTCAAGATTGCGGTGGCGCGGCGATGAACCTGGTCAGCTTCGCCCTCATCCTCAGCGGCGTGCTGCTCAATGCCGTGGCCCAGCTGGCGCTCAAGGCCAGCGTCCAGCACACCGGCGCCATCGATCTGAAGCTGGCCGGCGCCACCGCCGTGATCCAGCAACTGCTGCGCGAGCCGGCCCTGTGGGGCGGCCTGTTCTGTTACGGCATCAGCGTGGTGATCTGGATCCTGGCCCTGTCCCGGGTGGACGTGAGCATCGCCTATCCCATGCTCTCCATCGGCTACGTGGTCAACGCCATCCTGGCCTGGTATCTGTTCGGCGAGGCCCTGACGCCCGAGCGCATGCTGGGGATCGGCATCATCATCCTCGGCGTCTTCGTCCTGGCGCGCAGCTGATGGCCATGCTGCCCTTCACCCGCCCCGATCTCGGGCCCGAGGAACAGGCGGCCGCGGCCGAGGTGCTGGCCTCCGGCTGGATCACCACCGGGCCGAAGGTGGCAGCCTTCGAACAGGCCCTGGCCGAGTACCTGGGCGGCGGCGTGCAGGTGCTCACCTTCAATTCGGCCACCTCGGCCCTCGAGGCGGTGCTGCTGGCCCTGGGGATCGGCCCCGGCGACGAGGTCATCGTACCGGCCATGAGTTTTGTCGCCACCGCCAACGTGGTGACTCGCAGCGGTGCCGTACCGGTGTTCGTGGACGTGGAACCGGTTAGTCGCAATATCGATCCCGAGGCGGTGCGCCAAGCCATCGGTCCCCGCACGCGGGCGATCCTGCCGGTGCACTTCGCCGGTCGCAGCGCCGATCTCGACGCCCTGCGTTCCCTGGCGCGCGAACACGGGCTGCACCTGATCGAGGACGCGGCCCAGGCCATCGGCACCGCCTGGCAGGGGGAACGCATCGGCACGGCCGGCAATCCGGCGGTGTTCAGCTTCCATCCCAACAAGAATCTCACCACCATCGAGGGCGGGGCGGTGGCCTTCGCCGACGCGGCCCTGGGCGAGCGTCTGCGTCGGCTGCGTTTTCACGGCATCGTGCGGGACGCCGAGGGCGGCATGGACGTGCCCGAGTGGGGTGGCAAGATGAACCTGCCCGACGTGCATGCCGCCATCGGTCTGGTGCAGCTCGGCCGGCTCGACGGCTTCAACACCCGCCGGCGGGAACTGGCGCAACGCTACCTGACCCGGCTGCCGGCGCACCCCGCCCTGCGCCTGCCGGCCGACGTGGCGGGCCACAGCTGGCACATGTTCTGCATCGAACTGGATTTTGCCGCCCTGGGAACCTCCCGCGCGGCGGTGCAGGCGCGTCTGCAGGCGGCCGGCATCGGCACCGGGATCCATTATCCGGCCATGCACCTGTTCGGCCTCTACCGGCGGCTCGGCTACGGCCCGGGCGACTTTCCGCAGGCCGAGCGCATCGGCGAGCAGACCCTGACCCTGCCGCTGTTTCCGGCCATGCTGGATACCGACGTGGATCGGGTCTGTGCGGCATTGACCGAACTTCTCGAGGAGACACCAGACGCATGAGCGACAAGCAACCCGCCCCCGCCGGCGACGTCGAGGTCTCGCTGGTGATCCCGGTGTACAACGAAGAGGCGGTGCTGCCGCAGCTCTTCGCGCGCCTGTATCCGGTGATGGACGGCCTTGGCCGGACCTGGGAAGTGGTGTTCGTGGACGACGGCAGCCGGGATCGATCCGTGGCCCTGCTGCGCGAACAGTACCAGCAGCGGCCCGACGTGACCCGGGTGGTCTGCCTGCGTGCCAATGCCGGGCAGCATGCGGCGATCATGGCCGGCTTCGAGTACACGCGCGGGCGCACCATCGTCACCCTCGATGCGGATCTGCAGAATCCGCCGGAGGAGATCGGCAAGCTGCTGGCCGAGATCGACAAGGGCCACGATTACGTGGGCAGCATCCGCCGCACGCGCCGGGATTCGCGCTGGCGGCACTGGGCCTCGCGGCTGATGAACCGGGTGCGCGAGCGCATCACGCGCATTCACATGACCGATCAGGGCTGCATGCTGCGGGCCTATGACCGCAGCATCGTCGAGGCCATCCTCGCCTCGGACGAGGCCAACACCTTCATCCCGGCGCTGGCCTACCTGTTCGCCGGCAACCCCACGGAAGTGGTGGTGGCGCACGAGGAGCGGGCGGCGGGGGAATCCAAGTACCCCCTGTTCAAGCTCATCCACCTCAACTTCGATCTGATGACCGGCTTTTCCATCGTGCCCCTGCAGGTGTTTTCGCTGGTGGGCATCGGCGTGGCCCTCGTCTCCTTCGTGTTCGTGATCTATCTGGCCGTGCGCCGCCTGATCGTCGGGCCGGAAGTGGAAGGCGTGTTCACCCTGTTCGCCATCGCCTTCTTCCTCATGGGCCTGCTGCTGTTCGGGATCGGCATCCTTGGCGAGTACATCGGCCGCATCTACGTGCAGGCCCGGGGGCGTCCCCGTTACCTGGTGCGGGCGGTGCTGGGGGCGCCGCAGGACGAGCAGGACAGGACATGAGCGAACGTCCGCGCGCCGTGGTCTTCGCCTACCACACGGTGGGGGCGCGCAGCCTGGAGATCCTGCTGCGCCAGGGCGTGGAGGTGTCCCTGGTGGTGACCCATGCCGACGATCCGGCCGAAAATGTCTGGTTCGAAAGCGTGCTGGAACTGGCGCAGCTGAACGATTTGGCCGTCATCACCCCGGCCGATCCCAATCACCCCGAAGTGCGGGCGCAGGTGGCGGCCTGCCGGCCCCAGTGGCTGTTCTCCTTCTACTATCGCCATCTGCTGGGGCCGGCATTGCTGGCCATTCCCGAACGTGGCGCGCTCAACCTGCATGGCTCCCTGCTGCCGAAATACCGCGGCCGGGTGCCCGTGAACTGGGCGGTGCTGCACGGGGAATCCGAGACCGGCGTCAGTCTCCACCGCATGGTGGAAAAACCCGATGCCGGCGAACTGCTGGCGCAGGAAGCCGTACCCATCCTGCCCAACGATACGGCGGCGCGGGTGTTCGAACGCATCGTCTGCGCCGGCGAACGGCTGCTGGTGCGCCACCTGCCCGACCTGCTGGCGGGCCGGCTTGCCGGCCGGCCCCTGGACCTGGCGGCCGGCAGCTACTTCGGCGGTCGGCGACCGGAAGACGGCCGGATCGACTGGCAGCAGCCGGCCTGGTCGGTGCACAACCTGATCCGGGCGGTGGCGCCTCCCTATCCCGGGGCCTTCTTCGAGCACCGGGGAAAGCGCCTGGCTGTCCTCGGCAGTTACTGGCAGGGGCAGACGGCCCGGGCGGCCGGGCCGCGGCTGTACCGGGAGCAGGAACGCTGGTATGCCGACTGCGTGGACGGCCGACGCATCCTGCTGACCCGCCTCGAACTGGATGGCGAACCCCTCACGGCGGCACGCTGTCAGGCCGCCTTCGGCGAGACGGTCATTCACCCCGACATCCCTTCATCTCAAGGAGTCTCTCTCACATGAACGTTCTGATCCTCGGTGTCAATGGCTTCATCGGCCATCACCTTTCCCGCCGTATCCTCGATACCACCGACTGGTCGGTCTATGGCATGGACATGCAGTCGGGGCGGCTTGACGATCTGCTCGACGAGGAGCGCTTCCACTTCTTCGAGGGCGACATCACCATCAACCACGAATGGGTGGAATACCACGTCAAGAAATGCGACGTGGTCCTGCCGCTGGTGGCCATCGCCACGCCGGCCACCTATGTCAAGAATCCCCTGGCCGTGTTCGAACTCGATTTCGAGGCCAACCTGCCCATCATCCGGGCCTGCGTGAAGTACGGCAAGCGGGTGCTGTTTCCGTCCACGTCGGAAGTCTATGGCATGTCCAGCGATGCCGAATTCCATCCCTACGAATCCAACCTGGTCCTGGGCCCCATCAACAAGCCCCGCTGGATCTATTCCTGTTCGAAGCAGTTGCTGGATCGGGTGATCGCGGCCTACGGCCAGCAGCAGGGGCTCGACTACACCCTGTTCCGGCCCTTCAACTGGATCGGCTCGGGGCTCGACAGCCTCAACGCGCCCAAGGAGGGTAGCTCGCGGGTGGTCACCCAGTTCCTCGGCCACATCGCCCGCGGCGAGCCCATCCAGCTGGTGGATGGCGGCCAGCAGCGGCGCAGCTTCACCGACGTCAGCGACGGCATCGATGCCCTGATGAAGATCATCGAGAACCCGCAGGGGCGCGCCTCCGGCCACATCTACAACATCGGCAATCCCGACAATGATCTGTCGATCCGCGAACTCGCGGAACTGATGCTGGAAATCGCCCGGGAGTTTCCCGAATACGCGCCTGGCGCCGAGCGGGTGCAACTGGTGGACGTGGATTCGGGCCGTTACTACGGTGAAGGCTATCAGGACATCCAGACCCGCGTGCCCTGGATCGGCAACACCCGCGAGGAACTGGACTGGGCGCCGCAGGTGCCCGTGCGTGAGGCGCTGCGCAACATCTTCGAGGCCTATCGCCACGAGGTGGCCGAGGCGCGCGCCCTGCTCGAGGACTGACAGGCCGTGCGCCTGGCTCTGAAGGTGGACGTGGATACCCTGCGCGGCACCCGCGAAGGGGTGCCGGCGCTGCTGCGCCTGTTCGACGAATTCGACGTGCGGGCCACGTTTCTCTTCAGCCTGGGGCCGGATCACACCGGCCGGGCCCTGAAGCGGATCTTTCGCCCCGGTTTCCTGCGCAAGGTCCGCCGCACCTCGGTGGCCAGTCACTACGGGATCCGCACGCTGCTCTACGGCACCCTGCTGCCCGGCCCGGTGATCGGCCGGCGCTGTGCCGACACCCTGCGGGCCGTGGCCGCCGCCGGTCATGAAACCGGCATCCACTGTTACGATCACGTGAAGTGGCAGGACTACGTGGCCCGCCGCGATGCCGCCTGGGCCGATGCGGAGCTGCGCAAGGCCATGGTCCTGTACCAGGACATCTTCGGTGAACCGGCCAGCGTGCACGGGGCCGCCGGCTGGCAGGTCAATCCGGCCACCTTTACCCTGGAGGAGAAGGCCGGTTTCCGTTACGCCAGCGACACCCGGGGCCGCAGTGCCTTTTTTCCGGTCATGGACGGGCGGCCGGCCCGTTGTCCGCAACTGCCCACCACCCTGCCGACCCTCGACGAACTGATCGGCGAGCACGGCGTCACTGCGCAGAATGTGCACGAAACGGTACTCGCGGCCAGCCGGCAACCCGCCGAGCATGGCCATGTCTATACCCTGCATGCGGAACTCGAAGGCATGCAGCTGCTGCCGGTGCTGCGCCGCCTGCTCGAGGCCTGGCGCCGTGAGGGTGTGGCGATGGGCACCATGGCGGCGAATCTGGCGGCCATCGACACGGCCGGACTGCCGTTGTGCGAAGTCCACTGGGGCACGGTGCCAGGGCGTTCGGGCGTGTTGGCGGTGCAGGGCGAGGCGCTGGCCTGATCCGGCGCGGGTTTGCGCCTGCCGGCCGGAGAGGGGCTCAGATGCGGGATGCGGTACGCGCCCGTTCGTACAAGGGCAACATCTTCGGCACCAGGGCCTGCAGGGCCCGGATGCGGTTCTCGGGGGCCGGGTGGGTGCTAAGAAATTCCGGGGGGCGTCCGCCGCCGAGTTTCGCCATCTTCTGCCACAGGCGGATCGCCGCGCGCGGATCGTAGCCGGCACGGGCCGCCAGCTCGATGCCGATCTGATCGGCCTCGGCCTCGGCGGTACGGCTGTTGGGCAGCTCGATCGCCAGCTTGGCGGCCAGGGCCGCGCCGGTCAGGGCGGCACCCCGGTGCTCCTCGCCGGCGGCCACGCCCACGGCGGTGACGCCGAGCAGGGTCGCCAGGGCCACCGACATTTTCTCCGCCGTGTGGTTGGCCAGGGCATGGGCGATTTCATGGCCCATCACCTGGGCCAGTTCGTCGTCGGTCGGCTTGATCTGCTGAATGAGGCCGGTATAGACGGCCATCCGGCCCCCGGCCATGCACCAGGCGTTGACCGTCTTCGGATCGTCGATCACCTTCACCGACCATTCCCAGTCGCGGGTCTGGGGGAACCTTTTCACGGCCACCGCCACCAACCGGTTGGTGATGCGCCGCACCCGGGCGGTGAGTTTGGGGTCGGTGTCGATCTTCCCTTCCTTCGCCAGCGGGGCCAGCATCTGCACGTAGGCCTGTTTCGAGGCGTTGACGGCCTGTTCTGGCGAGACCAGCATCAGTTGCCGGCGCCCGGTGGGGGAGGTGGCGCAGGCCGCGATCAGGGCCGCGACCAGCAGCGCGAGGAAGGGGCGGAACAGGGGGGCGTGGCGGCGCATGGCCAAAGTATACCCGCCCCGCGGGGAAGTGCCAGCCGATCCGCCCGCGGCGAATGGAGTACACTGGGCAGACACGAGAGGAGAGACGCAAGCCAATGGACGCAAACGAATCACGCCGCGGCAGCCGGCTGCAGCGCCTGGGACGGCAGTTGCTGGCGCTCTACCATCCCCGCAACTGGAAGGAGAGGGGGCTTTGGTGGAGCGCCGGCGTCGTGCTGCTGACGCTGCTGATCCTCAACCTGGTCCTCGGCTGGTACTGGAGCCGGGAGCCGGATCTGTTCGACGTGGCCACGGTGGCCCGCCAGGCGGTCGGGGGCGATGAGCAGCGCCTGGTGACCGGCGTGTACACGGTAGCCACCGCCATCCACGAGGCCGAGGTGCTGCTCGACAAGCCCGGCGGCTATCTGAGCAACGACGTGTTCCCGCCCGGCGTGCTGCTCGACAACATGCCCAACTGGGAATTCGGGGTGATCGTCCAGTTGCGCGACATGGCCCGGGTTCTGCGCAACGATTTCAGCCGTTCCCAGTCCCAGTCCATCGAAGACAAGGATCTCATCGTCGCCGAGCCCAAGTTCAACTTCGATACCGAGTCCTGGCTGTTTCCGCCCACCGAGCGGGAATACCGCAAGGGCATCGAGGCCCTGCGCAGCTATCTGCAGCGCCTGAGCGATCCGCAGCAGCCCAATGCCCAGTTCTATGCCCGCGCCGACAACCTGCGCGAATGGCTGGTTCTGGTGGAGAAGCGTCTCGGTTCCCTCTCCCAGCGTCTCTCGGCCAGTGTCGGCCAGTTGCGGGAGAACACGGATCTGGCCGGCGATCCGGCCGCCACCCAGTCCACCCGCACCGCCGGACGCCAGGTGGTGCGCACCCCCTGGTTGCAGATCGACGACGTGTTCTACGAGGCCCGCGGCGCCACCTGGGCCCTGATTCATCTCATGCAGGCGGTGGAAAGGGACTTCGACGGCGTACTGACCAAGAAGAACGCCCACGCCAGCCTGCGCCAGATCATCCGCGAACTGGAAGGCACCCAGCAGACCGTCTGGAGCCCGGTGATCCTCAACGGCAGCGGCTTCGGCTTCGTCGCCAACCACTCCCTGGTGATGGCCTCCTACATCTCCCGCGCCAACGCCGCCGTCATCGACCTGCGCAACCTGCTGGAACAGGGATAAAAGAGGCAAGATACTAGGGGCTTTCCTCTGCCTTTCAATTTGGTCGGCGTGGAGGGATTCGAACCCCCGACCCCTTCCTCCCGAAGGAAGTGCGCTACCAGACTGCGCTACACGCCGAAATCGGTTTGCCCGTGGTGGAATCGGCCCTGGCGGGAGGGGGGCGGTTCCGGGCGGGAATGAGGTGTCAGTAACTGCGGTCCACCGCGAAGCGGGCCAGACCGATGAGCGCGTCCCGGTACCGGGAACCGGGCAGATCGGCGATGGCCTCGATGGCCTGATCCGCCTCTGCCCGCGCGCAGCGCGCAGTGTAGTCGATGGCTCCCGTGGATTCAATGGCCGCGAGGATCTCGTCGATCCGCTCCAGCCCGCCTTCCTCGATGGCCCCGCGGATCAGATCCCGCTGCGCGGGGCTGCCCTCGCGCATGGCGTGGATCAGCGGCAGGGTGGGCTTGCCCTCGGCCAGATCGTCGCCCACGTTCTTGCCCAGTTCGCTGCTCTCGGCGGTGTAGTCGAGCACGTCGTCGATGAGCTGGAAGGCGCAGCCCAGGTGCATGCCGTAGGCGGTCATGGCCGCTTCTTCCGCCTCGCCACGGCCGCTGATCACCGCGCCCAGCCGGGCCGCCGACTCGAACAGCTTGGCGGTCTTGTTGTGGATCACCTCCAGGTAGCGTGCCTCGGTGGTGTCCGGATCGTGGCAGTTGAGCAGTTGCAGCACCTCGCCCTCGGCGATGGTGTTGGTAGCGTCGGCGAGGATGTCCATGACCTTCATGCTGCCGATGTCCACCATCATCTGGAAAGCCCGGGAATAGAGGAAATCCCCCACCAGCACGCTGGCCTCGTTGCCCCACAGGTGGTTGGCGGTGGCCTCGCCCCGGCGCAGCTCGGAGGCGTCTACCACGTCGTCGTGGAGCAGGGTGGCGGTGTGGATGAACTCGACGATGGCGGCCAGGTCGATGTGCCGGTCCCCGTCGTAGTCGAAGGCCCGGGCGCTGATTAGGTGAATGATGGGCCGCAGGCGCTTGCCGCCGCTGTTGACGATGTAGGCCCCGATCTGGTTGATCAGCACCACCTCCGAGTGCAGCTTCTCCTGGATGCGGGCATTGACCCGGTCCATGTCGGGCTGGATGAGGCTGTAGATCTCGTCGGCGGTCATGGGGCGGGGGACGGCTCCGGCAAAGGGCTGTGAATGCTAGGGGCGCGGCGGGCCGCCTGTCAAGAAAAGGCCGGCCGAACCCCCTGATTTGCGTCAAAAAGCCTTTGACTGGGGGCGTCCGAGCGGCTAAAATTGCCGGCCTTTCACGCTATCAGCAGGTTCGTCGGCCGTGCCGGCGACCCGAATCTCGGAGAACACAGAACATGTACGCGGTTATCGAAACAGGCGGCAAGCAGTACCGGGTGGAGCCCGGCCAGCGCATCCGGGTCGAGAAGCTCGACGCCGAGGAGGGCGCCTCCCTGGATCTGGACAAGGTGCTGATGATCGCCGACGGCGAGGACATCAGGATCGGCCAGCCCTACGTGGAGGGCGGCAAGGTCACCGCCACCGTCAAGGCCCACGGCCGCGGCAGGAAGATCCGAATCATCAAGTTCCGCCGCCGCAAGCACCATCAGAAGGTCCAGGGCCACCGTCAGGCCTACACCGAACTGGAAATCACGGCGATCAACGCCTGATCGTCCCGGCACAGAGGGTACAGTCTCATGGCACACAAGAAGGCAGGCGGCAGCACGCGCAACGGCCGCGATTCCCATTCCAAGCGCCTCGGCGTCAAGCGCTACGGCGGCGAGCAGGTCCGCGCCGGCAACATCCTGGTCCGGCAGCGTGGCACCCACGTGCACCCCGGCGTCAACGTCGGCCGTGGCGGTGACGACACCCTGTTCGCCAAGGTGGACGGCACCGTGGTCTTCGAGGTCAAGGGCCCGAAGAAACGCAAGCAGGTGAGCGTGATTCCGGCGGCCTGACCCCGCCGGCCGCACTGCCTCACCGAAGCCCCGTCACCGACGGGGTTTTTCGTTTGTGGTGGTTGAAGCTTGGCCGCTCACACCTTATATATTGTCAACCCCGCGATTTCCCCGCCCCCTCGCTCCCATGAAATTCGTCGATGAAGCCACCATTCAGGTCCACGCCGGCAAGGGCGGCAACGGCTGCGTCAGCTTCCGGCGCGAGAAGTACATCGAGTTCGGCGGCCCCGACGGCGGCGACGGCGGCGACGGCGGCAGCGTCTGGCTGGTGGGCGACGGCAATCTCAACACCCTGGCCGATTTCCGCTTCACCCGCCGTTACCGGGCCGAGAACGGCGAGCCGGGCCGCGGCCGCAACCAGACCGGCAAGCGCGGGGCGGATCTGTTCGTGAAAGTGCCTTTGGGCACCACCGTGCACGACGTGGATACGGGCGAGCTGATCGGCGACGTGGTGGAGGACGGCCAGCGCCTGCTGGTGGCGAAGGGCGGCACGCACGGTGTCGGCAACACCCGTTTCAAGTCCAGCACCAACCGCACCCCGCGCCAGTCCACCCCCGGCACCCCCGGCGAGTCCCGCGAGCTGCGCCTGGAACTCAAGGTGCTGGCCGACGTGGGCCTGCTGGGCCTGCCCAACGCCGGCAAGTCCACCTTCATCCGGGCCGTCTCCGCCGCGCGGCCCAGGGTGGCCGACTACCCCTTCACCACCCTGCATCCCAACCTGGGCGTGGTGAGCGTGGAGTCCCACCGCAGTTTCGTGGTGGCCGACATTCCCGGCATCATCGAAGGCGCCGCCGAGGGGGCCGGTCTCGGCATCCGCTTCCTCAAGCACATCGCCCGCACCCGCCTGCTGCTGCATCTGGTGGACGCCGCGCCGCTGGACGAGAGCGCGGATCCGGTGGAAGATGTGCGCACCATCGAGCGGGAACTGGAGCGCTTCGACCCCGCGCTGCTGAACTACGAGCGCTGGCTGGTACTGAACAAGATCGACCTGCTGCCGGCGGCCGAGCGCGAGGCCCGCTGCGACGACATCGTGCGCCGGCTCGGCTGGGAAGGGCCAGTGTTCCGGATTAGCGCCATCCGCCAGGAAGGCACCCGCGAACTGTGCGGCCGGATCATGGATGCGCTCGATGAGCGAAGGGCCGGGGAACGGGAAGCGACTGACGAGGAGATCACCACATGAACAGACAACTGACGGCCATCATCGAAAAGGAAGACGGGGGCTACGTTGCCCTGTGTCCGGAAGTGGACGTGGCCAGCCAGGGCGCCACGGTGGACGAGGCCCGGAACAACCTCAAGGAAGCCCTGGAGCTGTTCTTCGAAACGGCGAGTCCCGAGGAAATCCGCCAGCGACTGCACGGCGAAATCTGGATCACCCAGGTGGAGGTCGCGATTGGGTAGGCTCGGTGTGCTCTCCGGAAAGGCGGTCTGCCGGATTCTGGAGAAACACGGTTTTCGAGAAGTCCGCCGCCGAGGCAGCCATGTGGTCATGCAGAAGAAATTGCCGGATACCACGATCACCGTGCCGGTTCCCGATCATGCCGAGCTGCGAACCGGCACGTTACTGTCCATCATCCGCCAATCGGGGTTGCCCCGTTCCGAGTTTGAATAGCCTCATCCGCAATGAGCAAACGCCAACGCCTCACCACCGCCAGACGCTGGGTCGTGAAGATCGGCAGCGCCCTGTTGACCAACGACGGGGTGGGGCTCGACCGCGACGCCATCGCCGCCTGGGTGGCGCAGATGGCCCGTTTGCGGGAGGAGGGCATGGAACTGTTGCTGGTCTCCTCGGGCGCGGTGGCCGAGGGCATGGCCCGACTCGGCTGGACGCAACGGCCCCATGCGCTGCACCAGCTCCAAGCGGCCGCCGCGGTGGGGCAGATGGGGCTGGTGGAGGCCTGGGAGTCGGCCTTCGGCCGGCACGGCCTGCACACCGCCCAGATCCTCCTCACCCATGAGGATCTCTCCGATCGCCAGCGCTACCTGAACGCCCGCAGCACCGTGCGCAGCCTCCTCGAGCTGGGCGTGGTGCCGGTGATCAACGAGAACGACACGGTGGTTACCGACGAGATCCGCTTCGGCGACAACGACACCCTGGCCGCCCTGGCCGCCAACCTGGTGGAGGCCGATCACCTGATCCTGCTCACCGATCAGGCCGGGCTCTACGAACGCGATCCCCGTCAGGATCCGAAGGCCCGCCTGATCCCGGAAGCCAACGCCGCCGATCGCGAACTGGATGCCATGGCCGCGGCCCGCGGCGGCGCCCTGGGCCGGGGGGGCATGGCCACCAAGATCCGTGCCGCGCGCCTGGCCGCCCGCTCCGGCACCTGCACCCTCATCGCCCCCGGCCGCGAGGCCGACGTGCTGCGGCGTCTGCGCCGGGGCGAGGAACTGGGCACCCTGCTCAGGGCCAACCAGGCCCCCATCGCCGCCCACAAGCAGTGGCTGGCCGGCCACCTGCAACTCAAGGGCCGGCTCACCTGTGATCCCGGCGCCGTACGGGCTCTACGGGAGCAGGGCAGAAGCCTCCTGCCGGTGGGCGTGAAGGCCGTGGCGGGCGAATTCCGCCGCGGCGAAGTGGTCGCCTGCGTGGACGAAGCCGGCCACGAAATCGCCCGCGGCCTGGTCAACTACAACGCCGACGAAGTCCGCCAGATCCTCGGCCAGCCCAGCGGCCGGATCGAGGAAATCCTCGGCTACGTGGCCGAACCGGAACTCATCCACCGGGATGACATGGTGGTGTTCTGAGGTTTTTTCAGAAGGTGGTGGAAGGGAACGCAGAGGGCGCAGAGACGCAGAGTCCGCAGAGAAAAAAGGGCATAAAGGAAAAATATGCGGCTTCAGCGATTTTGCCGCGCGGGATTTGGTCCTGCGGATTAATCATCAATAGCGATTTTGTGGCCTTCGGGTTGTCGAATCTCTTCCGATGCTGGTCATTCTTCCATCCAGACCTCTGCGTTTTTTCCACCATGGTTGGTCAAGCAGAGGCGCCACAAAAAAGCCGGCCCAGGGGCCGGCTTTTCGGTCTGGTCGCGAAGCGCGCCCTTACTGCATCGCGCGGATGCGGGCGTTGAGGCGGCTCTTGTGACGGGCGGCCTTGTTCTTGTGGATCAGGCCCTTGTTGGCCGTCTTGTCGATGATGGAGACGGCCTGCTGATACGCGCTCTGCGCCTTTTCCCTGTCGCCTTCGTTGATGGCGGCGATCACCTTCTTGATGAAGGTGCGGAACATGGAGCGGTAGCTGGCGTTGCGCTGGCGGTGCCGTTCCGCCTGGCGGGCGCGCTTGCGGGATTGAGCTGAGTTGGCCAAGTCGTTTCTCCTGACGGCGTGGATTCGGAAAGCCGCGTATAATCAGGCTTTCCGGCCCGTTTGTCAATATCCAGAGCGGTTTTCGCGCGGGGCCTGGCGGCTCGTGCTATGCTGCGCCTTTTCCGGGCAATAATCGAACAAAAACAAATGCTTGCAACTTGCGAGGCGAGGGCCGGATGGGCCTTTTGAGATCCACCGCCGTGGTCAGCGGCATGACCCTGGTGTCGCGGGTCTTCGGCCTGGTCCGCGACATGGTCTTCGCCTGGGTGTTTCCGGTGGGCGCGGGGACCGATGCCTTCTTCATCGCCTTCAAGCTGCCCAACTTCCTGCGCCGGCTGTTCGCCGAGGGGGCCTTCTCCCAGGCCTTCGTGCCGGTGCTGGCCGAGTACAAGGTCAAGGGCGATCCCGAGGCCACCGCCGCGCTGGTGGCGCGGGTGGCCGGCACCCTGGCCACCGTCCTGTTTTGTCTCACGCTGCTGGTGGTGGTGGCCACGCCGGCGTTCGTGATGCTCATCGCCTGGGGCTACATCGGCGAGCCGGAGAAGATCGCCCTGACCAGCGACATGCTGCGCATCACCTTTCCCTACATTCTGTTCATCTCCCTCACCGCCCTGGCCGGCGGCATCCTCAACACCTGGGGCCGGTTCGCGGTGCCGGCCTTCACCCCGGTGCTGCTCAACCTGAGCCTCATCGGCTGCGCCCTGTGGCTCTCGCCCCATCTGGAACGGCCGGTGATGGCCCTGGCCTGGGGGGTGTTCATCGCCGGCGTGGCGCAGCTCGCCTTCCAGTTGCCCTTCGTGGCCCGCCTGGGGCTGCTGCGCTGGCCCCGCTGGGGCTTTCGCGATCCGGGCGTGCGGCGCATCGGCCGGCTGATGCTGCCGGGGATCCTCGGCTCCTCGGCCATGCAGATCAATCTGCTGTTCGACATCGTCATCGCCTCCTTCCTGGCCGAGGGCAGCATCTCCTGGCTGTACTATTCGGATCGGCTGATGGAGTTTCCCCTCGGCGTGTTCGGCATCGCCCTGGCCACGGTGATCCTGCCGGGGCTCTCCGAGCAGCATGCCCGCACCCGCCCCGAGGCCTTCACCCGCATGCTCGACTGGGCGGTGCGCTGGGTGGTGATTATCGGCCTGCCGGCGGCGGTGGCCCTCGGGGTGCTGGCCGGCCCCCTGCTGGCGACCCTGTTCTATCGCGGCGCCTTCACCCCCACGGACGTGAGCATGGCCGGTTACAGCCTGTTCGCCTACGCTTTCGGCCTGCTCGGTTTCATGCTGGTGAAGGTGCTGGTGCCCGGTTATTTCGCCCGCCAGGATACGAAGACGCCGGTGCGCATCTCGCTGGTGGCCATGGCCGCCAACATGATCTTCAACGTCCTGGCGGTGCTGCTGCTTCTGGCCATCGACTTTCCCGGCCCCCACATGGGGCTGGCCATCGCCACGGCCCTGTCGTCCTTCGTCAATGCCCTGCTGCTGTGGCGGGGGCTGCGGCGCAGCGGCATCTACCGGCCCGCCCCGGGCTGGGGCGCGCTGCTGGCCCGGGTGATCCTTGCGGCCCTGGGCATGGGCCTGCTGCTGTGGTGGCTGGCCGGCGGCATCGAATCGTGGCTGGCCGCCGGCATCCTCGAGCGGGCCGCTCGCCTGGCCGGAGAGGTGGCCGCGGGGGTGAGCAGTTACTTCGGCCTGCTGGTGCTGCTGGGCTGGCGCTGGCGGCGCTTCGCCCGGCCTTCCTGATATACTGTCGTTTTTCGCCTCCGACAAACCCATGGAACTGATCCGCGGCCTGCACAACCTGCGCCCCGAGCATCACGGCTGCGTGGCCACCATCGGCAATTTCGACGGCGTGCATCTCGGCCACCAGGCGGTGCTCGGCCAGCTCAACGAGAAGGCGGATGCCCTCGGTCTGCCGGCGGTGGTGATTACCTTCGAGCCCCAGCCCCGGGAGTATTTCGCGTCCGACAGCGCCCCGCCGCGGCTGACCCGCTTCCGCGAGAAGCTCGAGGCCCTGCGCCGCTACGGCGTGCGCCGGGTGCTGGTGCTGCCCTTCAACGATCGGCTGGCCCGGATGCCGGCGGAGGAATTCGTGCAGCGGGTGCTGGTCCAGGGGCTGGGCGTGAAATACCTGGTGGTGGGCGACGATTTCCGTTTCGGCCGGGGCCGGGAAGGGGACTTCGGCACCCTTCGGGCCGCCGGCCAGGCCCACGGTTTTCAGGTGGCCCACATGCACACCTTCCACGTGGACGGCGAGCGGGTCAGCAGCACCCGCATCCGCCGGGCCCTGGAACAGGGTAAGATGGCCGAGGCCAGTCGCCTGCTGGGACGCGACTACCGCATGAGCGGCCGGGTGGCCCATGGCGAGAAGCTGGGCCGGCAACTGGGCTTCCCCACCGCCAACCTGTTCCTGCATCGCCGGGCCACGCCGCTGGAAGGGATCTTCGTGGTGGAGATTTACGGCCTGGACGAGGAACCCCTGCAGGGCGTGGCCAGCCTCGGCAACCGGCCCACGGTGGAGGGCACGCGCACCCTGCTGGAGGTGTATATTTTCGATTTCGACCGGCAGATCTACGGCCGTCATCTGCAGGTGAGTTTCCTGCACAAGCTGCGGGATCAGGCGAAGTTCGATTCCCTCGAGGCCCTGGTCGCGCAGATCGAACGGGACGTGGCCGACGCCCGCGCCTGGTTCGCCCGGGCCGCCTGAACCGCAACGAACGAACAACCAAGGGATCATCGTGGCAGACTACAAAGACACCCTCAATCTTCCCCATACCGAGTTCCCCATGCGCGGCAACCTGCCGAAGCGGGAGCCGGAGTTCCTCGCCCGCTGGGCGAAGCTGGATCTCTACGGAAAGCTGCGCAAGCTGGCCCGCAAGGAAGGGCGGCCGGTGTTCGAGCTGCACGACGGCCCGCCCTACGCCAACGGCGAGATCCACATCGGCCATGCGGTCAACAAGGTGCTCAAGGACTTCATCGTCAAGTCCAAGTGGCTGAGCGGGTTCGATGCCCCCTACATCCCCGGCTGGGACTGCCACGGCCTGCCCATCGAGCTGCAGGTGGAGAAGACCTTCGGCAAGCCGGGCGTGGATCTCACCCCGGCCGAGTTCCGCGCCCAGTGCCGCAAGTACGCCGCCAGCCAGGTGGAGGCCCAGAAGCAGGACTTCCTGCGCCTGGGCGTGCTGGGCGACTGGCAGCGGCCCTACCTGACCATGGACTTCCACTACGAGGCCGACATCGTGCGGGCCCTGGGGCGGATCATCGAGCGGGGCCATCTGCACAAGGGATCCAAGCCCGTGCACTGGTGCGTGGACTGCGGCTCGGCCCTGGCCGAGGCCGAAGTGGAATACGAGGACAAGACTTCCCCCGCCATCGACGTGCGCTTCACGGTGCTCGACGAAGAGGCCCTGATGGCCCGCTGCCATCACGTGGAAGGCCATGAAGGCAACGGCCCCGTTTCGGTGGTGATCTGGACCACCACCCCCTGGACCCTGCCGGCCAACCAGGCCGTGGCCGTCAATCCCAACCTGGAATATGCCGTGGTGCAGTGCGACGGGGTGGGCGATCACGTGCCCGAGCGCCTGATCCTGGCCGAAGCCCTCCTCGCCGATGCCATGAACCGCTGGGACGTGCAGGACTACCACGTGGTGGCCTACTGCAAGGGCGCCGATCTGGAAGGCCTGAAAGTACAGCATCCCTTCTACGAGCGGGAAGTGCCGATCATCCTCGGCGAGCACGTCACCACCGAGGCCGGCACCGGCGCCGTGCACACCGCCCCCGGCCACGGCCAGGAAGACTTCACGGTGGGCAACCGCTACCGCCTCAAGGTGGACAACCCGGTGGGGCCCGACGGCCGGTTCCTGCCCGACACCCCCCTGTTCGCCGGCATGAGCGTGTTCACCGCCAACGACGAAATCATCGACGTGCTCAAGGCCCGCAACCAGCTCGTGCATGCCGAGAGCATCCGCCACAGCTATCCTCACTGCTGGCGGCACAAGACGCCCATCATCTTCCGTGCCACTCCCCAGTGGTTCATCAGCATGGATCAGCAGGGGCTGCGCGACGCCGCCCTGCGCGAGGTCGGCCGCACCCGCTGGCTGCCCGAGTGGGGCGAGGCGCGGATCCGCGCCATGCTCGAGAACCGGCCCGACTGGTGCATCTCCCGCCAGCGCACCTGGGGCGTGCCCATTCCCCTGTTCGTGCACAAGGAAACCGGCAAGCTGCATCCGCGCACCGCGGAACTCGTCGAACAGGTGGCGCAGCGGATCGAGCAGGGCGGCGTGGATGCCTGGTTCGAGCTGGACCCGGCCGAACTGCTGGGCCCCGAGGCGCCGGACTACGACAAGATCACCGACACCCTCGACGTGTGGTTCGATTCGGGCGTCAGCCACTACGCGGTGCTGCACCGGCGCGAGGGCGTGGCGCACTACCCGGTGGCCAACCTCTACCTGGAAGGTTCCGATCAGCACCGGGGTTGGTTCCAGTCCTCCCTGCTGACCGCCGTGGCCATGTACGACCGCGCGCCCTACCGCTCCGTGCTCACCCACGGCTTCACCGTGGACGCCAGGGGGCAGAAGATGTCCAAGTCCCGCGGCAACGTGGTGGCGCCGCAGAAGGTGGTGGATCGCCTGGGCGCCGACATCCTGCGCCTGTGGGTGGCGGCCACCGACTACCGGGCCGAGATGGCCGTCTCCGACGAGATCCTCAAGCGCACCGCCGACGCCTACCGGCGGATCCGCAACACGGCCCGCTATCTGCTGGCCAACCTCAACGGCTTCGATCCCCGCAAGCACGCCGTGGCGCCCGCCGATCTGCTGGATCTGGATCGCTGGATCCTCGAGAAGACCCGCCGCCTGCAGGAGCGGATCGTCCTGGCCTATGCCGACTACGAGTTCCACGTCATCTACCAGGAGCTGCACAACTTCTGCGCCGTGGAACTCGGCAGCTTCTACCTGGACATCATCAAGGATCGCCAGTACACCACCCAGCGCGACAGCCGCGCCCGGCGCTCGGCCCAGACCGCCCTGTACCACGTGGCCGAGGCCCTGGTGCGCTGGCTGGCGCCCATCCTCAGCTTCACCGCCGAGGACATCTGGCAGTTCCTGCCCGGCAAGCGCAACGAATCGGTGCTGCTCAACACCTGGCACGACCTGCCCACGGTGTTCGCCGATGCCGGGCAGGCCGATCGGGCCCTGGCCGACTGGGACCGGATCATCGAAGTGCGCGACGCAGTGAACAAGGAACTGGAAGCCCTGCGGGTGGCCGGCGGCATCGGCTCCAGCCTCGACGCCGAAGTGGATCTGCACTGCGGCCGCGAAATCCTCGACCTGCTCGAAACCCTGGGGGACGAACTGCGCTTCGTGCTCATCACCTCCGACGTCCGCCTGTACCTGGTGGACACCCCGCCGCCGGAGGCCCAGCACTACACCCTCTCCAGCAACGACGAGATCTGGGTCGCCGTCGCCCCCTCGCCCCATCCCAAGTGCATCCGCTGCTGGCACCACCGCCCCGACGTCGGCGCCAACCCGAAGCACCCGGAACTGTGCGGCCGCTGCGTCGAGAACGTGGAAGGCCCGGGCGAAACCCGGCAACACGCCTGACGTGACGGCAGAGGAAAGCGGCGAGTGAAAAGAGCCAAGCCCGCGCCGGTAACCGGCACCCCCCCCGTAGGAGCGGCGCCCCCGCCGCGACTCCTGCTCGGCGCCCCCCCTGTAGGAGCGGCGCA
>Ga0256841_1000226_pt1 | contig 61432 bp, 45 predicted proteins | sample 356308metaG_FD_185971 | JGI IMG/M metagenome (GOLD analysis project Ga0256841, IMG submission 185971) | Hydrothermal vent microbial communities from Mid Atlantic Ridge, Atlantic Ocean - 356-308 | ecosystem: Environmental > Aquatic > Marine > Hydrothermal vents | place: Atlantic Ocean: Mid... | reverse complement strand
CGAGACCCTGAAGCACGCGAGGAGCCGATTCGAGATCGATAGCGGCCACCGGGAGCCTCACCCCGCCCTGCGCATCGCAGTAACGCTGAAGGAACTGCTCCCCCTGGACCTCGGTCGTCCAACTCCAGTTGTCCGGCTCCAGGCGGTGGCAGCAACGCGTTTCGAGAAACCTCAGCAGCAACGACTTTCCGTTGCCGCCGTCACCGTGAAAGAAGAAGACCTGGCCCGGCGGCGCACGTGCCCACTGCTCGGGGAGGCGCGGGCGCCGGAAAGCCGTACGCCGTTCCACTCCATCCACCGTCCCCTGCCGAGAGTCCAGGAACAGCAGACCGACCGGTTTCGCGCCATCTTAGCCGGCGCGCCCGGCTCGGCGTTCACAAACCGACTGCCGACAGGAGGCGAGAATTCCCGCAGCGCGCCGGGAGGCGGCGCTCGCGAGTCTTGCTACTGGTGACTGCGTAGCGCGTCACTGGATTGCATGCAACGGACTGCGCCGGATTGGGTGGCCCGCTCTGTCGTTTGACAAACGGGGCCGGCGAGGCGAGTTTGGCTAAACCGTCCGCGTCTGACTGTCACAACACGCGTTCGCCGCCTGGTGCGGCTCCGGGAAAGTGCTGGGACCCTCGTCAACGGCCGGTGGTGAGGCCGCCGCGGGGGCCGCCCCCCGATGTCCCCTTGGACCCGCCGCCGCAGTTCAGAACCACTCCCAGTCCGCGTCCCGCTTCCAGGGCGGCGCTTCTTGCCCTTCTTCGACAGCGCGGTTGGCGCGGCGCCGGTACCGCCGGTTCCTCATCCGGCGGTACCAGGCCGGGCAGTGGCGCCGCCCGGATCGCGCATCCTCACCCGGACGCTTCACCATCGGATACCAGGGCCCCGGCGGCTCCCGGCGGAATGTCTTGCTCATGGCCGCTACATCATATATTTCCTACCACGGCAGGCTCATACGATGCGCTAGGCGGCTGATACCGGCCGAAAACTCCCCAGGTTCCGGTTGAAAAGTCCCCGCCCGCCTCCCAGCGGCAGACGCCGGCCGCTGGCGGGGAATTCGAATCCAGCGTCGTCTTTCGGCTGCGGAAGCCGTAGTGGCGCTGTGTTGCCATCTTCGGCGCTCTTGCCCTTCAGCGTCTCCAGGTTGGGCTGCTGGAGCCCCGCCGGCCCGCGGACGAGCGGCGCGCACCCAAGCGCTAAGCACCGGTAACCCGGCTTTCCGTCGTGTAGAAGAACGGCGGCACGGTCGGCGCCATGATCGACTCGCCGCCGGCGGCTTCCCGGGTCTCGAGCAATCATGCAGCATTTCCCGGGGACTCTGGGGCATCGGGGAGGAAATCGCTAGTCTGCGGACCGGGTGTAATATTGAGTACGCGGCTAGTCCCGAGGCGAACACAAGGCCATCATGCAGCCAGAACTGGCAGAGAAGACACGTGCCCTGCTACGTTTCCTGCAAGCTTCGGCCTCATTGCGCCGAAAAAGGGTGGTTGACTACGACGCCAGCGATAAGATCCTTTGGTTTCACCGCATTCCACAACACCCGGACGAGTGCCGCTCCCCTTTCTTGGACGGCGGTTCGGGAGCGGGCCTCGATCAATGGTTGAAAATTCGGAAACCGCGCCGACCGGCTCGGTCCCCTGCTCCAGACCTGGTGAGAGACTGGGTTCCCGCTGATGCATTGGACGTCGCAGACGAAGAGCCGGAGTTGTTGCCAGAAATCAGGATCCCTCCCCATGACGATCCCGCTGATGGCCCGCTGCGACCCTCAGTTGAATTGCGGCTCGAGGAGCACCCTGAGGTCCAGGATGCCTGGCTCACATACCTGGTCGAGGAGTGGGAACCATGGTCACGCGAAATGCTGGAATACCAGCGGGTCCAGCAGGTTTATGAAACCGTCGATTTCATGAGACGGCGTATCGAAGAGACCGAAGATCTGTATGAACTGGTCCTTGCGGTCGGCCTCGTCCAGTGGAGGGATCCGGACGGACAAACCATCAAGCGTCACTTGCTTACTGCTCCCGCGGAAATCAACCTGGACGCCGCTCGCGGAGTATTGACCGTCACTCCGGCTGCCTCTTTTGAGGGTTTCCGCCCCGAGCTGGACATGCTGGCTGAGCCGCCGAGCCTTCCGGAAGCCGAATTGAATGATGCTCTGGAGGAGTTGGACGTGGAGGCGTGGGACCCGCAGAAGGTCGCCGCTGCGCTCCGGATTATCGCCAACCGAGCGTCGCCGAACGCTCAAGTGCAGGAAGACGCGGTGGAGCCATTGATGCAGGCCGACGATGTCCTCCGCGTTCTCTATGCTCCCGCTCTCGTTCTCCGCCAGCGTCGTTCGAGGGCTTACGACGACATGGTTCGCGGATTCCTGAAGGAGGCGGAGAATCCCGGGGCGTTGCCCGTCACCTTGCCGTGGCGGAAGTTCATTCTCGAGGGCGAGCCGCCGCCCGCTGAACAGGACGGCCTTCCGGTTTGTGAGCCGCGCCCCTTGGCCACTCAGCGGCTCTATTTCCCACTGCCTACGAACGATCAGCAACGACAGATTGCGGAAGCGCTCGAGCGGCGGCCTTATGTGTTGGTCAAAGGCCCGCCCGGAACCGGCAAGAGCCATACGATCGCCAATCTGATCTGTCATCTCCTGGCGGTGGGAGAGCGAGTACTGGTCACGTCGCATGCCCCCAGAGCCTTGGCTGTGTTGCGCGGTCTTCTCCCGAGCGGCATTCCCGACCTCTGTGTCACGGCGATCGGCAGCACTCGCGAAGATCAGCGGCTGCTCGAGGAAAGCATCCAAGGCATTCTGGCGCATCGGGATCTTTGGCCTGGAGCGGAGAAGGCCAAAGTGGAGATCGACGGCCTGGAAGAAAAACGCCGGCGGTTGGAAGCCGAGTGTGCCGAACTCGACCGCCGCTTGCGCTCCTTCCGCGAAGCCGAAACGCATCGGCACAACCTCTTTGGCGTCTACGAGGGAACGGCCGCTCAGATTGCCATGCGGCTTGAGCAGCAGCGGCGCGACTATGACTGGTTCCCCGTAGTTCGCTACGAAGACGGACTCTGTCCGCTGAACTCAGAACAGCTGGCCTATGTCGCCGATTTCCATGCCACGCTCACCGATGAACGGCTCGCCGAGCTCCGCCTCGCCACGGGGGAGCTGCAGCTTCCGGAACCCAGGCGGTTCGAGAGCGCCATCGAGGCGGAGCAGGCCGCCCGCCGGAAGGAATCCCGGCTCGCCGCGCGGGACGTGAAGCCTGAGAAACTGGCGGCTCTCCATGATCTGGGCGACGAAGAGATCGAAGTATTCTCGGATTTCGTTCGCGCCGTGGATAGCGCGGTGGAGCGCCTGCGCCCGGCGCTGGGAGAAACGGTGGACCACGCCGTCCGGGACGTCGTTGCCGGCAGAGCGGGCCGATGGGCGTCCCTCGCCGAGGATCTCCAGGGGTTGGTCGCCCGCATCGAGCAGCCCCTGAAAGAACTGAGTTCTACCGACGTCTCCGTTCCCGAGGGGCATCAGCTCCAGCGACTGCTCGCCGACGCTCGGAGACGTTTCGAGCACCTGGCCGGGGGGCGGTGGAAAGGCTTTTGGATTCTCGCACCCTCCGTCGTCCGTGAAACCCAGTACATCGAGCAAGAGTGCCGGATCGACGGCCGGCCGGTTCGGGACGTTTGGCAACTGGAAACCCTCCTCGTATTTCTCGAGATCAGGCAAGCCCTGGATCAGTGGCTGCGCGCCTGGCCGACCCCGCCGCGGCTCAACCGTGGGGGCCTGAAACAGGTCGCCCGAGAGTGTTTCGATATCACTCGGGATCTCACGAGTCTGCTCGGCCTTTTGAGCAATGCTGCAGACAGCGCTCTCGCCCGGGCGCCCCACTCGGAGAGACTACAGTTTCACGAGCGTCTTCGCCGGCAGCAATGGCTCGACGCCGCGGAAGTCGAGCTCGCCCGGCGCGAAGTTCGAGCTGCCTGTGCTCCTTTCGATCGGTGGCTCAATGAGATCCGCGGTTTGGGGGCCGAAGAGGTGCATCCGTGCTTACAGCAACTGGCCGAGGCGATGGAGCGCCGGGATTCGGCGGCGTGGAGGGAAGGCTGGCAGCGACGGGAGGAGATCCGGGACGAGCAACGTCGTTTGTCCAAGTACGAGAGCTCGATACGCTCTCTCTTGGAAGCCTGCCCGGCCCTCCGAAGCATCCTCGAAGACGCTCGTGGTAAGCCTGATTGGCGGCCGCGCATAGCACAACTTAACCGAGCCTGGGCCTGGTCTGCGGCCCGCTCCTGGCTTCGCGATCGCTCAACCCCCGAGCATATCGAGAAACTGATTTTCGATAGGCGGCGGCGACAGGAAAGCCTGGAGGAGGCGATCCAGGAACTCGTCAGGCAGAGGGCATGGAAAGCTTTCTTCGATCGGCTCGACGATCAAACGGCCCAAAACCTGACCGCCTGGGGCAAGGCGATCCGGCGGGTCGGTACGGGTACCGGCAAGTCCGCTAACAAGAATCGCCGTACCGCCCGTAAATATCTGATGAAATGCATCCCGAAGATACCGGCTTGGATCATGCCTCTGCACCGGCTCTGGGACACAATCCGGCCCGCGTCTGGTTTGTTCGACACCGTTATCGTGGATGAGGCCTCGCAGGCTGGCATCGACTCTGTAATCCTGTTCCTGCTCGCCAAGCGGATCATCGTGGTCGGCGACGACAAGCAGAACAGTCCGGAAAGGGTCGGCGTGCGTGAGGAGGACATCACGCGTCTGACCCGCCAACACCTGCAGTCCTTCCACTTCAGGGACGAATTCCGCCCCGACGCCAGCCTGTACGATCATGCTGAACGGGCTTTCGGCAACGTGATCTCGTTGCGCGAACATTTCCGCTGCGTGCCCGAGATCATCCGATTCAGCAATGATCTGTGCTACCGCAACGCTCCCTTGATCCCCCTGCGTCAGCCTCCTCCGGACCGATTGCCCCCTTTGCGCGCCACGTTCGTCCCCGGAGGAACCGTGCAGGGCGAGGGCTCGCGGATACGAAACGAGGAGGAGGCCCGGGCAATCGCAGACACCATCGAGAAGTGCTGCGCCGAGGAAGCCTATGAAAACAAGACGATGGGCGTCATCGTGCTTCAAGGGCACGCGCAAGTCGAGCTGATCGAGCAGATGCTGGCGGAGAGGCTGGACCCGGGCGAGCGTGAAGAGCGCAAACTACGCTGCGGCGTACCGGCGTCCTTTCAGGGTGACGAGCGGGACGTGATCTTCCTCTCAATGGTTGTGGCGCCGAACCACCTTTTCCGTGCCTTGACGGTCATCGCCGATCAGCGGCGTTTCAACGTCGCCATGAGCCGGGCGCGCGACCAGCTCTGGCTTTTCCACAGCGTCGAGTCACAAGACCTCAACCCCAACGATCTGCGGTGGAAGGTGTTGAATTTTGTAACGGCGCCACAACCCCCGCCGGAATTTTTTGAAGAGCTCGACCGGCTCGAGAAAGCGGCAGCCCGCACCCCGCGCGTTCCGGGCGATCAGCCGGAGCCGTACGAGAGCTGGTTCGAAGTAGATGTCGCGTTGGAGCTTCTTCGCCGCAAATACCGGGTCCGGCCCCAGTATGAAGTGGCAGGGTACCGCATCGATATCGTCGTTGAGGGGCTCCAGAATCGTCTCGCCGTAGAATGCGATGGTGACGCCTGGCACGGCCCCGAGGCTTACGACCGCGATATGGCCCGGCAGCGGCAATTGGAGCGCGTCAATTGGACATTCGTGCGGATCCGCGAGTCGGAATTCTACGCCGACGGAACCCGGGCAATCGAGCGGGTCGTTGAAGAATGTGAGCGTCTCGACATTTTCCCCCTGGGCCAAGAAGGTGAAGTCGAAGAAACCGACGAAGCCGGCGGTGAAGCCGGTGAGGAGTCGGCTGGCGCGCTGCTTGAGGATGGCACTGAGGAGCTCAAGCCCTCTGATGTTCAGTCTGGACCGTTTACCGGCTACTCTTCAGAGTGCCGGTTCCCCGATCCTCGTGTGGCTCCCGCGGCAGGAGTACGCGAGGCCTTGCGGAGAATCATCGAAAAGGATGGCCCCCTCAAAAAAGGCTCCCTTTTTCGCCTCTACGTCGAAGGGTGCCCGAGCATCAGTCGCGCTGGAAAAACCATCAAGACACGACTGAATCAAGAGCTGTACTGGATGGAGCGCAGCGGTGAAATCGTTGTCGAACACGAACTCGGTGGGCGGTCTTTCGAATCTCAGGTGGTCCGCTGCACCGGGACGCCTCGGGTTCGCGAAAGGCCTGCTGGCGCCCGGGATCTCCTGGACATTCCTCCTTCCGAGCTGATGATGCTGCTGGAGCGGCTCGGGGCAGGAATATCCGATGATCTCTTCGAAGACGAGTTCCTATACCGGCAGATCCTCAAATACTACGGCTTCACGCGCCTGACCAGCCCCCGTCGGCGGTATCTGGCGAAGGTATTGATATCCTATCGAACGCAGGCCCGCCAGAACCGTTGAGGCAGCCCTTCCAACCTTCCCGGCTGCGTGTCTGCCGAACCGGGCGAGCAGGTTCGTTGGGATAGCCTATCAGCCGGCCGTCTTCTCGCCTCTCGCCACCCTTTCCGTCGTATAGAACAACGGCGGCGCCGTGGGGACCACGATCGAGTCGCCGCCGGTCGCTTGCCGCGCCATCGGGCGGCGGATCGTGCCGCGGCGGTCCGCCCGGGGCGCTCACTCGGCCCGGAAGATCGTCTTGCCTTCCTTCACTGTTTCCAGCACCCCGATGCCGCGGATCTCATCGACCGGCGCCGTGACCGGATCGCGCGACAGGATCACGAAGTCGGCCAGCAGACCCTCTTTGATCATGCCCTTGCGGTTCTCCTCGAAAAGCTGCCAGGCCGGTCCGCTCGTCAACCCCTGGAGCGCCGTGTACGCATCCACCCGCTGGCCGGCCCCGATCACCCGTCCGCTCCTGGACTCGCGGCTCATGGCGGTCCAGACCACGAACATCGGATCCAGAGGAGTGACGTTGAAGTCGGTGTGGTTCGAATAGACCAGCCCTTTCTCCTTCGCCGCCTTGACCGGACTGATGAACTCCGCCCTTTCCCGGCCGAGGTTCTCGATGTGGACGTCGCCCCAGAAAAAGCAGTGGTTCGTGAAGTAGGACGGCGTCAGACCCAGCCGGACGTAGTCGTCCAGGTGGTCGGGGCGCTGGAACTGCGAGTGAATCACCACCGTCCGCCGGTCGGCGGCCGCAGTGACCCCCGCCCGTTCGACGGCTTCGATGACCTGATCGATCGCCGCGTCGCCGTTGGCGTGGACGAACACCTGCACTCCGGCGTCCAGGGCCTTCTTGACTTGCCGGGCGAACTCTTCCGAAGACTGCGTGGGCTCGCCCCGCCAGTCTTTCTGGCCGGCGGGGCCTCCGGTGAGATATGGAGTCGTCATGAAGGCGGTCTTCCCCTGCGGGGAGCCGTCCTGGACGAACTTGACCCCTTGGAGCTTGAGTCCGTTCCGGTATTCGCCGAACCGGTATTCCGGGTTGCCCATCCATTCGGCGGCCTCGGTGAAGGCGAGCAAGGCCGTCATGTCCAGGAAGATTCTGCCCTCCTCGGCCGCCTTCCTCAAGAAGCGCAAGTCTTTCAGGTGGGTGAAACCTTCGTAGGCATGAGTGTAGCCTTGGCTGGCGTACATCATCTGCGCGGGCTTCATCAGTTCCAGCAACTCGCTCTCGCCGGGCCGCGGCAGTTTCGCCATCACCGGCAGATAGGCCGTCTCCATGAGCAGGCCGGCCGGCTCGTTCGAACCGGGCAAGCGGCTGATGACCCCGCCGGGCGGCGTCTCGGTCGTTTCGTCGATTCCCGCCCACTCGAGGGCGCGCGAATTCAGAACGGCGCCGTGTCCGGAGACGTGGATCAGCATCACCTTGTGGCGGGGAAAGTTCGGATCCAGATCCTTCTTGGTGATGTGGCGGCCCTCCGCCAGTCTTTCCGGATCGTAGCCCCAACCGACGATCCAGCCGCCCTCGGGTACGCCGGCCTTCGCCCGGTATGCTTCGAGGGCCGCCACCGTGGACGGAATATCCACGCAGGGGCCCACCGGTGGGCTGGCGACGTTCACCTGGTTCACCATGTTGAGCGCGAACATGAAATGCCCGTGGGGATCGATAAAGCCCGGCAGCATGGCGGCGCCATCGAGGTCTCTGAGCCGCGTGGCTTCGCCCGTCGCTTGCAAGGCCTCGGCCTCCGCTCCGGCAAAAACGATCTTCCCGTCCTTCACCGCGACCGCTTCGACATAGGCGGGCTCATCGCCGGCCATCGTCAGAATCTTGCCGCCGAAGTAGATTGTGTCGGGGGGCTCCGCCGCCGGGGCGCATCCCAGCGTCGTGACGATCGCCGCGGCGAACACCACCGCGGCTGGAGTTGATTTGTTGATCCGTGCCATGAACGAATTGCTCTTTCCGCCCTTTTCGGGCTGGCGCACAGCGCGCCCTACGGAAACGCCGCGCCCGCCGGCGGATTCCCGCGCCGACCGCAGCCGCAGGAAGCCGTCGCCGCCGAACCTGCGCCCGGCCGCCCCGGCGCGAATGCCCAGTCCTCACCGCCCTGCTTCAAGCCGGGCAACAGGTCCACTGTCAGCTTGGATGCCGGGAAGCGGCGGCGGATGCAGATTCATACCGGAACCGGATGGCCCTCCCCGGGCCAGGGCGGCCGCGCAAAGTCCGGAAAAGAGCGAATACTCCCACTAATGGAAGGCTTCCCGGTCTCAGGATCCGGCGCCGGGGACCGAGGCCGCGCCACCGGTCCGCAGGTACGGGTTGGCGCGTGGTTCCGGCGGAGGCGCCCGAAGGGGCTTAGAACCAGGATCAACCTGCGGTTCGCCCGCCCGTTGCGCCCCGCTCGGTCGTGTAGAAGAACGGCGGCACGGTCGGGGCCATGATCGAGTCGCCGCCGGCCGCCTCCCGCGCCATTGCCAGCGCATCCTCCACCGACGGCGCCCAGCTCACCCCCAGCTTCTTCGCCTGCCGGTCGTCCTTCGGCCCGACCAGGATCACCTTGGAAAGGTACTTCAGCGGATAGGTCGCCCAGTACCAGACGGTGAACGGGTGGAACCCGTGATGCGCATAGCGGTTCCGGTAGCAGTCGATGAAGTAGGGGTCCTCGGCGTAGCGCTGCTGGAAGCGCTCCTTCATTTCGAAGGGATCTTTCGTCGCCGCCAGTACCTCTTCATAGAAGCGCTCGTAAGGGACGTGGTATTCGGGGTGGAAGATTTCGAACGCCGGATTCAGGATGATCACCACGCCGCCGGGCTTGATGTACGGGCGCTCGTAGAACCAGTTGAACAGGTACCCCAAAACGTCGCTCACCACCAGCACCGGGTTGATGCGGGCGTCGATCGCGTAGGGACTCAGGTCCGGCAGCCCGAAAACCATGATGTCGTACTGCCGGCTGACCTCCACGCTCATCTGGCGGCGCATCGCGGCGACGGTCTTCGGGTGCACCTCGCCCACCGAGCCGGCGTGGATCTCGAACGGCGCGTAAGCGGTCCGCATCCCCCGCATGATCCGCCGCCGGATCGGCTCCGGGGTCACCGCCATCGTGTACGGGGTCACCGCCCGGGCCAGCCTCTCGATCGCGTTGCAGCGCTCCGGCGGCTTGCCGATGAAGTCGAAGTACCAGGGATAGGTCGCGTTGTTGATCGACGCCTCCAGCACCATCACCCGGCAGTGCTGCTCCACCACCCGGTTGATCCGCTCGATCGAGGCGTGCATCTGGGAGCCCTCGGGCTGCATCACGTGCGGCGACTCGGCCGTCTTCTCCGGGTTGTGGTGGCAGGCGATCGTCTTGTAGCCCGCCAGACCTACGGCCACCGACTTGTGCCCGCCGTTGAGCGGGATCTGGATGGTGTCCACGTAGATCACCAGGTCCGCCTCCACCGCATCCCGCCAGATGTAGACCGGCTCGCCATGATCGGTCTCGCCGAGATCGGCCATCCTCTCGTGGTCCTCGGCGTCGAAATTCTCGAGCCGATCGGGGTAGAACTCCCGCATGATCTTGCGCCCCAGCATCCACTCGAGCTCCCGCGGCTTCATCTTCCGGTGCAGGGCCACGGCGCAGACCAGGCGGATGTTCTTCTTCTCCACCCCGTAGGAGTAGAGCATCTCCAGCAGCCGCTCGATGGCCAATTGGCGGAAATCGGGCCGCCCGGTCATCGGGAACGGCTGGCAGTTGTCGTCGAAGGCGATGAGCACCCGGGAATCGCCGTTCACAAGTTGTTTGAGCGGCGGCATACCCAGCGGATTCTCGAAGGCCCGCTGCACGGCGTCCGGGATCTCGGCCCGCGACAGCCCGGGGATCGGCGGCGGGGCGTAGAGCACCTCGGCAGTCTCGGGTAACCGCACTCGCATCAAGTGGTTGCCGGAGTATGCCAGGTAGTTCATGGGCCCGAATTCTCGACTGTAGCATTTTCGGCGGCGCCCCACCGGAGCCCCGCGCCCCGCGCGCATCCGGCCGCCGTAGCCGCCGGCGTGGGCTCGGAAACGGGTGAAATCCCGCTTCCGCGCAATTTAGAATGAAGCGATGGCGGAAGACAAGCACCCCGGCAAGAGCTTCGAGGAAAGCCTGAACGAGCTGGAGGCGCTGGTCAAGGAGCTGGAGGGCGGCGACCTGCCGCTCGAGAAGGCCCTGGAGAAGTTCGAGCAGGGCGTCCGATTGAGCGAAGCGTGCCGCAAGAAGCTGGAAGAGGCGGAGCGCAAAGTGGAGATCCTGATCAAGAAGAACGATCGCGTGGAGGCGGAACCATTCGAACCGGACAAGGAGAACTGACGGCGGCGGCCTCGCTCGCCGACTATCTCGAGCAGCAGCGGAAACGCGTGGACGCGGCGCTCGATCGCTGGGTGCCTCCCGAGACCGCTCCGCCGGAGACCATCCACAAGGCGATGCGCTACAGCCTCTTCGCCGGCGGCAAGCGCATCCGGCCGGTGCTGTGCATCGCCGCCGCCGAGACCGTCCGCGGCGGGCCGGTTGCAGGCGTCGAGGACGCCGCTTGCTCGCTCGAGATGGTCCACACCTACTCCTTGATCCACGACGACCTACCGGCGCTCGATAACGACGACCTGCGCCGCGGCCGCCCCACCGCCCACAAGGTCTTCGGCGAAGCCATGGCCATCCTCGCCGGCGACGCCTTGCTCACCCTGGCCTTCGAGGTGCTCGCGCGGCTGGACTCCATAGATTCAAGCCGGAAGATCCGGCTCGTTGAGGAACTGGCCTCCGCCGCCGGCACCGTGGGGGGCATGATCGCCGGGCAGGTGCACGACCTCGAGGGCGAAGGCGCCGAGCCGGACCCGGAGCTGCTCGAGCGCATCCACCGCGCCAAGACCGGAGCCTTGCTCCGCGCCAGCGTCCGCATGGGCGCCATCTACGCGGGCGCATCCGGCGAAGAGCTGCAGGCGCTGTCGGACTACGGCGAGCACGCCGGCCTCGCCTTCCAGATCGTCGATGATCTGCTCGACGTGGAGGCTTCCTCGGACGCCCTCGGCAAAACCGCCGGCAAGGACGCCGCCCAGCAGAAGATCACCTTTCCGGCGGTCTACGGCCTTGCCCGGTCCCACCAGATGGCCGAGCAGGAACTGGAGGCCTGCCGCGCCGCCCTCGCCCCGTTCGGCGAGCGCGCCCAGTGGCTCCGGGAGCTGGCGGACCTGATCGTCCACCGGAAGAATTGAGCGGTCCGTCGCGATGAACCTTCCCGAGAACGGCGAGCGAGGCTCGGCGGACAAGCCCCGCCGCCGTGGGTCCGCCGGGCGCCGGCGCCTGGACCGGCTCCTGGTCGAGCGCGGCCTGGCCGAGTCGCGCGAGCGGGCCAAGGCGCTCATTCTGGCCGGCAAGGTCACCGTGGACGGGCGCAAGGTGGACAAGGCCGGGCAGGCAGTGCCCGCGGACGCCGCCATCGAAGTGGCCGAGCCGCTCCGCTACGTCAGCCGCGGCGGCTACAAGCTCGAGCGGGCCCTCGACCGCTTCCGGATCGACGTCCGCGGCAAGGTCTGCCTGGACATCGGCGCCTCCACCGGCGGCTTCACCGACTGCCTGCTGCAGCGCGGCGCCGCCCGCGTCCATGCCGTCGATACCGGCGCCGGCCAGATCGCTTGGAAGCTGCGCACCGACCCGCGCGTGGCGCTCCACGAGCGGCTCAACGCGCGTTACTTGAAGTTCGACGACATCGGCGAGCGCGTGGATCTGGCGGTGATCGACGTCAGCTTCATTTCGGTCACGTTGATCCTGCCCGCCGTCGCGCCGCTCCTCGCCGAAGGCGGCGAAATGGTTATACTCGTGAAACCGCAGTTCGAGGTCGGCCGCGGCCAGGTCGGCAAGGGCGGCATCGTCCGCGACCCCAAGCTGCACGAGGCCGCGTGCGCCAAGGTGCGGCAGGCGGTGGAGGCCCTGGGGTTCCGGGCCGAAATCATCGAAAGCCCGATCCTGGGCGCGGAAGGAAACCGGGAGTTCCTGCTCTATGCATTCCGTTAAGCGAGTGGCTCTGATCACCAAGCCGGGAGTGGACCGCGCTCGAAAGGTCGTGCCGGAACTCCTCGGCTGGCTCCGGGAACGCGGCATCGAGGTGCGCTTCGACCAGGAGACGGCCTCGTATCTCTCCGGCGCCGAAGGCCTGCCCCGCGACGAGACGCCGGAGGGCACCGACCTGGTGATCCTGCTCGGCGGCGATGGCACGCTGCTTTCGGCGGCTCGGGCCATCGGAGGCCGTGATATTCCGCTGTTCGCCGTCAACATCGGCGGGCTGGGGTTTCTGACGGCTATCACCGCCGATGAGCTTTACCCGGAGCTCGAGCGCGCCCTGCGCGGCGAGCAGCGTATCGGCCGCCGCCGCCTGCTGCACTGCGAGCTCAAGCGCGCCGGCCGGATCGAGGCCGAGTACGAGGCCCTGAACGACGTCGTGGTGGACAAGGTCGATATCGCTCGCATGATCGACGTCGATGCCTGGGTGGGGGACCAGCTCGTCACCTCTTACAAGGCCGACGGGCTGATCGTCGCCACGCCCACCGGCTCCACCGCCTACTCGCTCTCGGCGGGCGGGCCGATCATCTTCCCCACCGTCGAGGCCCTGGTGCTGACGCCGATCTGCCCCCACACGCTGACCAACCGGCCGGTGGTGGTGCCGAGTGACCGCGTCATCCGGCTGCTGGTCCGGGCCAAGGACGACGCCTCGTTCCTCACCATCGACGGCCAGGTCGGCGAACCGCTCAAGCAGGGCGACGAGATCGTCTGCCGTAGCTCGGACCGCGCCATCAAGCTGATCCGCCCGCCGCGGCTGAAGTTCTTCGACGTGCTGCGCCAGAAGCTGAAGTGGGGCGAACGCTGAAACCGGCGCACGGCCGCCTCACTCAGCCAGCTCCGGCAGGTTCCGGTAGTGCTCGAGCGCCTCGGGGTTGAGCAGCGCGTCTTTGTTCTTCACCTGGCGGCCGTGGATCGCCTCCCGCACGGCGATCTCGCTGATCTTGTTGTTCACCGTGCGGGGGATGTCGGCGACGGCGAGGATCTTGGCCGGCACGTGGCGCGGCGAGGTCTCCGAGCGGATGCGACCGCGGATGGCGCGCCGCAGCTCTTCAGTAAGTTCGGCGCCGGAGCGGAGCTTGACGAACAGGATCACCCGGACGTCGCCTTCCCACTCCTGGCCGACGGCGACGCTCTCGGCCACCTCGGGGAACTGCTCGACGATCCGGTAGATCTCGGCGGTGCCGATGCGCACGCCGCCGGGGTTGAGCACCGCGTCCGAGCGGCCATGGATGATGAGGCCGTCGTGGACGGTCAGCTCCGCCCAGTCGCCGTGCCGCCAGACGCCGGGGTAGAAGGCGAAGTAGGCCTGCCGGTACTTCTCGCCGCCGGGGTCGTTCCAGAAGCCGGCCGGCATCGAGGGGAACGGCCGCGTGCAGACCAGCTCGCCCTTGCGCCCGCGCACCGGCCGGCCGTCCTCATCGAAGATCTCGACGGCCATGCCGAGGCCGCGGGTCTGGATCTCACCCCGCCAGACCGGCAGCACCGGCGCGCCCAGGGCGAAGCAGGAGATGATGTCCGTGCCGCCGGAGATCGACGAGAGGCAAACGTCCTCCTTCACCGAGCGGTAGACGTAGTCGAAGCTTTCCGGCATGAGCGGCGAGCCGGTGGAGAGGATCGTTTGTAGCCGGGACAGATCGCAGCTCCGCCGCGGCTCGACGCCGGCCTTCTCCACGGCGGCCAGATAGCGGGCGCTGGTGCCGAAGATCTCGACCCGCTCCTCTTCGGCCAAGCGGAACAGGGCATCCGGCGCGGGGTGGAACGGCGAGCCGTCGTAGAGGATCACGGCGGCTCCGGCGGCCAGCGCCGAGACCAGCCAGTTCCACATCATCCAGCCGCAGGTGGTGAAGTAGACGATGCGCGAGCCGGGTTTGAGATCGGTGTGGAGCACCAGCTCCTTCACGTGCTGCAGCAGCGTGCCGCCGGCCCCGTGGACGATGCACTTGGGCTTGCCCGTGGTGCCGGACGAGTACAGGATGTAGGCCGGGTGGCCGAAGGGGAAGTCCGGGAACCCGGCCAGCGGGCGGCGCGCCGCGGCGAGGGCCTCGTCCCAGAGGACCGCATTCGCCGGGGCCCCGGCGCCCGGGACGTCGAGGTAGGGAACGAGCACGGTGCGCTCGATGGAGGGGATTTGGCCGGCCACGCCCCGGACCCGGTCGAGGTAGTCGTAGCGCCGGCCGTTGTAGTGGTAGCTCGAGGCGGCGAACAGCACCCGCGGCTCGGTCTGGCCGAAGCGGTCGAGCACCGCGGTGAGGCCGAACTCCGGCGAGCAGGAGGTCCACACGGCCCCGATCCAGGTGGCCGCCAGCATGGCGATCACCGTCTCGGGGATGTTCGGCAGGTAGCCGGCCACGCGGTCTCCCGGCGCGACGCCCCAGTCGCGCAGCGCCGCCGCCAGCGCGGCGGCCTGCTCGTAGACCTCGGCGAAGCTCAGCGCCCGCCGCGCGCCGGCCTCGTTGCGGAACACGAGGGCCTCGGCGGCGTCGCGGCGGCGTAGCAGGTTTTCGGCGAAGTTCAGCCGCGCGCCGGGGAACCACTTCGCCCCGGGCATCCGGTCGCCGTCCACCAGCACCGGGCCCGGCGCCCGGAGGCCGCGGACGCCGCAGAAGTCCCAGACCGCCGGCCAGAACTGCTCGGGGTGCTCGACGGACCAGCGGTAGAGCGAGGCGAAGCCGGCCGCCTGAGGGGCCATCGTCTCCCGGATCCGCCGCTCGAAGGCGGTCAGATTCGCCGCCGCGATCCGTTCCGCCGAAGGCTGCCAAAGCGGCCGGTCCATGGGCGTTCTCCTCAGCTCTGCAACCACTGGACGATCTCGTCGATGGCCTCGAGCACGTTCTTGCAGTGCAGCTCGAGGAAGCCTTCGTCAAGCTCGCCGTCCATAGGGCCGGACTCGGCGCTGCTCATGCAGTGGCCGCCGTCGAAATCGACGTAGGCCAGCCGGGCCGTCAACTCCCGGGGCGGCCGGCCGAACTCCTCGCCGGGCAACAGGGCGACGCCGGTGTCCTCGAGCAGCCGCTCGCAGAACTCCCGCGAGGTCCGGATGCCGCGCTCGCGCAGCTTGCGAGCCACGGGGCCGAAGTCCGGGAACAGGTAGAAGGCGCCCTGGGGGGTATGGACGTCCACGCCGGCGGCCTGCAAGTTGCGGGCGCACCGCCGTCCCAGAGCCCGCAGCACGCGGCGGGCGCACCGCAGGTACCGGTCGATCTCGCTGCCGCCGCGGAAGGCGACGACGGCGGCGTGCTGGATCGGGGCGCTGGTCGAGGTGTAGGTCTCGCTGGCCACCGCCGCCATGGCGTCGAGCAGCCAGCGGAGGCTCCGGGGGAAGGTGAAGGTCCCCAGGCGCCAGCCGCCAGCGCCGCACCATTTGCTCAAGCCACCGCTGATGATCGTCCCCTCGGGATAGTAGCGGGCGATGGAGACGTGCTCGCCCCGGTGGTGGAGTTCGCCGTAGATCTCGTCCGAGAGCAGGATCACTTTGTAACGGCGGGCCACGGCGGCGAGGGCTTCGAGTTCGGCTGGATCGTAGGTGAGCCCGGTGGGGTTGTTCGGGTAGTTCAGCACGACGATCCGCGGCCGGTCCGGATCCGGGCGGCACAGCCGGTCGAGCTCTTCCGGCATCAGCCGCCAGCCGCCGCTCTTGCGCGAGGGAATCCAGTTCACCCGCCGCCCGATGATCTGCGCTTGGGGCGCATAGGAGACCCAGGCCGGGGTGGGGATCAGCAGGTCGCCGTAGTAGACGAGCTGCAACAGGAACATCAGCTCCTTCGAGCCCGGCCCCACCAGAACGTCCTCGCCGGTGGCCGGGACGTGGTCGCGGCGGCGATGGTAGTCGGCGACGGCCTCACGCAGCTCCGGCAGCCCCTTCACCGGCAGGTAGTCCTTGCGGAAGGCGTTGGCCTTGAGCGCCTCGACCACCGGCAGCGGCACCGGGAACGGCGACTGCCCGAGGCCCAGCTTGAAGACGCGCCGGCCCTGGCGCCGCAGCTCGTTCGAGCGGTCGTTGATCGCCAGCGTCGCCGACGGGCGCAAGCCGCGCACGTTCAAGTTGAGGTTGACGACGTGGAAGCGCTCGGCAGTAGAAGTCATCCCACTTCTAACTGCTCCTATTAATCCCGCCGGGTTATCCGGTGTCAACAGCCCGGCCGGGGAGCCACGACCGGCCGCCGCTTCACCAGTCCACGACGCTGCCGTCTTCTGGATCGTACGTCTCCGGGTTGCGCCAGTCGTGGCCGATCTTGTCCTCCAGGGCGTCCTCGTCCAGCTCGATGCCGAGGCCCGGGCCGGCGGGCAGATCCAGGTAGCCGTCGCGGACCCGGAACGGCTGCTTCAGGTAGCCCTCACCGAGGGAGACCTGCTCCTGGATCAGGAAGTTCGGGATCGAGGCGGCCAGTTGCACCCCGGCGGCCAGCGAGATCGGCCCCAGCGGGTTGTGCGGGGCTATGGCCGCGTAGTAGGCCTCGGCCATGCCGGCGATCAGGCGGCACTCGGTGATGCCCCCGGCGTGGCAGAGGTCCGGCTGCAGGATCGTCGCCGCGCGCTTCTCCAGCACCTCACGGAAGCCCCACTTGGTGAAGACCCGCTCGCCGGTGGCGATGGGCAGGTGGGTGCCGCGGGCGATCTCGGCCATGATGTCGTGGTTCTGGCAGTTGATCGGCTCCTCGATGAACATCGGGTTGTACGGCTCCAGGGCCTTGATCAGCAGCTTGGCCGTGGCCGGGCTGATGGCCCCGTGGAAGTCGCAGCCGATGTCGATGTCGTCGCCCACCAGCTCGCGCAGCTCGCGGAACTTCTCGGCCGCGTAGGCGATCTGGGCCGGGGTCTCGACGTAGCGGGCCGGCCGCCGCTTCGCCGGTCCGGTCTTGAACGCGGTGAAGCCCTGGGCGAGCTTCTTTTTGATCTGCTCCGGCGTCCGGGCGTGGGCGTAGACCCGCACCCGGTTCCGCGTCGGGCCGCCCAGCAGCTCGTAGACCGGTACGCCGAGCGCCTTGCCCTTGATGTCCCAGAGCGCCTGGTCGATCCCCGAAAGCGCGCTGGTCAGCACCGGGCCGCCCCGGTAGAAGGCGTGGCGGTAGATTGCCTGCCAGTGGTGGACCACCCGCCGGGGATCCTTGCCGATCAGGTACGGCTCGATCTCGGCGACCGCCGCCTGGCAGGTGCGGGCGCGGCCCTCGACGATCGGCTCGCCCAGCCCGACGATGCCGGCGTTGGTATGGACCTTCAGGAACAGCCACCGGGGCTTCACCAGGAAGGTCTCGAGCCTGGTGATCTTCAGATTGTCCTTCGGCGACACCGGCGGGTCCTTGACCTGGGCGGCGGCCTCGGCCCGGCGGAAGACGCCGAGCCCCATGGTGGCGAAGGCCCCGGCGAGGACCGACCGGCGGGAAGCGAACTCGGCCATGCGACACCTCCTTATGGGAGGTACTCTATCAGAGCGCCGCCGCGGCCGAGCCGGAAGCCTCAGATGCCCTGGGCGGGATCGTAGACGCAGCGCGGGTCAGACGCCATGTAGTCGCCCGTCAGGGCGTAGGCCCGGGAGCGGGAGCCACCGCAGAGGTTCTTGTACCAGCAGTCGCCGCACTTGCCCTCGAGGCGGCCGGTGTCGCGCAAGGTGCGGAACAGCGGCGCGTTGCGGTAGACCTCGCCCAGCCTGTCCCGCCGGACGTTGCCCGCCGCCAGCGGGAGGAAGCCCGAAGGGAAGATCTCGCCGGTGTGCGAGATGAAGACGAAGCCCTTGCCGTCGTTGATGCCCGCCTGGCGCTGGATGACGTCGGGCGCGCCGGCGCGCTTGTCCCGGCTCCCGCCCTCGGCCTTGCGCCGCTGGGCGACGTAGCGGCGGTAGTGCTGCGCCTCGGTGGTCTTGATGTCGAACGAGGCCTTCTTCGAAGTCTCGTAGAGGAACTCGAAGACCTGCTCGTACTCCTCGGCGGTCAGGTCGTCCTCCTGCTGCGCCCGGCCGGTGGGCACCAGGAAGAAGACGCTCCAGAGCCGGGCTTGCACTTGTTCGACGATGGCCGCCATCTCGGCCAGGCGGTCCTTGTTGAAGCGGGTGACCGTGGTGTTCACCTGCGTCGGCAGGCCGATCTCCCGGGCGAGATCCAGGGCGGACAGGGTCCGCAGGAACGAGCCCTCGACGCCGCGGAAGCCGTCGTGGCTCGCAGCGTCCGGCCCGTCGAGGCTCAGCGCCATGCGGGCCACGCTGGTCTCCTGGATCCGGCGGACGGCCTCGGCGGTGAGCAGCGGCGTGGCGCTCGGCGTCACCGTGGTCCGCAGGCCCAGCTCGACGCTGCGGCGCAGCAGGTCGAACAGGTCCGGCCGCTTCAGGGGATCGCCGCCGGTGAAGACCATCAGCGGGTCGCCGAAGCCCCGGATCTCCTCGAGCAGCGCGTAGCCCTCCTCGGTGGACAGCTCTTCGGGGTGGCGCTCCGGGATGGCCGAAGCCCGGCAGTGCCGGCACACCAGGTCGCAGGCCTGGGTGACCTCCCAGATGACGAGGAACGGAGCTTCGTCGAAGCTTTTCATGACTTCATAGTAAAGATTTTAGGGCACGCGCCGCAGTGACTCTCATCACGGGCGCTGCCGGCCGGGCCGTCAGCTCCTCGGCGTCGCATAGTAGCCCCGGCGGGCCTGCACCTTCAAGCCCTTGCGGACGGTCTTGATCCGGATGCGCCGGAACGAGCCGTCCCGGACCGAATTCGTCGGCGTGTAGCCGAGCGAGTACTGGCTGCGCATCTCGGCCTGGATCTCGGCGAAGATGCGCTCGAGCGGCCACTTGCGCGAGACGCGGAAGATCCGCCCGCCGGTCTCCTCGGAGATGCGCTTCAAGACGCCGAAGCCGTCGCGCAGGTACTGGTAGCGGGGATCGGCGTAGTAGATGCTGTAGACCATCACGTCGGCCCGCTGGGCGGCCTCGATCGCCTCCGCCTTGCTCATCTCGCTGCCGTAGTCCACCCCGTCGGAGATGACGACGAGCACCTTACGCCCGACCTCGTCCTTGAGCATGTCCTCGGAAGCCAGGAAGATCGCGTCGTAGAGCACCGTGCCCTTGGGCTTGGAAGTGGTCGGTACCGGCGAGGGCAGCACGCCGCCGACCGGGGCGCTGAGCCGCAGGGCGTCCAGGCCGTCCCGGAGCAGGTCGAGAGAACTGGTCAGGTCCTGGAGCAGTTCGGCCTCGACGCCGAAGCTGATGACGAAAGCCAGGTCTTTGGTGGGCCGCAAGACCTCGCTCAGGAAGCGGTGCGCCGCCAGCTTCTCCACATCGAGCAGCCGCTCCTGGCTCTTGCTGACGTCCACCAGCAGGCCGATGGTCAGCGGCAGATCGGTCTCCCGGGCGAAGTACTTGATCTCCTGCTCCTCGTTGTTCTCGAAGAGGCGGAAGTCGTCCTTGTCGAGGTTGGCGATCAGCCGGCCGTGCTTGTCCCGCACCGAGCAGAGGATGTTGACGACTTCGACCTCAACGCGGATTGTCGGCGACTCCCCGGCGGGAACCGTACTAGGGGACGGGGGCGTTTGGGCGGACAGGCCGACCGCCAGTATCGCCGCCAGGGCCGCTATGGAGACGAAACGCATCACCCTACAATGACATACAGGAGCTACACAGTTAGATGCGCCCGCGGGGGCCGCTGTTACGGAGCCGGAATGAGGAAAGCCGTCGCACACCTGAAGAAGGCCGATCCGGTAATGGCCCGGATCATCCGCCAGGTGGGGCCGTACCGCATCGAGTACAGCCCGCCGGACTACTCGACCATCGCCCGCTGCATCGTCTACCAGCAGTTGAGCGGCAAGGCGGCGGCGCGCATCTACCGGCGGCTCGAAGCCGCCCTCCCCGGGCGCCGGGTCACACCGGAAGCGGTGCTCGAAACCAATGACGAAAAGCTTCGCGAACTGGGCCTCTCGCGCCAGAAGATCGCCTACCTGAAGGACTTCGCTCGGGCGGTGGCCGCGGGCGAGATCGACCTGGACGCGCTCCGGCGCGCCCCCGACGAAGAGGTGATGCGGGCGCTCACCTCGCGCAAGGGAATCGGCCCCTGGACCGTCCACATGTACCTGATCTTCGCCCTGCGGCGGCCTGACGTCCTGCCGGTGGGCGACCTGGGAATCCGCGTCGCCGTGCAGCGCGCCTACGGCTTCGACGAGTTGCCGGCGCCCGCCGAAGTGGAGCGCGTCGGGCGGCCCTGGCGCCCCTACGCTTCGGCGGCCTCGTGGTACCTCTGGCGCAGCCTGGGCGACGGGGCCGGCCTGGATCCCGTAGTAGACTGACAGCTTGTGAAGATCGTCGCCATCGGTGAAATCCTCTGGGACGTCTTCCCCGACGGGGAGCGGCTGGGCGGGGCGCCGCTGAACTTCGCCGCCCATGCGGCGCGCCTGGGCCACGAGGTAATCCTGGTGAGCGCCGTCGGCGACGACCCGCGCGGCTACCAGGCGCTGCGCGAGATGAAGCGCCTGGGGCTGACCACGGACTGGATCCGGACCGTCTTCGACATGCCCACCGGGGAAGTGACCGTGCGCCTGGACGAGGCGGGCCAGCCCCACTTTACCATCCACCGGCCGGCGGCCTACGACCGCGTGGCTCTCGACCAGGGCACCCTCGGACGGCTGGCGGCGGCGCGGCCGGACTGGATCGCCTTCGGCACCCTGCACCAGATGGAGGAAACGGTGCGGGCGGCGACCCGGGCCATCTTCGAGGCTTGCGGCTCGGCGCGCCGGTTCTACGACGTGAACCTGCGGCCGGGCTCTTACACGCCGGAGCTGGTCAAAGAGCTGCTCGCCGCCGCCGATGCGGTGAAGCTGAGCGAAGCCGAAGCGGCCGAGGTGGCGGCGATGGCGGGCCTGGAGAGCGGCTCCCCGGAGGCCTTCTGCGCGGCGGGCGCGGAGCGGTTCGGCTGGAAGGCCGCCTGCGTGACGCGGGGCGCGGCGGGCTCGGTGGTCTGGATCGAGGGTCGGGCGGCCGAAGCCCAGGGCTACCGGGTGGAGGTGGCCGACGCGGTGGGGGCGGGCGACGCTTATGCGGCGGCGTTCCTGCACGGACTGGAAGCCGGCTGGCCCGCAGCGCAGGTGGCCGATTTCGCCAACCGCGTGGGGGCGCTGGTGGCCAGCCGCCCGGGTGCGATCCCGAAATGGTCCCTGGAGGAGTTGGAGCAGCTCGGCCGGTGAAGGTGAGCTGACTATTCGGCCGCGCCCTGGCCGGAGCAGTGGACCGGCTTCTCCAACGCCCGCACCTGCTCGACGACGAATACCTCCAGGGGCCGGACTTCGGCGGTAAGCTCGGCGCCCAGCCTTCGCCGCAACTCGCGGGCCAGAGCTTCGAGATCCGCGACAGGGGCGGCCCAGGTCAACTCGAAGTCGTAGCGGCCGCGGGCGGTGGTCTCGTCGATCACGGGGCGGCGGAGGGCCCGTTCCAGAGGCCGGACGAGGTCGCCCACCCGGCAGCCGGTGAAGCTCATCGACCGGCTGCCCGCCGGCGAGACGAAAAGCTGCCGCGTGCGGCAGGCGGCAGCGGCGGAGACGCGCCGTGGCGGCTCGCCGTGCGGGGTCCGGAGCACCAGCGTCTCGACAGGTCTGGTTTCGCGGCGGTAGACGAAGCCGAACTCCTGGCTCAGCAGGCGGCGCAGCAGGAGCCGGTAGTCGCAGTCCGGCCGCTCGGTTTCGAAGTAGACCTCGTAGCGTTTCGCCGCAATCCACCGTGGGGCGTAGATCCGGCCGGCGTCTACGCCGAAGGCGCGCTCGATCAGGCCGACCAACGCGGCCCGCTGATAGTAATAGCGGCGCGATCCCGGCGCTTGCTGGAGTTTCTTCAGATACTCCCGCTCGAGCGGGGTCTTCGGGGGCGCCGTGCGCCGGCGGCCGCCCTCGACGGTGGGCGGCTCGTAAAGCCCGTAAGGTTCGAAGATGTCGGCCAGTTCGGGGACCAGATCCAGAGCGGGCCGCGTTCCGCCGACGACTTCGCCGACAGGGCCCGTCCGCTGGGCCGGAACCGGCCGGATCTCGTACTCCCGAAAGAGCGATGCCGGCGGCGGAGAGCCAGGCGGATCCGCGGCGTGGCCGGCCACCGTCGTCAGAGCGGCCAGGACGGGAATTACGAATGCCCGCGACACGGCTGATTCCATTGTAGGGTGTTCGGCGGGATTTTCTCGGGAATTTGGTCCCTGGTCGGTGGTCGGTGGTCGCTAGTCGGTGGTCGCTGGTCGCTAGTCGGTGGTCGGTGGTCGCTGGTCGGTGGTCGGTGGTCGCTGGTCGGTGGTCGCTAGTCGCTGGTCGGTGGTCGCTGGTCGCTTGTCCCTGGTCCCTGGTCGGTGGTCCCTGGTTCTTGGTCGCTAGTCGGTGGTCATGGGGCGACGGCGGACCGGGGGCCGGGGAGGGCAGGCCGATGGCGACTGAGGCGAGAAAGAGCGCAAACAGCGTGCAAACGGCTAAGTTGTTGTGTTTCGTTGGGGTTGGCGGGGGCGGTGACGCGTCCGGCACGGTCAGCGTCACCTGGGCGCCGCGGCGGGTCCGGCGGTGGAGATAGCCGATGCCGCGAGCTTCCAGCTCCGGCTGCAGCCTTCTGAGGCGCCGGGAGAGAACGGCGGAGGAGCCGGGGCGCACGGCGGCCGGCAGGCGACGGTGAAGCTCGGTGAGCGAACCACTCCAGGAGCCCTGCCGGCGGGCGAATTCGGCTACGGCGTCGGCGAGACCGGCCGGGGCGGGGTGCCCGGCGGGCGCACGCAGGCGCGAAAAGACGGCCGCCGCTTCGGATTGGGCAAGCAGTTCGGAGGCCGCCGCCCAGCGGGCCTGATCGGCCAGGGGGACGGCGGGAGCGGGGGTGTCGGGCAGGCGCTTCAAGGCCCTGGAAGCGGCCTGGAGAAGAGCGCCAAGCAGGGCGGGCTGCTCCCGCTGAAAGGTCTCCCAGAGGGCCGATTCCGGCAGCGGGGCCTGCGACAGGGCGGCGGAGAGGAACAGGGGCGGGAAGCCCGACGCCGGGGGACGTGACAGGGTGACGACGGCGGGCCGGCGGAACTCGGTGGCGAGGCGCGTCAGGGCGGCCGCGCGGGTGGGTGACAGCGACGGGAGCTGGTGGAAGGCCGGCACGCGGTGGGCATCGGCAAGGCGCCGGAGGGCGGCGTCCCGCTGAGGGAAGGGCTGGAAGGGCTCGGCGGCGGGATCGAGAAGGGAGCGCAGCAGGCGGGCGGCGGCGGCCACGGCGGCCGGGTCCGGGCCGTGAAGGACGAGGACGGGATAGGGCCCGGCAGGATGGAACGAGGCGATCAGCCAGGCGAGGATGGCGTGGAGGTCGTTGCCGGAGGCGGGCGCCAGCAGGGAGCGGAGCGGGGCGAGGTTCTCACGCGGAGTCCTGGAGGCCGCGGCGGCCGGCTCCGGCAGAGGCAGCGCCGAGGAGGGCCGGTAGAAGTTGTGGGCCGAGCCGGAGACGAGGAAGACGCCGCCGGGAAGGACTTCGAAGACCTTGCCGTCGGCGCGAACGGGGTCGAGGTAGAGGGCCGTGGGTTCGGGCATGGAGCCGCCGACGATGGCCCCAGAGGCATAGAAGCGCAGGTGAGTGCGGAAGCGGCGCTCGTAGCGAAGCGGGGGCGTGCGGGAGGCGGCGAAACGGGCGGCGGCGCGGAGGTTGTGGTCGCGGGGCTGGCGGCGGCGCTCTTCGTAGTAGCGGCGGGAGAGCCAGAGGCGGAACTCGGGCGAGTCGATGGGGAAGACGGTGCGAGGGGCGTCATCTTCATCCAGGGCGATCCACGGGCGGCCGGCGGGGTCGGGGAAGAGGGTGGCTTGCGAAACGATGCGGCAGAGCAGGTCGAGCTCGGCGGGCGGCACCGGGATGCGGCCCCGGGCGTGGGAAGGATACGGCGCGTCGCGGAGCGGATTGCGCAGAGACATGGGCACAGTCCTCCTGCCTGGGGATTCTCGCGCGGAGCCGGCGAGGAGGAGGCAAGGGGAGCGCCACAAGCGGCGCGTTTCCAACACATTGGCGGGAGGAGTCGAGTTGTGACTGGAAGTTCCTCTTTTCGGGGACAGGCAACGCAATACCCGATTCCTCTTTTCGGGGACAGGCGACGCAATACCCGATTCCGGTCACCAGGTCCCGGCCAGCGAGCACGGCAGAGCTGGGCCTCCGTTCAATCGGACCGGCCCTCACTCGCGAGCTGGAGGCGCCAGCCCCTCAGGGCGGCGGTGGCCGGTCGGACGCAGTGGGGCTTCGGGGCTTCGTTCGCACTTGCCGCCCTGAGAAAGGAGCACCCGCTGCCAGCATTCGCTTGCGCCGCTCACTTCGGGAAGTGTGTGGACCAAACCAGCGGTGCGGCCCACAGGCCGGACTTTCGGTGGTTGTGTAGCCTGTCACCGAAAAAGTTTGGTGGTTGTGTAGCCTGTCACCGAAAAAGTGCAGGAGGTTGGGGGCCAGCGGCCGGCAATAGCAGGACGCCGGCAGAGCGGAGCGCTGACAGCGGATTTGATATGATCCCGGCCGGTGGAGCTATGAGACGGCGGGAGCTTCTGAAAGCGGGAGCGGGGGTGATTCCCTTTGGCTCGGCCGCCGGGTCCCGCAGAAGCCGGGAGCGGCGCGATTACGGCGTGGTAAGGACGGAAGGGAGTCCGCACGCGGCGCTGCGCGGGCTGGATCTCCAGTCCGTGCGGTGGACGGAAGGGTTCTGGGCGGACCGCTACCGCCAGACACGCGAAGTGACGCTGCCCACGCTGTGGGAGCTGCTGGCGGATCCGGAGGCGGGCCACGTGCTGGAGAACTTCCGCATCGCCGCCGGACGCTCGAAGGGCGAGTTCGCCGGCACGCACTGGCAGGACGCCTGGCTCTACAAATGGATCGAGGCGGCTGCGTGCCTGTGGCGGGTCGTGCGCGAGGGGTGGATCGCCGAGCGCATGGACGAGGGGATCGAGCTGATCGCAGCGGCCCAGCAGCCTGACGGCTACATCGCCACGCAGATCACGGCGCGCGGGCGGCGGCGATGGCAGGATCCCCGGGCGCACGAGGCGTACGTGATGGGCCATCTGCTGACGGCGGCCTGCATCCACCGGCGCATGACGGGCAAACGCTCGCTGTTCGATATCGCTTTACGGACGGCCGACTATCTGGCGGCGACGCTCGGCGTGACGGTCGATTCCGGCTTCGCCCACAATCCGACCGCGGTGATGGGGCTGGTCGAACTCTATCGGGAAACGGGGCGGAGGCCGTATCTCGAGGCGGCGCGGCGAATCGTCGAGGACCGCGGGCATCGTCCGAAACGGGGCGGGCTGTTCGACCGGGAGCCGGGTCTGCTCGGCACGGACCAGATCCAGGACCGCGTGCCCGTGCGCCGGTCGCGGGAAGTCGTGGGGCACAACGTTTTCTTCACGTACCTGTACGCAGGCGCCGCCGACGTTTGTCTGGAGACGGGCGACGAGGGGCTGAAAGCGGCGCTCGAACGGCTTTGGGAAGACCTGGCGCGGCGCAAGATGTCGATCAACGGCGGCGTGAGCCCGATGGGAAAAGGCATCTCGATCCACAACGATCCGGTGAGCGAGGCGGTCGGCAAAGCCTACTTCCTTCCCTCGGCCGACGCTTACAACGAGACGTGCGGGCAGATCGGCAACCTGATGTGGAACTACCGGATGCTGATGCTCGATCCGCAGGCCCGGTACGCGGACCTGATGGAGCTGGAGATGTACAACGGGTTCCTGGGCGGCATCGGCCTGGACGGCGAGAGCTGGTTCTACCGCAACCCGCTGCGGAGGTACGAGAGGGACCATGTACCGCAAGGGCTCAACGACCTGCCTGCGCGGGAGAAGCCGGGGCGGCGGCGCATCTGTTGCCCGACGAACCTGCTCCGCACGCTGGCGCAATTACAGAACTACGTCTGCAGCGTGTCCGTCGACGGCCTGTGGGTGCACCACTACGGCGGTTGCACGATCGCGGCGGACCTGCCCGGTAGCGCGCGCATCCGGATGGCGCAGCAGACGGACTATCCGTGGGACGGCAAAGTGGCGCTGGCCGTCGAGGCGGTGGAGGGCGAAGCGGCGTTCGCAATCCATCTGCGCATTCCCGGCTGGGCGGAGGGCGCCACGGTGGCGGTGAACGGCAGGAAGCTGGGCGAGCCGGAGGCGGGACGGTACTCGAGGATTCACCGGAGGTGGAAGGCGGGCGATCGGATAGAGCTGACGTTGCCCATGCCGCCGCGGCTGATCGAGGCGCATCCGAAGGCGGAAGCGCTCCGGAACCAGGTGGCGGTGATGCGCGGGCCGGTGCTCTATTGTCTGGAATCGCCGGACTTGCCGGAGGGGGTGCGGCTGGAAGACGTCTACATCCCCGGCGGGATCACGCTCGAGCCGCGGCCGGCGCGGGACCTGCCGTTCGGGATCGTCGCGCTCGAAGGGGAGGCGCTGCACGTGCCGGGGGCGCGGTGGAGCGGCGAACTCTACCGCCCGTTGAAGAAGGCGGCGCCGCGGCGGATCCGGGTGCGGCTGATTCCGTATTTCGCCTGGAGCAACCGGGGTCCGTCGGCGATGACCGTGTGGCTGCCCCTGGCGGTAAGGAGCTGAAAACGCTGGGGCGGTTGGATGTGGAAACCCCCGGAGATGAGGCGCACAAGGGGGGTGAATTCAGAAGAGGTTGGGGCGCCAGCCGGGCGATCCGGCGTCTCAGTCGAGGCGTGGACGCAAGAAGTGAGGACAGCCACGTGTCTCACGATCCGCCGGAGGAGGCTGAGTGGGCGATGAAGGAGTTCGTTCTGTCGGAGAGGACGCGAAGGAGCTCGACTCGCTCTGGATGACGCCGTCGTAGAAGCGCTGGCCGGGCTGGCGTAGCGGGAGCGAGGGGCCCGGCGCCAACGCAACCGCAAGCGGGTGTCACCGGGACCCCGCTCGGGCCGGCCGCCGGCATGGGACGGCGAGAGATGTTTCGGGAACCGAGGGCTCGGTCGCGGGCGGCATCGCGCTAGAATAGGGCCGTGGCGCAGTTGGACCGGATCACCTTCGACCCTGCTGTCATGGGCGGCAAGCCGTGCATTCGGGGACGCCGCATCACCGTGGGCACGATCGTGGGCTTGCTCGCGGCCGGTCATACCGAAGAAGAGATTCTCAAAGAATACCCGTACCTGGAGCCGGAAGACATTCGCCAGGCGCTGGCGTACTCGGCGTGGCGGGCGACGGAGTCGGAGATCCCCTTAGCGGGCTGATGCGGCTCCTCGTGGACATGAACCTCCCCCCATCGCTGGCCCGGTTTCTGTCGAAAAACGGATTCGAATGTTTCCACTGGAGCGAGATCGGCGCCGGGGATGAGTCCGATGCCGCCGTCTTTTCGTGGGCGGCGTCCCACGAAGCGGCGGTGGTGACGCACGACATGGGATTCTCGGCGATGCTGGCCGCAACCCGAGGCCGAGGGCCCAGCGTCGTGCAGGTACGGGTTCAAGACGTCCTATCTGGGCGGTTTCGGGAGGCGCCGCTCCATGCCCTCCGCTCTTTCGGAGAACAGCTCGAAGCGGGCGCGATTGTGGTGGTGGAGCCCGCCCGCTCTCGCGTTCGCCTCTTACCGCTCACCAGATGAGTCCGCTGAAAAGGCTTCAACCGGCCCGGCCTCCCACCCACAGAGCAGACGGGACTCGGGCGTTCTCGTGTTCGCCGCGGTCTCGGGACGCAGCGAAGGCCGCGCCCCGCCCGCCGGTGACTGTATTACGCTGGGAACAACAGGAACGGACGCTTCACGGTGGTGTGGGGAAGCGCCGCTCGCCTGCGAGGTCAGCCAATGCGGTTACTCGGCGGAGTGTTGATGGTAGCGGCCGCGGTGGCTGCCGCGAAGGCGGGCGAAGGTCCGCGGGTGGAGAAGCATGTAATCGTCTACCGCGAAGCCGGGCGGTTCGCGGGCTGGCCGGCCAATCACGGCGCGTGGTCGTGGGGCGAGGAGATCGTGCTGCGCGACGACGGCGGCAACTGGGACTTGGGCTACACCCGCACCCTCCAGCGGCCGGACGGCAAGCTGGTGACCGTCTACTACTACAACACCGACAAGGACACCGAGCGCTTCATCGCCGCGACCATCTGGGACCCGGGGCGGTAGGCTTCGTTGGGGCGCGAGGGACTGAACCACCGGGACACAGTGGCCCAACAGGTTGGCAGTTGGGCCGGCGGAAGGGATTCAAGTGGCGGGGTGCGGCCGGGACGGCGCACCGTTCCCGGATTGGGCTCCGAGAAAGGTCACGGCTATACTGACATTGGGTCAGGATGACGAAGGAAGCGCTGGTTGGCGAGGTGACCCGGAGGCTGGTGGAGTGGTACCGCCCCGTGCGGGTCTATCTTTTCGGTTCGCAAGCGCGCGGAGACGGAACCGGCGACAGCGATTTCGATTTCCTCGTCGTCGTGCCGGACACGCTGCCGCGGGAGCGGTGGTACAGCCGGGAGATGTTCGCCCGCCTGGCGGACATCGACGTCCCGATCGATGTCGTCGTATGGCCTGAGAGCCGTTTCGAGGAACGGCTGCGACTGAAGATTTCCCTGCCGGCGACGGTGGAGCGGGAGGGACGGCTGCTGTATGCCGCTTGATCCGGTGCTGGCGGACGAAGTCCGCCGTTGGTTGCGCAAAGCAGACACCGACCTGCGCAGCGCTGGCGCGGACCTTGCCGTTGAGCCGCCGATTCCGGATGACGTCCTGTTCCATTCTCAGCAAGCGGTTGAGAAGCCGCTCAAAGCATACTTGACCCTCTTCCAAGTTCCTTTTCGCAAGACACATGACCTGCGAGTCCTGGTGAAAGCCTGCGCGGCGGTTAGACAAGACCCTCGAAGCCGAACTCGCCGACGCGGCGCCGCTCACAGCCTACGCCTGGAGATTCCGATATCCGGGCGTGGAGGACGAAGCCGATCCCGACGAAGCCCGGATGGCGTTGCGCATCGCCCGCGGAGCCGTGGCGGCCATCCGGAAACGCATCCCGCGAGAGGCTGGAGGAACGCAGCCGGCGGAGTGAGTGGGTCGCCGCAAAGTCAGGCTCCGCCCGGCGCCGAGCTTTCAAGAAGCTACACTCCGAAGCCAGAGGCCGGGCCGGAACATCGAGCAGACGCCGCCGGTTGAAGAGCGGGATCGGTATGATCGGAGCAGCCGGCCTATGCGGGTATCACGGCGTACGTTTCTGGGGCTGGGGATCGCTGTCCGGCGGGCGGCTGCGGACGGACCGCGGTTCCGCTTCGAACGGCTCGACGAGCGGCCGGCGCTCGATCTGACGCCGGACCACGTGCGCTCCTGCTCGTGCTACCGGGACCGGGCCGGAGTCTACCATCTGTTCGCCGACTTCATCCGCGCCGAAGACAGGACGCTCGAGAACTGGGGCGCGGAGGTGCGCTACTACCGTAGCCCGGACCTCGAAGCATGGGAGTATGCCGGGACCGCCGTGCCGCGGGGCCGGTGGCGGGGACGGCCGCGGTTCAGCGACCTCGACTGGTACGGGGCGGGCAGCCCGGGAGTCTTCGTGAGCTACGGCCGGGTCTATCTGTTCTACTCGGGGCGCGAGCACGGCGCGGGGCCGGAGGCTCTGCTGCAGACGAGCCGGTTGCGCGGGCGGATCCTGGTGGCGACGGCGCCGGCCAACCGGGACGGGGCGCCGATGCCGCCGTTCCGGAAACAGGGCGTGGCGGTGGAGCGCGGCGGGCCGGAGGCGTGGGATTCGTTGCGCCTCGACCATCCGTGTGCGGTGCGCCGCGGCGACGCGCTCTTCCTTTACTACGACGGGGTGGGAGAAGGCGGCGGCCGCGAGAGCCGGCGCGCCGGGCTGGCGACGGGCGTGGTAGGGTCGCGGCAATTCGTCAGGCGGGTGAATCCGCTCGCCGGGCCGGCGACGGGCTGCGCCATGCCCCGGGTCTTCTTGCGAGGCGGCCGGTGGCACATGTTCCTCGAGCATTTCGATTCCCAGGGGGCGCGGTGGCGGCACTGGGTTTCCGCCGACGGCTTCACCTGGAGCCTGCGGGATGCGGAGCTGTTCGAGGGCGCCGGACCGGAGCCGGGGCGGGGCGCGGCGGCGCTGGCGCTGGTGCGGGGTATCGACGGAGAGTTGGCCGAGCCGATGACAGCGCTGGCGACGGGGTTCGAGGGCGGCGTACTGAAGCTGTGGGCCTACCGGGTGAGAGAGACATCATGAGGCGCGGGGCGCCGAGCCGGGACAGGAGGAACCGGGCGCGCCGGCGACGGTTGTGATACATAATCGGATGCCATGCCACAGGACAAACCGAATCACCCCAGCCGGAGAGAGTGGCTTCGCGCGGGGGCCGGCGCGCTGGCGGCGGGACCGTTGGTGACCCGCGCCCGGGGCTCGAGCCGGCCGAACCTGATCTTCCTGCTCACCGACGACCAGCGCTGGGACACACTCGGCTGCATGGGCAATCGGATCATCCGGACGCCGAATGTAGACGAGCTGGGCCGCGCCGGGGTCGTGTTCACCAACCACTTCGTGACCACTTCGATCTGCATGACGTCCCGGGCGAGCTTCTTCACCGGTCTCTACCTGCGCACGCACAAGATCAACCGCTTCGACACGCCGTTCAGCGAGGAGCAGTACCGCGCCATCTATCCGGTGGTCCTGCGGGAGGCGGGCTACCGGACGGGCTTCATCGGCAAGTGGGGCGTGGGCAAGGAGCTGCCGCGGGACCGCTTCGACTACTTCGCCGGATTCGCCGGCCAGGGCCACTATTTCCCCAAGCGGCCGGACGAGAGCGTCCATTTGACCGAGGTGATGGGCGACCAGGTGGTGGAGTTCTTGCAAGGATGCAGACCGGGGCAGCCGTTCTGCCTCTCGGTGAGCTTCAAAGCGCCCCACGTGCAGGACCAGGATCCGCGGCAGTTCTTGCCCTCGCGGGCGACCGAAGGCCTCTACGACGGCGTGGAGATCCCCGTGCCGAAGACCGCCGATCCGAAGTACATCGAGATGCTGCCGATCGAGGTGCAGCGCTCGGAGGGGCGGCGGCGCTGGGCGGTGCGCTTCAGCACGCCGGAGCTGTACCAGACCTCGGTGAAGAACTACTACCGGCTGATTACCGAAGTGGACACGGTGGTGGGCCGCCTCCGGGAAGAACTCGGGCAGATGAAGGCGGACGATGACACGGTGATCCTGTTCTCGGGCGACAACGGCTTCTACCTGGGCGAGCACGGACTGGCGGGGAAGTGGTTCATGCACGAGGAGTCGATCCGGACGCCGCTGGTCGTCTACGACCCGCGGCTGCCGAAGGAGCAGCGGGGCAAACGGCGGGCCGAGACGGTCTTGAACATCGACCTGGCGCCGACGCTGTTGGGGCTGGCCGGGGTGCGCGGACCGCACATGCAGGGGCGGGACCTGACGCCGCTGGTGCGGGGCGAACAGCCCGAGTGGCGGACCGAGTGGTTCTACGAACATCTGTTCGAGCACGCCTGGATCCCGCGGACCGAGGGCGTGAGGACGGAGGCGTGGAAGTACACGCGGTATCTCGATACGAAGCCGGTGTTCGAGGAACTGTTCGATCTCGGCGCCGACCGGTTCGAAGAGCGGAACCTGGCGCGGGAAGCGGACTATCGGGAACGGCTGGAGGAGATGCGGGAGCGGCGGCGGGCGTGGATCAGCGCGCTCGAGGCCTGGCGGCCGGAGAAGCCCTGGCGGGACCCGGCGTAGCAGGCGGCGGCGCGGGCGGATCGGAGAGGATTCGGGCCGCCGGTGGGGAAGCGATGGCAGCGGTGATGCGCGCTTCCCGCTTCGAGCGGCGGCCCGAAGCTCTTTCAGGGCCGGGCGGCGCTCAGTGCCGGCGCGTCTGGCGGTCGTGCCGCTGTTTGTAGATCTGGCGGCTCAGCCGGTCCTGCTGGTGATGGATCTTCACGCGTTCGCGGCGGGTGAGGCCGCCGCCGTCGCGACGGTCGCGGCGGATCTCACGGTTCAGCCGTCCCCAGGCGTGGCCCAGGCGGTGGGCTTCCCGGGGCGTGAGCGATCCGTCGCGGACTCCCTGGTGGATGCGGGCGCCCTGGCGTTTCTGGCGAGCCTTGATCGAGGCCTGCGTCCCCGGCGCCAGCAGTGCGCCGCTCATCAACGTGATCAGGAACAGTTTCTTCAGCATCGCGTCAACCTCCTGGTGATGGAAACACGCGTGGGGCGGGGGAAGTTGCGGGGGTTGATGGAACCACGAAGAGCAGCAGGAGCACGACGACTCCGGGGCCTTTCCGGCTGACGGCGCCGGAGGGGCGCAGTTCGCGCTGCCGCCGCGTAGGGGCCGGCGACGACAGCGGCGTAGCGCCGCTTCGGAACCAGGCGGCCGCTATTGAGACCGGCGGCGGGCGGCCCGTAGACTGGAAGGAACGGCCCTTCTCCGAGGAAGGCCGGAAAGGACGGAGCATGAAGTTGCGATTGCGGTGCGTGGCGGCGCTGGTGTTGTTGCCGGCGCTGGCGGCCGCGCAATACCTGGAAGAGTTCGAAAAACGGGTCACCGAATTCACCCTGGCCAACGGGATGCATTTCATCGTCGCCGAGCGGCATCAGGCGCCGGTGGTTTCCTTCCACGCCTACGTGAACGCCGGGGCCGTGAACGATCCGAACGGCAAGACGGGCCTGGCGCACATGTTCGAGCACATGATCGGCAAGGGCACCATCGAGGTAGGCACGAGGAACTGGCCGGAAGAGAAGAAGGCGCTCGAACGCGTCGAGGCCATCTACGACGAACTGGAGATGGAGCGGCGCAAGGGCAAGCAAGCCGACGCCGGACGCATCGAGGCGCTGGAGAAAGAGCTGCAAGCGGCGATGAAGAAGGCCAACAGCTACGTCGTGCAGAACGAGTTCCCGCGGGTGGTGGAACAGAACGGCGGCGTGGGGTTCAACGCCGGTACCGGGATGGACTCGACCCAGTACTTCTACAGCCTGCCGGCGAACCGGGTGGAGCTGTGGTTTCTGTTGCAATCCGAGTGGTTTCTGCAGCCGGTCTACCGCGAGTTTTACAAGGAGCGGGACGTAGTGCGGGAGGAGCGCCGGATGCGGATCGAGTCGAGCCCCCAGGGCAAGCTCTACGAGGCGTTCCTGGGGGCGGCCTTCATCGCCCATCCCTACAAGACGGCCATCGGGTGGGCGAGCGACATCGAGCACCTCAGGGCCAAGGACGCGGCCTGGTTCCACAAGACCTACTACGTGCCGTCGAACATCACCATCGCCATCGTCGGCGACGTGGACCCGGGGCGGATGAGGGAGCTGGCGGAGAAGTACTACGGGCGGATCCCGGCCGGCCCGCCGCCGCCCCCGGTGATCACGGTGGAGCCGGAGCAGTACGGCGAGCGGAGGGTGACGGTGGAGTCGCCGGCGCAGCCGATGCTGATGATCGGCTACAAGCGGCCGAACCAAACCGATCCGGACGATCCGGTCTTCGACGTGCTGAGCGGGGTGCTGGCGAGCGGCCGCACGGGGATGATCTACAAGGAGCTGGTGCGGGACAAGAAGATCGCCCTGGCGGCGGGCAGCGCGGCGGCGTTCCCGGCCGGCAAGTATCCGACGCTGTTCCTGCTCTACGCGGTGCCGAACGTGGGGCACACGGTGGAGGAGAACGAGAAGGCGCTTTATGACATCATCGAGCGGCTGAAGAAGGAAAAGGTGGACGAGGAGACGCTGAAGCGGGTGAAGACGAAGGTGCGGGCCGGGGTGATCCGGGGCCTGGACTCCAACCCCGGGCTGGCCAGCCAGTTGGCCTTCTACCACGCGGCGTATGGAGACTGGCGGATGCTGTTCAAGACGATCGACATCATCGACCGGGTGACGGCGGACGACATCCAGCGGGTGGTGCGGAAGTATTTCGTGCCGAAGCACCGGACGGTGGCCTATCACGTGAAGCCGACGGCGGAGGCCGGCGAGGAGGGCGCGAAATGAGACGGGCGGCAATCGGATTCCTGATGGTATCGGCGCTGGCCTGGGGCCAGCAGGCGGCCAAGCTGCCGACGCTCGAGGAGCTGCAGTTTCCGCCGCTCAGGCAGGTGGAGCTTCCCGAGGTGGAGACCTTCACGCTGGCGAACGGGATGAAGGTCTACCTGCTTGAGGACCACGAGCTGCCGCTGGTAGGCGGCTTCGCGCTGGTGCGGACGGGTAATCTGTTCGAGCCGCCGGACAAGGTAGGGCTGGCCTCGATCACCGGCGAGGTGATGCGCACCGGCGGAACGAAGGAGAAGACAGGCGACGAGATCGACGAGGAGCTCGAGAACATCGCCGCCTCGGTGGAATCGTCGATCGGCGAGACGAGCGGCACGGTGGGCTTCAACTGCCTGAAGGAGAACACCGACGAGGTGCTGGCGGTCTTCAAGGCGATCCTGACGGCGCCGGAGTTCCGGCAGGAGAAGATCGACCTGGCGAAGACGCAGTACCGGAGCCTGATCGCGCGGCGCAACGACGAACCGGGCGGGATCGCGCGGCGGGAGTTCTCCGAAATCCTCTACGGGCGGGACACGCCGTACGGCCGCCGGATGGAGTACGAACATCTGGACAACATCGAGCGCGAGGACCTGGTCGCCTTCCACCGGCGCTACTACTTCCCGAAGAACGTGATGCTGGCCATCCAGGGCGATTTCGACGCCGCCGAGATGAAGGCGAAGCTCGAGGAGCTGTTCTCCGACTGGACGGTGGAGCAGCCGCCGGTGCCGGAATTCCCGAAGGTGACGGCCAAGCCCGCCCCCGGCGTCTACCTGGCGGTGAAGGAGGACGTGAACCAGACGTTCCTCAGAATGGGACACCTGGACGGCATGCTGAAGGACCCGGACTATCCGGCCCTGGAAGTGATGGCCGACATCCTCGGCGGAGGCTTCTCGAGCCGGCTGTTCAAGAAGATCCGGACCGAGCTGGGCTACGCCTACGGCATCGGGGCCTTCTGGGGCGCGAACTACAACCACCCGGGAATCTTCGGCATCGGGGGCTCCACGAAGTCCGGCTCGACGGTGGCCACCATCCGGGCGACGCTCGAAGAGGTGAAGAAGATCCGCAGCGAAGAGGTGGCCCCGGAGGAGCTGAAGACGGCCAAGGACAAGGTGCTGAACAGCTTCGTCTTCAACTTCGACAGCCCGGGCAAGACGCTGCGGCGGCTGGTCCGCTACGACTACTACGGCTATCCGAAGGACTTCATCTTCCGCTACCAGAAGGCGGTGGCGGCGGTGACCGTGGCCGACGTGCTGCGGGTGGCGAAGCAGTACATCAAGCCGGAGGAGTTCACCATCGTCACCGTGGGCAACCCGAAGGAGTTCGACGAGCCGCTCGAGTCGCTGGGGCTGCCGGTGAAAGAGATCGACCTGACGATCCCGGAGCCGAAGCGGGAGAAGGCGGAGACGAGTGCGGAGTCGCTGGCCCGGGGCAAGGAGCTGCTCGGGAAGCTGCAGGCCGCCGTGGGCGGAGCCGCGAAGCTGGCGGGGGTGAAAGACGCCACGCGGGTGACCCAGGTGACGATCCAGACGCCCCAGGGCGGCATGCAGGTGAACCAGGTAAACCAGTGGCTGGCGCCGGCCTACTTCCGCCAGGAGCAGGTGCTGCCGTTCGGCAAGATCACCGTCTTCTTCGACGGCAAGGCGGGTTGGCTGGCCGGGCCGCAGGGCACGCAGCCGATGCCGCCGCCGGTGGTGCGGCAGGTCAGGAACGCGCTGCTCAGAAATCCGTTCCGGCTCTGGCTGGCGGACCGGCAGGAGGGCTGGACTGTGAACGCCGTGGACGAGCGCACGCTGGAGGTGAGCGACGAGACCGGCGAGAGCCTGCGGCTGGAGATCGATCCGGAGACAGGGATGCCGGTGAAGCAGACCTACCGTTCGGTGACCATGAGGGGAGCGCCGTCGGAGATGGTGGAGACCTTCTCGGACTGGCGCGAAGTGGACGGCATCCGGCTGCCGTTCCGGGCCGAGACGACGCGGGACGGCAAGCCGTATGCGGAGCTGGTGGTGAAGGAGATCCGGCTGAACACGGGTCTCCAGCCCGAGGAGCTGGCGAAGAAGCCATGAGGGTAGCGTTGCTGGCGCTGGCCGCGGCGGGCATGGCGGCGGCGCAGGTGCAGGTCCCCTCGATCATCACCAAGCAGATGCGCGAGGGGCGCAAGGTGATCGACGGGGCGATCGAGGCCCTGGGCGGGGAGAAGTTCCTGGCCCTCCGGAACAAGGTGGAGGCCGGGCGGATGTTCTCCTTCTATCACCGGCGGCTCTCGGGGCTGGCCAACGCGAGGATCTACACGCGCTACCTGCGGGCGCCGGAGAAGCCGGACCCCGAAAAGCTCTATCTCGAAGAGCGGCAGTCGTTCGGCAAGAAGAAAGAGAAGTGGGCGGTGCTGTTCAACGAGAAGGGGGGCTTCGAGATTACCTACCGGGGGGTGCGGCCGCTCGACGATGAGACGGTGAAGCGGTACCGGGATCGGCGGCGGTGGGACATCATCTACATCCTGCTCAGGCGACGAAACGAAGAGGGGATCGTCTTCGAGCGGATGGGGCGCGAGGTGGTGGACAACTACCCGATGATCCGGGTGGACATCACCGACAGCCGTGCCCAGGTGGTGACGGCGTACTTTCACGAGTCGAGCCTGCTGCCGGCGCGGATCGTCTACCGCTGGCGGGACAAGCACCGGATTCCGCACGAGGACATCGTGATCTACGACAAGTACCGGGACGTGGGCGGCGGCGTGAAGCTGCCGTTCGTACTGCAGCGGCTGCGGGACGGCGAGCGGGCATTCTCGATGTTCGCCAAGAAGGTCGAGATCAACCAGCCGCTGGGCGAGGAGTTGTTCCAGCTTCCCGCGGACGCGAAGATGCTGGAGCCGGTGGACTAGGCGGCGCGGCGGCGCGGGCGCGGGGGTCAGCGGCTCGCCTTGTAGGCCTGGCGGAGCTGGAGGATCTGGCGGGCGTGGGATTCGGCGTGCCCGGTGTAGAGGCGGAGCAGGTCGAGGAGGGTGACGGGGCCGGTCTCCGTGTGCTGGCCGGTGCGGGCGAAGGCTTCGGGGGGCAACGAGCTGAGCAGGGCGTGGTTTTCCAGCCGCAGGCGGCGGAAGAGTTCGATGGCAGGGGAGAACTTGCGGTTCTCGTAGCCGAGGCGGGCGGCCCAGGCGTCCTGGTCGTAGGCCTGCAGGACGGGATTGTCCTCGGCAATCACCTGGCGGAAGCGCATGGCCCCGGCGATCTCGGAGTCGGCCAGGTGCCAGAGGATCTGGCGGATGGTCCACTTCTCCGGCGCCGGCCGGTAGTCGAGCACGGGGCCGGCGGCTCCGGTGGTGGCGGCGGCGACCACTTCCGGGCCGCGGCGGAAGCGCTCCAGGAGCTGTTCGAGTTCGCTCATCGGGACCTCTCCGTCAGTAGTAGTCGGCGCAGCTCATGTAGTAGCCGCACGTCTTGCAGACCAGCTTGCAGCGCGCGCCCTCGAGGCGGCTGTTGCAAACGGGGCAGTAGAGCATGGGTTCGGTGTCCCTGCCGGCGGGCGCACGCGGCGATTCCCCGTCCCGGTGCGGCCGGCCGCTCTCGTCCTGTTGCATCCGCCCCTCCGCGAACCAGTATAGCGAGGGCGGCGGGAAAGGCCGGGGCGGGCGCGGCTGTTAGAATGAAGGCAACCCGATGGGACGACGGATAGGGGCGCTGATTCTCTGCCTGGCGGCGCTCGCCTGGGGGCAGAACAAGAGACGATACGAACCGCTGATCGGGGAGCCTTCGCGCGGGTTGCGCGGGGCGGTGGCCGGGGGCAGCGGATTCGCCACCGAGGCCGGACTGCGCCTGTACCACCAGGGCGGCAACGCGGTGGACGCCGGCGTGGCGGCGGTGTTCGCGGCTTCGGTGAGCGAGTTCTCACACTTCGGCTTCGGGGGCGAGTGCCCGATCCTGATCCGCACCAGGGACGGCAAGGTCCACGCCATCGCCGGCGTGGGGACGATGCCGAAGCTGGCGACGGCGGACTTCTTCCGCCACCGGCGGCTGCAGCCGGGCGAGGTGCGGCGGGTGGCGCCCGGCGGCGAGCGGCACTTCATTCCGGTGGCGGGAATCATGCCGGCGCTGGTGCCGGGGATGGTGGACGCGGCGCTGGTGGCGCTCAAGGAGTTCGGGACGAAGTCGGCGGCCGAGGTGCTCCAGCCGGCCATCGAGCTGGCCGACGGGATGCCGCTCGACGAGATGCGGGCCCGCTCGATCGCCCGCAGCCGGGAGTTCTTCCAGCTCTGGCCGAGCTCCTACCGGGTGTTCCTCGGCGACGGCAAGCTGAAGCGGCCGGGCGACATCTTCCGCCAGCCGGACCTGGCGCGGACCCTGCGGGCCATGGCGGCGGCCGAGCGCCGGGCGCTGGCGGCGGGCAAGAGCCGCGAAGAGGCGATCGACGCGGTGCGGGACTACTTCTATCGCGGCGAGATCGCCCGCAAGATCGACCGCTTCATGCGCGACAACGGCGGCCTGCTGCGCTACGAGGACATGGCGGCGTTTCGCCTCGAGCCGGAAACGCCGGTCTCGACCACCTACCGCGGCTACCGGGTCTTCAAGTGCGGCTTCTGGACCCAGAGCCCGGTGATGCTCCAGATCCTGAACATCCTGGAGGGCTACGACCTCAGGGCGATGGGCCACAATTCGGCCGACTACATCCATCACATCGTGGAGGCGATGAAGCTGGCCTATGCGGACCGGGACACCTACTACGCCGACCCGAAGTTCGTCCACGTGCCGGGGGCGACGCTGCTTTCGAAGGAGTACGCCGCCGAGCGGCGGAAGCTGATCGGGCGCCAGGCGTCGCTCGAGTTCCGTCCGGGGCGTATCGGCGACCCGCCGGGGCGGCATCCGTCCGAGTACGACATCGAGCGGATCCCCATCGACGACGCGCTGATGGCGCACGACACGACGTGTGTAGACGCGATCGACAAGGACGGGCTGATGTTCTCGGCCACGCCTTCGGGGGCGTGGATGCCGTCGGTGATCGCCGGCGACACCGGCATTCCGCTCACCCAGCGGGCCCAGAGCTTCCTGCTCGCCGAGGGGCACCCGAACGAGCTGGCCGGGGGCAAGCGCCCGCGGATCACGTTGAGCCCGACGCTGGTCGTGAGGCCGGACGGGCGGCCGTTCCTGGCGCTTTCGACGCCGGGGGGCGACAACCAGGACCAGGCGCTGCTGCAGTTGATGCTGAACGTGATCGAGTTCCGCATGGGCACCGAACGGGCCGTCGAGGCGCCGCGGTTCCAGAGCCGGCACCTGGTCTCGAGCTTCGACAACCACGCCATGAACCCGGGCGACCTGCGCATCGACGAGCGCATCCCGGAAGAGGTGGTGGAAGAGTTGCGGCGGCGCGGGCACCGGGTGCGGGTCAGGACGCGGTGGTACAGCGGGGCGGCTCCGGTGATGATCCAGATGCTGGAGAACGGGGTGATCGAGGCGGCCGCCGATCCGTACGCGGACCGCGACGCCGTGGCCTGGTAAGGGCCCGGCAGGACCGGGATCCCCGAAGGGTTTTCGGATGGGCAACCTGCCGCTGTTCGGAGAAGCCGAAGAGCAGAAGCCGCCGCTGGCGCGGAAGCTGGCGCCGAAGCTGAAGGAGCTGGCCGCGCGCGGCGTCTATCTCGGCTCGAGCTCCTGGAAGTACGAGGGCTGGCTGGGCCAGATCTACACGCCGGAGCGCTACATGGCGCGGGGGCGCTTCTCGAAGAAGCGGTTCCTGGAGACCTGTCTGGCCGAGTACGCGGAGGTCTTTCCGGCCGTCGGCGCCGATTTCTCCTTCTATCAGTTCCCATCGCCCGAGTATTGGGCGAAGCTGTTCCGGTCGGCGCCCTCCACGCTGCTCTACGCCTTCAAGGTTCCCGAAGACATCACCGTGAAGATCTGGCCGGCGCATGACCGCTACGGCGCCCGCGGCGGCCTGGAAAACGAGAACTTCCTGAACGCCGATCTGCTGAAGGACGCTTTTTTGCGGCTGCTCGAGCCCTACCGGAGCCAGGTGGCGGCGCTGATCTTCGAGTTCGGGACGTTTTCGAAGAAGAGCTATCCGGGCGTAGAGGCGTTCCTCGAAGACCTGGACGCCTTTCTTGGGAAATTGCCGCCGGAGTTCCGCTATTCGGTGGAGATCCGCAACCCGGAGTACCTGGGTCCGGAATATTTCGGGTGCCTGCGGCGGCACGGCGTGGCGCACGTCTTCAACGCCTGGGCGCGGATGCCGGAGCTGGGGGTGCAGATCCGGATCCCGGGGGCGTTCCCGGCGGACTTCACGCTGACCCGGGCGCTGCTCAAGCGCGGGCGGGCGTACGAGAAGGCGGTGAAGCTGTTCGAGCCGTACGACCGGATCCAGGACCCGGACCCGAAGGCGCGCCAGGCGATGCGGGCGCTGATCCGGCGGGCGATCGAGCGGCGGGAGCCGGCCTACATCTTCGTGAACAACCGCCTGGAGGGCAACGCCCCGGCGACCATCGAGGCGGTGGTGTTCGAGGAGTGAGCGAACCGGAGCTGGACGGAGGGAAAGAATCCCGGAGACATCCCGCGCTCAGACGCCATTGACTTCCGGCGCTAAGTCCAACGCGGCGGCCAGGTTCCGCTGCAAGATGTGGAAGGGCAGATGGAGGCGGGCGCCGGACCGTGGAACAGGCGCCGTGGCCAGCCTGTAGCAGAAGGCCGGCGGCAGAGCGGCCGAACTGAACCCGGATACGCCGCGAGAGACGGGAGCGCGGTGCATGGTCTGCTCCGGGAAAGGGTGCGTATCGGGATGGGTTACTCCTTCCGCGGCTGGGAGCGCGGGTTGGTGAGACGGTCGAGTTTGGCGAAGAGAACGAGCAGGGGCGAGCCGGAGCGCTCCAGCGCCCTGAGCGCCCAGTCCACGTCCTGATGCCACTCCTCGCGCTCGCCCGCGGCAGTGAGCTTCGATTCGCTGAGCTTGCCGACGAGAAAGTCGATGTAGGACATCCCCACGCCTCGCAGTCCCGGCCGCCGCAGCAGATTCTGGATGAAGCTGAGATAGCTCTCCAGGAGGCGGTCACGCGCTTCGCCCGGCGGAACGATCTCGACCAGTGCCAAGTACAGGTTCAGCTTCTGTAGCAGGTAATCCCCTCTTTCGGGTTCGTCGTCTCCCTTCCAGGACTCGAGTTGTTCAAGGTATTCGAAGAATCGGGATCGCCATTCGTGACGCTGCCGCTCCTCGACCGAATAGGGCTTCGCTTTCTTCTCTCCCGCCTCCCGGGGTTTGAAACGGAGCCTGCGGTAATCGTCGAGCAGCCGGGAGGCCGTGCCGCCGGTCCAGTACTTTCGGTTGTCGGGCGCCGGGCCGACCCCTTCCGGTTTCGTCTCCTCCTCGGTCAACGGCGGGATCTCTTCGGCCACATAAGGCGGCCGACGCGCGCTCCAGGCGTTAAACTTCTTGTCCACCGCCGGCCAGAGGTGGCGGGCGATCGACTTCGGATACCGCGGCGCCCGGGCCCGCCGCTCGAAACTGTCGGCGCAACGGACCGCCGTCATGTTCCGGACGATATAGCCCCGGAGGCTTCGCACCAGCCGGTCGCAACTGAGGCCCCACGTCCGGCATTTTTCGGCCAGCGGACGCACCGCTTCCATCAAACCCCAACCGTCGCGGAAGGCCCGGGAGTCGGCGGGCATCCGCTCCAGCGAGCCGCAGAAGGCCCCGAGAAGCCGCGCGAACCCGTCCCGGTCCAGCTCGGCCGTCGCCAGCAGCCCCGCGGCCGCCAGCACCTGGGGCGGCGAGGTGAGCGCCTTCAGGTATCGCTCTGCGAAGATGACGTGTTCCTGCTTTACTCGCTCTTCTTCGGAAAACGCCTCGTCCATGAGCCGGCGTAGGGTCTGGAAAAAGATCTCCGGATCATAGACTAGGGTGCTGCGGCAGTCGTGTTTCGGCGGCCTCGGCAGCCCCATCTCCTCGAACCATTCCCGCGCCAGACGCTTGTCGATGGGCAGCAACAGCCGGACTACTCGGCACCGCAAAGATTCCCCGTCCACGTCGAGCCTAAAACGGCGCCACCGCCATCCCTGCCGCGTGTCGAAAGGCGCACCACGGGGGTAGGAATACTTCGCTGGATCGGGGGCTAGGAGGGCCATCTGGAAGGCGTCGCGGAGGAGCTCAAGCTTCTTTTCTCTGCCAGGGATGAGTCCCGCTTTGACGAGCCGCAGCAGCGCGTCAGCGCCGAACTCCGGCGGGACGGTGTAGGCCAGATGGACGACGGCCTCCACTTCGGAGGAGACTTCCTCTCGTTTCAAAGGCGGTGGTGAATCACCCGGTTGCTGCAAATGACCCTGAGCCGAAACAAGCTGAAGCCCGCCGACCGCCAGCGCACCCAAAAGCAGCCGGCGAACGCTCGGACAATCCCTTCTGGGTCTCATCAGTCCCTCACCAACTCTCGTGGCGACGCATGCTTGGCAGCCCGATCCCGAAACCTGAGGCGGACTAAGCAGCGTCCTTGACCGGCGATTGCGGTGCGCCGGATTGCTGTGATGCCGTGTATGCCGGAGCGGAGCCGCACGGGACCGGTGGCGCCGGCAGGCGAGGTGTTGCTTCGCAGAACCAACACGCCGTGACCCTCCTGACATTGACTTACGCACCCCCGTTCGCCCGTTCTTTCGGCTGGGAGCGCGGGTTGGTGAGACGGTCGAGCTTGGCGAAGAGAACGAGCAGGGGAGAGCCGGAGCGCTCCAGCGCCCTGAGCGCCCAGTCCACATCCTCGTATTGCTCCTTGCGCTCGCCGGCGGCGGTGAGGCGGGATCTCTCCAGACGCTGGAGCAAGCTTTCCGCCGATGCAAGGGCGACGGCGCGCAGGTCCGTCCGGCGGTTCAAGAAGTCTCTCAGAAGCGCGATGTAGCTCGCCAGGAGCCGGTCGCGCGGTTCGCCGGGAGGGACCAATTCGGCGAGTCCGGCGTAAAGCATGAGTTTGTGGAGGATGTGGTCCACCTCATCAGGTTCATCTTCGCCGTCCCAGGATTCCAGGCGTCGGAGGAACGCGTGGAACCTCGAAGTCCACTCGTGCCGCTGCCGCTCTTCGGCAGTGTAGCGCTCAGGCCTTTCGCCGAGTGGAGGATTGAGGCGCTTGAACCGTAAACGCCTCACCTCTTCGAGAAGTCGGGACGCCGTGGGACCAGACCAGTACTTCCGGATGTCGGGAGCGGGGCCGATCTTTTCCGGCCTTACTTCTTCCGGCGACAGCGGCGGGATCTCCTCCCTTACGTAGGGCGGTTCCCTTGCGTTCCAGGAGTTGAACTCTTGGTCAAGCGCGGGCCACATGGCCTTTTGGATCGATTTGGGGCGAAAACTCGGGGCCCGCGCCTGCCGCTCCACGCTGTCGGCGCATCGCACCGCGCTCATGTTCCGCCGGATGTGTTCCCGGACCGCGGCGACTAGGCGGTCACAGGCGATTCCCGCCGAGCGGCACCTCTCCGCCAAGGGGCGCATGGCGTCGATGAGCCTCCGTCCGTCCCGGAAGGCCCGGGAGTTGGGCGGCATTCCCTCCACAGCCCCGGAAAACGCCAGCAGGAGCCGCTGGAATTGCGCCCCGGGCAGATCCAGCGTGGCCAGCATTCCAGCCGCGGGGACGACCTGGGCGGGCGACGACAGCGTCTTCAGATACCTTTCTGCGAATTCGACGTGCTCCGCCTTGTTTCGCTCTTCCTCCGAGAAGCCTTCCCGCAGCAGGAGGCCGAGGGTCTGGTAGAAGATTTCCGGATCGTAGACGAGAGTGCTGCGGCAGTCGTGTTCCGGCGGCTTCGGCAGCCCGATTTCCTCGAACCATTGCCTCGCACGCTGTGCGTCCAAACGCAGGACGAGCTGAACCGCCCGGCACCGCAACGACTCACGGTCCACGTCGCAACTGTACCCGAGCCACAACTCGCTCTGGCGCGAGTCCCCACGGAAGCCGCCGGTGAACGCGTATTTCACCGGTTCGGGGGCTCGCAGCGCCATCTGGAACGCGTCGTACAAGAGTTCGAGCTTCTTTTCTTTGCCGGGGATGAGTCCGGCGCGGACGAGCCGCAGCAGCGCATTGGCGCCGAATTCCGGGGGAACGGTGTAGGCCAAGTCGATGACGGTCTGGACTTCCGGGGACGTCTGTACGCGGCGCCCGGGCTTCGTTTTCGCGCTGGCGTCGTTCCCCTCGTGTTGACCGGCGCCGAGGGCAAACGCACCTGAAAACAGAAGAACCACCGGGAGGATTATCTGCCCTAATGGGGGTGAAGCCAAGTAACGTGATGGTGGTGCGAGCATGTCGGCCTCCGTCCGGAGATTCGTCCGCACCAGCTCAGATCTGTTCAGTGTCTCTACTCGCCGCGGCGTCAACAAGAGACGGCACACCGGCCCCAGTCGCCGCATTCATACTTGAAACAGATCTGACTGGCACAGTCGCCATTCTCCCGGCAGTTGCATCCCTCAGCTTCCACCGCAGGCGGCAGCTTGACGAATTGCCACCCAGTGTATCCCAGCCCCAGCAGGGTCAACCTACCAAAAGATCCTTCGCGCGCAATCGGAACGTATCGCGTCCCTCTCCTGCAGTGAGAATACAGTGGCCAAAAGAATAAAGTCAATACCTCGTGGAGCAAAACTCTCGGAAATGGAAAGAAGACGTCCGAAGGTACAGTCGGGCTCCGCCGGTCCCGTGGCGCAGTGCATAGCAAACCCTTTCGTTCAGCGCCGGGCGCCGGGCTGGCGCTCCGAGGACGACCGAAGGGAATGGTTGTCGAAAAGCACAGGCGCAGATTCGAGCGCCATGGTTTGCGCTCGCGAATCAGCGTTGCCGCGGCTGGGAACACGCGTCGGTGAGGCGGTCGAGCTTGGTGAAGAGGACGGGCACGAGGGAGCCCGCCTACGTCTTCGTGAACAACCGCCTGGAGGGCAGCGCCCCGGCGACGATCGGGGCGGTGGTGTTCGGCGAGTGAGGCCGGCTGGCGGACCAACGCGGCGGCCGTGAGAACTCACCGCCGGGTGGCATCTGCCCGGAGGGAGGGTTCAGCGGCAGTTAGGTCCTGGACCCAGAGAATGAGGGGGCCGATGGGCTGCAGACAGGGAACACGCGTGGTTGCCGTTTTGCGTGGGAATTCCTGGGTCCGAATCTCTTGATTCCTGCCCCGGGGGTGCCCTATACTGCGCGGGGGGCGTCCGGCGGCCGTAGCCGGGGCCGGCGGGCGAGAGGAGGCAGCCCCCGGAACAGGAGGAATTATGCGAATTCCGTGCATTGCCGCCGTGATGGCGCTGTTCGGCGTGGCGCCGGCCGCCTGGGGCGGCTGGGTGGTCACCTATCAGGAAGAGGGATCGAACAAGACCTCCCAGGTGCTTGTCCAGGACGGCAAGCTGGCGAGCGAGGAGATGATCGTCACCGGCGACGCCCTGATCCTGCTCGACCGGAAGGCGAAGAAATACTGGCGCGGGACCGCCGAGGAGATCTGCTCGACGATGAAGCAGATGATGGAGGAGATGCAAGCGGCCATGCCGCCGGCGATGAAGCAGAAGATGGCTATGGCCGCGATGCCGCAGGTGACGCGCGAGGAGATCGGTACGGCCGAGATCGCCGGCTACCAGGCCCAGGGCTACCGCTTCCTGATGGGCGGCAAGCCGGCTTCGGAGCTCTGGGTTTCCAAAGATCCGAAACTGGCCGGGCTGCTGGCGGAAGCGAAACGGGCCGAGGGCGTGGCTTCGGAGGTAGGCGCCTGCATGAAGTCGCCCATGATGGCGATGATGGGCGGCGGCGACGTGAGCCAGACGAAGGCGTATGAAGAAGTGATGGAAGGCGCCTGGGTAATGAAAGAGCCCTCGAGCGTCAGCATGCACATGACCACCCGCGGCGGCGGCCAGGGCAGCGTGAAGATCCGCTTCAAGACGGTGGTTTCGATCGAGCAGAAGGACGTGCCGGCGAGCGCCTTCGAGCCGCCCGAAGGCTTCGAGCGGGTGGAGAGCTTCCAGGATCTGACTAAAGAGATGTAGCGGGAGAGGTTTCCTAGAGCCCGCTTCCGGCGTCAAGCTTGCTTCACCTGATCGGCGATGCGCCGGGCGGCGTTGAGGAAGATCGCCGCATCGACGCTGACCGTCAGGTACGTGACTCCCAGTTTTTTCCACTCCAAAGCGGTGCGGACGTCGTCGCAGAAGGTGCCGACGGCGAGGCCGCGGCGGCGGGCCGTCTCGAGGATCTCCATCATTTTTTGCCTGACCAGCGGGCTCTGGACCATGCCGGGGATGCCGAGCGAGTGGGAGAGATCGTAAGGCCCGATGAAGGCGACATCGACGCCCTCGACGGCGGCGATCTCCGGGAAGGCGGCGACGCCCTCGGCGCCCTCGATATGGAGCACGACGGCGGTTTCGCGGTTGGTCTCCTCGAGGAACTCGGCGGTGGGATAGGCCCGGTAGGAAGCGGCGCGGACGAAGGGCTGCAAGCCGCGGTCACCGTAGGGGTGGAACCTGGCTGAGCGGACGGCCAGCGCGGCGGCTTCGGCGGAGGCGATCTGGGGAACGTGGACGCCGGCGGCGCCCATATCGAGGGGCTGGCGGACGAGGACCGGGTCGCACTGGGCGACGCGGACCATAGGAGAGAGGCCGACGGCCGCGGCGGCGCGGATGAGATTCTCGCAGGTCTCGAGATCGATCGTGCCGTGCTCGCGGTCGATGACGACGAAGTCGAAACCGGCCAGGCCGATCAGCTCGACGAGTTGGGGCGAGGGAATTTCGAGGAAGGCGCCGAGGACGAAGCCCTGCTGCTCGTATTTCCCGGACAGCCACCTGCGGGCGAGGCGGGGACGCGGCGAGTCGTTCATGAGTCTGCTCCCGCGCCGCAGTATAACAGAGGGGATGACTGATACCAGGACGTTCACGCGACGGGGCTTCCTGGCCGGGGCGGCGGGGCTGGCCGCCTGCTCTTACCCGGCGGGTGGGAGGAAGCCGAACTTCGTGGTCTTCCTCGCCGACGACATGGGGTACGGCGATTTGCCCTCCTACGGGGCGTCGGACATCCGGGCGCCCCACATCGAGGCGATCGGCGAGGCGGGCTGCCGGTTCACCCAGGCCTACGCGAACGCGCCGCAATGCACGCCGACGCGGGCGGCGCTGCTGAGCGGCCGCTACCAGCAAAGGTTCGGCGGCCTCGAGTGCGCCATCGGCGTGGGCAACGTGGGCCGCTACGACGAGGCGATCTGGCTGCAGCAACGCGACGAACTCGGCCTGCCGGCGGACCCGCCGACGATGGGGCGGATCTTCAAGCGGCACGGCTACGATACGGCCTGCTTCGGCAAGTGGCACCTGGGGTATCTGGAGAAATTCTCTCCCAACCGCCACGGCTTCGACGAATTCTTCGGCATCCTGGGCGGAAACGCCGACTACTTCACGCACCGGGAGTTCGGCGGCTGGCCGGTGCTCTACCACAACGGAGAACAGGTGGAAGAAGAGGGCTACATGACCGAGCTGATCGCCCGGCACGCCGTCGAGTGGCTGGAGGGGCGGCAGGACAAGCCGTTCCTGCTCTACGTACCCTTCACGGCGCCGCACACGCCGGTGCAGGGTCCGGAGGATGCGGCGAAGAAGATCACCGCAGAGAACTGGAACCAGGGCGACCGGGCGACTTACTGCCGGATGGTGGAGGCGATGGACGAGGCGGTGGGGCGGATCCTCGCGAAGGTGCGGGAAGTGAGCGCCGGAGAAGCGACCTACGTCGTCTTCGCCAGCGACAACGGCGGCTACCGTCTGAGCCGGAACGACCCGTTCCGCGGCGGCAAGAGCTACCTGTGGGAGGGCGGCATCCGCGTGCCGCTGTTGATTCAGGGGCCGGGGATTCCGGCGGGTTCGGAAACCGAGCAGGTGGCGCTGACGATGGACCTGCTGCCGACGTTTCTCTCCGCGGCAGGCCTGCCCTCGCCGCCGGCGTCGCGCTTCGACGGCGTGGACCTGACGGGCGTGCTGCAGGGGAAAGAGAATCCCTTCCGGCGGACGGTGTTCTGGCGCTACAAGCGGGCCAAGGACCGGCGCAAGGCCGTCCGGCACGGCAACATGAAGTACCTGTGGGACAACGGGGCGGAGTACCTGTTCGACCTGGCCGAAGACGTAGGCGAAGAGCGGAACCTGATGGGGGACTTCCCGGGCGTAGCGGCGGAACTCAAGGACAAGCTGGCGGCGTGGGAAGAAGAGGTGCGGGCGCCGCGGCTGGCGGGATTCCCGGGCTGATTCAATCGAGTAAGTCTTCGAGGCGCGCGGCGAAGTAGTCCTCGTTCACCAGACCGCTGCGGTGGGTCTGGGGATCGAACCAGCGCCAGACGAGTTTGCCGTCCTCGATACAGCAGAACAACTGGTGCTCCTGGATGCCGAGGGTCTCGAGGGAGTCCTGGTTGAACCAGCGCACAGCGCCTTCCAGAGTGTAGGGAGTGGGATAGTTCTCGGTGGCGGCTACCGGCTCGGTGGCTTCGAAGGCGATCTGGAGGATGCGGCCGGAGACGCTGATCTGGAAAAGGTTGGGGCCGGCGTCGCGGAAGGATTCGGGGGAGAACTCGGGCGGGGCCAGATCGAGCCGGGCGGCGGCGCAGATGGCGTTGAGGTTGCGGACGAGGTTCGAACAGATGACGTAGAGCTCGAAGGCGGCTTCCCGGCGGCGGCGGACGATCTGCTGTTCGCGCTCGATGCGCTCGGCGTCTTTCTTGACGGCGCGGTCGAGGCCACGGGCGAGGCGCTCGAGGCGTTCCTGGTCCATGACGGGCCAGTATCGCACGTTTGCGGCGAGCGGGTGAGGGAAAGGCTCCCTGCCCCGTAGCCCCAGCCGGCCGGCGGAGCTCGCACGGAACAGGCTGGGCCGGCAGCCGGCTCTCACGGATCCCCATACCTGCGCGGCAAGGAACTACGGCTTCGCCACAAAGAACAGGCATTTTACGACCTTTCGGCCGGTTTTACAGTTGTCGCCGGAACAGTCCGGCGAATGCCGGCGCACCGCAGAATGTACGGCCTTCTGGGCCGGCAGAACACAAACCACGGGAATCCAAGAGGGGCGGATTCCCAGACGAGGGGTTCATTCGATGCGAGAAAAAACGAGTAGTCGGATGCGCTTGGGCTTGTTCTTCCTGCTCGCCCTCGCGGGACTGGCGGGGGCAGGTGCAGCGCAAATGGTCTTTGGAAGCATCTTCGGGACGGTGACCGACCAGAGCGGGGCGGCCATCCCCGGGGCCAAGGTGACGATCACCGAAGTCACGAAGAACGTTGTCTTCGAGGCGGTGACCAACGAATCCGGCAACTACACCCGGGGACAGTTGCCGCCGGGGGTGTACCGGGTGGAAGTGGAAGCGCCCGGTTTCCGCCGGGCGGTGAACGCCGAAGTGGTGGTCAACGTGGACGCCGCCTCCCGGCTGGATTTTCAACTGGAAGTGGGCGACGTCACGGAATCGATCGATGTGGTGGCGGAGGCGCCGCTGCTGAAGTCGGACCGGGCCGACGTCTCGACCACCTACGCCGGCGAGGAGCTGGAGCAGCTTCCGAACCTGGGGCGGAACACACAGTCGTTCCTGCTGCTGAATCCGGGCACACAAAAGCTCCAGTGGCAGCATGCTTCGAGCGAAAACCCCCAGGGCAGCGTCCAGATCATGGTAAACGGGCAGCATTTCAGCGGGACGAACTACCTGCTGGACGGCACGGACAACCAGGATCCGATTCTGGGGATCATCGTGATCAATCCGTCCGAGGAATCGATCGCGGAGATGAAGTTCACCTCGCAGAACTACGACGCGGAGTTCGGGCAATCGATCGCGGGCGTGATGACGGTGCAGACCAAGAGCGGCTCGAACGAGTACCACGGATCGCTGTTCGAATACCTGCGGAACAATTCGCCGGGCTTCCAATCGTTTGCCAGGGACCCGTTCAACCCGGCCGAGGACAACGGGACACCGGCGTTCAAGTGGAACCAGTTCGGCGGCTCGATCGGCGGGCCGGTGAAGAAGAACAAGCTGTTCTTCTTCGGCGACATCCAGATCACCCGGCAGCGCGCCGGGGCGTCGGGACTGACCAACGTGCCGACGATGAAGGCCCGGCAAGGGGATTTCAGCGAGTATCTCGAGCCGCTGCCGAACGCTCCGCTGGTGGAAACGACGGCCGGGCGGATGGTGCCTCTGCAGCGGAACATGATCTTCGATCCGCTGACGGGCGATCCGGTAACCGGGGAAGGCCGGAAGGTGTTCGAGACCGACGGGGTCATCAACAAGATCCCCCAGTCCCGGCTGAGCCCGCAGGCGCTGCAACTGCTGCGGTTGCTGCCGCTGCCGAACGCCACCGATCCGGGGGGCTCGCCGTTCCGGAGGAATTTCGCCACCACGGGGACGGAAAAGATCGACGTCGAGCAGTACAACACGCGGTGGGACTACTACATCAACGAGAAGTATTCGCTCTATGGCCGCTACACCATTGCCAACTTCAGCAAGGACTCCCCGACGGTGTTCGGCGACGCCGGCGGCGGCCTCGGCTTGGGCGAGGGTGGGTTCGGCGGCATCTCCGAGGTGCGGAACCAGAGCCTGGCGGTGGGCTTCAACTGGACGGTGAGCCCGACCGTGCTCAACGAAACGCGTTTCGGGTTCCAGCGTTACCGGGTGAACGTGCTGCCGCGGGACTTCGGGAGCACGCCGGCCCTGGACGCGGGGATTCCGGGGCTGAACCTGGGCGACGAGTTCACCTCGGGGCTGCCGGCGCTCTTCATCCGCAACGGCGGCGATGACATTCTCTTCGGCTCGGCGCTGGGGATCAACCGCTGCAACTGCCCTCTGGACGAGCAGGAGAACGTCTTCCAGTGGGTGAACAACACGACGATCATCAAGGGGAACCACCAGATCAAGTTCGGCGGCGATCTGCGGTACGCGACGAACCTGAGGGTGCCCAGCGACCGGCACCGGGCCGGAGAGCTGATCTTCGATCCCGGCTACACGGGCTTCGTGCAGGGGACGAACACGGTGGCCGGCCTGGGCCTGGCGACCTTCCTGCTGGGCCAGGTGACGGACTTCTCGCGTTTCGTCAGCCCGAACACCGACGCCCGGGAACGCCAGAAGCGGTTCTACTGGTACGGGCAGGACACCTGGCGGGTGACGCCTGAGTTCACACTGACGCTGGGCATCCGGTGGGAGCAGGTGTTTCCGGAAACGGTAAACCGTCCCGGCAACGGGGCGAACCTGGACCTGAGGACGGGGGAACTGGCGGTGTTCGGGATCGGGGACGTATCCGATCACGGCATCCAGGACATGAAGTGGACGAACTTCGCACCGCGGATCGGCGTGAGCTACCAGATCACGCCCCACTCGGTGATCCGCGCCGGCTACGGCTGGAGCTACGCGCTGGGCACGTTCGGAACGATCTTCGGCCACAACGTGACGCAGAACCTGCCGGTGCTGGCGATCCAGAGCCTGAACCGGCCGAACGACTTCAGCGGCGTCTTCACGCTGGATGAAGGTCCCGACGCTCCGACGTTCCCCAAGCCCGGACCGAACGGCCGCTTCCCGCTGCCGAACGGAGTTACGGGGAAGGCGCGGCCGGGCAACGTGAGGCTGCCGCGGGTGATGGCCTACAACGTCACCTTCCAGCAGCAGATCACCGACACCCTGGCGGTGGACATCGGCTACGTCGGCAACAGCGGCCGGCACGTCTTCACGGGCGACGGGCCGACCTTCAACGTCAACGAGGCGGCCTTCGTCCCCGGGGTGCAGGACGCCAACATCCGGAAGCCGTTCTTCTCGCGGTTCGGCTGGACCCAACCGATCGACTTCTACTGCAACTGCGCCACGAGCCGTTACGATTCGCTGCAGATCCAGGTGAACAAGCGGATGTCGCACGGGCTGCAGTTGAAAGGCAACTACACCTACGGCCGCGGGCTGCAGGACGCCGGCTCGTTCGAGTTCCTCTACCGGCGGGACCTGGGCCGGAGTTCGGGAGACTTCGACCGGCGCCATCAGGCGGTGATCGCGGCGATCTGGGAGATCCCGTTCGGCCGCGGCAAGCGCTGGGGGAGCTCGGCGAGCAGGTTGGTAGACACGGTCTTCGGCGGCTGGTCCGTGCAATCGATCTCGACGATCTACAGCGGCCGGCCGTTCGAGGTGACCTTCGACAACCCGGACCCGGACCGTTTCATCCGGCCGAACGCCGGGCCGGCAAACCGGCCTGACAGGGGCTCGGGAGATTTCTACCCCGAAGACCAGAGCCGGGACCGGTTCTTCAACGCCAGCCTCGGGGACGTCTTCCTGATCCCGCCGAACAACCAGTTCGGGAACCTGGGCCGGAACCGGCTGCGGGGTCCGAACTTCTACCAGCAGGACCTGGCGGTCTCGAAGATGTTCCAGATCACCGAGAGGGTGAACCTGCGGCTCCGGGTGGAAGCGTTCAACGCGTTCAACCATACGAACCTGGGGCAACCGAACGGCAACATCACGTCCGGGGACGCGGGACGGATCACCAGCCTCGCAGCGGGCTCGCAGATGCGCCGGCTGCAGTTCGGGCTGCGTCTCGGCTTCTAACCAGACACATCCCCGGTACAAGCGCCGCGCCGGAGGGGGCCGCCGGGCCCGCCTCCGGCCGGCGCTGTTTTCGTCGGAGCGTAACCGCCGGGCGGCCGGGGGGCAACACACAGATGAGGGGAAGATCTCAGTGAGGTTCGCTTGGGGACGAGCGGCTTTTCCGCTGGGGACGCTGATCGCTATTCTGGCTCTGCCGGCCGGGGCGGCGGCCCAACCGCCGCTGGGCGTTACTTTCGTAAACGTAGCTCGTGAGGCCGGGCTCCGGACGAAGACCATCTACGGAGGGGAACGAAAGAACACCTATCTGCTCGAGACGACGGGCAGCGGGGTGGCGTTCCTCGACTACGACAACGACGGCTGGGTGGACCTGTTCTTCGTCAATGGCACGCGGCTGCGGGCCGAGGAACTGAAAGGCGAGCGCCCGGTGAGCCGGCTGTACCGCAACAACCGCGACGGCACGTTTACGGACGTAACGGCCCGGGCCGGTTTCACCAAGACAGGATGGGGCCAGGGCGTCTGCGCCGGGGACTACGACAACGACGGCTGGCTCGATCTGTTCGTGACTTACTGGGGCGAGAACTCGCTCTACCACAACAACGGCGACGGAACCTTCACCGACGTGGCGCGGGCGGCCGGGGTGACGACGGGGGGAAGGCCGGTCCCGCGCTGGAACACCGGCTGCGCGTTTCTGGACTACGACAAGGACGGGCATCTGGACCTGTTCATCGCCAACTACATCGACCTCGACCTGAAGACGGCGCCGCTGCCGGAATCCGGGCCCTGCCTCTACAAGGGCATCCTGGTAGCTTGCGGGCCGCCGGGCCTGGAGGGCGGCAAGAACATCCTGTTCCATGCGAACGGAGACGGGACGTTCACCGACGTTTCGGCGGAGGCGGGAATCCTCGAAGCGGCGGGCACCTACGGGCTGGGAGTGCTGGTGGCGGACTTCGACAACGACACATGGCCGGACATCTACGTGGCGAACGACAGCAACCCGGCGGCGCTCTACCGGAACCTGGGGAACGGGCGGTTTGAAGAGATCGGGATCGAGGCCGGAGTGGCCTTCAGCCCCGACGGCAAGTCCCAGGCGGGGATGGGGGTCGATGCGGGGGACTTCGACCGGGACGGCCTGTTCGACATCGTGAAGACGAACTTCGCCGGGGATACTTCGAGCCTGTACCGGAACCTGGGCGACGACTTCTTCGACGATTACACTTTCCAGGCGGGCCTGGGGCGCAACACGCGGTTCCTCGGCTGGGGAACCGGCTTTTTCGACTTCGACAACGACGGCTGGCTGGACGTCCTGACGTGCAACGGGCACGTGTATCCGGAGGTCGGCGAGGGGAAGGACGATTATTCGGGCTACCGGCAGAGGAAGGTTCTCTACCGCAATGTGGAAGGGCGGCGCTTCGAGGACGTTTCGCGGCTGGCCGGGCCGGGCATTCTCGAGAAAGCCCCGGCGCGCGGCTGCGCGTTCGGCGATTTCGACAACGACGGCGACATCGACGTCGCGGTGAACACCGTCAACGACGTCCCGCAGCTGCTGCGGGCGGACTCCTCGCTGGACCGCCGCTGGATAAAGGTGCGCCTCGTGGGCGTGCGCTCGAACCGGGCGGGGATCGGCGCGCGGGTCTATTGCCGCACTCCGGACGGCAAGTCTCAGATGGCGGAGGTCCGCAGCGGCGGCAGCTACGCCTCGCAGAGCGACCTGCGGCTGCATTTCGGAGTGGGCTCGGCGCGGCGGGTGAGGCTCGAAGTGCGATGGCCTTCGGGGCAGGTGGACGTCCTGGACGACGTGCCGGTGAACCGGGTGATCACGGTGACGGAAGGGGCGGCGCGGGTCCCGCGGCGCCTGGTGACCGAGCTGCAGAAGGCGGACGCGGGAGAGTAGAGATGAAGCGTCCGGCCGCAGGACGGGGGCGCAGAAAGGGGCGGGCAGAAGGAGTGGACTTACGGTTCAGGAAGGCGGGGAGCGGCCGGATCGCGGCGCCTGAGGGGCGGGGGCTCGTCGGCTCGGCGGCGCAGCTCGGCGGCGCGTTTCAGCATGGCCCGGCCCTCCCCGGTGCGGCCGGCGCGCATGAGGGTCTGCCCGAGCAAGTAGTGGGCCAGGGCGTTGTTCGGATCCATTTCGATGGCGCGCCGGAGGGATCCTTCGGCGTCGCGGTATTTCCCGCGGAGCAGCCAGGCCTTGCCCAGGAGGATGAACGGGCCGCTGAAGTCCGGATTCAGCCAGGCGGCCTTCTGCAGTTCGGGGACGGCGCGGTCCCAGTCATTACGCCGGGTGTAGGCTTCTCCGAGGCGGTAGTAAGCCATGGCGAAGTTGGGATTCACGGCAATTTCCTGTTCGAACTCCCGGATTCCACCTTTAATGTCTCCTTGGAAGACGGCGGTGATACCGAGCAGGTAGTGGGCCTCTGGAAGGCGAGGGTCGAGAGTGAGGGCGCGCCGGAGGAAGGCGACGGCTTTGGTGTGGAGTTCATGGCGGACAGCCATGCGGCCGGCGAGCAGGAAGGCGGCGGCGGAATCGGGCTCGAAGCCGAAGAGGGCGGCGAAGGCCCCCACGGCCTTCTGGGGGTCGCCGGCGAGCAAGTGCGCGGCGCCGAGCATGTAGGCCACCTCGATGTTTTCCGGCTCGACCCGGCTCGCTTTCTCGAGCCACGGAATGGACTCCTCGAGCCGGCCGGCGAGGTAGAGGCTCTGGCCGAGCATCCAGGGCGCTTCCTTCTGAATGGCGCTGCCCGGAGGAGCGCCGGCCAGGGCGCGTTCCAGAGCGCCGGCGGCTTCGGGGAAGCGGCCCAGTTGGAACAGCGCGGCGCCGCGCAGGTAGCTGCGCTCGCTCTCGGAGCCGCCGGCTACTTCCAGGATGCGCAGCGCTTCTCCGGCCCGCCCGGTGCGGATCATTTCGGCAGCCCGCTCGAGAGGCGTTCCGGCCGGCGCCCAGAACAACAGCAGACACAGGAAGAGCATATAAGCCTAATTCGGAGGTCGGAATGAGGCGGTTACTGACGTACGGACTGCTGTTCGCCGTCGCCGTCTCGGCGCAGACGGCCGAGGAGTGGGTTCGGATCGGACGCCAGCGGAAGGCGCGAGGAGACGCCGAGCAGGCGCTGGAAGCGTTCGAGCGGGCGGCCGAAGTGGGCAAGGAGACGGCGGCCCTCGAAGACGAGATCGGCTTTCTGCTGGCGGTGCTGGGTCGGCGCCCGGAGGCCATCGGCCGGTTCGAAAAGGCGATCCGGCTGGATCCGGAGTACGCTCCGGCCCGGTTCCATCTGGGCGTGGCCGCGTGGCTGGAGAAGGATTACGACCGGGCGATTCCGGCATTGCAGCAAGCGGCGCGCCTGGAGCCGCAGAATCCGGAGTACCGCTACCGGCTGGGAACGGCCCTGTTCCAGGCGGGCCGCTACAAAGACGCCGTGCCGGAACTGGAAGCAGCGGTGGAACTGGCGCCGCGGGATGCCCGGAGCTGGAACCAACTGGGACTCGCGCGGCAGTTTGCGAGGGACCTCGACGGAGCGATGGCGGCTTTTCGCAAGGCGGTGGAGGCGGCCCCGCGGGACAGCGACGCGCGGAACAACCTCGGCCTCCTGCTGGTAGAAGTGGGTGCGGCGGAGGAAGCGATCCAAGAGTTCCAGCGGGTTTTGGAGGATGAACCCGGCAATCTGATGGCTCTGCTGAACACCGGCTATGCGCTGCTCAGCCGAGGCAAGACCGCGGAAGCGATGCAACGGTTCCGGGAGGTCATCTCGCGCGACCTGCGGCTGGCGGTGGCGCACTACGATCTCGGCCTGGCGCTGAAACATGCCGATGAGCTGGAGGCGGCGCGGGCCGAACTCGAACGGGCCATCGAGTTGGAGCCCAGCCTCGCCGAGGCCCACTACACGCTGGGCATTCTGGCCTGGCAATCGGGGCAGTTCGAGGCGACCGTGCACGAGATGCGGGCGGCGATCGCCGCCCGGCCGACTTATGCCGAGGCTTACTACATGCTCGGGACGGCGCTGAGCCAGAAGGGCGACCTTGCGGAGGCGGAGAAGGCGCTGCGGAAAGCGATCGAACTGGATCCGACGACGCCGGGGCCGGTCATGAACCTGGCGAAGGTGCTCAAGAAAATGGGCGAGGCGGAAGGGGCGCGAAAACTGATTCAACGAGCCGAACGGCTGCGGAAGAAACGGGAGGCGCAGCAAGCGGCATGGTTCCACATCAACACGGGTCTTCGCAGACTCGCCGGCGGCGACCGGGATGCAGCGGCAACCCAGTTTCGCCTGGCGATCAAGGCCGACCCGTCGTCCAGGCGCGCCCGGGAACTGCTGGACCGACTGGAAGCGGCCGGCGGACGCTAGGGAGCGACAAGCTCAATCCTTCCATCGCGTTACGGCCGTCCGGCTGGGTTATACTTGAGGACAGAGGCAACAGGAGTGAGCCCCCGGTGACGATCCGCGATTTCCTTCGTCTCAGCGTCCATCTGCAAATGCTGCCGGTGCTCGAGAACGGCGAAGAGGAGACTCTCGTCGGCGGGCAGGCGGTAATGGAAGGGGTCATGATGCGGGCGCCGCACAGTTACTGCGTATCGGTGCGGAAGCCGGACGGCGAGATCGTCAGCGAGCGGAAACCGATCGCCAAGGTGGGCGAAACGAACCGCCTCTTCAAGTACCCGATCCTGCGGGGCTTGGGCGTGCTAGGGCAGGCGATGTACCTCGGGGTGAAGGCGCTGCGTTTTTCGGCGAACGCGGCGCTGGATGAAGGGGACCCGGAGAAGAAGCCGGCGGAGATTTCGTCCTGGGTGATGGGGTTGAACCTGGCGTTCTCATTCGCCTTCTTCATCTTTCTGTACAAGTTCGTGCCGTTGTGGCTGACGACGAAGCTCGAGGACTGGGCCCCGGCAGTGCGAGGACAGATCGCCTTCAATCTGACCGACGGATTGATCCGGCTGGCGATCTTCCTTGGCTTCCTATACTTGATCTCCCGGTGGAAGGAGATCCACCGGGTGTTCGAGTACCACGGAGCGGAGCACCGGGTAGTCTTCAATTTCGAATCGGGGGAACCGGTGACGGTGGCGACGGCGCAGAAGTTCGTCACCTGGCATCCGCGGTGCGGGACCAGCTTCCTGCTGGTGGTGATGATGATCGCCATCGTTGTCTACACGCTGGTGCCGTTCGAGAGTTTCCTGGCGAAGTTCCTGGCGCGGGTGGCGCTACTGCCGGTGATCGCTGGGGTGAGCTACGAGATGATCCGTTATGCGGCGCGGCACCGCCGGGGGTTGATGGCGGCGCTGACGGCGCCGGGATTGTGGCTGCAGCGGATCACGACGCAGCCGCCGGCCGACGACCAGACGGCGGTGGCGATCCACGCCCTGGAGGGCGCGATGGCGCTCGAAAAGGCCCAGGGCGGCAAGCCCGCCATTGCTTGAATTCTCCGGCCGATGAAATACCTGAAGAAACTCGAGGAGATCGAAGCGCGGTTCGACGAGTTGACGCGCGAGATGGCGGATCCGTCGGTGACGAGCGATCCCAAACGGTACCGCAAGACGGCGAAGGCGCACAGCGAGCTGGAGCCCATCGTGCAGAAGTTCCGGCGCTGGAAGAAGCTCAGCGGGGAGCTGGAAGGGGCGCGGGAGATGCTCCGGGAAGAGGACGCCGAGATCCGCGAAATGGCGCGGGAGGACGTGGCGCGGCTGGAGGAGGAGATCGCCAGGACCGAAGACGAGCTGCGGATCCTGCTGCTGCCGAAGGATCCGAACGACGAGAAGAACGTGGTGCTGGAGGTGCGGGCCGGCACGGGCGGGGACGAGGCGACGCTGTTCGCCGCCGAGATCTTCCGCATGTATGCGCGCTATGCGGAGGAGAAAGGCTGGAAGGTGGAGATCACCTCCAAGAGCGAGTCCGAGATCGGGGGCATCAAAGAAGTGATCGCGCTGATCAGCGGTGATCGCGTCTACAGCCGGCTGAAGTACGAGAGCGGCGTGCACCGGGTGCAGCGGGTGCCGCAGACCGAGACGCAGGGAAGGATCCACACCTCGGCGGTGACGGTGGCGGTGCTGCCGGAAGCCGACGACGTGGAGGTCCACCTGGATCCGAAGGACCTGCGCATCGACACGTTCTGCTCGTCGGGGCCGGGCGGGCAGTCAGTGAATACGACGTACTCGGCGGTGCGGATCACCCACCTGCCGACCGGGCTGGTGGTGACCTGCCAGGACGAGAAGTCCCAGATCAAGAACCGAGCCCGGGCCGAGCGGGTGCTGCGGTCGCGGCTCTACGAGCTGGAGCTGAAGAAGCAGCAGGAGGCGATCGGGGCCGAGCGGCGGAGCATGGTGGGCTCCGGCGACCGCAGCGAGAAGATCCGGACCTACAACTTCCCGCAGAACCGCGTAACCGACCACCGCATCGGGTTGACGCTGCACCAGCTCGACCAGATCATGGACGGGCGCCTCGATCCCCTGATCGACGCCCTGACCACCTACTTCCAGACGGAAAAGCTCAAACAGGAAGACGCCGCCTGAAGCGGGCGGGGAGGGGGCGTTGACGGTCCGGAGGGCCTTGCGATCCGCACGGCGCGAACTGGAGAGCGCCCGCGTTCCCTCACCGCAGCTCACCGCCGAGATCCTGCTGTGCCACCTGCTGGGGCGGGAGCGCGCCTGGCTGTTCGCCCATCCCGAAGAGAAGCTTTCCGAGAAACAGGAGCGGGCCTACGCCGAGCGCCTGCGGCGGCGCATGGCGGGCGAGCCGACGCAGTACATCACCGGTGTACAGGAGTTCTACGGGCGGGTGTTCCGGGTGACGCCGGACGTGCTCATCCCGCGGCCGGAGACGGAATTCGTGGTGGAGGCGGCGCTGGAGGCAGGGCCCGCGGAGACGATCATCGACGCCTGCTGCGGCTCGGGGGCGATCGCGGTGACGCTGGCGCTGGAGACCGGAGCGCGGGTGATCGCGACGGACGTCTCCCGGGCGGCGCTGCGGGTAGCGGCGGAGAACGCCCGGCGGCTGGGGGCGCGGGTGGAGTTCGTGGCCTGCGACCTGCTTTCGGCCGTTGCTTCCGGCGTGGCGGACATGGTGGTATCGAATCCGCCGTATGTGCCGGACGGCGACGTGCCGGGGTTGCCGCGGGAGGTGCGGGAGCACGAGCCGGGGGTGGCGCTCCATGGGGGCGCCGAAGGCCTGGACTTCTACCGGCGGCTGATCGTGGAGGCTCCCCGGGCGCTGCGGCCGGGCGGACGGCTCATCCTGGAGCTGGGCATCCGGCAGATGGGGGCGGTGGAGGAGATGGCGCGCCGGCGGTGGGAGACGGTGCGGGAGTGGAACGACCTGGCCGGGCTGCCGCGGGTGCTGGCGCTGCGGCTGCGGTGAGACGGAGGGCGCTCCCCTGCCCCACGGCGCGCCCCCCTCTCGGGTGAATCAAACCGGATTGGGCAGCACGTACGGTTTGCGATACTTGCGGGTCAGGTAGCGGTTGGCCTCCTCGTCGTCGCGGAAGGTCTCGGTGGCGGGGTCGAACTCGAGGGCGCGGCCGAGGCGCAGGGCGATGGTCGCCAGGTGGCAAAGGGTAGTGGACATGTGGCCCTCGAAGATCTCGCAGCGCAGATCCTCACGTTTGCGGGAGCGCACGCAGTCGATGAAGTTCTCGAAGTGGGTCTTCTCCTCGATGTCGAGGTCGGGGATGGGGGGTCCTGGTTCGTAAGAGATATTTGGGAAGCTCAGCCTCACCGTCCGAAGCGAGATGCCGCCCGGCAGGTCCGGCTCGTCCCGGGGGACGAATTTGCCGGTGACGGCTTTCCAGTTGTCCGCCTCGGTGAGGTAGCCCTGCGAAGTGTAGAAAACCACGCCGATGCGCATGCCGCCGAAGGGCGGGCTATACAGGGTGGTCATCTCGAGATCGACCATCGTTCCGTCGGCGTACTGGTAAGAAGCGGTGGCGGTGTTGGGCGTCTCCTGATCGGAATCGTCGAGGAAACGGCCTCCGGAACACCAGACCTTGACCGGGTGGACCTGTTTTCCCAACCCCCATCGGACGACATCGAGGCTGTGCACTCCATTGTTGCCGATCTCGGTGGTGGAGGTGTCCCAGAAATAGTGCCAGCCGTAATGGAAGCGGTTCAAGGTGAAGGGCTTATACGGGGCCGGCCCGAGGTAGAGATCCCAGTGGACGCCCTTGGGAATCGAACTTTCCGGCACGTGGCCGATGCTGAGGCGGCCGCGGTAGATGACCGCCTTGGCGCGGTAGCGTTGGCCGAGCTTCCCCTCCTGCAGGAAGTGGATGGCGGAGCGGGCGCGGCGCTCGCTGCGGGTCTGTAAGCCCGCCTGCACGATGCGGCGGTACTTCCAGGCGGCCTGGACCATGCGGCGGCCTTCGAGGATGGTGTAAGAGACGGGCTTTTCGACGTAGACGTCCTTGCCGGCCTGACAAGCCCAGATGGTCTGCAGCGCGTGCCAGTAGTCGGGAGTGGCGATGGAGACGGCGTCCACGTCGTCGCGTTCGATGAGCTTGCGGAAGTCCACCTCGGTCTTCGGCCGGTGGCCGGTGAGCTTCTCGACCTCAGGCACGCGGACCGGGAAGAGGCGCTCGTCAACGTCGCAGAGATAGGTGATGCGGACGTTGGGG
>Ga0256841_1000225_pt1 | contig 61436 bp, 48 predicted proteins | sample 356308metaG_FD_185971 | JGI IMG/M metagenome (GOLD analysis project Ga0256841, IMG submission 185971) | Hydrothermal vent microbial communities from Mid Atlantic Ridge, Atlantic Ocean - 356-308 | ecosystem: Environmental > Aquatic > Marine > Hydrothermal vents | place: Atlantic Ocean: Mid... | reverse complement strand
CGCCCAGGATGGGAATGCGCCCGGCGAAGGTCTGGATCGCCTCCACCGACACCCCGGCCTCGTCGGGCGTGCAGGGGCCGGGCGAAATGACGATGCGCTCCGGCGCCAGTTCGCCGATCTCCTCCACGGTGATGCGGTCGTTGCGGTACACCCGCACGTCCGCGCCCAGCTCGCCCAGGTACTGCACCAGGTTGTAGGTGAAGGAATCGTAGTTGTCGATCATCAAAAGCATGAGCATACCCACCAGGCGACATTTGCCGGAGCGCAGGCTGGGGTGGTCATGGCAGTCAACATGAGCCCCCGTCCAGCCCCGCCTGCGCCAGGGCCACGGCGCGGAAGATGGCGCGGCCCTTGTTCATGGTCTCGGCCCACTCGTTGGCCGGCACCGAGTCGGCGACGATGCCGGCGCCAGCCTGGATGTGCAGGGTGCCGTCCTTGATGACGGCGGTGCGGATGGCGATGGCGGTGTCCATGTTGCCGGTCCAGTCGAGGTAGCCGACCGCGCCGGCGTAGACGCCACGCTTGACCGGCTCCAGTTCGTCGATGATCTCCATGGCGCGAATCTTGGGCGCGCCGCTCACCGTGCCGGCCGGGAAGGTGGCGCGCAGCACGTCGATGGCGCTCATGTCGGGGCGCTTGCGGCCTGTGACGTTGGAGACGATGTGCATGACATGCGAGTAGCGCTCCACGATCATCTTCTCGGTCAGCTTCACGCTGCCGGTCTCGCTGACCCGGCCGGCGTCGTTGCGGCCCAGGTCGATCAGCATCAGGTGCTCGGCCCGTTCCTTGGGGTCCGCCAGCAGCTCGGCTTCCAGCGCCTTGTCCTCCTCCGGGGTGGCACCACGCGGCCGGGTGCCGGCGATGGGGCGCACGGTGACGATGTCGTCCTCCAGCCGCACCAGGATCTCCGGCGAGGAGCCGACCACGTGGAAATCCCCCAGGTCCAGGTAGAACAGGTAGGGCGACGGATTCAGGCAACGCAGCGCCCGGTACAGGTCCAGCGGCGGCGCCTGATAGGGGATGGACAGGCGCTGCGACAGCACCACCTGCATGACGTCACCCTCGACGATGTACTCCTTGACCCGCTCCACCGCCGCCTCGAAGCCCTCGCGGGTGAAGCCGGACACGAAGTCGGATTCGCTGACGGCGGCGGACTGCGCCGGCGGGCCCGGGATGCGCACCGGCTCGCACAGGCGCCGGTGGATGTCGTCCAGCCGCGCCTGCGCCTGCTCGAAGGCGCCGGGCTGCGCCGGGTCGGCGTGCACGATGAGGGCGAGCTTGCCCGACAGGGTGTCGAACACCACCACCTCGTCCGACAGCATGAGCAGGATGTCGGGAGTGTCCAGCGGGTCGGGCTTGTCGCCGTCGCGCAGGCGTGGCTCGATATAGCGCACGGTGTCGTAGCCGAAGTAGCCGACCAGGCCACCGGAGAAGCGCGGCAGGCCGTCCAGCTCCGGCACCCGGAAGCGCCGCTGGTAGGCCTCGATCCAGGCCAGCGGATCGTCGCTGTCGATGGCTTCCACCACTTCCCCGTCGCGGCGCAACTCGATGCGATCGCCGCGCACGCTGAGCACGGTGCGGCAGGGCAGGCCGATGATGGAATAGCGGCCCCAGGTCTCGCCGCCCTGCACGGACTCGAACAGGTAGGAATGCGGGCCCTCGGCCAGTTTCAGGTAGGTGCTGAGCGGGGTGTCGAGGTCGGCCAGTACCTCGCGGGTCAGGGGGATGCGGTTGTAGCCCTCGGCCGCCAGCCGGTCGAATTGTTCAGGAGTCATGGTCCTCACCATTGAAACGGTTCATGCATGGAAACACGGGATGCGACGGCAGTCAGAACCACCATCGTCCGTCGTGTGCATGCAGGCGCGTTTCAAAGGTGACCATGATCCTCAGGCCGCTTTCTCGAGTTCGGTGCGCAGGTCCGCCAGGGTGTCGATCACCAGGTCCGGCTTCGCTTCGCGGATGTCGTCGCCGTGATTATACCCGTACGGCACGCAGGCGACCATGAAGCCGGCGGCGCGCGCCGCCTTCACGTCGTTGACCGAATCGCCCACCATGAGCGCATCGGCCGGCGCCACGCCGAAGAACCGCGCCGCGTGCAGCAGCGGTTCGGGGTGCGGCTTCTTGTGTTCCAGGGTGTCGCCGCTGACCACCAGGCCGAACTCGTCGTGGATGCCCAGGTCCTTCAGCAGCGGCACGGTGAACCGCTCCGCCTTGTTGGTGACGCAGCCCAGCGCGTAGCCGGCCCGCTTGAGATAGTCCAGCCCCTCGCGCACGCCCGGGTACAATACCGAACGCCTGGAGGTGTTGTCGGCATACAGGTCGAGGAAGATCGGGTAGGCGCGCTCGAACTCCGCCTCGTCGGGCTCCCCTTCCAGGCGGCCGATCAGCGCCCGCCGCACCAGCCGTTCCACGCCATTGCCGACCCAGTCGCGCACCCGCGCCTCGCCCCGGGGCTCGCGGCCCAGGCGCTTCATCATCTCGTCGACGCAGTAGGCGAGATCCGGCACGCTGTCGACCAGCGTGCCGTCCACGTCGATGAGCACCATGGCGGGCTTGCGGATCCCCATCAGGCCGCTTTCTGCGCCTTGTCCAGCTCGGTGCGCATGGCGGCGATGACCGAGTCGTAGACGTTCGGGTCGCTTTCCTTCGCCGCGCCGAAGATGGCGGAACCGGCCACGAAGGTGTCGGCGCCGGCCTCGGCCACTTCGCGGATGTTGTCGACCTTGACGCCGCCGTCGATCTCCAGGCGGATGTCGCGGCCGCTGGCGTCGATGATCTTGCGCGCCGCGCGCAGCTTGTCCAGCACGTAGGGGATGAAGCTCTGGCCGCCGAAACCCGGGTTGACCGACATCAGCAGCACCATGTCGACCTTCTCGATGGCCCATTCCAGGTAGTCCAGCGGCGTGGCCGGGTTGAACACCAGGCCCGACTTGCAGCCCTGGTCGCGGATGAGCTGCAGGGTGCGGTCGACGTGCTCGCTGGCCTCGGGGTGGAAGGTGATGTAGCTGGCGCCGGCCTTGGCGAAGTCGGGCACCAGGGCGTCCACCGGCTTGATCATCAGGTGCACGTCGATCTCGGCGGTCACGCCGTGCTTGCGCAGGGCGTCGCACACCAGCGGGCCGATGGTCAGGTTGGGAACATAGTGGTTGTCCATGACGTCGAAGTGGACGATGTCGGCGCCGGCCTTGAGCACGTTGTCGACTTCCTGGCCGAGGCGGGCGAAATCGGCCGACAGAATGGAGGGCGCGATCTTGTAATCTGGCATAATCCTGACCTCTTGATAGTAAGGCTGCTGGCGAACTGAAACGGCGCACTTTACCCGATCGGGACGGCGATTTCAGCCCGCCACCCGCCAGCGCCACCGGGGCGCCCCGGGGCCACCCCGCGAGGGAGGAGTTTTATTCATGAAAATCAGTTGGTTGAAATTACCCTGGGTGGCCGTGCTGCTGCTCCTGGCGACGCTCGCCAACGGCTCCGACCTGGCCAAGGAAAAACGCTGGCAGGAACAGATCGCGGACGGCCTGATCGACGGCGAGCCCTGCCCCCTGAAAGCCGGCGACACCGGGTTCTTCGGCATCTATACCGAGGCCAGCGACGGTCCCACCGGCCGTGCCGTGATCCTGCTGCACGGCATGGGCGCCCACCCCGACTGGCCCGAGGTCGTCCATCCCCTGCGCACCGGGCTGCCGGAGCATGGCTGGGCGACGCTGTCCATCCAGCTGCCGGTGCTGGCCAACGACGCGCCGCTCGGGGACTACGCACCGCTGTTCGACGAAGCATCGCCCCGCATCGCCGCCGCCGTCGACTACCTGCGCAAGCATGACAACAAGACCCTCGTACTCGTCGGCCACAGCCTGGGCGCCGCCATGGCCGCCCGCTACCTGGCCGGCGAGGATGCGCCGCCGGTAGACGGCTTCGTCGCCATCGGCCTGAACGTGATCACCCTGGACGACAGAATGAACGGTGCGAAAGCCCTGGAGAAGATCGACATTCCGGTGCTCGACCTGTACGGCAGCCGCGACCTGGACGGGGTGCTGGCCTCGGCCGGACAGCGCGCCCGCGCCGCCCGCAAGGCCGGCAACGACGCCTACCGGCAGCAGCGCATCGAGGGCGCCGACCATTTCTTCCTGGGCATGCAGGACACGCTGGTGCGCACCGTATACGGCTGGTTGCGCCGCCAGTTTATCGAACCCCGCTGACCCCTGCCGCCGACGCCCCTGTAGGAGCGGGCTTGCCCGCGAGCCCATTGGGCCCGGTCACTGAAACATCGTTGCCGGCTGTGCCGGTTCGCGGGCAAGCCCGCTCCTACAGGGGAACGTGATCCGACCGGCGATGGCACACCATGACGCGGCCGGCCGGCGCGGGTAAGATGGCGCTCCCCCCAACCGAGGAGAGTGCCCCATGTCTCTCGCCATCAGCCTGCACCTGCTCGCCGCCGTCGTCTGGGTCGGCGGCATGTTCTTCGCCCACCAGGTACTGCGGCCGGTCGCCGCCGGGCAGCTGGAACCGCCGCAGCGCCTGCCCCTGTGGGTCGGGGTGTTCGAGCGCTTCTTTCCCTGGGTGTGGATCGTCGTCGCGCTGCTGCCGGCGACCGGCTACTGGATGGTGTTCAACGTATTCGGCGGCATGGCCACGGTGGGGCTGCACGTGCACCTGATGCAGGGCCTGGGCTGGCTGATGATCCTGCTCTACCTGCACGTCTATTTCGGCCCCTTCCGCAAACTCAAGGACGCAGTGGTCACCGGCGACTGGCCGGAGGGCGGCCGCCAGCTCGCCCGCATCCGCCGCACCGTCGGCATCAACACCCTGATCGGTTTCGCGGTCATCGTCATCGCCGCCGGCGGGCGCTACCTACCCTAGGGGTTTTTCCGGCCGGCCTTGATGGTCTCGTAGGCCTGCTTGATCTCCTGGGTCTTCTCGGTGGCCAGCTTGATCATCTCCTCCGGCAGGCCCTTGGAGACGAGCTTGTCGGGGTGGTGCTGGTTCATCAGGCGCCGGTAGGCCTTCTTGACCTCGGCGTCGCTGGCGCCTGGCGCCACGCCCAGCACTTCGTAGGCTTCGCGCAGTGCCTGCCGCGGCGACACCCGCTCCCCGCGGGCGCCGCCGGCGAAATGGCGGGCGTTGCGCACCAGCGCCTCCAGGTGGCTGAACTCGGCGGCCGAGAAGCCCAGCCGTTCGCGGATATGCTCCAGGATGCGGCGCTCCTGCGGATGCAGCGTGCCGTCGGCATAGGCCGCGTGCAGCAGGATCTCCAGGAACATCTGCATGAGATGGCGGCGGCGCCGGCACTCGGTGCGGAACTGGCCGACGACCTCGTCGAGCGGGAAATCCGTCGCCTTGCCCTGGTTGAACAACTCGATGGCGGCGCGGCGCATGTCCTCGTTCAGGTTCATGCGCGCCATCACCTCGCGCGCCAGCCGGATCTCGTCTTCCGACACGCGGCCGTCGGCCTTGGCCAGGTGGCCCATGACCGAGAACACGGCGGTGAAGAACGCCGTCTGCACCCGCTCCTGGGCGCCGGGTGCGAAGCGGCCGCCGCCCCGGCCGGACTCCACCCCCTTGTCGAAGTTGTGACCGAAGGCGGCACCGATCAGGGCACCCAGGGGGCCGGCCAGCATGAAACCGAAAGCGCCGCCCAACAGCTTCCCCCACCAGCTCACCGGCACCCTCCCCGGAGCGGGCGACCGCGCCCCAGCGTCATCTCAAGTGTTTGTTTTTTCATATATTAAAGCCTGTTTCGAAAATACCGCCGGCGCCTTCGTCCCGGCCGCGGGGCCGACCCCCGCGGCGCTTGCATAATCCGCTTTATGGGCCTATAACTGAGCCCAGACGATCGGCCCACCGGCCACGGACAACGTCTGGAACCCGCGCATCGACAAAGCGGGTCGAACAGCGAATACCGTACCCGACAAGCAGCCTGTACTTAACCGGATCCGCCACCGTCCCCGCGGGCGCGGCAGGACCGGAAAGACAAGTATCAGCAGTTTGATCATGGAGGTAAAGCCGGCATGAGCACTGAGCACAATCCCCGCATCGGCGACTGGTACAAGAGCCCCGTGGGCGACTACTTCGAGATCGTCGCCCAGGACGAGGACGACGACACGCTGGAACTGCAGTACTACGACGGCACCGTGGAAGAACTCGACATGGATACCTGGGAGACGCTGCAACCCGAACCCATCGAGCCGCCGGAAGACTGGAGCGGCTCCATGGACATATCCGCCGAGGATTTCGCCCAGTCCATCGATGCCGACAGCACGGCCGACTGGCTGGTCATGCTCGACCGCATCGACGCGAGGGAGCTGTAGACCCGTGGTCCGGACCGGCCCCACGCCCCCAAGCTGCGGATAATACGCGGGATTCCGGCCACCTCAATGTTTGTTCACGGGCGCCGATAACCCGGTTGAACGCCGACCCGACTCGGCCCGGAACGCAGGAGGTACGCCATGGCACTCATTCTGGATATGGCCACCGGCAGGGAATACCGAAGCGAAGACGCACCGTGCGACGACGGCGCGCGCGAACCGGCCCGGCTGGTCACGGGTGAACCCTGCGAAGCACTGCAGCAGGTCGACCACCTGAGCCGCGATCTCTCCGACCAGCTCCCGGACGCCGTACGCGCCCTGTACCGCCGCGCCATCCTCGAACGGACCGACTGAGGCGGGCTTCATTCGCCGGTGTGCAGCAACAGGTCGCGCCGCCGCGCGATCTGGAATACCCACAGGAACACCCCCGTACCCAGGGTCAGGTAGACCAGGTTGAGGCCGGCCGCGTACAGCAGGTAGTCCAGCCGCACCTGGTGCTCGAACATCACCGCCCGCATCCCTTCGAACACATGACTGGAGGGCAGCAGCCTGGCCACCGGCTGCAGCCAGTCCGGCAATACCGACAGCGGATAGTAGATGCCGCTCAGCGGCGCGATGGCGAAGATCGCCACCCAGGCCAGGCTCTCCGCCCCCAGCCCGTAGCGCAGCACCAGCGCCGCCACCAGCAGGCCGATGGACCATCCCATCACCAGCAGGTTGAAGAAGAAGGCCAGCAGCGGCAGACCGAGATCCAGGATCGAAAACTGGTACAGCGGCACCGCCAGCAGGGCCGCGCCCCCGACGCCGATCAGCGTCCTGACCAGGCTGATGACCATCAGGGCGATCACCAGTTCGTAGGGCCGCAGCGGACTGACGAACAGGTGGCCGAGGTTGCGCGAGTACAGTTCCTCGAAGAACGCCAGCGACACGCCGAGCTGACCGCGGAACAGCACGTCCCACAGCAGCACCGCCGCCAGCAGTACACCCGACGCCTGCGCCAGCCAGGTGCTGTTGGTGACGAAGAACTTGGTGATGAACCCCCAGAGCACCAGTTGCACCGCCGGCCAGTACATCAGTTCCAGGATGCGCGGCCAGGACCCCCGCACCAGGTACAGGTAGCGCAACACCATGGCGTTGACGCGCCGCAACGAAAACACGCTGTCGGCGCTCACGTGTGCTGCTCCGCCGCCGCGCTCCGCTCGCGGGCGATATCGAGAAACACTTCCTCCAGCGTGCTGCGGCCGTAACGCGCCACCAGTTCGGCCGGCGTCCCCCGATCGACGAGGCGGCCACGGCGCAGCATGAAGACCTGGTCGCACAGGCGCTCGACTTCCGGCATGTTGTGGGAGGCCAGCAGCAGGGTGGCGCCGCTGTCGCGGCGGTAGTCCTGCAGCCAGCCGCGGATCCAGTCGGCGCTGTCCGGATCCAGCGAGGCGGTCGGCTCGTCCAGCAGCAGTACCTCGGGACGGTTGAGCAGGGCCTTGGCCAGCGCCACGCGGGTGCGCTGGCCGGCCGACAGCGTGCGGTGATGACGCTTCAGCAAGGGGCCGATCTCCAGCGCCCGCGCCAGTTCCCCGATGCGGCTGCCGACCGGCCGCACACCGTACAGCCGGGCATAGACGCGCAGGTTCTCCTCCACCGTGAGCCGCTGGGGCAGATCGACATAGGGCGAGGAGAAGTTCATCCGGCCCAGCACCCGGTAGCGGTGCCTGCACATGTCCTCGGCCAGCACCCGCACGCTGCCGGCGCTCGGCAGCAGCAGCCCGAGCATCATCGACAGCGTGGTCGTCTTGCCGGCGCCGTTGCCGCCCAGCAGGGCGCAGATGCTGCCAGCCGGAACCGTGAAGCTGATGTCGTCGACGGCCCACACCTGGCCGAAGCGCCGGCCCAGGTGCTCGACCTCGATGGCCGGGCGGCTCACGCCGGCGTCCCGGATGGCCGGTCAGCATCCTCCGGCAGGGTGAAGAAGAACACGGCGCCCTCGCCGACACCGGCCCGGGCCCAGATGCGCCCACCGTGCCGCGCCAGGATGCGCCGCACCGTCGCCAGGCCTATGCCATTGCCGGGGAACTCGGTGCCGTGCAGGCGCTGGAAGGGCTCGAACAGCTTGTCCAGGTAACGCGGGTCGAAACCCACACCGTCGTCGCGCACGAAGAACGCCGGTGTCCCGCCGCTGTCGTCCATGCCGAACACGATGTGGGCGAACGGGCGCTGCGACGTGTATTTCCAGGCATTGTCCAGCAGGTTCGTCAGCATCACCCGCAGCAACTTGGGGTCGCCCCGGGCACGCATGCCCGGCTGTATCTCGACCTCGACGCTCCGTCCCGGTTCCTGCTGACGCAGGCCCTCGACGATATCCCCGGCCAGTCCGGCGAGATCCACCTGCTGGCGCCGCATGGGCTGGCGGGTGACGCGCGCCAGCAGCAGCAGGTCGTCGATCAGCTCCGCCATGCGGGCGCTGGCGCCGCGTATGCGGCGCAGGTGGTCCTTGCAGTCGTCGTCGAGCCGGTCTCCGCAGTCCTGCTGCAGCGCTTCACTGAAGCCGTCGATGCTGCGCAGGGGCGCACGCAGGTCGTGGGAGACCGAATAGGAGAAGGCTTCCAGCTCGTGGTTGGCCTGTTCCAGTTCACGGGTACGCTCTTCCACTTGCCGCTGCAGGTGTCGCCGGTGCTCCAGCAGCGCCTCGCGGCTGCTGCCGATGCGGCGGGCCATGTCGTCGAAGGCGCGGAACAGCGTGGCGATCTCGTCGCCACCACGGAATGCCTGATCCGGCACATAACTGCCCTCCGACAGTTCGCGGCTGGCCTTCACCAGCTGCTCGACACGCCGGGTGATGCGCAGGTGCAGCAGCCAGCCGACCAGCACCGCCATGGCGATCACGGGCAGGGCGACGGCGGCGGCGCGCGCCACCAGTTCCCGGTGCGCCCGGGCCTGCTGGCGGCCGATGTCGCGGTAGGCGAACAAGATGCCCACCCGGTCGGCGCGAGCCGGGGCGGATTCGTTCACCACCCGCACGGGAAAGAGCGCAAGCACCCCGTGGCGCGAGGGATCCGGCCACACCCGCCCGTGCAGCCGCTCGCGTGCCTGGACGGTGGCCCGCAGTATGGCATCGCGGGCCGCCGGGAAGCGCGCGGCCACGTAGTCCCGCAGGCTCCGCCCGCGGTCCGCGACGTGGATGGATGCCACGATGCGTCCATCCGGCCCGGCGTAGAACGCCGTGTCGAGCGCCGGGTCGGAGCCCAGCGCCGCCACCTCTTCCCGGACCTGTACGGCGTCGCCGTGCCGCAGCAGGTATTCCAGAGTGCCCTGGGTGCGCATCATGCTGAAGCGCAGGGTTTCCCGGGCGTGGGTCTCTATATTGCCCTGCATCTGCGTCCACTGGAAATAGAACAGGTAGAGCACCAGCAGCAGGGCGGCGCCGAGGATCAGCAGCGGAATGAACAGGCGCAGGGGCAGACGCATCGCCATTTCCTCTAGCCGGGCGGCGAGCCGGGGCAGGAGAACAGCGGCGCCACCTCGACGTGGTGGTGCAGCAGCCCGCGCTTGCGCATCAGGCGCATCAGGCGGGCGGCGGTCGCCGGTACGGCCGCAGCATCGCCCAGCAGCCTGCGGTTCTCGCTGCGTGTGGGCATGTCCAGCCCCTCGAAGGCGCGCGCCGTCTGCTCGGGACCCAGCCGCATGCGGGCCGAAAACCGCCGCATCGCCTCACCACGCTGGGCCTGCATGAAATCCAGCGCCCGGTACCAGCCGTCCACGACCGAAGCGGCGGCGCGCGGCTGCGCCGCCAGGGCGTCGCGACGCACCACCAGCACGTCGACCACCTCGCCGGGAATGGCGCGGCTGTCGAACACCTGCACGGCGCCGGCCGCCAGCAACCGGCTGCGCACCGGTTCGAAGGTGACCACGGCGTCGAGCCGGCCGTCGAGGAAGGCCCGCTCGTGCTCGTCGACCTCCAGCGGCACGATGTGCACGTCGGCCTCGTCCATGCCGGCCTGTTGCAGCGCCCGGCTCAGCACATAGGCGCCCAGCGCGGTACTCTCGACGCCTATGCGGCGTCCACGGAGCGATGCCAGGTCGGTGTAGGCCGGTTTGGCGAGGATGGCATCGCCGCCCATGGAGACATCCAGCACCAGCACCACGCAGGGCTCGAAATCATGCTGGGCCAGGCGCAGCACCTCGTCGAGCGTCAGGGCGGCGGCATCGATGGCGCCGTTGCGGAAGGCGCGGCTCACCTGGGAGGCGGAGGAATACTCGACCAGCCGCACCGGGGTGGCGTCATAGAAGGCGAGGTCGCGCGCCAGGTAGAGCGGCTCGTAGCCGGGCCAGACATTGGTGCCGATACGCAGCGTCCCAGCGCCCGGGCCGTCGCCGCCACAGGCGCAAAGCAGCGCCAGCATGGCGGCAGCGCAGAGGCGCAGCAACCCTTCAGTCATCCGTTGTCTCCGTTTCCAGGTACACCCGCCCCGCCTCGACCCACAGCTCCAGCGGCTGAAGCCGGTCGCCGCGGCAGGGACCCGCCACGCACAGGCCGTCACCGATGCGGAAGCGGGCATCGTGAGTGGCGCACTGGATGTGCTCGCCATCGAGGCTCAGGAAACGGTCGGGCACCCAGTCCAGCGGCGCACCGGTGTGCGGGCAGCGGTTGATGTAGGCGTGCACCTGAGCCCCCTGGCGCACCAGGAACAGGTCCAGCGGTCCGGCCGGGGTGTCGACGCTGAAGCCGCGGCTGCCCGGGTCGGGCAGATCGCGCAGGGCGCACAACGCGAGGCGGGCTGTGACAGGCTTGCCTGGCACGATCACGGACGGCGCCGGTCCGCGGCCCCGCAAACGCACCGGGCCGGCGGGACGGCGTTCACGAGCGGGGCTCCACTGCAGTCATGGGGAACGAGGGTACCCCCGGCGGACCCGGTGTCAAGCAATGTCAAAGGTCGCGCGCGACGCGAAAGCCGAGATTGTCCAGACGACTGGCGGGGTCGCGTTCGGCGCGCGAGGCGCTGCGCAGCTGCTCGGAAGGACTGGAATAGCCGCCGCCGCGCACCACGCGGGTGGCGCAGGGTCCGGCCAGCACCGCAGAACCGTCGTCCGGTGCAGACTGGTAGCTGCCGACGTAGCAGTCCTGCACCCACTCCATCACGTTGCCGGCGGTGTCGTACAGACCCAGGCCGTTGGCTGCGAAGCTGGCCACCGGCGCGGTGCGTGACGCATCCCATTCACTGCCGCAATCGAAGCAGTTGGCGGGGATATCCGCCGCCTCGTCACCCCACCAGAAGCGGCTGCGGGTACCGGCGCGGGCCGCGTATTCCCATTCGGCCTCGCTGGGCAGCCGGTAATGCCGGCCGGTCTGCCCGCTCAGCCAGCGCGTGTAGGCAACGGCGTCTTCCCAGCTCACGTTGATGACCGGCCGGCGACCGCGCCCCCAGCCACTGTCGTCGGGCAGAGCCCGGCCGGTGGCGCGCGCAAAGCGGTCGTAGTCGGCGAAAGTGACCTCACGTTCACCGATGGCGAAACGCCGCAGCGAGACGCCGTGGCGGGGCCGTTCTTCGAAGCGCGGCGAGGTCGGTCCGCTGCCCATGTCGTAACGGTCGGCCGCCAGTTCCACCATGCGCGGGCCGCGCCCGCCGTCCGCCAGCGGGTCGCTGAAGCTGCCCAGTGGCCGCGGCAACCCGGCTGCCTCAGCCTGCGGCCCGGGCGCCGTATCTTCGGGCGCCGTGTTTTCTTGCGCCATCTCTTCGGGCCCCGTATCTTCGGGCGCGACCTCTTCGGCGACCGGCCCGGGCGCGGCGGCGGCTGCCGCGTGGTCCGGTGCGCCCGCAGCCGCCGCCGGTTCCGGCGCGGCAGGCCGGGACGCCTGGCCGGCGCCCGCCTCGCCATCGGCCGCCGGCGCCCGCCGCCCCCACGCTGGCGGAGGCCCGACATCCCGCTCCGGCACCAGTGTGCCCGGCCGGGCCGGCGGCACCCTCCCCGGCTGCTGCAGGTACCACCACCCGCCCACAGCCAGGGCGGCGGCGACGAGCACCAGGATCGGCAGCACCCGTTTGCCGCCGCGGCCGGCGGCCGCGTCGCCCTCTTCGTCGATGAGGCGGGCCGGGGCTGCCTGGTGCTGCGATTCGTCGTCCTCCTGCCAGTTCTCGTCACCGGCCGGGTCGGCCACCACCGCATCCATGAGCGCCGTCGCATCCGGATCGTTCTCATCCAGCGACGGCACCCGCAGGCGCGAATCACTGAACCCGGCGCCGGCATCCCCCGCCCCGGCGGCAGCAGCCTGCTGCAGGCGCTCGAGTTCGGCCTGCAGGCGGGCGGCCTTGTCCTCGGCCTGGCTGCGCAGCCGCACTGCCAGCTCCACGTCCTTGCGGGCCTGTTCCAGTTCGTCGCGCAATACCGGGTCGGGCTCGGCGGCCGCGCCCTGCATGTCCACCAGGCCGCGCGCCACTTCCGCTTCCGCCCGCAGGCGGTCCGCCTCCTGGCGCGCCGCATCGGCCTCGCCCAGCGCCGCGTCGCGCGCCTCTTCGAGCTGTTGCAGGCGGGCTTCCAGTTCCTCCCTGGCCTGTTCCCCGGCCTGCAGCTGCTGTTCCAGCACCGCCAGCTGCTGCGCATCCCCGGCCGCCGAACGGGCCTGGGCGAGTTCCTGCTGCAGGGCCTCGAGCTGCTGCTCGAGTTCCAGCACACGGCGGCCACGCTCGTCCTGGCCGGCGCGCAACGCCTCGACCTCGCCCTGCAACTGGCGACGCGCTTCCTCTTCCGCCTCCAGCCTGACGGTCATTTCCTCGTTGGCGGCCTGGTTGGCTTCCAGCAGCTGCTGTTCGGCCTGCCGCGCGCTGTCCCGGGCCTGCTGCAGCTGCCGCTGCAGGGATGCAAGCTCCTGTTCGAGCTCCGTCACCCGGGTATCGGCGGCACCCCGGGCATCCTCCTTCTCGGCCCGCAGGCCGTTCAGTTCCGATTCCAGGGCAGCGGCCTGCTGGCGAACCTCGCCGAGCTGCGATTCCAGTGCCGCCACCTCGGCCACCAGCGCGGCGTCCGCCTCGCCGCCGGCCTTTTCGAGCTCCTTGCGCAGGCGGTGCAGTTCGCTGTCGTGCTCGAGCTGCTGCTGCTCCATGCGCTGCTCCGCCTTGCGCAGCGCATCCGTCAGCCGCCCCTGTTCACGCAGGACGTTCTGCTGCTCGCCCTGGGCGCGCGCCAGCGCCCGGCGGGCGGTGTCGAGATCGGACTCGAGTTCGCGACGTTCGGCATCCAGGCGCTCCTCCAGCTCGCGCAGCCGGCCGGCGTGCGCCTGTTCGCGTTCCGCGGCCTCGGCGAGACGCTGCCGAGCGGCCTGCAGCTCTTCGCGCGCGGCATCGCGTTCGGCGATGCCGTCCTGCAGGCGCTGCTCGAGATCCGCCAGCGCCTTGCCCTGATCCGCCTCCAGCGCGCCCAGCTCGCCCTGCACGGACTCGAGTTGCGCCTGCAGGGCCTGCTTGTCGTCGGCCAGGGCGCGGTTGGCGGCTGCCGCATCTTCCAGTTTGCCGCGCAGCGCGTCCCGCTCGACCGCGAGCGCTTCATTCTGCGACTGCAGACCGGTATGCGCTGCTTCCAGGCGCACCAGTTCGTCGGCCTGCGCTTCCAGCCGTGCTTCCAGTTCGACCTGTTGTTGCCGATGCGCCTGCAGGCGTGCTTCCAGCTCGGTACGACCCTGCTGCTGTTCCTGCAGCGCCGCTTCGCGCTCCTGCAGCCGGGCGCGCAGTTCCTCGATCCGGGCCGCCTGCTCGCCACTGGCGAGCTCCCGGTCGGCCTGCAGGGCGTCCAGCTTCTGCTGCAGTTCGTCGCGCTCGGCGCGCACCGCATCGCGTTCGCCGGCCAGGGCGCTGGCCCGCTGGCCCAGCTGCTGGTAGTCGTCCCGCACCGAGGACAGCTCGCGCTCGAGTTCGCGGCTGGCCTGCAACGCACGTTGCTGCTCGGTGTGCAGCGCTTCCTGCAGTTGCCGCTTTTCGCTGCGCAGCTGCTCCAGCAGCCCGTCCTGCTGGCCGCGCGCCGCCTCCGCCGCGGCCTGCAGCCGCTCGATCTCCTGCTGCCGCGCCTGATCGCGGCGGCTGGCTTCCTGTTCCACCTCTTCCATGCGCGCCTGCAACCGCTGCTGCTCCGCGCCCTGCTCGTGCAGCTGCCGCTCCAGTTCGGCGATGCGCTGGCGCGCCTGCTCCAGCTCCGCCTGCACGGGCCCGCCGCTGTCGTCCTGGCCGCCGGCGGCCGGCTCGGCGCCGAAAGGTATGACCTCGGCTTCCGGCGGCGACCCGTCCTGCACCGGCGCATCGGGGTTCTCGAGGTCCTGCGACGGCACGTCGGCCAGGCCGTTGGCCAGCACGTAGACTTCGAAGCCGCGCTGGCCGAGCACGAAGGCAGCGGAAGCGCTGCGCCGCCCGGTGTCGCAGCAGAGGATGTATTTGCGACTGCTATCGAGTTCCGACAGCCGGTCGCGCAGCGCGGAGAGCGGCAGGTTGCGGCTGCCGCGGATGGACTGGTTGACGAATTCACCCGGCAGGCGCACATCGAGCAGTTCCGCCCCCTCGGCGATCATGCGTTGCGCCTGGGGATAGTCGATTTCGTGCACCAGCGGCGTGCGCAACAGTTCATCGAAGTCGTTCTTGGCCAGACGCATCAGGGAGCCGTCGGTGATCATGGTCACCGTGGCGTTGCGCTTGCTGTCCGAAACCAGGGCTTCCTCGCCGAAACAGGCGCCGCCGGACAGCTCCGCCAGCACCACGTCGCGGCCGTGCGAGGAGGGCCGACGGCTGACTGCCAGGCGCCCGCTCTTGACGATGTAGAAATAGTCGCCTTCGTCGCCCTGCCGCACGATGACGTCGCCGGCCCGGGCGCTGACGGCATCCATGCGCATCAGCAACTGCTGGATATTTGACGGCGGCAGGCGGAGAAAGGCCTCGGACTGGAGCATGCGGGTCATCCAGTCCTCGCCCTCTTCTGCGGAGTCGATCTCGACCACGTCGTATCCGGACGACTGGTCCCAGGTCAGCAGCACATCCAACAGGCTCGAATCGACGCGCGCGACCGTCACGGCTCCGCTGGCGCGTACCGAGATCTGGCGTGGCTGCTTGTGCGCGAGGGGATGACGCGCGCTGTCGGTGCCGGCGGTGACGGTGCCCACCACCTTGCGGCCGTCGCCCACCAGTTCCACCTTGCCCTCCAGCAGGTAGACCGACTGGTTGTCCCTGTCACCCGCCTTGAACACGTAGCGACCGGAACGAACCTGCTCGATGACGGCCTTCTTGGAAATCTCTTCGATGTGTGCCGGGGATAATGCATTGATTGGGATGAAATCCCGCAACGCTTTCTTGTCCAAGAGTTTTTTTGCAGCTCCCATCATCCGTCAACCGCTCTGCGGCACCTGTCTGTCATGCTCCGGGGAATGGCGGCGGCCGTCACGCCTGCAGCGCCGGCCGCACCCCCGTTCTATCGGCCGGCGAGGATGAATGCTTAGTGGTCGCAACCACACCAGGCGGGCTGTGAAGCCGGTCACAGAACACAGCGCCGGTGCCCGTCGGCGACGGCGTGAAACAGGTGCTGTTTGCCCCTGTAAAATTTTCCGGCGCGGCGTGCACCGGGCCGGCGACGATGGCCAGGCCCCCTGTTCGTTCGATCACCCGGCGCGCAATGCAACAAGCAGGATTCATACCTGCAACGGATACACTGCATTCGCAGCACATCGATACCAACAGGAATTTGACGATTCGGGTTTCACAAGTAAAAAACAGGCCTGAAATCGCATTTAGGGCTTCCACTTTTTTTTCTTTGTGCTATCTTTGCGCCGTCACTTTCCCAGCCAACAATCGAAATAGGAGCTGAGTGCATGGCCGTGAAGAAAAAGAGCGCCGCAAAGAAATCCGCCAAGAAAAAGGCATCTGCCAAGGCGGTAAAGAAACCCACCACCAAAGCCGAGACTTTCTCGTATATCGCAGACAAGACCGGGCTTACCAAGAAGGACGTCGGCGCCGTGTTCGAGGCAATGACGATGCTGATCAAGCGCGACCTGAAACGCAGCGGTCCGGGCGTGTACACGGTGCCCGGCCTGATGAAGATCAAGGTCGTTCGCAAACCCGCCACCAAGGCGCGCAAGGGTGTCAATCCGTTCACGGGCGAGCCGATGGTGTTCAAGGCCAAGCCGGCGCGCAACGTGGTCAAGGTGCTGGCGCTGAAGGGCCTGAAAGACATGGTCTGAGGGGCCTGCCCGCAGCCGGCACAGGGATCACGCAGGCGACCAGGCCGGGAAGCCCGAACAAGCACAACGAGATCCGATACCTGAAAGGCAGCCGCCAGGCTGCCTTTTTCTTTGCCTGGAGACAACCGGCCGGTTCAGGACTGTTGGCCCTGAACCCTGTGTTTTGCCTGGATAAAATCGCGATGCGGGACGTGGATTAGGTCAGCGATCTTGCGCACCAGAGCCTCTTCGTAGGGATGCAGGCGACCGTCCGCCCAGGCCACCCGCCACAGCATCTCCACCACCCGCACCTTGTCCTGCGGCGTGAAATGACGATTGATCAGGGCGGTGAACTGGTACAGGGAAACGGCCTCCTCGGCCTCCTGCTCCGCCAGTGCGGCCAGCGCCTGCGTCTCGCTCTCGTCCAGGTCGAAGGTGCTGCGCAGCGACCGCTCGACGACCTCGCGTTCGTCGCTGCCCGCTTCGTGATCGGCGCGCACCATCTCGAACAACAGCGCCGCGGTGGCAAGTTGCAGCGCCTTGTCGTCGTGACGGCCTTCCGGTCCGGCGGCCCGCAGTCGCGTACGGAAGAAGTCCTGTATGGCTTTCAGCATGGGTTCACCGACGTCCGCTGCGCCAGCGCCGCAGCAGGGTGGCGAGCGCCAGCAGCAGCCACAGCGGATCCGGCCTTCCACCCGCCGCCAGGCTGCAGCCACCACCACCGCCGCCACCGCCGCCGGCACTGCAGGCGGCGACGGCGGCAGCCGGATCGAGGGACGCGGCCAGGGCGGCGTCGGCATCCAGCAGCCCCGCCCCGCAGCGCGTGGTGGTGCAGGTGGAACCGGCGGGGAAGGCGCGCACCGTTGCCTTCAGTGTCTGCTCCACGGTGCAGGCATCCAGCGAGTCGTTCAGCGCCAGCATCAGTGCCGACACCGCCGACACCTGCGCCGTGGCGAAACTGGTGCCGAGCACCAGGGCCAGGGCATCCGTGGACGGCGCCGGGCTGCCGTTGTTCGACAAGGTCATGATCCCCTGGCCACCGCTGCCGCCCGGCGCGCTGAGGTCGACGGCGGCGCCGAAGTTGGCGTAGGACGCCAGGTCCGCGGACCGGCCCACCGCCGACACCGTGATCACACCCCGGCAATTGGCGGGGGTACGCAGGGATACGTCGCCGCCCTCGTTGCCGGCCGCCACGACGACGACGGCGCCGGCGGCGACGACTTCGTCGATGGCGCTCTGCTCCCGGTCGGTGCAGGCGCCCTCGCCGCCCAGGCTGAGGTTGATGACGCGCGCAGGCGTGGTATTGAGCGGAACGCCGGGCACCGGCAGGCCGGCCGCCCAGCGCATGGCGGCAACGATATCGGACAGGAAGCCGCCGCACTTGCCCAGTACCCGCACCGGCAGCAGCCGGGCGCCGAAATCGATGCCGGCGACGCCCAGGCTGTTGTCGGGGGTGGCCACCATGACGCCGGCCACGGCCAGGCCGTGCCAGCTGCTGGGCTCGGCCGGCTCGCCGGGCCCGCACTCGCCCGCCGCGACGGCGTCGCCGGGGTCGGTGGGATCCGGGTCACGGCCATCGCCGTCGTTGGCGGTCACCGGATCGCTGATGAAGTCATAGCCGGGCAGCACCCGCGCCATGTCGAGGTCGGCGTGCGGCAGGATGCCGGAGTCCAGGGCGGCGATGACGACGGCGGAAGACCCGGTGCCGCGATCCCAGGCGAGGTCGGCGTTGATGCCGCTGTTGGCGTCGAACAGGTACCACTGCTCCGGGTAGAAGGTGTCGTTGGGCGTGAACGCCGGGTAGACGCGCCGATCGGGTTCGGCCGCTTCCACCATCGGATCGGCAAGCAGTTCCCGGGCCATCTGCCGGGCCTCGGCGAGCGTCATTTCCCGCGGCAGACGCACCACCACCGTGTGCGCGTCCGGGCGGTGCACCAGCGTCAACGGCTGTCCGTTCAGGCTCAGTCCCGGCAGCGGCTGGCGGCTGCGCACCGACTGCAGGACGCGTCTGTCGCTGTCCGCGATGCGCAGCACCAGGCGATGGGTGGTATCGCTTCGGGCCGAGGCGACCGGGGGTGCCGCACAAGCGGCCAGCAGCAGGCACAGGGCGCCAAGGGTACGGTACATGTTCATTCCTTGTTCTTGTGTTATCAACCCGGCAACCCAGTATGCCGGGTTACTATTGTGCGAGCACCCGGAAACGTTGGCCCTGGAACGACAGGATGACCCCCTCCGGGGTGATCTCTTCCAGCAGCGGGCCTTCGCGAAGCTGCTCTCCTTCCCGGTATTTGCGCAGGTTGAGCAGGACGAAACGCCGCCCGGGCTGGCGGTCGTAGACGTGCACGTCGAGCTGCAGGCCGCCTTGCAGGCGGTCGAACAGGGCCGTGGGTATCTGCGGCCAGACGGGCAGCGACCGGGCCGGCGCCGGCCGGGGCGATGCCTCGCGCGGCGGTGGTGCCGGAACCGGGGGCGGCGCTGCGACCACGGCAGCACTGCGGGCTGCCGGTGGTGGCACAGGGGGGGGTGGCGGCGCCGCCGCGGCCGCCGTCGACCGCAGCGGGGGAGACGGCTTCACCGCCGCGACCGCCGGATCGACACGGCCATCCGCGCCGGCCGGTGGCGGGCGCGGCGGCAGGTCCCGGCCCACGCCGGCGACCGGGGCGCCGCGCTGCGCCGGCGCCGGCCACATCAGCACCGCGACCAGCGCCAGGTTCAGCAGCAGCAGGCCGCCCAGCACCCACCACCAGCGGCTGCGGCGCGGCGAAGGCGGCGTCTCCTGGGCCGCGTCGATGCCCGGAACGCTGCCCAGTTCACGCTGCTGCTCGGCTTTCTTCAAGGCTTCCAATATATAGGACATGAGGCTCAACCCTGGCCGGTCAGCAGCAGGCGCGGAATGCCCGGCTGGCGGGTGACGGTATTGAGACGGATGATGGTGCGCGCCCCGGCGACACCGTCCGTGTCCAGATCCTGGGAGCGCTGGAACTGCTGCACCAGCACCTTGAGCCCCTGGTCGAACAGGTCCGGATCGCGGCCGATGGCGGCCGCACCGGTCGCTTCCCTGAGCCGTTCGCGCAACCAGCGCACCCCGGGGCCGCGGTCGCCCGGCGTCAGCACGGCGCGCCCGCCGGGCGGCGGCTTCCACAAGAGGCGGTATTCGCCATACCAGCGCGCGAGCAGTTCATCGATGCCGACATCCAGGTAGCGGCCGTCCACCTGCACGTGAGCCTGGTCCCCCTGCACGGACTCCACCAGCACCGGCACCCAGCGCCCGCCGGGCGCGGTCAGCAGTATCAGCAACGGCCGGTCGTAGCGCAGCACCGCCTGCCAGCTGCCGCCCTGCCGCAGGCAGCGCAGCCCGACCTGCACCGCCCGGGCACAGGCGCGGGCGTCGGTGGCGGCGCTCGTCTGCTGTCGCCAGCGCCCGAACAGCGCCTGCCAGGCATGTGCGGACGCCCGCGGGGACGCCTGTTCCAGCACCTGTTGCAACGACGCGTCGGCGGTCGCGGCGGGCTGCCCTTCCAGCGCCGCCACCCCGGCCAGGGCATCGTCGCCGACGCCGCCAACGGGGACCGGGGCCGGCTGCGGGGCAGCGGGCGCAACCCCGGTGGCGGACGCCACCGCGGGTGTTACCGGGCGGGGTTCTTCGAGCGCCAGGCCGGGATCGGCGACCCGCAGCAGGCGATTCACGCGCGGGTATTGCCAGGCGATCAGGAGCGCCACGAAGCCGATCGCCGCCGCCAGCAGCCACCAGCGCCGGCCGCTGCGCCCCACGCCCTCCTCGGGCAGCACCTCGCGGGCGGCGCGGCGCACCACGGCCGGGTCGACGCGCCGCTTGCCTTCCACGAAGGCGCCCAGCAGGGCGCGGTCGCACAAGACGTTGATCAGGCGCGGCACACCGCCGGACAGGCGATGCACCCGGTCCACGGCGCGTTCGCTGAACAGGGCCTCGGTGGCGCCGCAGACCTGCAGCCGATGGCGGATATAGGCCGCCGTCTCGGCGCGGCCGATGGGCACCAGGTGGCAGCGGGCGGTGATGCGCTGGGAGAGCTGGCGCAGGTCATCGCGCGCCAGCAGGTCGCGCAGTTCGGGCTGACCGATGAGAATGATCTGCAACAGCTTCTCGCGGTTGGTCTCCAGGTTGGTCAGCAGCCGCACCTGCTCCAGCGCCTCGGCGCTCAGGTTCTGGGCCTCGTCGATGATCATCACCGTACGCCGCCCGCCGGCGTGCGCCTCCAGCAACCGCTGGTTGAGCGCGTCGATGAGCACCTTGGTGCTGGTGGTGCCGGCCGGGTAGTCGACGCCCAGTTCGTCGCACAGACTGGCGATCAGCTCCAGGCCGGTCAGGCGCGGATTCAGTATCAGCGCCACGTCCACGTCCCCCGGCAGCTGCTCCAGCAGGCAGCGGCATACCGTGGTCTTGCCGGTGCCGACCTCGCCGGTGAGCTGGACGAAGCCGCCACCCTCGCCGACCCCGTACAACAGGTGCGCCAGCGCCTCGCGGTGGCGCGGACTCATATAGAGGAAGCGCGGATCGGGCGCAATGGAAAAGGGGCGTTCTGTCAGGCCAAAGTGCTTTTCGTACATGGAGCCGGGTGATACTCGGGGACGATGTCGCGATTATGCCTGTTCCGGTCGTTTGTGGCGCGAAAAAAACGCCATTATGCCAACCGGGCACGGCCGGCCGCCGGACCTGCCGGCTCCTGCTACAGATTGTCGGAATTCCTGACATGGCGGGCCGGGTCGCCCCGACAAGGGAATGTCGCCCCGGGACAAGCCCTTGCGACTCACAAGCCCCCTGACGGGCGCCCACCCTTGTTGGGCAATCTTACACTTCTGTTACGATAACTCCGCCGGGCCGCCGGGATCGTCGTATTTTGCCCGGAAGAGAAACACTTGGCGCTTGTGGCACGCTGCTTGCTGGATTTCGGGCAGAAGAAACGGCGCCGCGGAGAACGTCATGAACGCAAAAGTAGAAAAAATAATCAACGGTCGTCCCGTCATCGCCAGCCCGGTATTCAAGGGCGGCACCCAGCCGGCCTACTGGGCCTGTGTCATCGAGGATCGCGTTCAGCCCAAGACCTTCACCTCGGCGCGCGATGTATTCCGCTTCGCGGAGCAGCGCATGCGGCTCTAGACCGGAGCGCGCTCGACCAGCACCTGCCTGAGTTCGTTGAGACGGCCATGGAAGAAATGGCCGGCCCCCTCCAGCAGCACCGTTTCGGGTGGCTGCCGCAGCCGCTGCACCCAGTCCGATACGGCGCCGGCCGGCACGATGTCATCGGCGCTGCCCTGCACCAGGAGCCAGCGCGGGGCGGGGTCGGCCGGCGCCGGCACGTCGTACAGATTGACCGGCGGTGCCACGGTCACCAGCCAGTCGGGTTGCAGCGTCGGCGCGGCACGCAACGCCACCCAGGCACCGAAGGAAAACCCGGCCAGCCACAGCGGCAGACCGGGCCAGCGGCCGCGCGCCCAGTCCGCCACGGCCAGCAGATCCCCGGTCTCGCCCTCCCCCCCGTCGAACGTGCCGGCGCTTGCGCCGACGCCGCGGAAGTTGAAGCGCACCGCCACCGCGCCCAGCTCCGTGAAGGTGCGCGCCATCTGGTGGACGACCTTGTTGTTCAGGCTGCCGCCGTGGAGGGGATGGGGATGACAGAGGACGGCCAGGGCGCGGGGCGGCCCGGTCGGGGTGTCGACGAGCAGTTCCAGCGGCCCGGCCGGGCCGTCGATGGTTTCCTTCAAGACGCTAGTCGACGCTACGGTCGCGGTAGCGGCGGCGGCGCTCGATGCCCGGCGAATGCAGCGACAGGTCGAGCCGATACCAGCCGTCCATGTCCACACATTCCTTTCTGCCGTTGATGTATTCCAGCGTCACGCGGGTGCATTGCAGGCCTTCGTAGAGGACGGCGCGCACCTGCATCAGCTGACCGACGATATTGGCGTACCAGTAGCCGGGTATCGGTTGGTGGACCAGCATGGTTCCCCTCGCAGCATTGTTGGTGTTGGTGTCCGGGTTCAACCGCACTTCGAATCGCCACAGTTCAGACAGGTCAGGCAGCCATCCATCTGGATCATGGCCTTGGTGTTGCACTTGCCGCACAACCGGGCGCCGGGCGGGAAATCGCCCTCGCCGGCGTCTTCCGTCTCCGCCACCACGCTCTCGTACTGGGCGCGCTTCTCCGCCACCAGCTTCTTCTGGTGTTCGTCCAGCCCCTCGTCCTTGAGCATGCCGATCATGCGCAGGTGGCATTCGATGGCGTCGCCGATCTCCGCCACCAGCGACGGCATGTAGCGCCCGCCCTTCTTGAAGTAGCCGCCGCGCGGATCGAACACCGAGCGCAGCTCCTCGACCAGGAAGGTGACGTCGCCACCCTTGCGGAACACGGCGGAAATGATCCGGGTCAGGGCCACGATCCACTGGAAGTGGTCCATGTTCTTCGAATTGATGAAGATCTCGAAGGGCCGCCGCAGCTCGTGCTCGGTGCCGTGGTTGAGCACGATGTCGTTGATGGTGACGTACAGCGCGTGCTCCGACAGCGGCGTCTTGATCTTGTAGGTGGAGCCCAGCAGCATCTCCGGGCGCTCCAGGCGCTCGTGCAGCTGGACGACCTTGTCCTGCTCCTGCTCCGGTTCCTGCGGCTGGGCGGGGGCCGCCGCAGCGGTCTCTTCCTCGTCCGGCTTCACCACCTCGTAGCCGACGATCTTCTTGTCTATGCGTGTCGCCATGTTTCGATTCTCCTCACGGCGCCCGTTCCCGCCGGGCGCTCAGAACTTGCCGTAGTAGCCTTCCTTCAGCGCATCGTAGAGATTCGCCGCGGTATGGGTCTCGCCGTCGTACTCGATTTCCTCGTTGCCCTTGACCTCCAGCGTCGACCCGTCTTCCAGCACGAAGCGGTAGGTGGTGTTCTCCAGATCCTTCTCCTTGACCAGCACGCCCTGGAAGGCCTCGGGGTTGAAGCGGAAGGTGGTGCAGCCCTTGAGTCCCTGCTCGTAGGCATACAGGTAGATGTCCTTGAAGTCCTCGAAGGGATATTCGGTCGGCACGTTGGCGGTCTTGGAAATGGACGAGTCGATCCACTTCTGGGCGGCGGCCTGGATGTCGACGTGCGCCTTGGGCGAGATGTCGTCGGCCGAGATGAAGTAGTCGGGCAACTGCTTGTCCGGCTCCTCGGCGAAGGGCACCGCCTCCGGGTTGACCAGCTCGCGGTAGGCCAGCAGTTCGAAGGAATAGACGTCGACCTTCTCCTTGCTCTTCTTGCCTTCGCGGATGACGTTGCGGAAGTAGTGATGGGCAAAGCTGGGCTCGATGCCGTTACTGGCGTTGTTGGCCAACGACAGGGAAATGGTGCCCGTGGGTGCGATGGAACTGTGGTGGGTGAAGCGCGCCCCGGTCTCGGCGAGCGCATCCACCAGCTCCGGCTCGACGCCGGCCAGTTGCTGCATGTAACGGCTGTAGCGCGCGTGCAGCACCTTGCCCTTGACCCGGTCGCCGACCTGGTAACCGTCGCGCTGCATTTCCGGCCGCTTGCGCAGCATTTCTGCGCTGACCTCGAACTCCTCTTCCATGATGGGCGCCGGGCCCTTCTCGCGCGCCAGCTCCAGCGCTGCGTGCCAGCCGGCCAGCGCCAGCTCGCGGCTGACGCGTTCGGTGAAGGCAGTGGAATCCGACGAGCCATACACCATGCGCAGCATGGTCAGGGTGGAGCCCAGGCCCAGGAAACCCATGCCGTGGCGGCGCTTGCGCAGGATCTCGTCGCGCTGCTGCTCCAGCGGCAGACCGTTGATCTCCACCACGTTGTCGAGCATGCGGGTGAACACCCCCACCACCTTGCGGAACTCGTCCCAGTCGAAGCGGGCCTCATCGGTGAAGGCGTCGCGCACGAACTTGGTGAGGTTGATGGAACCGAGCAGGCAGGAGCCGTAGGGGGGCAGGGGTTGTTCGCCGCAGTTGTGTGCATGCAGGCCATTGGCATCGAAGGTATTGATGCCCGGCACCTGGACGTCATAGACGTCTTCGCAGCCATCGGGCTCCACGGCGACAACACGCGCCACGAACCGCTCGCGGTTGAGCCTGCGCCGGTAAGCGGCCAGCAGACGCGCCAGTCGGGCGGCCTTTTCGCTGTCGGCGAAACCGATCGTTTCATGGAAATGCAGCAGATTCTCGCCGCTGACCACCAGCTCGTGCTGCGCCCGCACCCTGTATTCGGCATAGCCTCCCCGACCGTCCGGCAGGCTGCTCACACCGTCTCTACGGCGGTCACGATAGATTCGCGAGGCCACCCCGAGCCGCAACAGCATCCGCTGAACCGCTTCCAGGCAATCGAGGTCGGACTGGGCGAGGCGCACGCTGACACCCTTACCCTGATCGCCCTGTACCGAACCGTCGGAATCGAACAGGCCCCGAAGGAATCCGCGACAACAGTCGCTGGATGCCTGTTCCAGGCGGGGCGTGACCGCCTTGCGTCCCGGCTCCATCCCCGTCTCCAGTGCCAGAGCCTTCAGCGCCGCCAGCGACAGGCGGAATTCATTGCGACCGGGAACTGCCATCCACCCGTTGAAATCGGCCCGGTGCGGCAGGGTGCGCGCGGCCCGCAACGCTTCCGCCATGACCGCCTCGACACCGCGGGACAACACCGCATCCACGCCGTTTGCGACCGCAGCCGGCTTCCACACCGAGAGCACCGCCTTGTCGCGCTTGAAGGTGCCGTCGCCGACGAGCAGGCCCAGCAGGTAGCCCTGTTCCTGCGTGTACTCGCCGGCCCATTCGGGAGCGGCCCGATGGTCATTGAGCAGCACCCGGTCACCGGGTCGCAACTCGCGCGCCTCGCACCATTCGGTCTCCGTCCGGTAGCGGGTGAAGCGGCTGATACGCCGCACCCTGTGATCACCAGTCAACCGCAGCCTGTACCCTTCCGCCGTCTGCAGGCGAAACACCTGTTTGGTCGCCGTCCGGAAGAACCCTTCCGCACCGCTTGGGTGCGCCTGGCCATCGATCCTGGCAACAAAGCGACGACCGACGAGATCGCGCACCTGTCGCGGCCCGTCCATGGTGTGCACCCAGGTATCCGCCGTAACACAGGGATTGGTGGCGCGGATGTTCTCGCAGAACCAGTTGTTGTTCATCTCGTTGACCTTGTCGATCAGGATGAAGCCCGGTTCGGCGAAGTCGTAGGTGGAGGCCATGATCATGTCCCACAGGCGCCGCGCGGGGAGGGTCTTGTAGACCTTGCAGGCCACCAGGCCGGCGTCGTTGGTGACATAACCCTGGTGGTGCGGCCATTCGCGCCACACCACCTGGTCGGGGTCGCGGAAATCGATGTCGTCGTCCTCGACCTCCTTCTCGCTGATGGGGAAGGCCAGTTTCCACTCGGCGTCGCGGCTCACCGCCTGCATGAACTCCCGGGTGACCAGCAGCGACAGGTTGAACTGGCGCAGGCGGCCGTCCTCGCGCTTGGCGCGGATGAAGTCCATGACGTCCGGGTGGCCGACGTCGAAGGTCGCCATCTGGGCGCCGCGGCGGCCGCCGGCCGAGGACACGGTGAAACACATCTTGTCGTAGATGTCCATGAACGACAGCGGGCCGGAGGTGTAGGCGCCGGCGCCCGACACGTAGGCGCCGCGCGGGCGCAGGGTGGAGAACTCGTAGCCGATGCCGCAGCCGGCCTTGAGCGTCAGGCCGGCCTCGTGCACGCGCTCGAGGATGTTGTCCATGGAGTCGCGGATGGTGCCGGACACGGTGCAGTTGATGGTGGAGGTGGCCGGCTTGTGCTCCAGGGCCCCGGCGTTGGAGGTGATGCGGCCGGCCGGGATGGCGCCGTGGCGCAGCGCCCAGAGGAACTGCTCGTACCAGTGCTCGCGCTTCTCCGGCGTGAGCTCGACGTCGGCCAGGGCGCGCGCCACGCGCTGGTAGGTCGCGTCGATGCTGGTGTCAATGACGCTGCCATCCTTGCGCTTCAAGCGGTACTTCTTGTCCCAGATATCCAGGGAAGCGTCCTGCAGGGGGATATCGGCGACGCCGGAGGGCACGGATTTCAGCTGCACTGGGTTCATTGCGACTCCTGTCCTGACATTGTTCATTGCAGGTGCCTGGCCGCCGGGCGTCCTTCATCCACCAGATGTGTGGTAGGCCGGTAATGCGAGGCACAACATATTGTGTTGGGAGGTTCGACAGACTAGACCCCGGCCAAGGGCCTGTCAAGATCCCGGAGGGGCCCGCCGGAAATTTTTATTATCTTTCTATAACAACGAGTTGCTGATATTATTTGCGCTTCGGGGTGAGCCGAACGGACGGCGCATGCGATGATCGCCTTTCCAGTAGCGGAACACTATATATTGTGTTTCTAATATTGCGCCGATCTGCCCGCAACTGCTGTCCAACATGCGGCAATATCACAGATCCTGCTGCCGGTAGCACGAGCCTGCGCGGAACCTTCGAACACCGCGGCTGTCCTTTCAAGCCTCCAGGGAGAGAAACACCGATGACCATGCAAAGACACATCATCCCCTTCGTCGGCCTGCTGTGGCTGCTGATGCTGTCCGCCGCCGGCCAGGCGTCGCTGCCCGTAGGGCTGGAAGGCCAGCCGCTGCCCACCCTGGCGCCGATGCTGCGCAAGACGACACCGGCGGTGGTCAACATCGCCACCCTCGGCCATATCGAGGTGCGCCAGAACCCGCTGTTGCAGGACCCCTTCTTCCGGCGCTTCTTCGACATCCCCGACCGGCCGCTCAAGCGCCGCACCCAGAGCCTGGGCTCGGGCGTGATCGTGGATGCCGAGCGGGGCTACGTGCTCACCAACAACCACGTCATCGAGCGCGCCGACAAGATCAGCGTGACGTTGCGCGACGGCCGTCGGTTCAGCGCCAAACTCATCGGCACCGACCCCGAATCCGACATCGCGGTCATCCAGATCCCGGCGGAAAACCTCACCGCCCTGCCGCTGGCCGACTCCGAGAAACTGCAGGTCGGCGACTTCGTGGTCGCCATCGGCAACCCCTTCGGCCTGGGCCAGACCGTCACCTCGGGCATCGTCAGCGCCCTGGGCCGCACCGGGCTGGGCATCGAGGGCTACGAAGACTTCATCCAGACCGACGCTTCCATCAACCCGGGCAACTCGGGCGGCGCGCTGGTCAACCTGCGCGGCGAACTGGTCGGCATCAATACCGCCATCCTGGCGCCGGGCGGCGGCAATGTCGGCATCGGCTTCGCCATTCCCATCCACATGGCCGAGCAGATCATGCAGCAACTGATCGAGTACGGCGAGGTCAGCCGCGGCCGCCTCGGCGTCACTGCCCAGGACCTGACGCCGGAACTGGCCCAGGCCTTCGGCCTAAAACAGACCCGCGGCACCGTCATCGCCCAGGTCGAGCCCGGCTCGGCGGCCGCCAGGGCCGGCCTCAAGGTGGGCGACATCATTCTGAAGATCAACGGCAAGCCGGTGAGCAACTCCGCCGACGTCCGCAACCGCGTCGGTCTGCTGCGGGTCGGTTCGACGGTGGAGATCACCCTGCTGCGCGACGGCCGCGAGCGCACCGTGCGCGCCACCATCGAAGCACCGAAACTGGAACAGCTGGCCGGCAAGGACCTGAATCCGCGGCTGGCGGGCGCCCTGTTCAGCAACCTCCAGGAAGGCATGCCGGCCTACGGCCGGGTCGAGGGCATCATCGTCAGTGGCGTGGAACCCGGCAGCCCGGCCTGGCGCGCCGGCCTGCGCGAGGGCGACCTCATCCTGTCGGCCAACCGGCGCCCGGTCAAGTCCCTGGAGGACTTCCGCGAGGCGGTGAAGGGCGCGCCGCAACTGCTGCTCAACATCCAGCGCGGCAACGGCGCCCTGTTCCTGCTCATCCGGTAGGGTGGGGTGAGCGCAGCGAACCCCACCGGGTCGCCGCTCAGGTCGTCAGGCGGCGGTAGATGTCCGACACCTTGAGCGGCAGCTTGCGCACTTCGTCGATGACGGCGTAGTTCACCGGCCCGTACATGTGAGGCAGGTAGTCGCGGGCCTCGGTGTCGATGGTGATGCAGAAGGGGTGGATGCCGGCCCGCCTGGCCTCGATCAGGGCCATGCGGGTGTCCTCGATGCCGTAGGCGCCGCGGTAGGTGTCGTAGTCGTCGGGCTTGCCGTCCGACAGGGTGATCAGCAGCTTGGTGCGCGCCTCCACCTCACCCAGCAGGTGGCTCAGGTGGCGTATGGTTACGCCCATGCGCGTGTAGTCCTTCGGTCGTATGCCGCTGATGCGCGCCTTCACCTCGTCGTCGTAGACATCGTCGAATCCCTTGACCCGGTACACCTCGCAGCGCTTGCGGGTCATGCCCGAGAAACCGTAGATGGCATAGCGGTCGCCGAGGGTCTCCAGCGACTCGCACAGCAGCGCCAGCGACTCGCGCTCTGCATCGTTGATCCAGCCCTTGGTGGAACCGCTCATGTCGACCATGAACATGACGGCGATGTTGCGCTCCAGCTTGTGCATCTTGGTGAACAGGCGCTCGGTCATTTCCTCGCCGTGGCAGGAATCGGCCATCGCCTCGACCAGTGCGTCGATGTCCACGTCGTCGCCGTAGGGCTGCTTCTTGAGCAATTTGTCCTCGCCGCGCAGCGCCTCGAAGGTGCGGCGCAGATCGGTGGCCAGGCCGCGGTACTTGTGCAGGGTGCGGTCGACGAAATGGTCGTGGCTGGGATGCACATCCAGTTCGCGCAGCACCGCCCAGTTCTTGCGGTAGTTCTGGCGCTCGTAGTCCCATTCGTTGTACAGGAAGGCGCCCTCCTCGTGGTAGGTGCCCTTCCAGACGTCCTCGGCGCTGCGTTCACCGGTGTCGCCGGCGAAGTAGACGCCGTCGCCGGCCGCTTCCAGGTAATCCTCGGGGATCTCGCCCAGGTCCTGCAGGATGGACGCCATGGTGCCCTTGACGTCATCGGGCGGCGGCAGCGGCCGTCCGTCCAGCTCGATTTCCCAGGCGAAGCCGTCCGGCGTCTCGTCCGATTCCACCTTGCGCAGCCTGAACGGCAGACGTTGCTCCTCCGGCCCGGTCCCGTCGGACGATTCCTCTTCCGGCCCACCGTCTTCCGTATCCGGTTTCGGGTTTTTCAGGTCTTCGCGCATCTTGAGCAGGCCGAGGCGGAACAGCTTCCGATCGGCCTCGATGCGGGCGCGGCGCACGGTCTCGACGTCGGCCGGCCGCAGCACGCCCTGGTAGGGCGCCGGCGGCGGCAGCTCGGTGTCGATGAGTTCCGCCACCAGCGCCAGGCTGTCGTCGACGCGCGCGGAGGCCGCCGCCAGCCGCTGCGCCGCCTGCCGCCAGCGCGCATCCATGCCGGCGTCGGCGGCTTCGCGCAGGCCCTGCATGTGGCGGTACACGCCCGGCAGCGCCGCGCGGATGCGCGCGTCCAGGCGCAGGGTCTCCAGGACGTGGAAGCAGGCCAGCGCGCGCTCGTAGTCGGCCTGCGCGGCCAGCGCCGCGGCGACGTCCACCCGCCAGGTGCCGTACCAGGTCTGGGCCCACTGGTGCACGACCATGGCCTTGTAGAGCTGGAAATTGCGCTCGCGGTCCTCGAAGCGGCTTAGGGTGGCCGGCAGGAACAGGGTCTCGGTATCGGTGAACGTATGTTCACCGGCCTCGACCTTCAGGCGCCGGCCGCCCAGGCCGTGGACGAAGGCCTCCAGCACGTTGGCCACCCGGTCCAGCGCCAGCCCGGTGCTGCGCGCCTCGTACTCGCGGGCGAAGGTCTCGACATCCTTGAACGCGGTCACCGCCGGGTGCAGGCCGCGGGTGTCGTAGATGTCCATGCAGTGCATCAGCCAGGCCTCGACGCCGGCCTCGTCCATGAGCCGCAGCGCGCCGCTGACGTGGCTGATGAAATTGAACGCCATGCCGTGGCTGGTGCGGGCCACCATGCCCACCAGCCGCAGCACCAGGTCCTGCTGGGCGCGCGGGAATTCCGCCAGGGCGCGGGCCGGCGCCTCGGCCGCGCCCAGCGACACCATGTGGGCGTCCAGCCGCTCCTCCAGCTGGGCGGCGGTGAGCGGCATGTCGCCGGTCTGCAGGAACTCGGTCTCGTCGAACCAGCGCGCCGCCACCCCGGCGCCCAGCACCCGCCCGGCGGCGGTCTTCACGCCCAGGTGCAGGGGTTCGATGGTGCAGCCGGGCAGCACCTCGCGCAGCAACTGGCCGAGGCTCTCGGCCTTCCAGGCGATGGCGCCGCCGTCGGTGGACAACCAGATGCCCAGGCAGTCGTCGGAAACCAGCCGCGGCAGGTAGCGCACCAGCCGCGGCAGGTCCACCTCGCGGTCCCAGAGCTGCCCTTTCGGGCCGTGGCCCAACGGCGGCGCCGGCAGCACGATCAGGTCGAAGCGCTGCCGGTCGCGCAGCAGGTGCTCGACGTAGTCCATGACGTTGTCGTGCACGTAGTCGACGCCGGCCTGGCCCGCATTGGCGCGGGCCAGCGCCAGCATGTCCGGGTCCGACTCCACGTGCACCACGCTGGCGCCGGCGGCCAGCGCCTGGGCGGTCACGAAACCGTTGCCGCCGAACAGGTTGAGCACCCGCAGCTCGTCGAGGTCGTAGCAGCCCTCGATGCGCTGGCGGATCCAGCCGCCGCACAGGATGTCGCGGCCGTGCAGGCCGACCCGGCCGCGTTCGTCGAGCCGGCACAGCACCGCCTGGCCACCGACACGGACCGTCCACTCGCGCGGCAGGCCGCTGCGGGTCGGCTGCCAGCGGCCCTGGCCCAGCTCGCTGACGAACACCCAGTCGGCCTGCCAGCCCTCCCCGGCCGGCTCCCCCCCCGCCAGGCGGTCGGGCCGTTCCACCAGGTACTCGCCCCAGCGCTCCAGCTTGCGGCCGTGGCCGAAATCGAGCAGCTCGTAGTCGTCCAGCGGCGTATCGACCAGGGCGTCCTGGACCTCAGATTCGGGGACTGTGGGGAGCTGGACCATGGGGTTATGTAATTGCGAAGGGCGCTTGGTTAACCGCGAAGGACGCTAAGGACGCGAAGGAAAGGGCCTATATCTTATTGTAATCATGGTAAAATCAAGTAACCCCCCGCCCTTTTAGGGCAAACATTCTATTCTTGTTTTTTACTTCGCGTTCCTTCGCGTCCTTAGCGTCCTTCGCGGTGAAAAAACTCAAAACACCGAACTACTCAACTCATTCACTGCCGTCAGCATTTCCTCGTCGTCGGTCAACGCCTGGGCGATGCTGGAACGGCAGGCGGTGACCGCCGGCACGCCGCTCTTCATCAGCTTGGCGGCGTGCACCAGCAGGCGGGTGCTGGCGCCTTCCTCCAGGCCGCTGCCCTTGAGGTTGCGGGTCATCCGGGCGAACTTGACCAGTTGTTCCGCCATGTCCGGGGCGATGCCGGTCTCGGTGACCACGATCTTCTGTTCCAGTTCGGCCGACGGGTAGTCGAACTCGAGCGCCACGAAACGCTGCCGGGTGCTCTGCTTCAAGTCCTTGAGCACGCTCTGGTAGCCGGGGTTGTAGGAAATGGCCATGCAGAACTCGGGGCTGGCCTCCAGCAATTCCCCCAACTTTTCCATGGGAAGAAGGCGGCGGTCGTCGGCCAGGGGATGGATGACCACCGTGGTGTCCTTGCGCGCCTCGACGATCTCGTCCAGGTAGCAGATGCCGCCGGCCCGTACGGCGCGCGCCAGCGGCCCGTCCACCCAGACCGTCTCGCCGCCGCTGATGAGAAAACGGCCGACCAGGTCGGAGGCGGTCAGGTCGTCGTGGCAGGAGACCGTGATGAGCGGCCGTTTCAGACGCCAGGCCATGTGCTCCATGAAGCGTGTCTTGCCGCAGCCGGTGGGACCCTTGAGCAGCACCGGCAGCTGGTTGGCATAGGCGGCCTCGAACACGGCGATTTCGTCGCCGACCGGCTCGTAGTAGGGCTCGTCCTGGATGAAATACTCTTCGGGTCTGAGGGCCTGGGCTGTCACGGTGTTTTTCCTGTCCTTTCCAGCCCGGAAAGGTACCCCGTCCCGGGGAGCGCGGCAACCAAACACACAAAGAACGGGTGTTATATAAGGTATCTATTTTGTTATCGGAAAATTCAATGCTCATTTATATATAGCTGGCTGGCGCGGGCGGGGGTGAGAGAGTATCGTTTAGCCCGATTCCAGGCTCCGACCCCGTCCGGCCCTGCGCCCCGCGCGCAGGGGGGTGGTGGATCGGCTCTCAATTCATGTCACAACTCTGAGCGGAGGAGTATCCATGTCAGAGGTTATCGCAACCAACCAGACCATTCTGGTGGTGGGTGGCGGCATCAGCGGTATGACGGCCGCGCTGGAAGCCGCCGAATGCGGCAAGCAGGTGCTGCTGGTGGAGAAGAACCCGACCGTCGGCGGGCGCGTCAGCCAGCTGTACAAGTATTTCCCCAAGCTGTGCCACCCCAAGTGCGGCCTGGAGATCAACCTCCGCCGCATGAAGGCCAACCGCAACCTGCGCCTCATGACCCTGACCGAAGTGACAGCCGTCGAGGGCGAGGCCGGCAACTACAGCGTGACCCTGAAGACCAGCCCCCGCTACGTGAACGACAACTGCACCGCCTGCGGCGCCTGCGCCGACGCCGTCGAGGCCGAGTTCGACGACGAGCACAACTACGGGCTGATGAAGCGCAAGGGCGCCTGGCTTCCCTTCAACCAGGCCTATCCCTTCCGCTACGTGCTGGACCCGCGCATCATCGGCACGCCGGACGCCGACAAGGCGAAAGCGGCCTGCAAGTACGACGCCATCGATCTCGACATGCAGGAAGAGGAGACCACCATCACGGTGGGCGCCATCGTCTGGGCGACCGGCTGGCGACCCTACGACGCCGGCAAGATCCAGCCCTACGGCTACGACCGCTTCGACAACGTCATCACCAGCGTCGAGCTGGAACGCATGATGGACCCGCACGGCCCCACCGGCGGCAAGATCCTGCGCCCGAGCGACGGCAAGGAGGCGAAGGACGTCGCCTTCATCCAGTGCGCCGGCTCGCGCGACAAGAATCACCTCAAGCATTGCTCGCGCATCTGCTGCATGGCCAGCCTCAAGCAGGCCACCTACCTGCCCGAGCAGTACGGCGAAGACTACAAGGGCACCATCTACTACATAGACATCCGCGCCATCGACCGCCTGGACGACTTCTACCAGAACATCCAGAAGGATCCGAACATCAAGTTCGTGAAATCCAAGGTCGCCTCCATCACCGAGGACAAGGAGACCGGCAACCCGGTGCTGCACGGCGTGGACACCGAGGGCTACCATCGCTACAGCAACCCCCATGACCTGGTGGTGCTGGCCATCGGCATGGAGCCGAGCGTGCCGGCAGACGGCTTCCCCATGGAGGTGGTGATCAACGAGGAAGGTTTCGTGGAACTGGATGAGAAGAACGGCGCGTTCTTCGCGGCCGGCTGCTCGTCGGACGCGCTGGACGTGAACCGCGCGGTGCAGAGCGGCACCGCCAGCGCGCTGCGCGCCATCCAGGTTGTGAATCGAGTTGCTGGAGCGGAGGGTTAAACCGTGGCAGACATGAAAATCGGTGCCTATATCTGTAAGGGCTGCGGACTGGGCGAGCGCCTGGACTGCGACGAGCTGGCCACCATCGCCAAGCGCGACGGCAAGGCCCAGGTCGTGCAGCAGCACGACTTCCTGTGCTCGGAAGACGGCGTCAGCATGATCCGCAACGACATCGACAACGAGGGCGTCAACCGGGTTGTCATCGCCGCCTGCTCGCGGCGCGCCAAGACCGACGCCTTCAACTTCGACGGCGAGGTGTGCGTGGCGCGCGCCAACCTGCGTGAAGGCGTGATCTGGATCCGCCCCGACGAGGACGAGTTCCAGGAGACCACCCAGGAGATGGCGGCCGACTACGTGCGCATGGGCTGCGCCGAGGTCAAGTACCAGACTCCGCCGCACCCGGCCGAGGAGCGCGGCTGCCACGAGGCCATCCTGGTGGTCGGCGGTGGCGTGTCCGGCATGACCGCGGCGCTGGAAGCCGCCAAGGCCGGCTACCCGGTGCACATCGTCGAGAAGGAGGCTCAGCTCGGCGGCGCGGTGGGGCAGATGTGGAAGGACATCCCCATGCACAGCCCCTACACCGATCCGGTCGAGCCGGTCACCCGGCGCCTGATCGAGGAAGTGGAGGCGAACGAGCGCATCACCGTGCACCTGAGCTCGCGCCTGACGAAGACCTCCGGTGCCCCGGGCCGCTTCTCGGCCGACATCAGCGCCGAGTCGGGTTCCACCACCACCGAGAACTTCGGCGCCATCGTCATGGCCTCGGGGGCGACGCCCTACGATGCCAGCAAGCTCCCCGAGCTGGGCTACGGCAAGAGCCCGGACGTGGTCGACCGCGTCGAGATGGAGAAACTGGCCATCGAGGCCGACGGCGGCCCCATCAAGCGCCCGTCCGACGGCAAGGAAGTGAAGAAGGTCACCTTCATCCAGTGCGCCGGCCAGCGCAGCGAGAAGGAGGGCCATCTGCCCTATTGCTCCGGCGACTGCTGCCTGACGTCCATCAAGCAGGCCATGTACTTCAAGGACCGGAACCCGGACATCGAGACCGAGGTGCTGTTCACCGACCTGCGCACCCCGGGCGCCCCGGGCGAGGATTTCTACCGCAGCGGCCAGGACAAGGAAGTGACCTTCCGCAAGGGCGTGGTCAGTGAGGTGGTGGCCGGCAGCAACGGACCGGTGGTCAAGTTCAAGGACCTGATCCTGGACGAGGACGTGGAAGAGGAAGCCGACCTGGTGGTGCTGGCCACCGGCATGGTGCCCAACTCGGGCGTCGACATCGAGCTGGCCGCCGGCCCCAACGTCGAGGGCGAGGAAGAAGAGGCCCAGACCGACAGCGAGGGCAACGCCATCGAGATCCCGGTGGAATCGGTGCTCAACCTGACCTACCGCCAGGGCAAGGACCTGCCGCACCTGAAGTACGGCTTCAACGATTCGCACTTCATCTGCTTCCCCTACGAGACCCGCCGCACCGGCATCTATGCCAGCGGCCCGGTGCGCCGGCCCATGGACACGCCGCAGGCCATCGAGGACGCCACCGGCGCCGCCCTGAAGGCGATCCAGGCACTGGAGAACGCCAAGCTGGGCCGGGCCGCCCACCCGCGTTCGGGCGACCTGTCCTATCCCAGCTTCCGCAAGGAAGGCTGCACCCAGTGCAAGCGCTGCACGGTGGAATGCCCGTTCGGCGCCATCGACGAGGACGAAGAGCGCTATCCGAAGTTCAACGAGGCGCGCTGCCGCCGCTGCGGCACCTGCATGGGCGCCTGCCCGGTACGCGTCATCTCCTTCGAGAACTACTCGGTGGACACCGTCGGCCAGCAGATCAAGAACTGCGACATCCCCGACGAGTTCGACGAGAAGCCCCGTTTCCTGGTACTGGCCTGCGAGAACGACGCCTACCCGGCGCTCGACATGGCCGCCATGCAGGGCAACAGCTACAGCCAGTGGGCGCGCGTCATACCGGTCCGCTGCCTGGGCAGCGTCAACACCATCTGGATCACCGACGCGCTCAACTCCGGTTACGACGGCGTGGTGCTGATGGGCTGCAAGAAGGGGGACGACTACCAGTGCCACTTCGTCAAGGGCTCTGAAATGGCGCATTACCGCATGAGCAAGATCGACGACACGCTGGAACAGCTGAACCTCGAGAAGGAACGCGTGGAGACCTACGAGGTCGCCATCACCGATATCGAGCGCGCACCCAAGCTGATCAACGACATGGCCGAGACGATCGACAAGATCGGCATGAGCCCCTTCAAGTTCTAGGAGCGAGGCATGAGTGACTACAACCAACAGATGATCGAGAAGTACCGCGGAAACTTCCTCAAGGAAGTGGAAGCGAACGTGGAGGAAGGCGACTGGGTGAAGATGTGCATGCAGTGCGGCGTCTGCTCGGGCTCCTGCCCGCTGGGCCCGCACTGGGAGCATCCGCCGCAGGAGATCTTCATGATGATCCGCGCCAACAAGCGCGAGGACATCCTGAGCTCCAGCTCCATGTGGATGTGCACCTCCTGCTACAACTGCATCGCCCGGTGCCCGCGCGGCCTGCCCATCACCCACATCATGCACGGCCTGGCCACCTACGCCAAGCGCCTGGGGCTGGCACCCAAGGAGCAGCCGACCGCCAAGTTCGCGCAGCTTTTCTGGGACAACCTGACGAAGACCGGCCGCGTCAACGAACTCAAGCTGGGCCTGTCCCTGTATTTCATGAACGGCTTCGGTGAGGGCATCAAGACGGCGCTCAAGATGAAGGACGTCGGCCTGGGCATGCTCAAGACCAAGCGCATGACCCCGATGGAGATGCTCGGCGGCCACAAGTGCAAGGACGTCAAGGGCCTGCAGGCCATGCTGAAGAAAGCTGAAGAGCTGGAAGAAGCCCGCATCGGCAAGCGCGGCTGAGGAGAACCGAAATGGCAAAGAAATCCTATTCCTTTTACCCCGGCTGTTCCTCGCAGAAGGCCGCCTCCGCGTCCAACTACCAGGTGTCCGTCGACGCCATGTGTCAGGAACTGGACATCGAACTGAACGAGATCCCGGACTGGAACTGCTGCTCTGCCTCCATCGGCTACGCCGGCGGCGGCGAGCTGCCGCGCCTGGCCCTGTCGGCACGCAACATGGCGCTGTCCGAGCAGGCCCACCCCGACCAGGACATCGTCGCCACCTGCGCCGCCTGCTGGCTCGCCACCCGCGAGACCCAGGAGCGCCTGGGCGAGGACGACGAACTGCTGGCGGAGACCAACCAGGCGCTGGCCGAGGCCGGACTCAAGCTCAAGAACGACAAGAAGATCCGCCACATGGTGGAAGTGCTGATCGAGGACATCGGCTACGAGGAACTCGGCAAGCACGTCAAGAAGCCGCTGGAAGGCCTCAAGATCGCCGGCTACGTCGGCTGCCAGACCAACCGGCCGTTCGGCATCCACGGCGAGTCCTTCGAGAACCCGAAGTACCTGGACAAGATGATCGAGACAGTCGGCGCCGAGGCCTGCAACGACTACGAGAAGAAGGTGTCCTGCTGCGGCGGCGCGCTGGCCTTCTCGGAGCCGGAGAAAAGCCAGGCCCTGATCAAGGACATCCTGGAATCGGCCTACGACAACGGCGCGGACATGATCGTGACGCCCTGCCCGGTGTGCCAGATGAACACCGAGGTCTACCAGGACCAGATCAACGCCAAGTACGGCACCAAGTTCAAGATGCCGGTGGTGTACTATTCCACCCTGCTGTCGGTGGCCTACGGCAAGTCGGCCAAGGAATGCGGCCTGGACGGCCAGGTCATCCGCGCCAGGCAGTTGGAAGAAATCGCCGGCAAGTGACGTCCAACCAGGGACAGACCTGCCATCTGTCCCATTCCTTGACGCAGCCCCTCGCCACGAGGGGCTTTTTTTTGCCACCTCCTTGCGGGGGCGGGGTCGGCTGGTGACGGGCATACGGCCGCCCTCCCCGGTATCATGGTTGGATGGACAACGATGCCGGCAGCCACCCCTACCAGTCCCTGACCCCGGATATCCTGCTTCAGGCACTGGAATCCCTCGATTTTGCTTGTGATGGACGACTGCTGGCGCTCAACAGCTACGAGAACCGCGTCTACCAGGTGGGCATGGAAGGTGGCCCGCCGGTGATCGCCAAGTTCTACCGGCCGGGGCGCTGGAGGCGGCAGGCCATCCAGGAGGAACACGACTTCGCCGCCGAACTGGCGGCGCAGGAGATCCCGGTGGTGGCGCCGCTGCCAGACAGCGAGGGCACCACCCTGCATGAACACGCCGGTTTCCTGTTCGCCGTCTACCCGCGCTGCGGCGGTCGCTGGCCGGATCTGGATACGGCGGAACAGCGCCGCCAGATGGGACGCTTCCTGGGACGCCTGCACGCCGTCGGCGCCACCCGCCCCTTCCGCCACCGCCCGGCCTTCGATATCGACAGCCTGGGGGAGGAATCGCGGCGCTACCTGCTGGACCGGGACCTCATCCCCGGCTACCTGGTGGAGGCCTACGCCAGCCTGACGCAAGACTTGCTGGCGACTGTCCGCGCCCGCTTCGAGGCGGCCGGCCCGGTGGCGCGCATCCGGCTGCACGGCGACTGCCACCCCGGCAATATCCTCTGGACCGGGCAGGGCCCCCATTTCGTGGACCTGGACGACGCCCGCAGCGGCCCGGCCATCCAGGATCTGTGGATGTTGCTGTCGGGGGAAGCCCGCGAAAGGCACCAGCAGTTCCAGGAGCTGCTGGAGGGCTACCAGACCTTCTTCGACTTCGACTACCGCGGCGCCGGTCTGATCGAATCTCTGCGCACCCTGCGCATCATGCACTACGCCGCCTGGATCGCACGCCGCTGGGACGACCCGGCCTTCCCGCTGGCCTTCCCCTGGTTCGACTCGCCGCGCTACTGGGAAGAACACATCCTCGACCTGCGCGAACAGGCGGCGGCGCTGGACGAGCCACCGCTGCTGTGACCCCTGGATCCGCCCCCGGCTTGCCTGTCTGGCTGCTGGCCGTCATAGTCCCGTTCATGAGCGCACCCGCCCACGCCGCCGACAGCCGCCGCCTGCCGCCCTGCCCGGAGTCGCCCAACTGCGTGTCCAGCCAGGCCGGTGACAGCGCGCACTACATCGCCCCGCTGGCGGCCGCCCCCGATCCCGAACTGGCCTGGCGCCGCCTCAAGGCCGCGCTGGGCGCGCTGCCGCGCCTGCGGGTGGTCGAGGAAGACCCGGACTACCTGCACGCGGAAGCGACCAGCCGGGTATTCCGGTTCGTGGACGATGTGGAGTTCCTGCTGGACAGGGACGGCGGCCTGATCCACGTCCGCTCCGCCTCGCGGACCGGCTACAGCGATTTCGGCGTCAACCGCAGACGGGTGGAACGGATACGCCGGATGCTGGGGCCATAGGCGCGGGTGGCCGGCGGGCCGTCCTGGTGGGGTTCCTTCGTCACCCCACTCTACGGAGGAAGGTAGGGTGGGGTGAGCGCAGCGAACCCCACCACCCTTCCACGACGCCGTGGGAGAAAGAAAAAAGCGGCCACTGGGGCCGCTTTTTCCGAACCATGCCCGACCCGGGCTCAGTTCACCTTCGGATCCAGCTCGCCGGACTCGTAGCGCTTGTACATGGCCTCCAGGCTGACGGGCTTGATCTTCTGGGCATGGCCGGCGGCGCCAAAGGCCTCGTAGCGGGCCTTGCAGATGTCCTTCATGGCCTGGGTGGAGGCCTTGAGGAACTTGCGCGGGTCGAAGTTGCTGGGGTTCTCCGACAGGTGCTTGCGGATAGCGCCGGTCGAGGCCATGCGCAGGTCGGTGTCGATGTTGACCTTGCGCACGCCGTGCTTGATGCCTTCCTGGATCTCTTCGACCGGCACGCCGTAGGTCTCCCCCATGTCGCCGCCGTACTCGTTGATGATCTTGAGCCATTCCTGCGGCACCGACGAGGAACCGTGCATCACCAGGTGGGTGTTGGGGATGCGGGCGTGGATCTCCTTGATGCGGCTGATGGCCAGGATGTCGCCGGTCGGGGGACGGGTGAACTTGTAGGCGCCGTGGCTGGTGCCGATGGCGATGGCCAGGGCGTCGACGCCGGTGTCCTTGACGAAGTTGGCGGCTTCCTCGGGGTCGGTCAGAAGCTGGTCCATGGAGAGCTTGCCCTCGGCGCCGTGGCCGTCTTCCTCGCCCATTTCACCGGTCTCCAGCGAACCCAGGCAGCCCAGCTCGCCCTCCACGGACACGCCGCCGGCGTGCGCCATCTCCACCACCCGGCGGGTGACGTCGACGTTGTACTCGTAGGTGGAGGGGGTCTTCATGTCGGCCATCAGGGAACCGTCCATCATCACCGAGGTGAAGCCGGACTGGATGGAGCGCAGGCACACGGCCGGCTCGGAGCCGTGGTCCTGGTGCATGACCACCGGGATGTGCGGGTACATCTCCACGGCGGCGGCGATCAGGTGGCGCAGGAAGGGCTCGCCCGCGTAGGAACGCGCGCCGGCCGAACCCTGCATGATGACCGGGCTGTCGGTCTCGTCGGCCGCCTGCATGATGGCGTGCACCTGCTCCATGTTGTTGACGTTGAAGGCGGGCATGCCGAAATCGTGTTCGGCCGCGTAATCGAGCAATTGACGCATGGAAATCAGGGCCATGATGTACTCCTCGGAATGTTCAGTGGACTAGTGAATTTGTCGAACGGCTGGGCGCATTGTACCGCCGCTGTTCGGCGGCGATCAGCAACACAAAACGTGGGGACAATGGCTTCATTCCACGTTCAGCACGTGTTCGCCCACGCGGATGATCTTCATGGCGTTGGTGCCCCCCAGCACCCCCGCCAGATCACCCTTGGTGATGATCACCAGGTCGCCGTCACGCACCGCGCCGCGGCGGACCAGTTCGTCGATAACTTCCCGGTTCACCTGGGGATGATCGGTGGTGGTGACATCGAAACTGACCGGGTAGACGCCACGGTACAGGGTCACTTTTCTACGCGTCTCCACGTGACGCGTCAAGGCGTAGATGGGGATGCCGGAGCTGATGCGCGACATCCACAGCGGCGTGGCGCCGGACTCGGTCAGGGCCGCGATCGCCTTCACGCCCAGGTGGTTGGCGGTGTACATGGCCGCCTTGGCGATGGCTTCGTCGATGCGCTTGAACTGAACCCGGGAGCGCCGCTCGAAGCCCATGTCGATACGCTGCCGCTCGGCGCCGCGACAGATGCGGTCCATGGCCTCGATGACCTTGGCGACGTGCTTGCCGGTGGCGGTCTCGGCCGACAGCATGACGGCGTCGGTGCCGTCGATGACGGCATTGGCCACGTCGAACACCTCGGCTCGGGTCGGTATGGGGTTCTCGATCATGGACTGCATCATCTGGGTGGCGGTGATCACCACCCGGTCCATGGTGCGGGCCACCTTGATGATGCGCTTCTGCACCGCCGGCAGCTCGGCGTCGCCGATCTCCACGCCCAGGTCGCCGCGCGCGATCATGACCACGTCGGTGGCGGCGATGATGTCTTCCAGGGCATCCATGGCCTCGGCGCGCTCGATCTTGGCGACGATGCCGCCGTGGCCGCCGGCCTGGCGCAGCAGCTCGCGCGCCTCGTGGATGTCGTCGGCGCTGCGCGGGAAGGACACCGCCACGTAGTCGGCCTGCATCTCGGCGGCGAACTTGATGTCGGCGCGGTCCTTGTCGGTGATGGCCTGGGCCGACAGGCCGCCGCCCTGGCGGTTGATGCCCTTGTTGTTGGACAGCTCGCCGCCCACCACCACGCGGCAGTCGATCTCCATGCCCTTCACTTCCTCGACCCACAGCACCACGGCGCCGTCGTCGAGCAGCAGGGTGTCGCCGCGGTCGACGTCCTGCGGCAGCTGCTTGTAGGCGATGCCGACGCGCTCCCTGGTGCCGGCGTCGGGATCGAGCGAGGCATCCAGAACGAAGCGCTCACCCTCCACCAGGTGGATCTTGCCGTCCTTGAACTTGTCGATGCGGATCTTGGGGCCCTGCAGGTCGGCGAACACGCCGACCTGGCGGCCATGGGCACGGGCCCGGTTGCGCACCTGTTCGGCGCGCCGCATGTGCTCTTCGTGTGTGCCGTGGGAGAAGTTGACGCGGACCACGTCCACGCCGGCCTGGATCATGTCGTCCAGCACCTTGGGATCGTCGGTGGACGGCCCCAGGGTGGCGACGATCTTGGTTCTACGCTGCATAGTCAGCCGTTGTCGTTGGTTGGCCACGGAAAGCACGGAAAACACGGACAAACACCTTGCGTGTTGCGGCATCGCGCGGAGCGCGTGCCGCAAACGGGAATCCCGTGCGTGTTTTCCGTGCTTTCCGTAGCCATATCAAAAGTTCCTCAACCCGCAGCCCGCTCTTCCAGGATGGCCACCGCCGGCAATTTCTTGCCCTCGAGGAATTCCAGGAAGGCGCCGCCGCCGGTGGAGATGTAGGAGATCCTGTCGGCGATGCCGTATTTGTCCACCGCCGCCAGGGTGTCGCCGCCGCCGGCGATGGAGAAGGCGCTGGACTCGGCGATGGCCAGGCCCAGGGTACGGGTGCCCTCGCCGAACTGGTCGAACTCGAATACGCCGACCGGGCCGTTCCAGACGATGGTGCCGGCTTTCTTCATCATATCGGCGAAGCGCGCCGCGGTCTCGGGACCGATGTCGAAGATCATGTCGTCGTCGGCCACCTCGTCGACCTTCTTCACCGTCGCCTCGGCATGCTCCGAGAATTCCTTGCCCACCACCACGTCGGTCGGCACCGGGATCTCGCCGCCCTTGGCCTTCGCCGCCTCCATCAGGCGCCTGGCCTCGGGGATCAGATCCTCTTCGTACAGTGACTTGCCGACGTTGTGGCCGCAGGCGGCGATGAAGGTGTTGGCGATGCCGCCGCCCGGGATGAGCTGGTCGACCACCTGGCTGAGCGATTCCAGCACGGTCAGCTTGGTGGAGACCTTGGAGCCACCAACGATGGCGACCATGGGGCGCTCGGGATCGTTGAGCGCCTTGCCCAGCGCCTCCAGCTCCCCGGCCAGCAGCGGGCCGGCGCAGGCCACCGGCGCGAAGCGGGCCACGCCGTGGGTCGAGGCCTGGGCCCGGTGGGCGGTGCCGAAGGCGTCCATGACATAGATGTCGCACAGGGCGGCGTATTTCTTCGACAGCGCCTCGTCGTTCTTCTTCTCGCCCTGGTTGAAGCGCACGTTCTCCAGGATCACGACCTCGCCATCGGCCAGTTCGGGCGGGTTGTCGAGGTAATCCCTGACCAGGCGGACTTCCTTGCCCAGCAGGCCCGACAGATGATCGGCGACCGGCTTCAGGGAGAATTCCTCGCTGAACTCACCCTCGGTGGGTCGGCCCAGGTGCGACATCAGCATGACCCGGCCGCCCGCCTTCATGGCGTGCTCGATGGTGGGCAGGGAGGCGCGGATGCGCTTGTCGGAAGAGACCTTGCCGTCCTTGATGGGTACATTGAGGTCTTCCCGGATCAGCACGCGCTTGCCGGCGAGATCCAGGTCGGTCATCTTGATTACGGACATGGCGTTACTCCAGATGCGGGTTCAAAGCATTTTGCCAAGCCATGGCTTGGCAAAATGCTCTGTGGGGCAGCCGGCGGGGCGGGCGTCTGCCCGCCCCGCAAACTGTCTCGATCGGTCCGCCCTAGCCGGCGACGTGCTGCACCATGCGCAGCATGTTGCAGGTGTAGCCGTACTCGTTGTCGTACCAGGACACCACCTTGACGAAGGTGTCGTCGAGCTGGATACCGGCGCCGGCGTCGAAGATGGACGGCGTGGTGCGGCCGCGGAAGTCGGTGGAGACCACCTTGTCCTCGGTGTAGTCCAGCACCCCGGCCAGGTCGCCGGACTTCGAGGCGGCCTGCATGGCGGCGCAGATGTCGTCGTAATTGGCGGCGCTGTTCAGCTCCACGGTCAGGTCCACCACCGACACGTCGGAGGTCGGCACGCGGAAGGCCATGCCGGTCAGCTTGCCGTTCAGTTCCGGCAGCACCACGCCGACGGCCTTGGCGGCGCCGGTGGAGGACGGAATGATGTTCTCCAGGATGCCGCGACCGCCGCGCCAGTCCTTCTGGGACGGACCGTCGACGGTCTTCTGGGTGGCGGTGGCGGCGTGCACGGTGGTCATCAGGCCGCGCTTGATGCCCCACTTGTCGTTCAGCACCTTGGCCACCGGCGCCAGGCAGTTGGTGGTGCAGGAAGCGGCGGAGACGATGGCCTGGCCGTCGTAGCTGTTGTGGTTGACGCCGTACACGAACATGGGCGTGCCATCCTTGGAGGGCGCGCTCTGCACGACCTTCTTCGCACCGGCGTCGATGTGCTTCTGGCAGGTCTCGGCGGTCAGGAAGAAGCCGGTGCACTCGATGACCAGGTCGGCGCCGACGTCGCCCCACTTGAGGTCGGCCGGGTCGCGCTCGGCGGTCAGGCGGATCTTCTTGCCGTCGACGATCAGGTTGTTGCCCTCCACGGCGATGTCGCCCTGGAAGTTGCCGTGCACCGAATCGTACTTGAGCATGTAGGCCAGGTAGTCCGCGTCCAGCAGGTCGTTGATGCCGACGACCTCGATGTCCTTGAAGTCCTTGTGAATGGCGCGGAAGGCCATGCGGCCGATGCGGCCAAAACCGTTGATCCCGACTTTCAGAGTCATGTTGTCTCTCCGTAATCTGTTTGTGTGAACTGAAAAACCAACCGGATTCTGCTAGACCGCCTGGAGCACGGCCTCGACGGCCTCGACCACCTTCTCGGGGGTGAAGCCGAAATATTTGAACAACTCGCCCGCCGGCGCCGACTCGCCGAAGCGGTTGATGCCGATGACCTTGCCTTCCAGGCCCACGTACTTGAGCCAGAAGTCGGTCACACCGGCTTCCACGGCGACGCGCGCGCGCACCGAGGACGGCAGCACCGACTCGCGGTAGGCCTCGTCCTGGGCGTCGAAGGTGTCGGTGGACGGCATGGACACCACGCGGATCTTGCGGCCGGACATCTGCCCGGCCGCCTGCATCGCCAGATCCACCTCGGAACCGGTGGCGATGAGGATGGCGTCCGGCGTGCCGTCACAATCCTTCAGGATGTAGCCACCGCGCTCGATGTTGGCGATCTGCTCGGCCGTACGGTTCTGGTGGGCCAGGTTCTGGCGCGAGAAGATCAGGGAACTGGGGCCCTCCTTGCGCTCGATGGCGACCTTCCAGCACACCGCCGACTCGACGGCGTCACAGGGACGCCACACCGACATGTTGGGAATCATGCGCAGGGTGGCGGTCTGCTCGACGGGCTGGTGGGTGGGACCGTCCTCGCCCAGGCCGATGGAATCGTGGGTGTAGACGAAGATGCTCTGGATCTTCATCAGCGCCGCCATGCGCAGGGCGTTGCGGGCGTACTCCGAGAACATCAGGAAGGTGGCGCCGTAGGGGATGAAGCCGCCGTGCAGCGCGATGCCGTTCATGATGGCGGACATGCCGAACTCGCGCACGCCGTAGTGGATGTAGTTGCCGTCGGACACCGTGTTGCTGATGGCCCTGGAACCCGACCACAGGGTCAGGTTGGAGCCGGCCAGGTCGGCGGAACCGCCCAGGAATTCGGGCAGCACCGGGCCGTAGCCGTTGAGCGCGTTCTGGGAGGCCTTGCGCGAGGCGATGGTCTCGGCCTTTTCATTGACGCTGGTGATGAATTTCGCGGCTTCCTCGGCCCAGTTGGCGGGCAGTTCGCCCTTCAGCACGCGGCGCTCGAACTCGGCCGCCAGCTCCGGATGATCCTTCTTGTAGGCGGCGAATTTCTCGTTCCAGTGCTGCTCGGCCTCGGCGCCCTTCTTTCTGGCGTCCCAGCCCGCGTAGATCTCGTCCGGAATCTCGAACGGACCGTATTTCCAGCCCAGGTTCTCGCGGGTGGCCTGGATCTCGTCCTCGCCCAGCGGCGCGCCGTGGCAGTCGTGGCTGCCGCACAGGTTGGGGGCGCCGTAGCCGATGACGGTCTTGCAGCAGATCAGGGTGGGCCTGTCGTTGACCGACTTGGCCTCGTGGATGGCCTTGTCGATGGCGGCCGGGTCGTGGCCGTCGACGTCGCGGATGACGTGCCAGCCGTAGGCCTCGAAGCGCTTGGGCGTGTCGTCGGTGAACCAGCCCTCGACGTGGCCGTCGATGGAGATGCCGTTGTCGTCCCAGAAAGCGATCAGCTTGCCGAGGCCCAGGGTGCCGGCCAGCGAGCAGGCCTCGTGGGAGATGCCTTCCATGAGGCAGCCGTCGCCCATGAACACATAGGTGTAGTGGTCGACGATGTGGTGGGTGTCGCGATTGAACTGGCCGGCCAGCACCTTTTCGGCGATGGCCATGCCGACGCCGTTGGTGATGCCCTGACCCAGCGGGCCGGTGGTGGTCTCGACGCCCGGCGCGTAGCCGTATTCGGGGTGGCCCGGGGTCTTGGAATGCAGCTGGCGGAAGTTCTTGATGTCTTCCATGGACAGGTCGTAGCCGGTCAGGTGCAGCAGCGAATAGATCAGCATGGAGCCGTGACCGTTGGAGAGGATGAAGCGGTCGCGGTCGGCCCACTTGGGATTGGCCGGGTTGTGCTTCATGTGATCGTTCCAGAGCACTTCGGCGATGTCGGCCATACCCATGGGGGCACCGGGGTGGCCGGACTTGGCTTTCTGGACCGCATCCATGCTGAGCGCACGGATGGCATTGGCAAGTTCTCTACGCGAGGCCATAGGTCTCTCCTGCTGTTTTGATTCGAATCTTTGTCGTCGTGCCGCTTTTTTCAGCAGCAACACGCCCGCCACCTGCATGGAGGTGCGACCGTCGTGAATGCCGGGTGCTGGATGCCGCGGCGCCGCGCGGGCCCTGGCCCGTCGCCCCGTTCGCCGTCGATCCTGGCGCTACCCCAGGGCCCGACACCGCCGCCGCATGCCATGCGCCGCGGGTCGCAGCCGGGTCGAGCGCGCCATTCTCCAACAGATGGCCGCGGGGGGCAATAGGCGATTTCGGCGGGTGACAATTTGTTGACAGATAGCGCTTTCACGCGGCGGCAACGGTCTTTTTTCCCGCCGCCAGGACACCGGTGACGCCAAGAACGCTCTTATGTATGGACAAGAAATATTTGGGCCTTCGTGCGCCTTGGTGGTTTCATCTTGTTTTTTTCCCTGCGCGTCCTTCCCGGTTGCCGCGCTGCCGCGCGGGCACCTGGCTCGACCTTGTCTTTCCGGCGCCTCCCTCAGGCCGCCTCGCCCTTCCATTTGATGGAGCAGCCGATGCTGGGAATCTGGGCCGGCGGACCCTCGCCGGTCTCGGCCACCTGCACCATGGCCTCGAAGAGTTCACGGCGGGCGTCCGGCGGTGCCGTCTCCTTGCGGCTGGCGTCGAGGCGACCCCGGTACTGGAGTTCCAGCTTGGCGTTGTAGCCGAAGAAGTCCGGCGTGCAGACGGCGCCGTAGGCCCGGGCCACCTCCTGGGTTTCATCCAGCAGATAGGGGAAGGGGAAATCGTATTCCGCGGCCACTTTCTTCATGTTCTCGAAGGAGTCTTCCGCGTACTCGGCGGGGTCGTTGGACATGATGGCGACGCTCTTGACGCCGTAGTCCAGCAGCTCGCGCGTATCCCGCACCAGCCGCTCGCGGATGGCCTTGACGTAGGGGCAGTGGTTGCAGATGAACATGACCAGCAACCCCTTGTCGCCGCGGCAGTCCTCCAGGGTCCAGATCTTGCCGTCCACGCCGGGCAGGGCGAAATCGATGGCCGGGGCGCCGAAGTCGCACACCGGGGTTTCCAGACTGACCATGGTTGGATCTCCTCGCTGAACAGTTGGCAGTGACAGGCCCGCCGCCCCGGGGCGGCGGCCTCAGAGGCAATTCTGGTTCATGGCGTCGATCCAGTCCAGCAGCAGTTGGCGGCCGGCCGTGTCGATCAGCGTACTGCCCAGCGGCGGCATGCCGAAGCTGTCACGCCGCTGCATGCGCTCCCACAGCAGCGACAGGCGGTGGTCGCCCGGGGTGACGAGGCGCGCCCCGTTGATCCCGAGATCGCCGTGGAGTGGCACGGCATTGCAGAGGTTCATGTTGGCCACCGGCGCACGGTAGTCCAGATTGATGCTGGCCGGGGTGGGACCGTTGGGACGGTGGCAGTAGGCGCAGTTGGTGTGCAACCAGGCCCGCGCCCGGCCGCTGCGGTCGCCGCCGCCGTAGGGGTCGAGCAGGGCGGGCAGATTGGCGGGATCGGCCGCCAGCGGAGCGGAGAACAGGCCGATGGCCTCGAAGGTGGTGAGCTGGTTGGCGGTGATACCGGTCGAGGGGTAGGTGAAGTCGCGGTTCATCTGCGCCGTCTCCGGCCCCAGCACCCGCCCGGCCGCCGCCGTGTGGCAGCGCAGGCATTCACCGCCGCTGGGATAGATCCACTGCTGGCCGTTGATGGTCCTGGTCTTGCCACCCGGCACCAGGGTGGCATCGGTCCCGGCGGCGTTCCACTCGTAGCTGTAGCCGGCCCAGCTGCCGTCGGTGTGGCGCATGAGCAGGCGGGTCTCGATCAGGCGGCCGCCGAGGCGGAAATGCTTCATCAGCACCGTGCCGACGGGAAAGCTCCAGTCGTCGTCCGGGTCGATGTCGATGAAGGCCGTGTCGGGCAGCGCCAGGAAACGCTCCTTCTGCGCCCCGTCGGACCAGAACAGGGCGTTGATGTCATAGGGGATCAGGCCGTCGGCCGGCTGCGTCGGATCGGTCGCGCTGACGCAGCCGGTGGCGGAGAGTTGCGAGGGCACGGTGGAACCGCCACCCCGGGGATCGATGCGGTACACGCCCCCGTCCGGTCCTCCGGAGCCATAGTCCAGGACGTAGACTTCCCCGCCCGCATCCTGGGCGAAGGAACTGATGTTCCGTCCGGAAGCGGGTATCAGCAACTGCGGCGTCGCCCCGGCCTGGGTGGTATCCAGACCCCAGACGTCACCGGTGCAGAAGTCGCCATAGAACAGCGTGCCCTGCAGCGAGGGAATGGTGCTGCCGCGGTAGACATAGCCCCCGGTCACCGCGCAGCGGCCCTGCACACCGGTGCCGTACTCGGCCACGGGGTCCACCAATGCCGGGTCGTTGCAGGCCGTGCCGGCGCCACCGCCCAGCGGATGGGCGCCCTCGCAGCGGTTCCAGCCGTAGTTCCTGCCGACCTCGATCCGATCGATCTCTTCCCAGGTGTTCTGGCCCACGTCGCCGGCCCAGAGCTTGCCGCTGGCGCTGTCGAAGCTCCAGCGCCAGGGATTGCGCAGCCCCCAGGCGTAGATCTCGGGACAGGTCCCGGCCGCGCAACTGCCGCCGGGAAAGGCGTTGCCGGCGGGGATGCCGTAGGGCGGCGTACTGAAGGGCGGCGTGCTGACGTCGATGCGCAGCATGGCGCCCAGCCAGGTGCCGGTGTTCTGGCCGTTGCCGTCCGGGTCGTTGGCGCTGCCCCCGTCGCCGAAACCAATATAGAGGAAGCCATCGGGTCCGAATGCAATGTTTCCGCCATTGTGATTGGCGAAGGGCTGCGCCAGGCTGAGCACGATATCCTCACTGGCGGGGTCGATGGTCAGGCCGCCGTCGTTGCTCTTGAAGCGCGATATGTAGCTGGTGAGCGCGGCGCCACCGGTACCCGGCCCCGTATAGGACAGGTAGACGAGGCCGCTGGTGGCGAAATCGGGCGCGAAAGCCATGCCCAGCAGGCCGGACTCGGCGCCCAAGACCACCTGGCCGCTGATGTCCAGCACCAGGCTCAGGCTGCTGGCGGCGGGATCGTTGGCGAAGGAGCGCACCCGCCCGCCCTGCTCCACCACGTACCAGCGCGCGCTGTTGCCCGGCGCCTGCAACAGGGCCACCGGCATGCTCAGGCCCGGCAGGTTGGGGAAGGCCGCGGTGAGCGCCACGCCGCTGGCCGGCGTCGGCGCCGCGGGCGCCACGCAGGTGGAATTGGCGGGGCGCGCGGCCAGGCCGGAAACGGGGTTGCCGCCGCCACCGCCTCCTCCACCACCTCCTGCACCGCCACCGGGCGCGGCGCCACCGCCGGAGGAACCGCCGCCGCATCCGGCCAGCCCCGTCGCCAGGGCCACGGCCAGCACCAGCCAGTTGGCTCGCCTGCTCATGTTCTTGTCCCTCCCTGTCCCGGTACCCGAGTATAGAAGGTGTTTTGCAGCCCATTCATCTGGTTGAATCTCAAGTATTTTTATCAGGCCGCCGGCGCGCGGACGCGGACCCGGCGCGCCGGCCTTTGACGGGGCGGACCATAGTACCCTAGAATGCACGGCAAGCGCCGATTTGAGTTCAGATTGCGGGCGCTCTACAAATACGGCTAAAGCGAGGCATCCACACCCGATTCCGAAACCCGCTTGAGCTCACGCCCGGCGGGTTTTTTGTTTTGTGCGAGGAGTACCACCAAAAATCATGAAAAACAGCTACCTGTTCACATCCGAATCCGTCTCCGAAGGCCACCCCGACAAGATGGCCGACCAGGTCTCGGACGCCATCGTCGATGCCATCATCGACCAGGACCCCCACGCCCGGGTGGCCTGCGAGACCCTGGTCAAGACCGGCATGGTGGTGCTGGCCGGCGAGATCACCACCGGCGCCCGGGTCGACTACGAGAAGCTGGTACGCGAGACCGTGCTGTCGATTGGTTACGACAGTTCCGACATCGGCTTCGACGGCGCCACCTGCGCCGTGCTCAACGCCCTGGGCGAGCAGTCGCAGGACATCAACCAGGGCGTCGACCGCGAGTCTCGCGAGCAGCAGGGCGCCGGCGACCAGGGCCTGATGTTCGGCTACGCCAGCGACGAGACCGACGTGCTCATGCCCGCCGCCATCACCTACGCCCACCGCCTGGTGCGGCGCCAGGCGGAGGTGCGCAAGAACGGCAGCCTGCCGTGGCTGCGCCCCGACGCCAAGAGCCAGGTGACGCTGCGTTACGAAAACCACCGCCCGGTGGGGTTGGACGCGGTGGTGCTGTCCACCCAGCACAGCGAGGACATCGGCAGCGCCGCCCTGCGCGAGGCGGTGATGGACGAGATCCTGAAACCGGTGCTGCCGGCCGGCTGGCTGGACGACTGCCCGCAGGACAAGATCCACATCAACCCGACCGGCCGCTTCGTCATCGGCGGCCCGGTGGGCGACTGCGGCCTGACCGGCCGCAAGATCATCGTCGACACCTACGGCGGCATGGCGCGCCACGGCGGTGGCGCCTTCTCCGGCAAGGACCCCTCCAAGGTCGACCGCTCGGCCGCCTACGCCGGCCGCTACGTGGCCAAGAACCTCGTCGCCGCCGGCCTGGCCGAGCGCTGCGAGATCCAGGTGTCCTACGCCATCGGCGTGGCCGAACCGACTTCCATCAGCATCGAGACCTTCGGCACCCACAAGGTCGACGAGGACAAGATCATCAATCTGGTGCGCGAGCACTTCGACCTGCGTCCCTGGGGCATCATCACCATGCTCGACCTGCTCGAACCCCACTACCGGCCCACCGCCGCCTACGGCCACTTCGGCCGCGACGACCTGGATCTGCCCTGGGAGCGGACCGACAAGGCGGAGCTGCTGCGGGAGGCGGCGGGGCTTTGAAGGTAGTCAAGACAGTCAAATAGCCACGGAAAACACGGAAAAAAACAGCTTTCGGGAGCGCGCGCAGCGCGGCTCCCGCACGTGACAAGGTTTTGTCCGTGCTTTCCGTGCTTTCCGTGGCTATCATAAACCACACTGCCTCCCCGAGGGGCGCTGCAGCGGGACCACCCGTCAGGCTCGGGGATCAGCGGAAACAGAACAACGGCGCTCATCTTGCTCGAACAGGAGATGAACATGAACGCAGTTCTGGATTCCAACGCCGATTATCACGTCGCCGACATCAGCCTGGCCGACTGGGGCCGCAAGGAGATCGCCATCGCCGAGACCGAGATGCCCGGTCTCATGGCGCTGCGCGACAAGTACGCCGGCCAGAAACCCCTCGAGGGCGCCCGCATCGCCGGTAGCCTGCACATGACCATCCAGACCGCCGTGCTCATCGAGACCCTGGTGGAACTGGGCGCCGAGGTGCGCTGGGCCTCGTGCAACATCTTTTCCACCCAGGACCACGCCGCCGCCGCCATCGCCGCGGAGGGCATCCCGGTGTACGCCTTCAAGGGCGAGAGCCTGGACGAGTACTGGGCCTTCACCCACAGGATCATGGAATGGGCCGACGGCGGCACGCCGAACATGATCCTCGACGACGGCGGCGACGCCACCCTGCTGCTGATCCTGGGCAGCAAGGCGGAACAGGACCCCTCGGTGCTGGACAACCCGGGCAGCGAGGAGGAAATCGCCCTGTACGGCGCCATCAAGGCACGCCTGGCCGAGGATCCGACCTGGTACTCCACCCGCAAGGCCGCCATCAGGGGCGTCACGGAAGAGACCACCACCGGCGTGCACCGCCTCTACCAGATGGAGCGCAGCGGCGAGCTGCCCTTCCCGGCCATCAACGTCAACGACTCGGTCACCAAGTCCAAGTTCGACAACCTCTACGGCTGCCGCGAATCGCTGGTGGACGGCATCAAGCGCGCCACCGACGTCATGATCGCCGGCAAGATCTGCGTGGTGCTGGGCTACGGCGACGTCGGCAAGGGCTGCGCCCAGTCGCTGCGCGGCCTCGGCGCCACGGTCTGGATCACCGAGATCGACCCCATCTGCGCCCTGCAGGCGGCCATGGAAGGCTACCGCGTGGTCACCATGGAGGAGGCCGCACCGCTGGCCGACATCTTCGTCACCGCCACCGGCAACTTCCACGTCATCACCCACGACCACATGGCGGCCATGAAGGACGAGGCCATCGTCTGCAACATCGGCCACTTCGACAACGAGATCGACGTCGCCAGCTTGGAGAAATACGACTGGGAGGAGATCAAGCCCCAGGTCGACCACGTCCAGTTCCCGGACGGCAAGAAGATCATCCTGCTGGCCCAGGGCCGGCTGGTGAACCTGGGCTGCGCCACCGGCCACCCCAGCTTCGTCATGTCCAACTCCTTCACCAACCAGGTGCTGGCCCAGATGGAGATCTGGAACCACCCCGGCCAGTACGACAACAAGGTCTACGTGCTGCCCAAGAAGCTCGACGAGGAAGTCGCGCGCCTGCACCTGGACAAGATCGGCGCCCACCTGACCAGGCTCAGTAAGGAGCAGGCCGACTACATCGACGTGCCGGTGGAAGGGCCGTACAAACCGGACCATTACCGCTACTAAATAGCCTCAAAGAGACAGATAGCCACGGAAAGCGCGGAAAGCACGGACAAGAACGTTGTTGCGGACCCCGCGCGCAGCGCGGGCCCGCCCCTATGAGGCATTGGTCCGTGTTTTCCGTGCTTTCCGTGGCCATATGATCAAGTCCATGGACTCACAGAAAAAACACAAGCCCACCTACAGCTTCGAGTTCTTCCCGCCCAAGACCGACGAGGGAGCCGAGAAGCTGCGCCACACCCGCGACGAGCTGGCCAGGCTGAAGCCGCGCTTCTTCTCCGTCACCTTCGGCGCCGGCGGCTCGACCCGCGAGCGCACCTTCGACACGGTGGTGGAGATCCAGCGCGACTCGGGCATCGAGGCAGCGCCGCACCTGTCCTGCGTCGGCTCGACGCGGGAGAACATCCGCGAAATCCTCGACGCCTACCGCAAGGCCGGCATCCGTCACATCGTGGCGCTGCGCGGCGACCTGCCCTCGGGCATGGGCCTGCCCGGCGAGTTCCGCTACGCCAACGAGCTGGTGGAATTCATCCGCGCCGAGACCGGCGATCACTTCCACATCGAGGTCGCCGCCTACCCGGAGTTCCACCCGCAGGCGCCCAGCGCCCAGGCCGACCTGGACAACTTCAAGCGCAAGGTGGAGGCCGGCGCCGACAGCGCCATCACCCAGTATTTCTACAACGCCGACGCCTATTTCCATTTCGTCGACCAGTGTGAACGGCGCGGCCTGGACATCCCCATCGTGCCCGGCATCATGCCCATCACCAACTACACCCAGCTGGCGCGCTTCTCCGACATGTGCGGCGCCGAGATCCCGCGCTGGATCCGCAAGCGCCTGGAGGGCTTCGGCGACGACCGCGCCGCCATCCGCGCCTTCGGCGAGGAGGTGGTGACCGACATGTGCCGGCGGCTGCTGGAGGCCGGCGCGCCGGGGCTGCATTTCTACACCATGAACCAGGCGGGGCCGACGCAGGCGATCTGGCGCAAGCTCGGCCTGTGATCAGCCGCCGAAGGGTCATGGCGGGATTCCCTTCATCCACATCGCCCCCACCCGTTGGCCGGATCGGCTTCCATCCGGCCCGCTGCTTGCCGTCACCCGGCTTCCCTGAGTAGACTTCCCCCAACTTTCCAACGAGCCTGCCACCATGCGCGTCACGAGCTGTCTGCTGATCCTGCTTCTGCTCGCTCCACCGGCCGGCGCCGCGGAGTCCCGGCTGCCCTTCCCCACCCTACTGCTGCAACCGGAACCGGTGGTCTGGCAGCGCTGGTTCGACGGCACCATCGAGGCGGTCAACAAATCGACCGTCTCGGCCCAGATCGCCGGGCGCATCGAGGAAATCAACTTCGACGTCGACGACGAGGTGCCGCAGGGCGCCATCCTGATCCGCTTCCGCGCCCGCGAGCAGCAGGCCGAACTGGACCGCGCCAAGGCCAAGCTGGCCGAGGCCGAGGCGCGCGCCCGGGAGGCCGAGAACGAATTCCGGCGCATCCGCGACGTGTACAAGCGCAAGCTGGTGTCGAAATCGGACATGGACCGCGCCCGCGCCGCCTGGAAGGCCGCCCAGGCCCGCCTCAAGGCGGCCCGCAGCGCCGTCGCCCGGGCCGAGGAGAAGCTGGAACACACCGTGGTGCGCGCCCCCTATCCGGGCATCGTCACCGAGCGACACGTGGAAGTGGGCGAGAGCGTCACCGTAGGCCAGCCGCTGATGACCGGCATTTCGCTGGAATCGCTGCGCGTCAGCGTCAGCGTGCCGCAGACCTACATCCACACCGTGCGCAAGGCGGGCACGGCGACCGTCACGCCGCCGGGGGAAGGGGCGACGCCCATCACCAGCGAAAAGCTGACGGTGTTCCCGTTCGCCGATGCACACAGCCACAGCTTCACCGTGCGGGTGCAGCTGCCGCCGGGCCAGACCGGGCTGTATCCCGGCATGCTGGTCAAGGTCGCCTTCCCGACCGAGCCCAGGCAGCTCATCCTGCTGCCACAGGGCGCCATCGTCCGCCGCAGCGAGCTGACCGCCGTCTATGTCCTGGACGCCGATGGCCGCGTGCGGCTGCGCCAGTTGCGCCTCGGCCGGCAGTTCGGCGACCGCATCGAGGTGGTGGCCGGGCTGCGGCCGGGCGAACGGGTGGCGCTCGATCCCATCCAGGCCGGCATCTACCTGAAGACCCGGCGCTAGGCCCGCGCCATGGGGATCTCGGGCCGCATCGCCAGGCAGTTCCAGGACTCGGAGATCACGCCGCTGCTGGCGCTGGCCGGCCTGCTGCTGGGGCTGTTCGCCGTGCTGGTCACGCCGCGCGAGGAAGAACCGCAGATCGACGTCACCTTCGCCAACGTCTTCATCCCCTTTCCCGGCGCCACGGCGCGCGAGGTCGAGCAGCTCGTCACCACCCCGGCGGAGCAGATCCTGTCGGAGATCGACGGCGTGAAGCATATCTATTCGGTATCCCGGCCCGGCATGGCGGTGCTGACCGTCGAGTACCGGGTCAACGAGGATCGCACCCAGGCCATCGTGCGCCTCTACAACGCCATCTACTCCAAGCAGGACTGGCTGCCGCCCAACCTGGGCACGGGCCGGCCGCTGATCAAGCCCAAGGGCATCGACGATGTGCCCATCGTCAGCCTGACCTTCTGGAGCGACGACGACCGCATCGGCGCCTATGAACTGGAGCGCGTGGCCCACACCATCGAGGCGGAACTCAAGCGCGTGCCCGGGACGCGCGACATCTACACCCTCGGCGGACCCGGCAAGCTGGTGCGGGTGCTGCTCGACCCGCAGCGGGCGGCCGGCTACGGCATCACGCTGGAGGATCTGCGCGGCGCGCTGATGGCGGGCAACCGCTCGCTGGACGCCGGCCACCTGATCACGGACAACGAAGTGATCGAGATCCAGGCCGGCACCTTCTTCGGCGCCACCGACGACCTGGAGCAGCTGGTGATCGGCGTCCACGACGACAACCCCGTGTTCCTGGGCGACGTGGCCGACATCCGCCGCGGCCCGGACCAGCCCGGCAGGCTGGTGTGGACGGCCACCGGCCCGGCGGCCGGGGACGCCGGCGCCGCCGGTCTGCTGCGCCCGGCGGTCACCGTCGCCATCGCCAAGAAACCCGGCACCAACGCCGTGCGCATCGCCGACCAGGTCATCGAGCGCCTGGAGCACCTGCGCGGCATCTTCGTGCCGGACAACATCCATGCCACGGTGACGCGCAACTACGGCGTCACCGCCAACGACAAGGCCCGCACCCTGATCGGCAAGCTCGTCTTCGCCACCACCTTCGTGGTGCTGCTGGTGCTGTTTGCGCTGGGCTGGCGCGAGGCGCTCATCGTCGGTACCGCGGTGGTGGTGACCCTGGCGCTGACCCTGTTCGCCTCCTGGGCCTGGGGCTTCACCCTCAACCGGGTGTCGCTGTTCGCGCTGATCTTCTCCATCGGCATCCTGGTCGACGACGCCATCGTGGTGGTGGAGAACATCCACCGCCACCTGCAGATGGGCGGCCGCCCGCTGGCCGAGGCCATCCCGGCGGCGGTGGACGAGGTCGGCGGCCCGACCATACTGGCCACCTTCACCGTCATCGCCGCCCTGCTGCCGATGGCTTTCGTGACCGGCCTGATGGGTCCCTACATGAGCCCCATCCCCATCAACGCCAGCATCGGCATGCTCATCTCGCTGCTGGTGGCCTTCGTGGTCACGCCCTGGCTGAGCTCCCGTACCCTGGGCAAGGTCGCCCACGCGGCGGGAGAATCGGCCATGGACCGGCGCCTCAATGCCCTGTTCCGGCGCGCCATCGGCCCCTTTCTCGGCGGCGATGCCGGCAAGGGCCGGCGCCGGATGCTGGTCATCGTGGTGCTGCTGCTGATCGCCCTGTCCGTCAGCCTGGCGGTGTTCAAGGTGGTGGTGCTGAAGATGCTGCCCTTCGACAACAAGTCGGAATTCCAGGTCGTCGTCGACATGCCGGAGGGCACCCCGGTGGAACAGACCTCGGCGGTGCTAGACGCGCTGGCCGGCTACCTGCTCCGGGTGCCCGAGGTGGACAATGTGCAGACCTATGCCGGCACCGCGGCGCCCATCAATTTCAACGGCCTGGTGCGGCAGTACTACCTGCGCTCCGCGCCCTACCAGGGCGACATCCAGGTCAACCTGGCCGACAAGGCGCACCGCGAGCGCAAGAGCCACGACATCGCCCGCGCCGTGCGCGAACCTCTGCAGGCCATCGCCGCGCGCTTCGGCGCCAACGTCAAGCTGGCCGAGGTGCCGCCGGGGCCGCCGGTGCTGTCGCCGCTGGTGGCCGAGGTCTACGGCCTGGACTACGCGGGACAGATCGACGCCGCGAAACGCATTCGCGCCGCCTTCGCCGCCACCCCCGACATCGTCGACGTCGACGACAGCATCGAGGCCGCCCAGCAGAAATGGACGCTGCGCGTGGACCGCCAGCGCGCCGCCCGCCTGGGCGTGTCGCAGCAGACCGTCGTCGACACCCTGGCCGCGGCCCTGGGCGGCGAAGACGTCACCTACCTGCACAGCCGCCACAGCAAGTACCCGGTGCCGGTGCGCCTGCAGGCGCCGCTGGCCACCCGGGCCGACCTGGACGCGCTGCTGGCCATGCGGGTGCGCGCGCGCGGCGGCGCCCTGGTGCCGCTGGCCGAGGTGGTGCGGGTCGAAAAAGGCACCCTGGAACACGCCATCCACCACAAGGACCTGCTGCCCGTGGTCTATGTCACCGGCGACATGGCCGGAACCCTGGACAGTCCGCTCTACGGCATGTTCGAGATCCGCTCGGCGCTGCTGCAAGGCGACGCCACCCGCGACATCCGCCAGTTCTTCATCCAGCAGCCGGACAACCCCTACGAATACAGCATGAAGTGGGACGGCGAGTGGCAGATCACCTACGAGACCTTCCGCGACATGGGCATCGCCTATTCGGTCGGCCTGATCCTGATCTACCTGCTGGTGGTGGCCCAGTTCGGTTCCTACCTGGTGCCGCTGGTCATCATGGCGCCCATCCCGCTGACCATCATCGGCGTGCTGCCGGGCCACGCACTGCTGGGCGCCAAGTTCACCGCCACTTCCATGATCGGCATGATCGCCCTGGCCGGCATCATCGTGCGCAATTCCATCCTGCTGGTGGATTTCATCAACGACTCGGTGAAACAGGGACTGCCCTTCGACGAGGCGGTGATCCGCGCCGGCGCGGTGCGCGCCAAGCCCATCGTGCTGACCGGACTGGCCGCCATGCTGGGGGCGTTGTTCATCCTCGACGACCCCATTTTCAGCGGCCTGGCCATCAGTCTCATCTTCGGTATCCTGGTGTCCACCCTGCTGACCCTCCTGGTCATACCGGTGATGTACTACGCGCTGCGCCACAAGACCCTGTCCCGCCCATGAACAACGCCGAGCTGGTGGCCCGCGACCTGGCGGTGCTGTGGCACCCCTGCACCCAGATGAAGGACCACGAGTGGCTGCCCATGGTCCCCATCCGCCGCGGCGAGGGCGTGTGGCTGGAGGATTTCGACGGCAACCGCTACCTGGACGCCATCAGTTCCTGGTGGGTGAACCTGTTCGGCCACTGCAACCCGCGCATCAACGCGGCCCTGCGCGGCCAGCTCGACACCCTGGAACACGCCATCCTGGCCGGCTTCACCCACGAGGCGGTGGTGGAACTGTCGGAACGCCTGGTGCAGATCACGCCGGCCGGTCTCGACAAGTGCTTCTATGCCGACAACGGCTCCTCGGCCGTCGAAGTGGCGCTGAAGATGAGTTTCCACTACTGGCGCAACCGCGGCCGGAGCGGCAAGACCAGATTCATCACCCTGGAGAACAGCTACCACGGCGAGACCCTGGGCGCGCTGGCAGTGGGCAGCGTGGAACTGTACCGCGACACCTACGGCCCGCTGCTCATGGACACCCTGCGGGTGCCGTCGCCGGACTGCTTCCACCGCGAGCCGGGCGAATCCTGCGCCGACTACAGCGAACGCCTGTTCGAGCCCATGCGCCGGGCGCTGGAGCGCCATGCCGGCGAGACCTGCGCGGTGATCGTCGAGCCGCTGGTGCAATGCGCCGGCTACATGCGCATGTACGACCCGATCTACCTGCGCCTGCTGCGCGAGGCCTGCGACCACTACCAGGTGCACCTGATCGCCGACGAGATCGCGGTCGGCTTCGGCCGCACCGGCACCCTGTTCGCCTGCGAGCAGGCCGGCATCAGCCCCGATTTCCTGTGCCTGTCCAAGGGCCTGACCGGCGGCTACCTGCCGCTGTCGGTGGTGTTGACCCGCGGCGGAGTCTACGACGCCTTCTACGACGACTACGAGAAGCTGACCGCCTTCCTGCACTCGCACAGCTACACCGGCAACGCACTGGGCTGCCGCGCCGCGCTGGCCACCCTCGACATCTTCCGCGACGACGACGTGCTGGCCGCCAACCGGAAGCGCGCCGCCCTCATGGCCGAACTCACCGAACCCTTCCGCGACCACCCCAACGTCGGCGAGGTGCGCCAGCGCGGCATGATCCTGGCCATCGAACTGGTACGGGACAAGGCCAGCCGCAGCCCCTACCCCTGGCAGGAGCGGCGCGGCCTGCACGTCTACCGGCACGGCCTGGCCAATGGCGTGCTGCTGCGACCGCTCGGCAACGTGGTCTATTTCATGCCGCCCTATGTCATCGACGACGAGCAGATCCGGCGCATGGTGGAGGTCGCCTGGCAGGGCATCCTCCGGGCGGTCGAAGCCTGAGCGATGCGTACGCCCCGCGTCCACACCGACCAACCCTTGACGGCGGGGCAGACGCTGGCGCTGGAGGCCGGCCCCGCCCGCCACGTCGTCCAGGTGCTGCGCCGCCGCGCCGGCGATGCCCTGGTGCTGTTCAACGGCGACGGCCGGGAATACCCGGCGCACATCGTCGCCCTGGAAGGGAAACGCGTGCGGGTCGAGACCGGGCCTGCGTCCAGCCCGGCGCGCGAGTCGCCACTGGACATCCACCTCGGCCAGGCGGTGTCGCGCGGCGAGCGCATGGACTACACCCTGCAGAAGGCGGTGGAGCTGGGCGTGTCGCGCATCACGCCGCTGTGGAGCCGCCGTACCCAGGTGAAACTGGAAGGCCGACGCCTGGACAGACGCCTGGCGCACTGGCGCGGCGTGATCGTCGCCGCCTGCGAGCAGTCGGGCCGCGTGCGTGTGCCGGAGCTGGCGCCGCCCCTGGACCTGGCGGCCTGGTGCCGCGCGCGGCGGAGCGATCAGCTCGGCCTGGTGCTCGACCCGGCGGCGGAAGCCGGCCTGCGTTCGCTCGACGGGCGCGGCGGCGGCATCCTGCTGCTGAGCGGCCCGGAAGGCGGTCTCGAGCCGGAAGAGATCGACAGGGCGCTGGCGGCCGGCTTCAGCGGCGTGCGGCTCGGCCCGCGCGTGTTGCGTACCGAGACGGCGGCCGTGGCGGCGCTGAGCGCCCTGCAGCTGTTGTGGGGCGATTTCCGGTAAGGGCGGCAGCGGCTGGCGAAGAAGCCCCGTGATGAACGTGCGGGGTGGGGTGGGATGACCGAAGGGAACCCCGCCAGGATTCCACGGCGCTGTGGCGGAAATCCGGCGCCCCGACGGACGCCGTCAGAAGAACTGTTTCCAGGTCTCGGCGATCAACACCTCGATCAGCTCCATGTTCGGCACCAGCGCCCGCTCGCTGCCGATCTGCACGCCGCAGGCGATGTATTCGACCCGGGCCCCGTCCACCTGCGCGGCTTCACCCAGAGCGTCCTCGTCGGCGGCGAACAGCCGCGGGATGCCGGCGGTGGGCATGGCGTAGAAGCTCAGACCGCTGTCGGCCTTGACGGAATTGACCACCGCGATGCGGGCACCGCGGCCGGCGTCCGGTGACTCGAAACCCAGCAGCCGCTCCATGGACACGACGGGCACCAGGATATCGCGCCAGCGCAGCGACCCCAGCAGCCAGTCCGGCCCGCCCGCCAGCGTCTCGTAGGGCTGGTGGCCGATGACTTCCGCGATGGCCACATTGGGCACCAGGAGGTTGGTTCCCGCCAGCGGCACCCACAGGCTGCGTACCGTTTCCACTGCTGCATCGTTCATGCTGTTGCTCCTTGTCCGCGTGGCCGTGTCAACAGGGTCTGTGCTGAACGGCACTGCAATGTCTGTAGAGTTCCTGCGCCAGTTCCTCCGGCGAACCACTGAACGAATCGTGGCCGGCGCGCCGCACCGCGTCCGGCAGGCCGGGCATGACGCAGCTCTCCGGCGACTGCGTCCACACGAAGCCGCCCTGCCGGACCACCGCTGCAGAGCCGCCGACACCGTCGTCGCCGGCGCC
>Ga0256841_1000224_pt1 | contig 61617 bp, 61 predicted proteins | sample 356308metaG_FD_185971 | JGI IMG/M metagenome (GOLD analysis project Ga0256841, IMG submission 185971) | Hydrothermal vent microbial communities from Mid Atlantic Ridge, Atlantic Ocean - 356-308 | ecosystem: Environmental > Aquatic > Marine > Hydrothermal vents | place: Atlantic Ocean: Mid... | reverse complement strand
AGTTTCGGGGCTCTTTGGGCTGTCAGCGTTCCTGAAAGGGCTATTCTACCATATCGGCCCCTCCCACTGCAGCCCGGAAAAGCCGTGCGAGAACGGGTTTCAGGGCGCCTGACCTGAAATCGACCGGCAAATGCGCCGTTTTTTGGCGTTGGCCGAAAGAATTGCGCGGGATTACGCCATCATCGCCCGCATCTTCGCCGTGTCGGGCCGTTCCACCACGCCCCGCTCGGTGACGATGGCATCCACCAGTTCCGCCGGCGTCACGTCGAACACCGGGTTCCAGGCCCCCGCCCCCGCGGCGGCCACGGGCTGTCCGGCACAGGCGAGCACCTCGGCCGGCTCCCGGGTTTCGATGGGAATCGACGCTCCGTCGGGGGTATTCATGTCCACCGTGCTGCTGGGAGCGACCACCATGAATTTCGCCCCATGGTGACGGGCATGGACCGCCAGCGAATAGGTGCCGATCTTGTTGGCCACGTCGCCGTTGGCGGCGATCCGGTCGCTGCCGACGATGACCCACTGCACCTGCCCGGTGCGCAGCAGGGCCGCGGCGGCCCCTTCCACCAGCAGATCCAGCGGAATGCCGTCCTGCACCAGCTCCCAGGCGGTGAGCCGGGCGCCCTGCAGCCAGGGACGGGTCTCGTCGGCGAAAATCCGGGACAGACGCCCCTCCCCCCAGGCCTGGCGGATCACCCCCAGGGCCGTGCCGAAACCGCCGGTGGCCAGGGAACCCGTATTGCAGTGGGTGAGCACCCCCGAGCCGCTTGCGATCAGGGCCGCGCCCAGCTCGCCCATGCGGTAGTTGGCGGCGATGTCTTCCTCGTGAATGGCCCGGGCTTCGGCCAGCAGCGCCGCCACCGGATCGGCAGGCCGCGCCGCGAGCACCCGGCGCATGCGGTCCAGGGCCCAGAACAGGTTGACTGCCGTCGGTCGGGATTCGGCCAGCAGGCGCAGATCCGCTTCCATGGCCTGCGGAAGATCCGGCGCCTCGGCGTGGGCCATGGCCGACAGCACCACACCGAACGAAGCCGTGATGCCGATGGCCGGCGCGCCCCGCACCACCATCTCCCGGATCGCCGTGGCCACCTCCTGCGCCGTACGGCAGTCGAGCCACACCGCTTCCCCGGGCAGGCGGCGCTGGTCGAGCAGTTGCAGGCGATTCTCCGCCCAGCGCATGGCGCGAATGGTATCGTGGGGGCGCGTCTCCAGGGACATGGCCTTCTCCGGGCAAAACGGAAGCGGCATTGTTGTTCTCTGCTCGCGTGGGGTCAAGCGGCTTCATTGAACGATGGCGGAAGCAACGCAGAAGGGCGGGAATACCCTGGCCACATGGCGGCTGCGCCCTCTGCGTTCTTTCCAGACTCCCCTGACAAGTAAGGTATACTCCCGGAAAAATCGTCCATACCCATGACCGAAGTCGATACCCTCATCCACGCCGCCTGGATCGCGCCGGTGGAACCGGCCGATGCGCTGCTCGAAAATCACGCCGTGGCCATCCGCGATGGCCGCATCGTCGCCATCCTGCCTGCCGATGAGACGGCACCGGTTTCCGCCGGGCGAACGGTGCGGCTCGATCGCCACATCCTGATCCCGGGGCTGGTCAACGCCCACACTCACGCCGCCATGAGCCTGATGCGCGGCCTGGCCGACGATCTGCCGCTGATGACCTGGCTGCAGGAACACATCTGGCCGGCCGAGCAGCAGCACGTGAGCGCCGGCTTCGTGTTCGACGGCACCCTGCTCGCCTGCGCCGAGATGATCCGCTCGGGCACCACCTGTTTCAACGACATGTACTTCTTCCCTGAGGAAGCGGCCCGGGCGGTGGATCAGGCCGGACTGCGGGCGGTGATGGGCCTCATCGTCATCGATTTCCCCAGCGCCTGGGCCCGGGATGCCGAAGACTACCTGCACAAGGGCATCGCCCTGCACGACGAATTGCGCGGCCATGCCCGGATCCGCACCGCCTTCGCCCCCCACGCCCCCTACTCGGTGGCCGACGGCCCGCTGGCCCGGATCGTCACGCTGGCCGAGGAGCTGGATCTGCCCATTCACATGCACGTGCACGAAACGGCCACGGAGGTGGAGCAGTCCCTGAAGGAACATGACCGGCGTCCCATCGAACGGCTCGACGAACTCGGCCTGCTCGGCCCGCGCCTTGTGGCCGTGCACATGACCCAGCTCACCGAAGCGGAGATCGCCCACTGCGCCGAGCGTGGCGTGCACGTGGTACATTGCCCCGAATCCAACCTGAAACTGGCCAGCGGTTTCTGTCCGGCAGCGCGCCTGCGCGAAGCAGGACTGAACGTGGCCCTGGGTACCGACGGGGCGGCCAGCAACAACGACCTGGACCTGCTCGGCGAGATGCGCAGCGCCGCCCTGCTGGGCAAGGGCGTGGCCGGCGATGCCGCTGCCCTGCCCGCCCACGCGGTGCTGGAGATGGCCACCCTGGCCGGCGCCCGCGCTCTCGGCCTTGACGACGAGATCGGCAGTCTCGTGCCCGGCAAGTCGGCGGATCTGGTGGCCGTGCGCCTCGATGACCTCGAAACCTCTCCCGTCTATCACCCCCTCTCGCAACTGGTCTACGCCGCCGGTCGCGAACACGTCACGGACGTCTGGGTGGCCGGGCAACAACTCCTGCGTGATCGCGCGCTGACCACGCTCGACGAGGCCGAGCTGCTGGGTCGGGCAAGACACTGGCGGGAGAAACTGCTGGGCAATGCCTGAAAGGCAGAGGAAAGAGGAAAGAGACAACTGGCGTTTCGGGGAGCGAAGTTCCCGCCGGCCGGGTTCTGGGGTATCCTTCGCGGCATGAACACGCACGCCGAAACCAACGTCGATTCCCGCGAGATTGCCAAGTTCGAGGCCCTGGCCCATCGCTGGTGGGATCCGGAGAGCGAATTCAAGCCGCTGCACGACATCAACCCCCTGCGCCTCGAGTTCATCGAGCGTCGCGCCGGCGGCCTGGCGGGCAAGCGGGTGCTGGACGTGGGCTGCGGGGGCGGGATTCTCAGCGAGAGCCTGGCCGCGAAGGGGGCCGAGGTGACCGGGATCGACATGGGCGAGGCGCCCCTGGCCGTGGCCCGGCTGCACCAGCATGAATCGGGGCTCGAGATCGACTATCGCCAGACCACCGCCGAGGAACTGGCGGCCGAGAAGCCGGGCCGGTTCGACGTGGTCACCTGCCTGGAGATGCTGGAACACGTGCCGGAGCCCGAATCGGTGATCCGGGCCTGCGCCACCCTGGTCAGGCCCGGCGGGCACGTGTTCTTCTCCACCATCAACCGCAATCCCAAGGCCTGGCTGTTCGCCATCGTCGGCGCCGAATACGTGCTACGCCTGCTGCCGAAGGGCACCCACGAGTACGAGAAGTTCATCCGCCCCTCGGAGCTGGAAGCCTGGGCCCGCCACGCCGGCCTGCAGGTGCGCGAAATCACGGGCATGAGCTACAACCCCCTGACCCGGACCTACCGGCTGGGGGCGGACGTGGATGTCAACTATCTCGCCCACTGTGTGCGCGAGCGTGGCGAGGAGAGTAACGACATGGGGAGGAGATAGCTGTTCCAAATTCTCGGTCAGGGTTCACTACAAGCACGAAGCCCTCATAGGCCGAGGGGTGTTTCGTGACCTTCGGCCGCAGGGAAGCGGCCGTAGAGCCTACAGGGATGTATTCACGGCGAGTCACGAAACACCCCTCGGCCTATGAGGGCGATCCAGGAACACGTATCCGGCAACGAAAGTGACGCGGAATTTGGAACAGCTATCCTGCACGAAACGCGCCGGCTCGCACTCACGCCATTTCATGATCAAAACGGTTCTCTTCGATCTCGACGGCACGCTGGCGGACACGGCGCCGGATCTGGCCAATGCGCTCAACGCGGTGCTGGAGGCCAACGGCCGCGAGCCCCTGCCCTTTGCGGCCATCCGCCCGGCCGTCTCCCACGGCGGCATGGCCCTGATCCGCCTCGGCTTCGGCCTCGAGCCCGAACACCCCGACTTCGAGCCGTTGCGCCGGCAACTGCTCGATCATTACGCCGCCCACATCGCCGACGAGACCCGCCTGTTCCCGGGCATGGAACGCGTGCTGACGCAGCTCGAAACCGAAGGTCGTCGCTGGGGCGTGGTGACCAACAAGCCCGGCTGGCTCACCGAACCGCTGCTCGGGAAACTGGGCCTGCTGCCGCGGGCCGCCTGCGTGGTCAGCGGCGATACCCTGCCCGAGCGCAAGCCCGATCCGGCGCCGCTGCATCACGCCTGCCGACTTGCCGGCAGCCACGCGCCCGAATGCGTTTACGTGGGCGATGCCGAGCGTGATATTCTGGCCGGACGACAGGCCGGCATGCCGACCCTGGTGGCCCGCTTCGGCTATCTCGATGCCGATGACCGGCCTGACGCCTGGGGGGCAAACGGCATGCTCGACGCCCCCGGCGATCTCTTCCACTGGCTGGACAGACTGTGACCATCGGCAATCTCGTCATCGATCCCCTGCTCATCGGCACGGCCCTTCTCGCCGCCGTGTTCGGCGCCCTGCTGGCGGCCGTCGGCCTTGGCCGGCGGCTGGCCGAGATGCGCGCGCGCAACACGGAGCTAATCACCACCCTGGATCTGGAACGGCGCAACCACGAGGAGAAGATCGCGGCCATGGAGGCGGCCCGGGAGGAACTGGGCAAGACCTTCGACGCCCTCTCGGCCCGGGCCCTGGCCCGCAACAACGAGGAGTTTCTGCGCCTGGCCCGCGAGAACCTGGAAAAGCTCCAGGCCCAGGCCGGCGCCGAGCTGGAGAAGAAGGAAAAGGCCATCGAACACCTGGTCCGCCCCATCCGCGAGGCCCTGGAGAAGACCGAACGGCAAATCCGCGAAATCGAGAAGGAACGCAAGGAAGCCTACGGCTCGCTCAAGGAACACCTGCAGAGCATGGCCCAGACCCAGGCCAACCTGCAGGACCAGACCCGGAACCTGGTCCAGGCCCTGCGCCGGCCCGAGGTCCGCGGCCAGTGGGGCGAGCTGACCCTCAAGCGGCTGGCCGAGTTGGCCGGCATGGTGGAACACTGCGATTTCGTGGAGCAGGAAACGGTGAACACCGACGAGGGCCGCCAGCGCCCCGACATGATCGTGCGCCTGCCCGACGGGCGCGAGATCGTGGTGGACGTGAAAACCCCGCTGGACGCCTACCTGGCGGCCATCGAGGCCGGCGACGACGGCGAACGCAGCGCGCAACTCCTGCGCCATGCGCGCAACGTGCGCCAGCGGGTCACCGAACTGGCCAGCAAGGCCTACTGGTCACAGTTTCCCAACACGCCCGATTTCGTGGTGCTGTTCATCCCCGGCGATCAGTTCCTGGCCGCGGCTCTGGATCAGGATCACGCGCTGCTGGAAGACGCCCTGCGCCAGCAGGTGATCCTGGCCACGCCCACCAGCTTCGTGGCCCTGCTGCGGGCCGTGGCCTTCGGCTGGCGGCAGGAACAGCTTGCCGAAAACGCCGAGAAGATCCGCGAACTGGGCGAGGATCTCTACAAGCGTCTGCTGACCTTCACCGGCCATCTGGAAAAGCTGGGCCGCAGTCTCGAGACCAGCGTCAGGCACTACAACAGCGCCGTCGGCTCCTTCGACAGCCGGGTGCTGCCGGGCGCCCAGAAGTTCGCCGAGATGGGCATCGAGGCGCGCAAGGCACTGCAGGCCCTGGAGCCGGTGGAAAGCGGCACCCGGGTTCCGGTGGACAGGGAGAACGGCGAGTCGGCGAATGCAGACAAGCAGAGCAAAAACCCTTCACGCTGATCTCGCCCAAGCCGGCGCCGCTGTGCCCGAGCCAGCCTACTTGAGACGTTCCTTGACGGCCTTGGTCGTCTCGTCGAGCACTTCCGAGGCAGTCTCCTTGACCTTGTCCTGCAGGTGCTTTTCCGCGAACGGATTGCTGAACACCGGTTCGTCACGTCCCAGATTGTAGCCGAACCACAGGCCCAGCAACAGCCCCAGAAGCACGCCGGAGAGCAGGAATTTCAACATGCGCACGGTTTCATCTCCCTTGCCAGCGGATTTTTCCCCACCATACCGATGACCACCCCCACCGTGCAAGCGGCCATCGCCCATTGCCGCGAACTGGCCCGGCGCCATTACGAGAACTTTCCGGTCGCCTCCCGCCTCCTGCCCCGGCCCCTGCAGGATCCGGTGGCCGTGATTTACGCCTTCGCCCGCACCGCCGACGATTTCGCCGACGAGGGCGATCTTTCCCCCGCGGAGCGCCTGGCCCGACTCGATGCCTGGATCGCGGCCCTGCGTCAGGCCGAGATCCCGGCAGCCGATCCGATCCTGGTGGCCACCGAAGCCGTCATCAACGAACATCACCTGCCCCGCGAGCCCTTCCTGGATCTGCTCAGCGCCTTCAGCCAGGACGTGAACGTGCGGCGCTATCCCGATTTCGCCGCCCTGCACGCCTACTGCCGCCGTTCCGCCAATCCCGTGGGGCGGCTGCTACTGCATCTGGCGGGGGAAGCCTCCGCGGCCAACCTGGCCGACTCGGATCGGATCTGCACCGCCCTGCAACTCATCAACTTCCTCCAGGACCTGCAGCAGGATTACCACGAACACGGGCGGATCTACCTGCCGCAGGACGAGCTGCGCGAGGCCGGCGTGAGCGAGCGACACTTTGCCGAGGGGCTCAGCGACGCGGCCATGCAGCGCCTGGTCGAGCGCCAGATCCGCCGCGCCCGCATTTTCCTGCACGCCGGCGCGCCGCTGGGACAGCGGCTGCGCGGCCGTTTCGGCCTGGAGATCCGCCTGATCCTCCAGGCCGCCTTCACGGTGCTCGATCGCCTGAGCAATCATGCTGGCGACGTGTTCCGCCGTCCGCGCCTGCGACAGCGGGACTACGCCGGGATCCTGTGGCGGGCCCTGATCGCCAGATAGCCCGATCACGATATCCATGGTTTTTCGCGGCTTGCGCCGCTCCAACGGCGACTGGTGGGTGCTAAGATCGCCCTTCGTCAACCGCCGGTTCCCTCCATGACCCCCGACCAGTACTGCCAGGACAAGGCGGCCCGCAGCGGCTCGAGTTTCTATTACAGCTTCCTGTTCCTGCCTGCCGAACAACGCCGCGCCATCGTCGCCCTGTATGCCTTCTGCCGGGAGGTGGACGACGCGGTGGATCGGGTGGGGGATCCGGGCGTGGCCCGGGCCAAGCTGGACTGGTGGCGGGAAGAGATCGGCCGCCTGTATGCGGGCAGGCCGCTGCATCCGGTCACCCGCGCCCTGCAGCCGGTCATCGGCCGCGTCAACCTCGCCGAAGAGCAGTTCCTGGAAATCATCGACGGCATGGCCATGGATCTGGATACCCGGCGCTATCCCGACTTCACCGCCCTGTCGCTGTACTGTTACCGGGTCGCCGGCGTGGTGGGCCTGATGAGCGCCGAGATCTTCGGCTACACCCGCCACGAGACCCGCAAGTACGCCCACCACCTGGGTCTGGCCTTCCAGCTCACCAACATCATCCGCGACGTGCGCGAGGATGCGGATCGCAACCGGATCTACCTCCCGCAGGACGAACTGCAGCGTTTCGGCGTGCCGGAATCCGACATCCTCGCTCACCGGGAGACCCCGGCCTTTCTCGAGCTGATGGCCTTCCAGGCCAAGCGCGCCTACGGCTACTACGACAAGGCCCTGTCGCTGCTGCCACCCGAGGATGCGCGTCGCCAGCGCACCGGCCTGGTGATGGCCGCCATCTACCGCGCCACCCTGGACGAAGTGGTGGCCGACGGCCTGCACGTGCTCACTCGTCGGGTCCGACTGACGCCACTGCGCAAGCTCTGGCTGGCGCTGACCGCCCGCTGGCGGCTGCGCGGCGCCCTGCCCCACGCGGCATGATACAGAACCGGATCGGCATCGTGGGCGCCGGCTGGGCCGGGCTGGCCGCGGCGGTCACCCTGGTCGAAACCGGCCAGTCGGTCACCCTCTACGAGGCCGCGCCCCGCCCCGGCGGCCGGGCCCGCGCCCTGCCCTGGCGGGATCTCGAACTCGACAACGGCCAGCATCTTTTCATCGGCGCCTATCATCAGACCCTGGCGCTGCTGCGAACCCTCGACATCGACCCCGAACGTGCCTTCCTGCGCCTGCCCCTGGGCCTGACCCTGCTGGGAACCGAGACCACACCGGGGCTGACATTGCGCGTCCCCCGCCTGCCGGCGCCTCTGCATCTGCTCGCCGGGCTGTTGGGCGCACAGGGACTTGGCCTCGCCGATCGCCTGCGCGCCCTGCGCTTCGGTACCGGCTGGAAGGCGGCTCGCTGGCCAGCGGACGACGACATCAGCGTGTCACAATGGTTGCGCGAACAGGATCAGTCGTCACGCCTTTGCAAGACACTCTGGGATCCCCTGTGCCTGGCCGTCATGAACACGCCTCCCGACACGGCCTCGGCCCGGGTGTTCGCCCGCGTGTTGTGCGATGCCTTCCTGCGCCGACGGAATGATTCGGACCTGCTCGTCCCGCGCCGCGCCCTCGGCGCCCTGCTGCCCGAACCGGCTCTCGCCTGGCTGCGGGCACGGGGTACGCAAATCGTGCAGCAGCGGATCGCTGGCGTGGTGCGGGAAGAGATCGGCACCTTCAGGCTGCAGACACGCAATGGCACGGTCTGCCGGCATGCCCGGCTGATCCTCGCCCCGGGCCATCATGCCCTGGCCGATCTGCTGCCGGATCATCCGTCCCTGAAGGGCATCACGGACATGGCCCGGCGTTTCGGCAGCGAACCCGTCACCACCGTCTATCTGCGTTATCCGCCACAGGTGCGCCTGGCGCAGCCGATGCTCGGCCTGCTGTCGGCTCCGGGCCAGTGGCTGTTCGATCGACGCGTAGCGGGGCAGCCGGGCGTGATGGCCGTGGTGATCAGTGCCGGCGGTTCGCACATGACACTGTCGAAGGCGGCCCTGATCCAGGCGGTGAGCGCCCAGCTCGCCGGTCACTTTCCCCACTGGCCGGCGCCGCGAAACGGTTTCGTAGTACGGGAGAAACGGGCCACCTTCCGCTGCGAGGTGGGCATCGACGCGCGGCGACCCGGCAACGCCACCCCGTTGCCGGGTCTGTGGCTGGCCGGCGACTTCACCGACACCGGCTACCCCGCCACCCTCGAAGGCGCGGTGCGCAGTGGTGTACAATGCGCGCTTTCCGTTCTGAACTGCGGTTCCGAATTCCAGGACATCTCTTGTTGATAGCACAGAGCCCTTGGTTCCGGGGAGGCGTTTCGTGACCGTCGGCCGCAGGGATGCGGCCGTCGAGCCTACACGGAGGTATTCACGGCGTGTCACGAAACGCCTTGCCGGAACCAAGGGCGTGCCAGATACTGGTCCAATCGCAAAATGAGCCAGGGAATTCGGAACGGCGATTCGGATTCACCCACGCCACAGGCCGTTCCATGAAGACCATTCCCGCCGACTACCGGCCCGCTCCCGACCTGCTCCGCGATCGCGTCATCCTCGTCACCGGCGCCGGCTCCGGCCTCGGGGCCGAGGCGGCGAAGACCTACGCAGCCCACGGTGCCACCGTGATCCTGCTCGGGCCCATCGTGCGGGAGCTGGAGATGGTCTACGATGCCATCGAAGGTGCCGGCCACTCTCAACCGGCCATCTATCCGATGGATCTGGAGGGTGCCCACTATCAGCATCACGAGGAGCTGGCCGCCACCATCGAACGGGAATTCGGCCGGCTCGACGGCATCCTGCACAATGCCGCACTGCTCGGGGCCCGGATGATGATCGAGCAGTTCGATCTCAAGCTCTGGGCGCGGGTGATGCAAATCAACCTCAACGCCCCCTTCATGCTCAGCCGGGCCTGCCTGCCCCTGCTGCGCCAGGCCCCGGATGCGGCCCTGATCTTCAGCTCCGATGCCGTTGCCCGACATGGCAAGGCCTACTGGGGCGCCTATGGCGCGAGCAAGGCGGCCGCCGACAACCTCATGCAAATCATCGCCGACGAAACCGAAACCAACACCTCGGTTCGTGCCAACAGCCTCGACCCCGGTCCCGTGGCCACTCCCATGCGCCGCCTGGCCTTTCCCGGCGAGGATCCCCGCACCCTCCCCCAGCCGGCCGACCTCATGCCGGCCTATCTGTATCTCATGGGGCCAGACAGCCAGGGCGTGACAGGAGAGATTTTTCAGGCCCGGTAAGGAACGGGTATCTCAGGTGTGATTGGGCACCGGAGTGGACTCGGCTTCGGGATCGACCTTGCCCTCCCGGAACTCCTGCACCGTGAAGTGGGTATACTCCCGTGGCAGGACGAACAGGGCCGGATCGGCGCGATAGTCGGTGCGGTAGTCGATGAGGGTACGACCGGCGCCCTTGGGGCTCCATTCCTGGATGGGGAAGCCGTAGGCGAAGTGACGGCCGGCAGCGAAGGTGTTCATGGACATGTCGCAGGCATCGTGCAGATCGGCAGGGATGGTGTTGAAGGTCACCTTGCTGTCGGAGGCCAGCACGGCCGTGAAATCGCGAAAGGCGTCCACCGCGTCGGGCAGCAGGCCCTTCACGCTCACCGTGTCGTAGCAGACCTTGCCGTTGGCGAGAAACTGGTAGTGCTGCGGGATCCTGCCGTCGATGGCCGGCGCATCCTGCATGTTGCCGAGCGCATGGGCTTCCAGCTTCAGCTTCATGGGCGGCTCGATCTCGATGGACTTGGGATGCACGGCGAGGACCGTTTCGTCATCGCTGTTGACGCTGTAGACGATCCGCTTGCGCCGGTCGAAGAGCACGAAGTCCAAGGAACCCTCGCCATCGTCGAAACGCATGAAGTCGGGCGTGACGATGACCCGCGTCCGGTAGGGATCGACGCCCTTCTCGAACTCGACGAAGGTCAGCAGGATGTCGTGACCGTCGGCGTCGGCAGTGGCCTCGGGTTCGGCCTGCTGACAGGCGCCGAGGAGAGTCAGCAGAAGCGTGAAACCGATGATGCGCAGGGTTGGATTCATCCCGTTCCTTCCAGGTAGTCGAGTTCCGCCTCGGTGAAACCGGCCCGCAAGCGGGCGTCCCGGTCGAGCGGTCCCCGGATTCTGCCCTGTCGGCTGGCCGATAGCAACGACTGGAACGTGCTTTCCGGGACCAAATTCCGCTCGGTGCAGAGATGCCGGAACCAGCGGGTGCCAATGGCCACGTGCCCTACTTCGTCACGCTGGATGATCCGCAGGATCGCCACGGCGTCTTTGTCTCCAATGCCTTCCAGTTTCGCCATGATCCCGGGGGTGACGTCCAGCCCGCGGGCCTCCAGCACCCGCGGGACCAGCGCCATGCGGATCAGCGGATCGTGATCGGTCTCCACTGCCGCCTCCCACAGGCCGTTGTGGGCGGAAAAGTCGCCATAGTCGTAACCCAGGCCGCGCAGATGCGTTCGCAGCAGTTCGAAATGCGCGCCTTCCTCCCGGGCGACCCGGAGCCAGTCGGTGTAGAAGTCGGCGGGCAGATCGGTGAAGCGGTACACGGCGTCCAGGGCCAAGTTGATGGCGTTGAACTCGATGTGGCAGAGGGCATGGATCAGCGCCGCGTGGCCTTCGGGGGTGTTGGGCCGGCGCCTGGCCAGATCGCGCGGCGCCACCAGTTCCGGGCGCGGCGGACGCCCCGGCACCGGCACCGCCTCCACCGCGACCGGCTCCGCCTCCAGCCGTCCCGCCTGCCAGTCGCCCTCGAGCCGGCCCACGGCGGCGATCTTGGCATCGGGATCGGTCTCAAGCAGCGCCGCGCGAGCCTGGAGGTGAAGGTTGGCCTGGGTCATTAGCAGCATTATACCGGGGTTTTCCCAGCCACCTGCCAACGCCGCATCCGCGGCTCGCGCCGCTCCTGCGGTGAGTTCAGGTGCCGGTCTTGAGGGCCAGAATCAGATCCATCACGTTGGTGCCGGTGGGGCCGGTGTCGACGAGATCGCCACTGGCGGCGAGGAAGGTGCCGGCATCGGCACGGCGCAGGCAGTCGGCGGCCGACAGGCCCTCGGCCTCGCCCCGACGTACGGTGTCCCCATCAACCAGTGCCCCGGCGGCATGGCTGTTGCCGTCGCTGCCGTCGGTGCCCGCAGCCAGCAGCCAGAGATCGCGCCGGCCGGCCATGGCCAGGGCGGCCGCCAGGGCCAGGTGCTGATTGCGACCGCCGCGGCCGGGATCAGGCGGGAGCGTGACGGTGGTTTCGCCGCCCCACAGATGGAGGCCGACCGGCGCCTGCGCCAGTTCGGCGACGATCTGCTGGGCCATGGCCTCTGCCTCGCCCTGCAGGGGTTCGGCGTGATCGAACACCGGGAAGTCATGGCAGGCTTTCGCCGCCGCTTCACGGGCCATACGGTTGCTGGCCACGATTCGGTGGGGAATGGCCGGCACGTCGGGAAAAGGCTGAGCATGACGCGCCAGCAGGGCCGCCACCCAATCGGGCAACCCTGCCGGCAGTGGCGTGGCGGGCGGCGCATGGAACGGCCCGGACGCGATCAGGGCCGGGTCGTCGCCGGGCACGTCGGAGATGAGCAGCACCTCGGCCGGGCGCCGGCCGAGCCGCGCCACCAGCCGGCCACCCTTGATCCGGGAGAGCGTCTGGCGGATCCGGTTGACCTGGTGGATGGAAAGGCCGCTGCCGAGCAGCCAGCGGTTCAGGCGTTGCAGTTCCTCGAGTGTCATGCCTTCCGGCAACACCTCCACCAATGCCGAGGCGCCACCGGAGATCAGGGCCAACAGCCTCCAGCCTGCCGGCAACTCGGTCACGGCCGAGGCGGCCGCCTCGCCGGCGACGAGCGAATCGGCATCGGGCACCGGATGACCCGCCTCGAGCAGCCGCAATCCGGAAGGCAACGGCCCACCGTAACCGTGCCGGGTGATCACCAGCCCGTCCCGGAGACGATCCGAGAGCACGTCGGCGGCGCCCCCGGCCATGGCCACCGCCGCCTTGCCCATGGCCAGCAGGCGCACCGGACACGCATTCGCAGGCGCCTCCGCCAGGGCCCGGCGCACGGCCACATCACCCTTCACGGCCTCCAGGGCCGAGGCGAAGAACCGCAACAGGAGGCCCCGTGGCTTCTCCGGGGAAACCCCATTCATGGCATATCCCTGATCGAATTCGGTGCTTGTGTCATTGACGCTTCTGCCCCGACTGCTATAAATGAATGACGCGAGGCACAAGGAGGCCTGCCATGCAACTCCCCGGACCCGTCTACGAGACACTTCCCATGTTGTACGTTCTGGTGGGCATCGCCGTCGCCATCACCCATCCTGAACCCATGCCGTTCGGTTCCGGGATTCTGCTGGCCAGCGGCGGTCTCATCATACTCGTTCGGCGTCGCAGGCACCGGGCACGGCAGCGTCGCCGATTGCGGCGCCAGTGGGCAGCCAACACCCCGGGCGCCTGAATCTCTCGACTTTCCTCCCCCGTGGGCGCAGCAATTCCATTGCCGCGCCCGCACTCTTTTTGCCTTCGCCAAGGTATCATTCCGACAGGAAACCTTCACGCTGAGGCGTTCGCATGCATGATCCCTGTCTGCCCCGCGTGGGCGTGGGCGCGGTGGTATTCCGCAACGGCGAGGTGCTGCTGGTGCGCCGTGCCCGGCCGCCGCGCGCCGGGGAGTGGGCCATTCCCGGTGGCAAGGTTCGGCCCGGCGAGACCCTGCAGGCCGCGGCCGAGCGCGAAATCCGCGAGGAGACCGGCATCCGGATCCGTGCCGGGGAGCCAGTGCATGCCTTCGATCTCATCGAACGGGACGCGGACGGGACGTTGCGCTGGCACTACGTGATCGTGGATCTGATGGGCGAATACCTCGACGGCGAACCCCGCGCCGCCGACGATGCCGGCGCTGCCGGCTGGTTCGGTGCCGAAACGCTGCAGCGGCTTTCCCTGAATCCCGACACGCGGCAGTTGCTGGCGACGTGGTATCCGGCGCTAAATCGAAGTTCCAAATAACGAACCACTTAGGCAAGCGTGCCCGATTCCAACACTGCCCTCTGGGACAGAGAGCCGTTTCGAATCTCCGACCATTTTGGGCAGCCGATTCAGGAGCGGGTACGCCCATGAGGCGGATCAGATCTTTTCCAGCCCCCGCGCCAGATCCTTTTCGATGTCCGCAACCGACTCCAGGCCCACGGCCACACGGATCAGGCCGTCGGCGATCCCGGCCTCGGCCCGTTCCTCGTCGGAGAGCCGGCCGTGGGTGGTGGTGGCGGGATGGGTGATGGTGGTCTTGGTATCGCCAAGGTTGGCGGTGATGGAGCACAGGCGGGTGTGGTCCACCACCGTCCAGGCGCCTTCCCGGCCGCCATGCACCACGAAGGAGACGATCCCGCCGAAGCCGCTTTGCTGGACTTTCGCCAGTTCGTGCTGGGGATGGCTGGGCAGGCCCGGATACAACACCGTCTCCACTGCCGGGTGGGCTTCGAGAAAGCGGGCCAGCCGCAGGGCGTTGGCGCTGTGGGCCTCCATGCGCAGGCGCAGGGTCTCCAGCCCCTTGAGGAACACCCAGGCGTTGAAGGGGCTCATGCTGGGGCCGGCGGTGCGCAGAAAGCCGAACACCCCCTCGCCCACCGCCTCGGCATCGCCCACCACGGCGCCACCCACGCAGCGCCCCTGGCCGTCGATGTACTTGGTGGCCGAGTGGATCACGATGTCCGCGCCCAGCGCCAGTGGCCGCTGCAGGGCCGGCGTGCAGAAGGCGTTGTCCACTACCAGCTTGCAGCCATGGGCATGGGCCAGCTCGGCCAGGGCGCGGATGTCGGCGATCTCGGTGAGGGGGTTGGAGGGCGTCTCCAGGAACAGCAGCTTCGTCTCCGGCCGGAGGGCCGCCTCCCAGGCGGAAAGATCGGTGAGCGGCACGAAATCCACGTCCACGCCGAAGGGCTTGACGTACTTGTTGAACAGCACCACCGTGCTGCCGAAGATGGCCCGCGAGGAGACGATGTGATCCCCGGCCTGGAGCAGCCCCATGACCGTGGCCAGGATCGCCGACATGCCCGACGCCGTGGCCACGCAGCGCGCGCCGCCTTCCAGCGCCGCCAGGCGCTCCTCGAAGGTGCGCACGGTGGGGTTGGTGAAGCGGGAGTAGATGTTGCCCGGTTCGTCGCCGCGGAATCGGGCCGCGGCCTGGGCGGCGCTGTCGAACACGTAACTGGAGGTGGGAAAGATGGGCTCGGCATGCTCGTGCTCGCCCGTGCGATGCTGCCCGGCGCGCACCGCCAGCGTGTCGAAATCCCAGTCGTCGTTGTCGAAATCCATCATTATTGCCCTCGGGTGAAAGTTTGCGGGCACAAAAAAACCCGCTCAGCTTGCGCCAAAGCAGGTCGTGCTCGCTTTAGCTGGATTTGTTGAGCGCCCGCAAGCTGATATCAAATCGGCGCTGTGTGAGGAACATTAGCAGGCGTTCCGGGCAGAATCAAGGGGGTTCAACGCAAAGGCGCGAAGGAGATTTTCCGTAGGAGCGGCGCCTCGCCGCGATTCGGCGGTAGCGGGTAGCGGGCAGAAAGCAGCAACCGCAATGTCGCGGCGAGGCGCCGCTCCTACAGGGCGTTGTCCGTGTGCACCGATGATTCAAAATCCTCTTTGTGCCCTTTGCGTTGAATCACACACTCACGCCGTATTGTGAATCTCCAGCACTTCGTTGTCCCTGTCGAGCTTGTCGGCGCGGGCCTGGTCGTTGCGACGGGCTTCCAGTTCGGCCAGGTATTCGGGGGTCACGTCGCCGGTGACGTATTCGCCGCTGAACACCGAGGTGTCGAAGCGACTGATGTTGACCTTCTTGCTCACGGCCTTGACCAGATCGTCGAGATCCTGGAAGAACAGGCGGTCGGCGCCGATGGCCTCGCGAATTTCTTCCTCGCTGCGGCCGTGACCGATCAGTTCGTGGGCGGCGGGCATGTCGATGCCGTAGACGTTGGGATAGCGCACCGGTGGCGCGGCGGAGGCGAAATAGACCTTGTTGGCGCCGGCCTCGCGGGCCATCTCGATGATCTGGCGGGAGGTGGTGCCGCGCACGATGGAATCGTCCACCAGCAGGACGTTCTTGCCCTTGAACTCCAGGCCGATGGGGTTGAGCTTCTGGCGCACCGACTTCTTGCGCTGGGTCTGGCCGGGCATGATGAAGGTGCGGCCAATGTAGCGGTTCTTGATGAAGCCTTCGCTGTACTTCACCCCGAGGGTATAGGAAAGCTGCAGGGCGGCGGTGCGGCTGGTGTCGGGGATGGGCAGCACCACGTCGATGTCGTGATCCGGGAATTCCCGTGCGATCTTGCGTGCCAGGTACTTGCCCATGCGCAGGCGGGCCTTGTAGACGGAGATGCCGTCCATCAGCGAGTCGGGCCGGGCGAAGTAGACGTGCTCGAAGATACAGGGCGTCAGTTCCGGCGCCTCGGCGCACTGGCGGGCGTGCAGGGCGCCGGCCATGTCGATGAACACCGCCTCGCCGGCCTGCACATCGCGCAACAGCTCGAAACCGAGCACGTCGATGGCCACGCTCTCGGAGGCAATGAGGTATTCGGGGCCGTCGGCCGTGTGGCGCCGGCCAATGGACAGGGGGCGGATGCCATGGGGATCGCGGAAGGCCAGGATCCCGTAGCCGGTGATCATGGCCACCACCGCATAGGCGCCACGGCAGCGGCGGTGCACGCCGGCCACGGCGTCGAAGATGTCGCCCGGCTCGATCTTCAGCTTGCCGCAGCTCTGCAGTTCATGGGCGAAGACGTTGAGCAGGATCTCCGAATCGGAGTCGGTGTTGATGTGGCGCCGGTCTTCCACGAACAGATCCCGCTTGAGACGGGTCGCGTTGGTGAGATTGCCGTTGTGGGCCAGGGTGATGCCGAAAGGCGAGTTGACGTAGAAGGGCTGGGCCTCGGCCGAGGAGAAATTGCCCGCCGTGGGATAGCGCACGTGGCCGATCCCCATGTTGCCCTTCAGGCGCAGCATGTGACGGGTGCGGAAAACGTCGCGCACCAGGCCGTTGCTCTTGCGCATGAACAGCCGGTCGTCGTCGCAGGTCACGATGCCGGCAGCATCCTGGCCCCGGTGCTGCAGGACCGTCAGGCCGTCGTACAGGGCCTGGTTGACCGGGCTTCGGGCAAAGATTCCGATGACTCCGCACATGAATGGCTTTCCTCGTTCAGAACGGCCCCGGTGGGGCCCATCGACAGCGTGGTTATCCGATTCCGCCCGGCAGGTGGGCCGGCAGGAAATCCCGCATCCACTGGGCGATCACCTCGAAGCGGAACAGCAACAGCGATTCCTTCCACCAGCTTTCCTGGGGCAGGCTCGTGAGCCCGCCGATGAAGACCAGCACGGCCACCAGCAACACCCCGCGCAGAAAACCGAAGATCAGACCCAGAAACCGATCGGTCCCCGACAGACCGGTGGCCTGCACCAGCCGTGAGGCGAAGAAATTGGCAACGCTGGCCACGATCAGGGCGGCCACGAACAGCACCGCAAAGGCGGTGATCAGGCGCAAGTTGGGATCGCCGATGCTGCCCTTGAAGTGGTCGGCCAGCGGCGAGGCGAAGCCCAGAGAGACCCAGAAGGCCAGCACCCAGCCGGCCAGCGAGAGGGCTTCCTTGACGAAACCGCGCACGAAACTGATCAGGGTGGAGACCAGCAGGATGGCGAGGATGGCGTAGTCGACGATCAGCATGGCGGGGTTCAGGGATGACGGACCACGAGGCCCTTGAGTTTGAACCGGGCGAGGATGCGCTTGCGCTGAGCCTCGGCATCGGCCTTCTTCACCCAGGGCCCGACCCGGACCCGGTAACGGGCCTGGCCGTCGGCCAACATGACTTTTTCGACGAAGGCCGGAAAACCCTGCTTGGCCAGCTTCGCCTTCAGGGCCAGGGCATTGTCGCGCTTGCGGAAGCTGGCCACCTGCACGGCCCAGGCCAGCGCCTCGCCGCCGGGGGCAGTGGACGGAGATTTCCGGGAGGCTGGGGCGACCGGCTTTTCCGCATCGCCGGCAGCTGCACGGGGAGCGGGGGCGGAGCCCTTCGAGACCTTGCCGGTGACCGGCGCGGCCGTCTCCGGCGGGGACTGTTCGTCGATGGGGATAGGCGCCGTTCCCTCGTCGCGAGGCGGCGGCACCGGGTTTTCGATCTCGAGCACCCGGATCGATTGCAGTTCCGGCGGCTTTTCGGGGATCACCGTGTCGGCGTCGATGAAGTCCCGATCCCGGTTGCCGGAGAGAATCATGGGCACGAAGATGACGGCCAGGGCCACCAGGACGATTGCGCCGACAATGCGTTGTTTGAAGGAATGCTCGTCCACGAAACCTGGTTGACCGCTGCGGGATGGCCGGAAAGCGCGATTATACGCCGGCGGCCATGGCCCCCGCCACCGTGAGGAAGGAACCGCAGATCAGCACCCGGTCGTCCGGCCCGGCCAGCGCGCGGGCCCGGGCCACCGCCGCGGCGACATCAGCACAGGTTTCCACCGGCGCGCCGCGATCCAGCCCGCCGAGCATCCGCGCCAGTTCCGCCGCCGGCAACGCCCGGGAGCCGCCGGGCGCACAGGCCAGCCAGTGATCGACCTGGGGCGCAAGCGCCTGCATGGCCTCGGCCACCGCCTTGTCGCGCAACATGCCCACGATGGCGAGCGTGCGCCCTGCATGGGCTTCCTGGGCCAGCAGGCTCGCCAGCGCGCCCATGCCGTCGGGATTGTGAGCCACGTCGAGGATCCATTCGGGCCGGCCGGGACGGCGGGTGAAGCGGCCCGGCAGACGCACCTCGCGCAGGCCGCGGTCGATGGCGTCCGCCGCCGGTCGCAGAGACGGCGGCAGGTGCTCGAGCACCGCCAGTACGCCCCCCGCGTTGGCACACTGGTGGCGGCCCGGGAGAGCCGGCAGCGGATGGCGGCGCTCCCCTTCCCTGCCCTGCCAGATCAGGCCGCCAGCCTCGCAACGGCAGGCGTAGTCCCGCCCGGCCACGGCCAGTGGCACGCCGAGTTCGGCGGCCCGCGCGGCGATGCTTGCAGGCATGTCGTCTCCGGCGAACACCGCCGGGCATGCGGGGCGCAGGATGCCGGCCTTCTCCGCACCGATGGCTTCCCGATCGGGCCCCAGCCAGTCGGTGTGATCGAGGCCGATGCCGGTGATGAGAGCGATGTCGGGATCGAGCATGTTCACCGCATCCAGTCGCCCGCCCAGCCCCACTTCCAGCAGCGCCACCGCCGGTGCCTGGCGCCAGAAGATGTCCAGCGCCGCGAGGGTCCCGAACTCGAAATAGGTCAGCGGCACCTCGCCCCGCGCCGCATCCACCCGGGCAAACGCGGCCACCAGCTCGGTATCGCCGACCGGCTCGCCAGCGATGCGGATCCGCTCGCTGTAGCGCAGCAGATGGGGCGAGGTGTAGGCGCCGGTGGCATGCCCGGCGGCGCGCAGGATGGCCTCCAGCATGGCCACGCTCGAGCCCTTGCCGTTGGTGCCGGCGACGGTGATGGTGAAAAAGGGCGGCGGCCCGGCGTGCAGGCGCTGCCACACGGCGCGCACCCGGTCGAGGCCGAGTTCGATCTCCGCCGGATGCAGGGTTTCCTGCCAGCGCAGCCAGGCGTCGAGGGAAGCAAAGCGGGGCATTGAAATCAGGGAAAAATCGCGGCGGGGGGCGCCGCGCCTACCGGGCTTCGAAGCAGCCCTTCTCGGCCCTGCCGGCGCCGAAGGCACCGGTCATGGCGTCGGCTTGTGGGTCATCATGGCCAGCAGGCGGGCAAGACGGTCGCGCATTTCGCGGCGGTCGATGATGAGGTCGATGGCGCCGTGTTCGAGCAGGAATTCGCTGCGCTGGAAGCCTTCAGGCAGGGTCTCGCGCACGGTCTGTTCGATGACCCGGGGGCCGGCAAAGCCGATCAGGGCGTTGGGCTCGGCCACGTTGATGTCACCGAGCATGGCCAGGCTGGCGGAGACGCCGCCCATGGTGGGATCAGTCATCACCGAGATGAAGGGCACGCCGTGCCTGCCCAGGCGGGCCAGGGCCGCGGAGGTCTTGGCCATCTGCATCAGGGAGAACAGGGCTTCCTGCATGCGCGCACCGCCGGAGGCGGAGAAGCAGATCAGGGGGGCGCGCAGCTCGATGGCCCGGTCCACGCCGCGCACGAAGCGCTCGCCCACCACCGAGCCCATGGAACCGCCCATGAAGCGGAATTCGAAGGCTGCGGCCACCACCGGGATCTGCTTGAGCTGGCCCTGCATGACGACCAGGGCGTCGTTCTCGCCGGTGGCCTTCTGGGCCTGGTGGAGGCGATCCTTGTATTTCTTCAGATCCCGGAACTTGAGGGCGTCCACCGGCTTGAGGTTCTCGCCGATCTCGATGCGGCCTTCCGGATCGAGGAAGTGATCCAGCCGCCAGCGGGCGCCGACTCGCATGTGGTGATCGCACTTGGGACAGACGTAGAGGTTGCGTTCGATCTCGGCCCGGTAGAGCACCGCGCCGCAGGCCGTGCACTTGTCCCACAGGCCCTCGGGGATGCTCTTCTTGGTGCTCGTCTCGGTACGGATCCGGGACGGGAGGAGTTTGGAAAACCAGTTCATGTGTCGATCCTGCCTGTTTCCGGGACGGGGTGGGTTTCTTTCTCACCCTCCCCTTCACCCTGTCCCTCTCCCCGAAGGGGAGAGGGGACCCTTCGTGCGAAAGTGTGCCTGTATCCTCGTTCCTTGCACGTCTACCCCCTCTCCCCCTCCGGGGGAGAGGGCCGGGGTGAGGGGGCGTCCATGGCCCGGCGCATCTCGCCGAGCAGTTCGGTCACGGCCGGGGCGATGCGCTCCGGTTCGGTGACGTGGGCCTCGATGCGCCTGACCAGGGCGCTGCCCACCACCACGGCGTCGGCCACGGCGGCGATGGCAGCGGCCGATTCGGCGTCCCTGATCCCGAAGCCTACTCCCACGGGCAGTTCTGTCAACTCGTGGATGGCGGCCACCTTCTCCCGGACCGAGTCCACGTCGAGGTGGCCGGCGCCGGTGACGCCCTTGAGGGAGACATAATAGAGGAAGCCGCTGCCCAGTTCCGTAATGCTGCGCATGCGCTCGGGCGTGGTGGTGGGGGCGATGAGGAAGATCAGATCCAGCGCCTGTGCGCGCAGGGCGGCCACCAGCTCGTCGGCCTCCTCGGGCGGCATGTCCACCACCAGCACGCCGTCCACGCCGGCTTCGGCGGCATCCCGGGCGAAAGCGGCATAGCCCTTGATCTCCACCGGATTGAGATAGCCCATCAGCACCACGGGGGTCTCGGTGTCCTGCTCCCGGAAGCGGCGCACCATCTCCAGCACTTCGTCCAGAGTCGTGTCGTGCTCCAGGGCCCGCTCCATGGCCTTCTGGATCACCGGCCCTTCGGCCATGGGATCGGAGAAGGGCACGCCCAGTTCGAGGATGTCGGCGCCCGCGGCCACCAGCGCGTGCAGCAGGGGCACCGTGTGCTCGGGGGCCGGATCGCCGGCGGTGACGTAGGGGATGAGCGCCTTGCGGCCGGCGGCGCGCAAGGCGTCGAAGCGGGTCTGCAGGCGGCTCACAGCGTAATCCCCTCGTGGTTGGCCACGGTGTGGATGTCCTTGTCGCCGCGGCCGGAGAGATTGACGATCAGGATCTGATCACGGCCCAGGGTCGGGGCCAGTTTCTTTGCATACGCCAGGGCATGGCTCGATTCCAGGGCCGGCAGGATCCCTTCGATGCGGGTCAGATCGTGGAAGGCCTGCAGGGCCTCGGCGTCGCTGACGGCCACATACTCGGCGCGGCCGGTATCCTTGAGCCAGGCGTGTTCGGGCCCCACCCCCGGATAGTCGAGCCCGGCGGAGATGGAATGGGTGGGGATGATCTGGCCGTGGGCGTCTTCCATGAGGTAGGTGCGGTTGCCATGCAGGACGCCCGGCTTGCCGGCGCACAGGGGCGCGGCGTGCTTGCCCGTGTCGAGCCCGTAACCGGCCGCCTCCACCCCGTACATGGCCACGTCCCGATCCCCGAGGAAGGGATGGAACAGGCCAATGGCATTGGAGCCGCCCCCCACGCAGGCCACCAGGGCGTCGGGCAGCCGGCCCTCGTGCTGGAGGATCTGTTCGCGGGCCTCGCGTCCGATGATGGCCTGGAAGTCGCGCACCATGGCCGGATAGGGATGGGGGCCGGCCACGGTGCCGATGATGTAGAAGGTGTCGTCGATGTTGGTGACCCAGTCGCGCATGGCCTCGTTGAGGGCGTCCTTGAGGGTGCGCGAGCCGGAGGTGACCGGCACCACGCTGGCCCCCAGCAGTTTCATGCGATACACGTTCATGGCCTGGCGCTCGATGTCCTCGGCACCCATGTAGACCACGCACTCCAGGCCCAGGCGGGCGGCCACGGTGGCGCTGGCCACGCCGTGCTGACCGGCACCGGTCTCGGCGATGATCCGGGTCTTGCCCATGCGCTTGGCCAGCAGCGCCTGGCCGACGGTGTTGTTCACCTTGTGGGCGCCGGTGTGGTTCAGATCCTCGCGCTTGAGGTAGATCCGCGCCCCGCCCAGCTCGCGGCTCCAGCGTTCGGCGAAATACAGGGGACTGGGACGGCCCACGTATTGCTGGAGTTCGAAGTCCAGCTCCGCCTGGAAGTCGGGATCCTGCAGATATTTCTCGTAGGCCTCGCGCAGCTCGCGGATCGGCCCCATCAGGGTTTCGGCCACGAACATGCCACCGTAGGGGCCGAAATGGCCCTTTTCGTCCGGCATGTCGTAGGGTTCGATTGCTGCTTCAGTGCTCAATGTTCATGACCTCTCGAATGAAGGACGCCATGCGCCCGGCGTCCTTGATGCCCCTGGTCCGCTCTACCCCGCCGGAGACGTCCACTGCCCAGGGACGCACCCGGCGAATGGCCTCGGCCACGTTTTCCGGCGCCAGTCCGCCGGCCAGGATCAGGGGCCGGGGCCGCTCGGCGGGGATGCGTGACCAGTCGAAGGTCTCGCCGGTACCGCCCGGCACGCCCGGCCGCCAGGCATCCAGCAGGATCCCCTGGGCCTCACGATAGCGCGCCATCTCCGCCGCCACGTCCATCTCCGGGGCCATGCGCAGGGCCTTGATCCAGGGCCGACCGTGGCCCTGGCAAGCGGCCGGGCTTTCCTCGCCATGGAACTGGAGCAGATCCAGTTGCGCGGCCGCAATGGCCTCGGCAATGGCCTCGCGCGTGGCGTTCACGAACAGCCCCACCCGGCTGACGAAGGGAGGCAGATCACGGACCACCTCTGCCGCCTGCGCGGCTGTAACCGCCCGGGGACTGGGTGGATAGAACACCAGGCCGATGGCATCGGCACCGAGACGGGCCGCCGTGAGGGCGTCTTCCGCCCGGGTGATGCCGCAGATCTTGACGCGGGTTCGCATGCGCTTGCCAGGCTCGATGAAAAACCGTGCAGGTTACCAGAGCGACGAGATGGGGGGAAGCCGCGGGATCCCGAAATGCGCGGGATAGATCGCTTCCATGAAGTAGAGGCCACCGGGCGGGGCGGTGACGCCGCCGAGGCGGCGGTCGCGGCCCTCGAGCACTTCCCGGGCCCAGTCGGGCTGCCGTTCGCCGGCGCCGATGGTCATCAGCACGCCGGCGATGTTGCGCACCATGTGGTGCAGGAAGGCGTTGGCCTCCAGATCCAGGATCACCAGCTCGTCGCGACGGCGCACGTCCAGCCGGTACAGGGTGCGGACCGGACTCTTCGCCTGGCAGGCCACGGCGCGATAGGCGCTGAAATCGTGCTCGCCGAGCAGGTGTGTGGCGGCCGCCTGCATGGGGCCGACTTCGAGTGGCCGGTATTCGAAGGCCACCTTGCCGTGCAGGATGGCCGGTCGCACCTTGCGATTGAAGATCACGTAGCGATAGCGGCGCCGCAGCGCCGAGAACCGGGCGTGGAAATCCGCCGCCACCGGCCTGGCCCAGAGGATGCTGATCGATTTGGGCAGGTTGACGTTGCCGCCCCGGATCCAGGCTTCGGCATCCCGTTCCACCTCGGTGTCGAAATGGACGATCTGGCAGGCGGCATGCACCCCCGTATCGGTACGTCCGGCGCAGACCACCTGCACGGGCCGATCGGCGACGAAGGACAGGGCCTTCTCCACCGCGGCCTGGACCGAGGGGCTGTGATCCTGGTATTGCCAGCCGCAGAAGGGCTGGCCATCGTATTCGATGCCGAGTGCGATGCGCATGGTTCAGACGCGTCGCGGCCCCGCCAGACAACCTGACGGGGCCGCGAGTGGATGATGGGACGCGGTCTCAGGCAATCTGCTGCAGCAGTTGCTGGGCCTCCTGCTTCTGTTCCTCGTTGCCTTCGTCGAGCACCTCGTCGAGGATGCTGCGGGCGCCTTCCGGATCGCCCATGTCGATGTAGGCCTTGGCCAGATCCAGCTTGGTGCCCACCTCGTCGCCGGTGCCGATGTCCAAGCTGGCATCGGTGGCATCCAGCTCGAAGTCCATGCCGCTGGGCTCGGGCATGGTGGCGGTGCTGTCGTCGCTGATGTCGATGGCCATGCTGGTATCGGAGGCAGAGGGTTCCTCCGTGACCGGGGCTTCCAGATCGAGGCTCATTTCCGCCGTCTCGTCCTCGTCGCCGGCCGGGGCCTGTCCCCCCAGGTCCAGATCGAAGTCGAGGGCACCGGAATCCTCCTTGCCGCTCTCGCCCTCGAGGTTGAAGTCGAGCCCCGCTTCGGCGGCCGCCTCGGCCGTCAACTGGGCAGTAGGTGCCTCGTCCACTTCGAGGTTGAAGTCCAGGGAGGCCTCGCCGGACTTTTCTGCCGATTCGGCACCGGCCTCCGGCGCCATGTCGAGATTGAAGTCGAGACCGCTGTCGGCCGCCGGCGCCTCCTTCGCGGGTGCCGGCGATTCGGTCGGGGTTTCCAGATCCAGGTTGAATTCCAGGCTGCTCTCCTCGCCCGCGGCAGCCTGGGCTTCGGGAGCGGGTTCTTCTCCTGCGGCCTGCGACGGTTCCGTATCCAGCGTGAATTCCATCACCCCCGAATCCATGGCATCGACGGGGGTTTCGGCCTTGGGCTTGGGCTCGGGCTCGGCCGTACCCAGATCGGCCACGTCGAAGACACCGGTGTCGAGGCCGATGTCCATCACCTGGCTGTCGGAGAGACCGGCACTCGAGGTATCCGAGGCCGCCACTTCGGCCGCTGTCTCGACGGCCGCGGCACTGCCGGCATTGCTGAACAGCGGGTTGTTGGGCACCAGCTCGGCCCCCATGGCCACCACTTTCTGCCACATGGGATTGTCGTCCGCACCCTCACCGAGGCTGGCATAGAACTCCTCGGCAGCGTTCTCGAAGGCCGGCTTGTTCTTGGTGGTGTGGTAAAGCTCGATGAGCTTGAGCTTGAGCTCGGCACGATTCGGATCGTTCTCGATGGCCTCCTTGAGGCGCTCCTCGGCGGCCTCGTAGCGGCCATAGGCGACGAACACGTCGGCTTCGGTGAGCGGATCGACCTCGCTGTCCTCGGTCTGGATGGCGCCGGCGCCGCTGACCGCGAAGTCGCTCAGGAAGGACGACTCCTCCTCGGACTCGGGACCGGCCGCGGCGCCGGCCGCCGCGCCGGCGGCGGCCGCGGCGGCCGGTTCTCCGGTGAGAATGCTTTCCTGGTAGTCCTCAGCCGAGCGTCGCCGGCGAATGACGATGGCCGCAATCAGCAGCAGCACCAGCAGCACCGGCAGCCCCACGAACATCAGCAGGGAGTTGCCGGGCAGGCCCCCGAACGCGCCCCGCAGGCCGTCGCCGATCCCGGCCACCACACCCATGACCGTCTGCAGGATGCCGCCTTCGTCCTGGGCGGCGGGCGCGGCCGGAGCCGGGGCGGCCTGCGGTCGCTGTTCCTCGCGCTGGGCGATCTCCTCGGCCAGCTCGACCGGCGACCTGGTCTCGGCCGTGGCCACCGCTTCGCCCGCAGGTGCAGCGTCGGCGGACGGTTCGGCCCCCGCTTCACCGGCGCTCTCGGCCGGTTGCGGCGCTTCGGCTTCGGCCTGTGCCGACGGTTCCGGCGACTCGGTCGTAGGGGGTTGCTCGCCCACTTCACCGGCCCCCGTCTCGCTGGCCGGCGCTTCGGCTGCCGCCGTGGCTGACGGTTCCGCCCGGGCCGCCGCTTCCCGGGCGCTGGCCAGTTGCTGCTGGAGGGCCGCCAGTTCATCGTCGCTGATCGACAGGGCCCGCTGCTTGCGGTTGATTTCCTCTTCCAGGGCCTGCAGTTCGCGGTTGAGCTGTTCATTGTGGCCGCCCATGGCCGCGCTGTCCTCGCGCAGCTGGCGCAGTTCCTCGCGCAGGGTCAACAATTCGTTGCGGGCCGCCTCTTCGCTGGTGCCGGTACCGGCCTGCAGTTCGCCCCCATCCGGCGAGGCCAGCGTCAGCTCACCGGTACCGCCCTCGGTCTGCGTCTCACCGGCGGCAGCCTCGCCGGCCACCACGGGCTGGGTTTCGGCCGGCGTCTCGCCGGCCACGCTCTGCCGGTAGTCCTGCCAGGCCTGGAGCTGGGCGCGGTATTCCATCTCCGCCTCGCGGGGATTGACCGAGGTGATGATGTCGGGATCGTCGATGCGCAACACGTGTCCCACCTTGAGCCGGTTCATGTTGCCGTCGACGAAGGCATCGGGGTTGCTCACCAGCAGGGCCATCATCACCTGGTAGATGGACACCGAATCGCTGGGCCGCAGCTTCTCGGCAATCTTCCACAGGGTGTCGCCCTTCTGCACGATGCCGTAGTCCAGCTCACCGGTCACCGGCGCGGGCGCGGCCCGTGCGGCCTTGGCGAACTCGGCCAGGGGAATTCGGGGAAAGAGTTCCTCCTCTTCGGCAGCAAGGGCCGGTTCGGCCGGCTCGGGCTCGGTGGCCGGCGCGGGCATCGCCGCTTCAGGCGCCGGCACGGGCGTTTCCGTCACGGGTTCGGGAGCCGGAGCCGGGGCTTCGGCCACGGCCTCATGGGCCGGCGCCTCGGCGACGGGGGCCGGGGCCGGTTCAGCCGGCACCTCGGCCTCCTTCATTTCGGTGCGCGGGAAAGGCTCCTCCGCTGCTGCCGGTGTCTCGGCCGGTGCGGCTTCCGCCGGGGCTTCGGCGACCGGGGCGGGGGCCGGTGCCGGCTCGGTGGTCGCGGCCGGCGCCGGAATCGGGGCGGGCACCGGCTCCGGGGCCTGCGTTGGTGCCTGCGTTGCCGGGGCTTCGACCATCGCCGGCTGACGTTCGATGCGGTTGGGCGGATCCAGCAGGATGGTGTACTCCCGCACCATGCGGCCGTTCTGCCAGTTCATCTCGAGCAGGAAGTCGAGGAACGGCTCCTTGATCCGCTGCTTGCTGCTGACGTGGAGATAGTACTTGCCCTGCTCGTCCTGGCGGATGCGGAATCGCAGATCCCCGAGCAGATAGGAGCGGTCGATCCCGGCACGCAGATAGGCTTCGGGAGAGGCGAGCTTGACCTTGAGATTGGTGATGTCTTCAGGCGTCGGGGAGATGAGTTCGATGTCGGCATCGAGGGGTTCGTCGAGCGCCGAATGGACAACGATCCGGCCGAAGCCCAGGGCCTGGGCGCCGAGCGGCATGAGCAAAAGGGCGGTGGCCAGGAAAACGACCAGCTTGCGCATCATCATTACGTCTCCACTCCTTAGGGGGATCTGTCCACGCCGACAGCGTGCCCTCATTTTTCCAAATAATTCAATGAGTTGCGGAATCTATCTTTGAATAATCTTTATAAGTATGCAGTAACTATAGCTTACAAATAGTCTTTTACCAAAATTTCCGCGATTTGAACACAATTCAGGGCACTCCCCTTGCGGGTGCAGTCGCCCAGGATCCAGACACCGAAGACGTCGCCCCGTTCCGGCGCCAGGCGCAGGCGGGTGAGATAGACCGCGTCGGAGCCGGCCGCGTCGGTCACCGGGCTGGGCTCGGTTTCGTCCCCGCCGGCTTCGATGTATTCCACCCCGGGCGTCTCGGCCAGCACGGCGCGCAGGCTGTCCACGTCCACGGGCACCTCGAGCACGCCATAGATCTGCAGCACGTCACCAAAGAACACGGGGATCTGCGCCACCGTGACCATCATGTCCAGCTCGGCATGGGGCAGGAGGCGCCGGGTCTCTTCCACCAGGCGCAACTCGTCGGCGCTGTGCCCTCCCTGAAGGATATCGGCCGTGCGCGCCAGAACATTGAAGGCAATTTGCTGCGGAAACCGTTCGGGTTCGATGGGCCGAACGTTGAGCAGATCCGTGGTCTGCCTGGCCAGCTCCTCGATGCCGGCCTTGCCCTGGTGCGAAACGGCATTGCAGGCGGTGACGAACAGTTGCCGCAGGCCGAAGCGCTCGCGCAGGGGCTCGAGGGCCAGCCACAGCAGCACGGTATGACAGTCGGGGCTGGCGACGATGCCACGGTAGCGGATCGCGTCCAGCTCATGGGGATTGATCTCGGGGATCACCAGGGCCACGTCGGGATCGTCGGCCCAGGCGCCGCTGGCATCCACCACCCGGCTGCCGGACTCGGCGGCCGCCTCGCCAATGCGCCGCGCGGTCTGCGGATCGCCGACGGTGAAGGTGAGCGCCACGGCGGAAAAATCGAAGCTTTCGGCATCCCGCACCCGCAGGCGCTCCTCGCCGAAGGCCACGAATTCGCCCACGGCCTCGCCGGTGTCGAGGAGATGCAGGCTCCCCACGGGAAAATCCCGCTCGTGCAGGAGCTGGATCAGGGTTTCGCCGATCAGATGCGTGGCGCCGACGATGGCGATGTCGGGTTTGCTTTCCATGGGAGACGAGGACTCGTGTGACGGATGGGATGCGGGTTCATGAACGCCTACCCGATTTTTCCCGACCGGGATTTCCGCTCACGCTTCGAGCAGGATCCGGAGCATGCGCCGCAGGGGTTCGGCGGCGCCCCACAGGAGCTGATCGCCGACCGTGAAGGCCGAGAGGTATTCGTTGCCCATGCTCAGCTTGCGCAGCCGGCCGACGGGAATGGTGAGGGTGCCGCTGACCGCAGCCGGGGTCAGCTCGTGCATGGTGGCTTCCTTTTCGTTGGGGATCACCTTGACCCAGTCGTTGTCGGCATCGAGCAGGTCGGTGATCTCGTCGAGCGGCACGTCGCGGCGCAGCTTGATGGTAAGCGCCTGGGAATGGGAACGCATGGCGCCGATCCGCACGCACAGGCCGTCGATGGGCACGGGGTTCTCCCCCCGGCCGAGGATCTTGTTGGTCTCCACCTCGGCCTTCCACTCCTCGCGACTCTGGCCGGAGGGCAGTTCGCTGTCGATCCAGGGGATCAGGCTGCCGGCCAGGGGCACGCCCCAGTTGTCCACCGGGAAGGCGTCACTGCGCATGTGCGCGGTGACCCGGCGGTCGATTTCGAGGATGGCGGCGGCCGGATCGTCGAGCAGATCCTGCACGCTGGCGTGCAGGGAGCCCATCTGGGCCAGGAGTTCACGCATGTTGCGGGCACCGGCGCCGGAGGCCGCCTGGTAGGTCATGGGCGTGATCCATTCGATGAGATCGCGGCGGAACAGCCCGCCCAGGGCCATCAGCATGAGGCTCACGGTGCAGTTGCCGCCCACGTAGGTCTTCACGCCCTCGGCCAGCCCCCGGTCGATCACCTCGCGGTTGACCGGATCGAGCACGATGATGCTCTCGTCTTCCATGCGCAGGGTCGAGGCAGCGTCGATCCAGTAGCCCTGCCAGCCGGCGGCGCGCAGTTGCGGATAGACCTTCTCGGTATAGCCGCCGCCCTGGCAGGTGAGAATCACGTCCATCGTCTGCAGTTCGTCGAGGGCCAGGGCGTCCTTGAGGGGCGGAACGGGTTTGCCCACGTCCGGGCCGGGCTGGCCGTGCTGGGAGGTGGTGAAGAACACCGGCTCGATGGCGTCGAAATCGTGTTCCTCGCGCATGCGCTGCATGAGCACGGAGCCGACCATGCCGCGCCAACCGATCAGACCGACTTTTTTCATCTTGTATTCCTCGTTTCAGAATTCGGACTTCTTCACTGTCTGCGCATGGCGGCGACGACGGCGTCGCCCATCTCGGACGTGCTGACCTTGCGCGTGCCCTCGCTCCAGATGTCCTGGGTGCGCAGACCTTCGTCGAGCACGGTGCTGACGGCCTGCTCGATGCGCTCGGCCATCGCCGGGGCGTCGAGGGTATAGCGCAGCATCATGGCCACCGAGAGGATGGTCGCCAGCGGGTTGGCCACGTTCTGCCCGGCGATGTCCGGGGCCGAACCGTGGATCGGTTCGTACATGCCCTTGCCGTTCTCGTCGAGGGAGGCCGAGGGCAGCATGCCGATGGAGCCGGTGAGCATGGCCGCGCAGTCGGAGAGGATATCACCGAACATGTTGGTGGTGACCATCACGTCGAACTGCTTGGGCGCCCGCACCAGCTGCATGGCGGCATTGTCCACGTACATGTGGCTCAGCTCGATGTCGGGATGGGCTCCGGCCTCGTCGGTCATCACTTCGCGCCACAGCTCGGTGCACTCGAGGACGTTGGCCTTGTCCACCGAGCAGACCCGCCCCTGCCGCTTGGCGGCGATCTCGAAGGCCACCTTGCCGATCCGGCGGATCTCCGATTCCGAATAGACCAGGGTGTTGTAGCCCTGGCGTTCGCCGTTGTCGAGGGTGCGCACGCCCCGCGGCTGGCCGAAATAGATGCCTCCGGTCAGCTCCCGCACGATCATGATGTCGAGCCCCGAGACCACCTCGGGCCTGAGAGTGGAGGCGTCGGCGAGCTGAGGATAGAGAATCGCCGGGCGCAGGTTGGCGAACAGCCCCAGCTCCGCGCGCAGCCCCAGCAGCCCCTTCTCGGGCCGCACCGCGATGTCCAGCGACTCCCACTGGTAACCGCCCACGGCGCCGAGCAGCACGGCATCGGCCTCCTGCGCCAGTTTCAGGGTTTCCTCGGGCAGCGGCGTGCCGGTGGCGTCATAGGCGGTACCGCCCACCAGCCCCTGCTCCAGCACCACGTCCAGGCCATGGTCGTCCCGCAGGCACTCGAGCACCTTCACGGCCTCGGCGACGATCTCCTGGCCAATGCCGTCACCGGGGAGAATGGCGATTTTCTTCATCTGTTCTGTTTCCTGATGGTTGGGTGGAAATAACGCAGAGGGCGCAGAGACGCAGAGGACGCCGAGTGGCATGCTTGATCACGATGGATCATGGGCCTGTGGACCGTCGCATTCACCGGCATGAACTTCTCTGCGAACTCTGCGCCTCTGCGCCCTCTGCGTTCCTTACACCGACCCCGACAAGTGGACGAACAGCCACGGCGCCGCTTTTTTTCGGCGTGCCTCGTAGGCGCGGATTTCATCGGCGTGTTCGAGGGTCAGGCCGATGTCGTCGAGGCCTTCGAGGAGGCGGTGCTTGCGGAATTCGTCGATCTCGAAGGGGATCACCGTGCCGTCGGGCTTGGTGATGGTCTGCCTTTCGAGATCCACGGTGAGTTGATAACCCTCATTGGCCTCCACCTCGCGGAACAGTTCGTCCACCGTTTCGGCATCCAGCACGATGGGCAGGATGCCGTTCTTGAAGCAATTGTTGTAGAAGATGTCGGCGAAGCTCGGCGCGATGATCACCCGGAAGCCATAGTCGAGCAGCGCCCACGGGGCGTGTTCCCGGGACGAGCCGCAGCCGAAGTTTTCCCGCGCCAGCAGGATCTGCGCGCCCTGGTAACGGGGCTGGTTGAGCACGAAGTCCGGGTTGATCGGCCGCTGGCTGTTGTCCATGCCCGGCTCGCCGTGATCCAGATAGCGCCACTCGTCGAACAGGTTGGGCCCGAACCCCGTGCGCTTGATGGACTTCAGGAACTGCTTGGGAATGATGGCATCGGTGTCCACGTTGGGCCGGTCGAGGGGCATGACGATGCCGGTCAGTTTCGTAAACTTTTCCATATCCGTTACTCCTGTGTAAGTAACGCAGAGACGCAGAGGGCGCAGAGAAAGATCTGTTTCCCGGATTTTCCAGACACCGGGCAGATTGTTGACCCTATTGGCATTCTCATCTGTTCTACTCCGCGTTCTCTGCGTCTCTGCGCCCTCTGCGTTTTTTGCAGACGTTCTATTCGAGGGTCCGCACGTCCACGAAGTGCCCGGTGACCGCGGCGGCGGCAGCCATGGCGGGGCTGACGAGGTGGGTGCGGCCGCCCGGGCCCTGGCGGCCTTCGAAGTTGCGGTTGGAGGTGGAGGCGCAGCGCTGGCCCGGTTCGAGACGGTCGGCGTTCATGGCCAGGCACATGGAGCAGCCGGGTTCGCGCCATTCGAAGCCGGCGTCGAGGAAGATCCGATCGAGTCCCTCCTCCTCGGCCTGCTGCTTCACCAGGCCGGAGCCGGGCACCACCAGGGCCTGTCGGATGCCGTCGGCCACCTTGCGGCCCCTGGCCACGGCGGCGGCGGCGCGCAGATCCTCGATCCGCGAATTGGTGCAGGAGCCGATGAAGACCACCTCGGGCCGGATGGCGGTGATGGGGGTGCCAGGTTCGAGGCCCATGTAGTCGAGGGCCTTCTGCATCCCTTCCCGCTTCACCGGATCGGTCTCGGCGGCCGGATCCGGCACCCGGCCGTCGATGCCGGTGACCATCTCGGGCGAGGTGCCCCAGGTGACCTGGGGCACGAGGGTCGAAGCGTCGAGGGTTACCTCGGCATCGAACGCCGCATCGGGGTCGCTGTGCAGCGTGCGCCAGTCGGCCACGGCCTGGTCCCACAATTCGCCCTGCGGGGCGAAGGGCCGGCCTTTCACGTAGTCGATGGTCTTGTCGTCCACCGCCACCATGCCGGCACGGGCGCCGGCCTCGATGGCCATGTTGCACAGGGTCATGCGCCCTTCCATGGACAGGGCCCGGATGGCCTCGCCAGCGAACTCGATGGCGTGCCCCGTGCCGCCGGCGGTGCCGATGCGGCCGATGATGGCCAGGATGATGTCCTTGGCGGTGACGCCCTCGGGCACCGGACCGTCCACGGTGATGCGCATGGCCCTGGACTTCTTCTGCACCAGGCACTGGGTGGCGAGCACGTGCTCCACCTCGGAGGTGCCGATGCCGAAAGCCAGGGCGCCGAAGGCGCCGTGGGTGGAGGTATGGGAGTCGCCGCAGACCACGGTCATGCCCGGCAGGGTGGCACCCTCCTCCGGGCCGATCACGTGCACGATCCCCTGACGGATGTCGTCCATGCGAAACTCGGTGATGCCGAAGGTGCGGCAGTTCTCGTCGAGGGTCTCCACCTGCAGGCGGGAGACGGGATCGGCGATGCCGCGGGAGCGATCGGTGGTGGGCACGTTGTGATCGGGCACGGCGAGGTTGGCCTCCACCCGCCAGGGCTTGCGCCCGGCCAAGCGCAGGCCCTCGAAGGCCTGGGGCGAGGTGACTTCGTGCACCAGGTGGCGATCGATGTAGATCAGCGCGGTGCCGTCACCATTGTCGCGCACCACGTGAGCGTCCCAGAGCTTGTCGTAGAGGGTCTTGCCGGTCATGGGGATCTCCTGTGTGCGGACACAGTGTAACGTTGTGCTACACTATAACTCCAATTCATTATTTTCATGTTTTTCATTCCAAGTGGATATACATGAACTGCAAGCCTTCGTGGCGGTGGCCGAACAGGGTTCCTTCTCCCGCGCGTCGGAAAGTCTCTTCCTGACCCAGCCGGCTGTCAGCAAGCGGATTGCCCACCTCGAGGAGGAACTGGGCGCGCCCCTGTTCGATCGCATCGGACGGCAGGTGCGCCTGACCGAAGCGGGCCGCGCACTGTTGCCGAGGGCCCGCGACATCCTTCTGGCGCTGGCCGAGGCTCGTCGCGCCCTCGGCGAAATCTCGGGCAACGTGGCCGGACCGCTGGCCATCGCCACCTCTCACCACATCGGTCTGCATCGCCTGCCGCCGGTGCTGCGGGCCTATACGGCGCGCTGGCCGGAGGTGGAACTGGATCTGCAATTCATGGATTCGGAACTGGCCTGCCAGGCGGTGCGACGGGGAGAACGGGAGCTCGGCATCGTGACCCTGCCGGTGGCGCCGCCGCCGGAACTGGAGAGCCGTATCGTCTGGCCCGATCCCTTGTGCTTCGTGGTCGGTCCCGAGCATCCGCTGGCGCGCGCGTCCTCGCTGACGCCGGACGATCTCTGCCACCATCCGGCCGTGCTGCCGGCGCGGGGAACCTATACCCGTGAAGTGATCGAAGCGGCGTTCCGGCCGGCGGCGCTGACGATCCCCGTGCGTCTGGAAACCAACTACCTGGAAACCATCAAGATGATGGTGAGCGTGGGGCTGGGCTGGAGCGTGTTGCCGCAGAGCATGCTGGGAAACGAATTGCGCGCCCTGTCGATCCGCGGCATGACACTGTCACGCCGGCTCGGGGTGGTGTGGCATGGCCGCCGGACCCTGTCGAACGCCGCCCGGGCGATGCTGGATGCCCTGTCAACCTCGGCTGACGAGGCTGCTGTCGTCTGAATCGGGCATGCGCCTGCTCAAGCTCGCCAGCCAGTGCAGCAGGCCGTCCAGCGGCATGGGCCTGGCAATATGGTAGCCTTGGGCCGCATCACAGCCCTGGGCCCGCAACAGGTCGAGCACCTCGGCATTCTCCACCCCTTCCGCCACGACCTCGAGGCCGAGATTGTGGGCCAGTTCGATGGTCGAGCGCACGATGATGGCGTCGTTCTCGTCGTCCAGCATGTCGATGACGAAGGAACGATCGATCTTGAGGCTGGCCACCGGCAGCAGCTTGAGGTAGGCGAGCGAGGAAAAACCGGTTCCGTAGTCGTCGATGGCCAGTGACGCCCCGAGACCATTGAGCTGTTGCATGACCTCGCGGGCGCGCACCGGGTCGCTCATCACCGCGCTTTCGGTAATCTCCAGGGTCAGTCTGTCACTGGAGAGACGATGCTGATCCAGCAGACCCTGGATATGCTCGGGCAGTTCGGGATCCTGCAGATCCCAGGCCGAGAGATTGACGGCCACCCCGAGATCGGGATGCTGCGGCTGCCAGTTGGCGCAGTCGGCGATCGCCTGGGCCAGGATCCGCCGTGTGAGTGGATTCATCAGCCCCGATTGCTCAGCCAGGCGGATCACCGCCTCGGGCGAAATGAAACCCTGACGGGGATGCTGCCAGCGCAGCAGGGCTTCGACACTGGCAGGGGTATCGCCATCCAGGCCGATTTGCGGCTGATAGTGCAGACAAAGGGCGCCGCTCGGACGGTCCAGTTCGGCGCGCAGATCCCCAAGCAGGGAGAGATTGTCGATCCCGTCTTCCTCGTAGGCCGGATCGTAGATGACATAGTCACGCTTGTTGCGCTTGGCCCGATACATGGCGATGTCGGCCCGCCGGATCAGGGTGGCGGCATCCCGGCCGTGCTGGGGAAAGAGCGCCACGCCCAGACTGGCGCCCACATACAGATCCTGTCCCCCCACGGTCAGCACCTGGCTCACCACGTGCACGATCTTGTCGAGGAAGGCCGGCACTTCGTGGGCCCGCAGATCGGTGGCCACGATGGCGAACTCGTCTCCCCCAAGACGCGCCACGGTGTCCGATTCCCGCAGGTTCGCCGCCAGCCGCTGGCCGATCTGCTGCAGCACCTGATCTCCGACCGGATGCCCCAGGGTATCGTTGATCTCCTTGAAACGATCCAGATCCATGAGCACGAAGACCATGTCGGCCTGCTGGCGATTGGCCAGGTGCATGGCCTGCTCGAGCCGATCGTGGAGCAGCGCCCGGTTGGGCAGGCCGGTCAGCGCATCGTGCATGGCCTGATGTTCCAGCGCCGTCTGCCGCTGGTGGATCTCGCGGCGCATGTGATTGTAGGCCTCCACCAGCAGGCGGATTTCACGGCTGCGGGAATCTTCCATGGACAGATGATCCAGCTTGCGCCCCTCGCCCGCGATCTGGGCCGCGATGCGCTGGATGGGCTTGAGAATGGAGTGGTCCACGAGCACGTAGACGAACAGGATGAAGCCCACGGCCAGCAGCAGGAAAATCCAGATTTCCGTGGTCAACTGAATCGTGGCGGCCTGCAGGCGCCGGACGTTCTGGCCGCTCCAGTCGGCCAGGGCGTCGTCCACTTCGTGCATGATCTGGTTGACCTGGCTCTGCAGGGGCCGGATCCGGGTCTGCACGTAATGCAGATCATTGCGCCAGATGTTGGTTTCGCGCAGCGCCCGGAAGCGCTCGTACTGGCGCTTCCATTCCCGGGAAAGACGCTGCATCTGCGCCAGGCTCTCCTCGGTCTGCAATCCCGCCTCGCCGGCGGCCACCTGCGCCGCCAGTTTCGCCAGCAGGGCATCGATGCGATTCTGCAGCAGGGTGATGTTGCGTTCCTGGGCGATATAGCGCCGTTCGTTGAGACCGGCGAAGCGGATCACCAGGGCCCGGAAATCGAGCACCTTGCTGGTCCAGAGACTCTTGACCCGTTCAAGCGCATGCAGGAGACGGAAATTTTCCGCGGTGGGTTCGGACTCGGCGATCTCGTCCAGGGCCAGATCGGCCTGGGTGACGAAGGCTTCATGATTCTGCCGCAGATAGCGGTCGATGAAGGGCAGCATGGGATAGACCCATTCGATGTTGCGACGATAGCGCAGCAGCCGCTCGACCCGTTTGCGGATCCGGTCGATGAATTCGGCCAGGGTGTCGATGGGCTTGCGCAATGCCACATCCGGCGGGAAGGACATCTTCTGCAGGCGCCGAACCAGCACCGACGCCTGCTCGAGATGCTCGGTGATTTGCCGCGGTGCCTCCATGCGAGGCGTGATCACGGCGGCATTGAGTACGGTCTCCGCCTGCCACAGTTCATTGCGCACCTGGCGTACCAGATGCCCGATCCGCTGCTGGGTCTGCAGATCGTCCGTGTTGCGCCGGCTCACTTCGCCGATGTAGCGATGCGCGTTGTAGGCCCCGGCCACCAGCATGATCACCATGATCGAGGAAGCGCCCCAGTAACGGAAACGCAGGCCTGAATGACGCAGATCCTCCCACCAACGGCTCAGCATGTCCGACGCTTTTCCTGCAACGGGCTCAGGCCAATGCGGTCCCTGGCGGGTGATTGAAAAGAGTACTGCATCCTTGTCTTGCTCTTGGGGCGATTTGCCTGACAATGTTATCGGACAATATCGGCAATTTCTCCACTTTTGGAGCCTATATCCTCATCGACAAAGGGGTTATACTCGACACATGTGGAAAGTGTTGCCTCTCTTCATCCTGCTGCTGACGGCGTGTGCCAGCGTTTATCTGGGCAGTGGAACAGGAAACGCGTCCGGCGAGCGCGATTTGGCCGGGGCACAACGGGATGCCGACTGCAGCCGGCGCCTGTGGCAGCAACTCGGCCAGCCAGCGTCGATCCGGGTGGAATGCCGTGCCGGGGTGGTCTATCTGCGGGGGGTGGTCTCGTCGGCGGAAAGCCGTCGGGCCCTGGTCCGCTTCGTCGCCCGGCAACCGGGCGTCGAGCGGGTCGAGGATCGCCTGGTGGTGCGCTGACAGGCGGTTGAGCGGGCCCGCCGTCAGGCCCGGACCGGCAGCTTGTCGGCGGGGATCGTCCGCCAGGCAATGAGGCCACCGGCCAGGCACAGCAGCCCGGCACCCAGGAACATGCTCTGCGGCCCCAGGGCGCCGAAGATCTGGCCGCTGGCGAAACTGCCCAGTGCCCCGCCTGCACCGAAACTCAGGCTGCTGTAGAGTGCCTGGCCCTTGCCCTGGTGGCGGGCGCCGAAATAGCGGTGCACCAGGTGAATGGCGGCCGCATGGTAGATGCCGAAACTCGCCGCGTGCAGGGTCTGGGCCAGCACCATCAGCCACGCCACCTGCGGGAACAGCCCGATCAGGCACCAGCGCAGCATGGCCAGCAGGAGGCTGGCGATGAGCAGCCGGCGCAGGCCGAAGGCCGGCTCCAGGCGGGGCATCAGCAGGAAGATCCCCACCTCCGCGATCACCCCCAGCGCCCAGAGGGCGCCGATCACGCTCAGCGAATAGCCGAACCTCTCCATGTAGATGGTATAGAAGGTGTAATAGGGGCCGTGACTGGCCTGCATGAGGAAACACACCACCAGCAGCCCGACCACGTGGGGTTTGCGCAGGATCCGACGCAGCGGTTCATGATCCAGGGCCAGATGGCCAGCCGCCTCCTCCGGCACCAGCAGGCTGCTGATCCAGATGGCGGCGAACAGCCCCAGCAGGATCCAGGGCAGCAGACTCACCCCCTGCCCCGCCATCAGTCCACCGAGCCCCCAGGCGGTGAGGATGAAGCCGATGGACCCCCACAGCCGGATGGAACTGTAGCGGTGGGTCTGGCCATGCAGGTGGTGGAAGGTGGTGGCTTCGAACTGGGGCAGGGCCGCGTTCCAGAAGAAGCTGAAGATCATCATGACCGCGGCCAGGCCCCAGAAACCGTTGGCGACGAACACGGCCGCAAAGGAAAGCGCCGCCAGCAGGCAGCCGCTGCGCACGATGGCCATGCGCCGTCCCGTGTGATCGGCGATCCAGCCCCAGATGTTGGGGGCCACGATCTTGGTGGCCATGAGAATGGCCATGAGGTTGCCGATTTGGGCGACCGCGAAGCCCTCGGCCTTGAGGTACAGGCTCCAGTAGGGGATCAGCGCGCCGAGGCTGGCGAAATAGAAGAAATAGAAGCCGGACAGGCGCCAGTAGGGCATGACGGCAGAGAAAAGATCAAAGTGGCAAGAGAAAAGACGAACGTGCCGCCGGTCCACACACACGGGAAGGGCTCGTAAGGGCGCATTGTCGCAGCATCGAATCTATTGACTCCTGGCAGGCAGAACCGTCGTAAAGCTGCTCTACGGACGAGGGGGGACGACGGGGGTGGGGGATTCCACGTCGGCGTTCTGGGCACGATGGCGCAGCAGGTGATCCATGATCACGATGGCCATCATGGCCTCGGCGATGGGCGTGGCGCGGATCCCCACGCAGGGATCGTGGCGGCCCTTGGTGATCACCTCGATGGGATGGCCGTGCACGTCGATGCTGCGCGCCGGCAGGCGCAGGCTGGAGGTGGGCTTGAGGGCGATGCTGGCGAGGATGTCCTGGCCGCTGGAGATGCCGCCGAGCACCCCGCCGGCGTGGTTGGAGAGAAAGCCTTCGGGCGTGATCTCGTCGCGGTGCTCGGTGCCCTTCTGCTCCACGCAGGCAAAGCCCGCGCCGATCTCCACGCCCTTGACCGCGTTGATGCTCATCAGGGCATGGGCCAGCTCCGCATCCAGGCGATCGAAGACGGGCTCGCCGAGGCCCGGCGGCACGCCGGTGGCCACCACGTTGATCCGTGCGCCGATGGAGTCACCCGACTTGCGCAGGGCGTCCATGTAGGCTTCCAGTTCCGGTACCTTGTCGGCATCGGGAAAGAAGAAGGGGTTGGTTTCCACCGCCGCCCAGTCGAAGCGTTCGAAGCGGATGGGGCCGAGCTGGGCCAGATAGCCGCGGATTTCGATCCCGCAGCGATCGCGCAGGTATTTCCTGGCGATGCCGCCGGCTGCGACCCGGATCGCCGTCTCCCGGGCCGAGGAACGGCCGCCGCCGCGATAGTCGCGCAGCCCGTACTTCTGCTGGTAGGTGTAGTCGGCGTGACCGGGACGGAAGGTGTCCTTGATGTCCGAGTAGTCTTTCGAGCGCTGATCGGTGTTCTCGATCAGCAGGCCGATGGGGGTGCCGGTGGTCACGCCCTCGAACACCCCGGAGAGGATGCGCACCCGATCCGCCTCGCGGCGCTGGGTGGTGTGGCGGCTCTGGCCGGGCTTGCGCCGGTCCAGGTCCCGCTGCAGATCCGCCTCGCTCAGTTCGAGCCCGGGCGGACAGCCGTCGACGATACCGCCGAGGGCCGGGCCGTGACTCTCACCGAAGGTGGTGACCGTGAAGAGTTTTCCGAAGCTGTTTCCTGACATGGCGGCTATTGTAGCCGCTTGCGGGTGGGGCGGATAGCGCGACCTGACGATGGTTGTTCCGAATTTCCGAACATTATCGGCTATTGAACCACTTTCCGGCACGCCCCAGAGGCTGGCGAGGCGTTTCGTGACACGCCGTGAATACCTCCCTGTAGGCTCGACGGCCGCATCCTTGCGGCCGACGGTCACGAAACGCCTCGCCAGCCTCTGGGGCTTTGTACTGCTGACAACCTGATGACAGGAAATTCGGAACGACTTCGACTCACTGAAGAAGTGACTCAGATCACCTTCGAGAAACGCTGGGCCTTCTGCTGGCGCAGGTACTTGTCGAACACCATACAGATGTTGCGGATCAGCAGCTTGCCGGGGGGCTGGACGTCGATCCGGGTGTCGGACAGGCGCAGCAGGCCGTCGGTCTGCATGGGTTCCAGTTCAGCCAGCTCGGTGGCGAAGTAGTCGCGGAAGTCGATGCCGAAGCGGTCTTCGATGGCCGGCATGTCGAGGGTGAAGTGGCAGATGAGCTGGGAAATGACCTCGCGGCGCAACACGTCGTCGTCGTCGAGCCGCACGCCGCGGAAGACGGCCAGCTCGCCGGCGTCGATGCGTTCGGCGTATTCGTCGAGGGTCTTGACGTTCTGGGCGTAGCTGCGGCCCACCATGCTGATGGCGGTGACGCCCATGGCCACCAGGTCACATTCGGCATGGGTGGAGTAGCCCTGGAAGTTGCGGTACAGGGTGCCGTTGGCCTGGGCGATGGCCAGTTCGTCGTCGGGCTTGGCGAAGTGATCCATGCCGATGTAGACGTAACCGGCGTCGGTGAGGCGGTCGATGCAGTGGCTGAGGATGGCCAGCTTGGTGTCGGGGCTGGGCAGATCCTCGGCGCGGATCTGGCGCTGGGTCTTGAACAGCTCGGGCAGGTGGGCGTAGTTGAACACCGAGAGGCGATCCGGGTCCAGGGCCAGCACCTTGTCGAGGGTGCGATCGAAGGTCTCGACGTTCTGCAGGGGCAGGCCGTAGATCAGATCGATGCTCACCGACTTGAAGCCCACCTCGCGGGCCGTCTCGATGGCGTACCGGGTTTCGGCCTCGGACTGGATGCGGTTGACCGCCTTTTGCACCTGGGGGTCGAAGTCCTGCACGCCCAGGCTCATGCGGTTGAAGCCCAGCTCGCGCAGGACGGCGATGGTCTCGCCGTGGGCCTCGCGGGGATCGATCTCGATGGAGTACTCGCCCGTATCGTCGTCCAGCAGACGGAAGTGTTCGCGGGTGGCGGCCATCAGGGCCCGCATTTCCTCGTGGCTGATGAAGGTGGGCGTGCCGCCGCCCCAGTGGAGCTGCTCCACGGGCCGGTGGGCGGTATCGAAGAGCGCCGCCTGCATGGCGATCTCGCGGTGCACCCGTTCCAGGTAGGGCGCGGCGCGGCTGCGATTCTTGGTGACCACCTTGTTGCAGCCGCAGTAGAAACAGACCGTGTCGCAGAAGGGAATGTGGAAATACAGCGACAGGGGACCGCCCGCGGCGTTGCTGGCCTCGGCCTCGGCGCGATAGGCGGCGCTGTCGAATTCAGGGGTGAACTGCACCGCCGTGGGATAGGAGGTGTATCGGGGACCGGCCTTGTCGTAACGGCGGATGAGGTCCTTGTCGAAGAGGATGTTGCTCATGGGTCTCTCCCCGGCACGCTGCCGGTTACGGTTAGCCCTGCGAAAGGCGGTCGGCGGCCGCATCGAAGGCCGCCTGGTGGGCCGAAAGTTGCGCGGCGTCGAGCAGGAACACGCCCTCCCCGCCGTGGGCGAATTCCAGCCAGACGAAGGGCACCCGGGGGAAGGCCGCCTGCAGCGCCTCGGCGCTGTTGCCCACCTCGACGATGAGCACCCCGTCCGGCGCCAGATGGCGGCCGGCCTGTTGCAGCAGGGGGATCACCAGGTCCAGCCCCGTTTCGCCCGCGGCCAGCCCCAGGGCCGGTTCCTGCCGGTATTCGGGCGGCAGCGCGGCCATGTCTTCGGCGTCCACGTAGGGCGGGTTGCTGAGGATCAGATCATACTCCCCCGCCGGCAGGCCGTCGAACAGATCCGCCGCGTACAGCCCCACCCTGTCCTGCACGCCGTGGCGGACCACGTTGCGCCGCGCCACCTCGAGCGCCCCGGGCGAGATGTCGCTGGCATCCACCTGCGCCTCGGGCAGGGCCAGGGCGGTGGCGATGGCGATGCAGCCGCTGCCGGTGCACAGATCCAGAACCCGCCGGATCCGCTCCGGCACCAGCCAGGGCTGGAAGCGCCCGGCGATCAGCTCGGCGAGGGGGGAGCGCGGCACCAGCACCCGTTCGTCCACGAAGAACGGCAGACCGGCGAACCAGGCCTCGCCGATCAGATAGGCCGCGGGCTGGCGGGTTTCGATGCGCCGGGCAACGAGATCGCGGGCCGCCTGGACCTGGCCGGGGGTGAGCACCCGGTCCAGCTCGGCATCGGGAAAGTCGGGCGGCAACCCCACGGCGTGGGAGACCAGCCAGGCGGCCTCGTCCAGGGCGTTGTCGGTGCCGTGGCCGAACCAGACGCCCGCCCCGTCGAGCGCGTCGCGGCCTTCGAGGATCAGATCACGCAGGGTGAGCGTGGCCGGGGCGTCGCTCACGACGCGGGGCGGGGGATGTGTTTGGGCCGGAACACCTGGATGAAGTCCTCGTTCACTTCCAGCCAGGGGCCGTCGATGAGGGTGATGCAGGTGGGAATGGCGGGGAACACGCCGCGCAGGCAGTCGTCGATGGCCGAGGGCTTGCCCGGGAGGTTGACGATCAGGCTTTCGCCGCGGATCCCGGCGGTCTGCCGGGAAAGGATCGCCGTGGGCACCACCTTCAGGGAGACGGCGCGCATCTGCTCGCCGAAGCCCGGCAGCATCTTCTCGCAGACCGCTTCGGTGGCTTCGGGGGTCACGTCGCGCTTGGCCGGCCCGGTGCCGCCGGTGGTGACCACCAGACAGCAGCCTTCCACGTCGCACAGCTCCCGCAGCACCTCCTCGATGCGGTCCACCTCGTCGGGTCACCGCTTCCCAGGGACCGGCCAGCGCCTTCTCGAACCACTCGCGCAGGGCGGGACCGCCGAGATCCTCGTATTCGCCCCGGCTGGCGCGGTCGGAGACGGTGACGATGCCGATGCGGATGGGGGTGTCGTTCATGGTTTCGATCTGATGCAGGGAACGGATGGCGGGGATTCGGGCCGCTGGGGGCTTGAAGCGGGATGCATTCAACACCATTACGACGGCATGAACGATCTTATCAGACAACCGGCAGTGGCGGGAATGTTCTACCCCGCCGATCCCGAGGAACTGCGGCGGACGGTGGACGGCTATCTGCAGGCGGCCCTGGCGCGCCAGGACGATCTGACCGAGCCGCCGCGGGCGATCATCGCGCCCCATGCCGGCTACGTCTATTCCGGGCCGGTGGCGGCCAGCGCCTATGCGCGGCTGATCCCGTTCCGGGATCGGATCCGCCGGGTGGTGCTGCTGGGCCCCTCGCACCGGGTGCCGTTCCGTGGTCTGGCCACTTCTTCAGCCACCCATTTCCAGACGCCGCTGGGGGTGATTCCGGTGGATCGGGCCACCGTGGAAGCACTGGAAGCGCGCTTTCCCCAAGTGATCCGTCTCGACGAGGCCCACGCCCTGGAACACAGCCTGGAAGTGCACCTGCCCTTCCTGCAGGAAGCGCTCGACAGCTTCGTGCTGGTGCCGCTGGTGGTAGGGGAGGCTACCGCACGCGAGGTGAGCGAAGTGCTCGAAAGCCTGTGGGGCGATCCCCACACCCTGTTCGTGATCAGTTCCGATCTGAGCCACTATCACGACTACGAGACCGCCAGGCGCCTGGATGCGGCCACCGCCCGGGCCATCGAACAGCGCGAACCCGAGGCCATCGGTTTCGAACAGGCCTGCGGCCGGATCCCGGTGAGCGGCCTGCTGGATCTGGCCCGGCGGCACGACCTGCACGTGCACACCCTCGACCTGCGCAATTCCGGCGATACCGCCGGCCCCCGGGATCAGGTGGTGGGTTACGGCGCCTGGGTGGTGTCATGAAAGAACACACCCCCGAAGAGCGCCGCATCCTGCTCGAGGTGGCTGCTGCCTCCATCCGCCACGGTCTGGAGACCGGCCATCCTCTGCCCGTTCGCCTCGAGGACTATCCCGAATCCCTGCGCGAACCCGGCGCCGCCTTCGTGACCCTGAACCTCGACGGCCGCCTGCGCGGCTGCATCGGCTCCCTCCAGGCCATTCGCCCCCTGGTGGAGGACGTGGCCGAAAACGCCTTTGCCGCGGCCTTCCGCGATCCCCGTTTCCCGCCCGTGACGGCGGAGGAATATCCGCGCCTGGAATACCATATCTCCATCCTCAGCAAGCCCGAGCCCTTCCCCGTCGAATCGGAGGCCGACCTGCTCGCCAAACTGCGCCCCGGCATCGACGGGCTGGTTCTCATCGAGGGCAACCACCGCGCCACCTTCCTGCCTTCGGTGTGGGAACAGTTGCCCGACCCGCGCCAGTTCCTGGCCAACCTGAAGATCAAGGCCAGCCTGCCGGTGGACTACTGGTCGGACACCATTCGCTTCGAACGCTATACGGTGGAGGAATTCGGCAACTGAGGGGGACTTGCCGGCTTCAAGGGCGTGCCAGATGCCGGAATGACAGAAATACCGGCAAGGTCAGTTGTCGGCCGTGGCGACCCGACAGGTGCCCACGGATCCCGGCAGGCAGGTGCGACCGTCGATCCAGATGGCGTTGTCGAGGATGGCGCCTTCGAGACGGGCGCCATCGATTCGGGCGCCGGTGAGATTGGCATAAGCCAGGTTGGCGTTGCGCAGATCGGCGCGGCTCAGATCGGCCTGGCGCAGGGTGGCTCCCTTGAGAGAGGCGCCCCGGAAACTGGCGAAGCTCAGGTTGGCCACGCTGAGATCCGCATAGTCGAGCTTCGCGCCATCGAAACGGCTGGCGAAGAGGTTGGCCCCCACCAGCACCGCACTGTCGAGCCGGGCCTGGCGGAGATCGGCCTTCAGGGCCTGTAGTCCCGACAACAGGCAGTTGTGCCAGTCCACGCCGGGCGCCGGGGACGCCTGGCAACTGGCCTCGGCGGGCCGCTCCTGCGGGGCGAAGCGAAAGCCCAGCCAGACCACGCCCGCGGCCAGGGCCAGCACGAACAGGGCCTGGCGGATGGACCACTCCCGGCGGCGGCTCAGTTGCCGGTAGATCGATTCCCGGTTGTGACGGTATTCGAGAGTCTGCAGATCCTCGGGCGTGCGGCGGTCGTCCGCCTGCGGCGCATGCGCCGGGCGCCGTTCGTCGGCCCAGCGCCGCGCCGCCTGCAGGCGTTCCTGGAAGGCGGGATCCTGGGGATCGCCCTTGAGGACCTCCGGGATCAGATCGCCGCGGCTGCGGATGGGCTGCCAGGTTTCCCGATCCTCGCTCACCTCGTCGCTGAGCCGGAAACGGCCGATCAGCAGGCACTGGGCGATCTGGCCGACCGGAAAGGGGCCCTGAACCCGGTTCTCCCGGCGCACGTAGAGAGGCTTGCTCATCGACTCAGGCAGTCTCCCGAATGGAAAGTGAACGACCGGCCACCTGCCGGTCAAGTTTCCGCCGGATTGTCCGCTGATAGGGAAAGACCCGACAGTTTCTTATCGGCCCCATCGCCATGGACCTTAAGCCCCTCCAGGCAGGCACCGCTCGCCCCGCCCCGACCGTTGCCGCCCGCGACCTCCCCGCCCTGCTCGAGAGCTGGCGCGTGGGCGACATCCTCCAGGCCACCGTGGTCGGCCGCGGGGAGCGGGGCAGCCTGTTGCTGAACATCCAGGGGGCGCTGCTCGAGGCCGCCCGTCCTCCCAACCTGCCGTTTCGCCCCGGAGAGCGCCTGCCGGTGCAGATCCTGGCCAGGGAACCCCAGCTCGAGCTGCGCCTGCTGGCGCCGCCCGCGCAGGCCATCGATCCGGCTCGCGTGCAACAGGCGCTACGCGAGACCCTGCCCCGCCAGCTCCCCCTGCCGCCGCTGCTGGCCAACCTGGCCCTGGCCCGGCGCGAGGGCGAAAACCTGCCCCTGCCCCGCGAGGTATTGCCCCTGCTGCAGGATCTGTGGCTGAGCCTGGCCAGCCGCGACGCCCTGAGCCAGCCGCAACGCCTCGCGCAAGCCATGCGGGCCAGCGGCCCTTTCCTGGAAGCGGCCCTGGCCGCGAGCCTGCAGGGCGAGGCGGTCCGGCCGGGGGCGGATCTGCGCGGTCAGCTCCTGCGCCTTGCGGCCGTCCTGCAGCGGCATCTGCCGGGGCCGGCCCCGATGCCCAGCGGCACGCCGGCCAGTGACTATCCGGCCCTGCGCAGTCCCCCGGCCACGCCACCACCGCCCCCCGCGCCCGCCAACCCGTGGGCCGCGAACGGTGCCGCTGCTCATGCCCAGCATCATGATGGAGTACGAGGCACGCCCGCGGCCCAGCCGCCGGCACCCCCGAGCCTGGCCAATGCCGCCCGTCCCGAGGCGGCGGTGGCGGATCTGCTGCGACAGGTGGAAGGCGCCATCGCTCGCGCCCATTCCCATGCCCTGCATGCGCTCCACGCCCAGGCCGAGGGCCGTCCCCTGTGGGCCATGGAACTGCCCATCCGGCACGGTGCCGGCGTGGATCTGTTCGATCTGCGCATCGAGGAGGAAACCCGTCAGCACGACGCGCCCGCCCACGCCCGGCGCTGGTCGGTGCGCCTGGCCTTCGAACTCGAGGGGCTGGGACCGGTGACCGCGATCATCAGCCTGCAGAACGAGGCCGTGGCCACCCGTTTCTGGACAGAACGCAGCGAAACGGCCCGCCTCTTCAACCACTGGCTCGACACCCTGGGCAGCCGACTGCGGCAGGCGGGTCTGAACGTCGGTGCCCTGGAATGCCGTTGCGGCCCGCCGCCGGACGACGGCGGCGAACCGCCTCCCCTGCTTCGCGAGGAAGCCTGAGATGAGCAAGGTCTCCCAATCCCCGCCTCCTCTGGCCGTGGCCTTGCACTACGATGGCGAGCGGGCACCCCGGGTCACCGCCAAGGGCGCCGGCGACGTGGCCGAACGGATCCGGGAAATCGCCCGCCGCCACGGCATCCCCCTGCAGGACAATCCCGAACTGACCCGTCTGCTGTTCCGCCTGGAACTGGGCGAGACCATACCGGAAGCGCTCTATGTGGCCGTGGCCGAGGTGATCGCCTTCGCCTATCACATGCAGGGCAAGACACCGGGAGGCGAGCCGAAGACGGAAAACCCGCCCTGAGCGGCGATGGAGAATGTCCGGGGCGCGAGGCGGCGTCGCCTCAGTAATCGAAGGAATACATCACTGACAGCAGGCCGGAGAGCATGTACCCCTTGTCCACCAGCGGGCTGTCCTGGATGGTGCCGGCCAGCAGATCGCCGCGCAGGTTGCCGAGGAAGTGCCAGTGCGGGGTGAAGGAATACTTCACGTAGGTCTGGGCCGCGAAGTTGACGCCGGCCGACGCCGTGTAGGCCGGCCGCCAGGCAGTCGCCTCGCCCGGCCGCACGCCGTAGTAGTAGTCGTTGAAGGCGGCGTCATAGCGGATGGCGAAGACGCTGGGCACGAAGGCCCACTTGCCCCGTTCGATGAACCTGCCAAGTTCCAGCCGCAGCAGTGAGCCGTTGGAGTGGTCGAGGATGTCGCGGAACCAGGTGAGTTCGGCGAACCCCCAGTCGAACTCCCCGCCCATGGCCAGCCCGGCCTCCCAACCGGACTTGCGTTCGGCCATCCCGGCCAGGATGGGTGCATCGGTGCCCTTGTAACCGAAGGGCCGGGGCTGGGCGGTGATGGAAATGCCCCAGTTCTGCTGGCCATAGACATACATTCCCACCCGGGTCCAGCGCACGTAGAACAGGCGGTTGTCGGCGAACAGCACCGGCGAGGGCAGCACCAGGGCATCCGCCCCGGCATAGGGCTGGGTCTGGAAATAGGCCCCGCCCCCCAGATAGGCATGACGGGGCTCGTCATCGGCCACGGCCACGACGAACGGCAACAGGCACCCGGCCAGCAGGCAGTACAGACGCTTCATGGGGAATCCTCGTGCGGCGGCGAAAAGAAGGTGTCGGTCCGCAAGTTTACCCAATCACCCGGATCCGCCCAAGAAACGAATGCCGTTCGGGAAGGGTCCCGCTGCGGCACGCCATCGGGGTTCAGGGCAGGCGGAAGTGCGCCTGGGCGGTGTTCCGGTCGATTTCCACTTCCAGTTCGCCGTATTCGGGGATGGGCTCGAGAGGGGTGGGATCGTCTGCGCAACTGCAGCCGGGATCGAGACCCTGGAGAAACACGCCGATCCGGAGGCGGATCGGATCGGTGTTCTCTTCGATGGCCAGGACGGTCACGCCGAAGTCGTCGAGGGCGCAGGCCGTGCGTGTGAGCAGGGCCTGCAGGGGCAGACAGGCCGCCGGCAGGGCTTCGATCTCCTGTTTCAGGATCGCGGCGGCCCGGGGCGTGCCGAGGGCGTCGCGGCTGCGGGGGAGATGGATGGTTGGCGCTTCGGGCATGTGGGCCAATGGGGTAACGGGGATGGCATTGTGGCGGGAGAGGGTGCGTGAAGCAAGGGGCTGGTCGCGGCGAGGGTGCCGCTCCTGCCGGCGTGAAAGTCGTTTGGGTTGCCGGTGTCAGCTCGCAGCGCGGGAGGGGGGTTCCTGATCGCCTTCGAGGCGGTGCATGATGGTGATGAGTTCGGCCTCGGAACGGGACAGACCGCAGGTGGCGACCAGTTCCTCGGCGTCGACTCCCTGACGGGCAAGATGAATGGCCTGTTCGTAGGGTTGATTGGCCGATTCGAAGAGATCCAGGTTTTCCTGCTTCTCGGCCAGGCGCCGCTGGCGGCGTTCCACTTCGAGCACCCGCTCGCCCATGCCGACGGCGGCCGCGGTGAGGGCGCGCAGATCCCGTTGCAGGGATTCGAGGCGGGGATCTCGTGCCGCCCTGCCCTGCCTGCGTCCACGCAGCAGGTTGAGCAGCAGCAGAATCAGGCAGCCGGCCAGCAACAGGTTGGTGAGATCAGAGGCCATTGCGATGATTTCGGTCATGGGGCGCCTCAGGCGTATTCGTCGATGTGGGGGGCGTCATCACCGTCCCGGTGCTCGGGCGGTTCCGGTGGCCGCCGGGGCGGACGTTCGCGGCGGGACTCGCCGCCAGGCGCCCGGACGTGGCGGGCGGACCAGGGCAGGCCGGTGATCGGGGTGAGCTTGCCGATCTCCGCCATGACCGCCGCGCCTACAGGGAGGCGACCTCCGCCCATTCCTCGTCACTGAGGAGCTTGTTCACGTCCACCAGTATCAGCAGTTCGTCGCCGCGGCTGCTCACGCCCTGGATGTACTTGGAGCTTTCGTCGTTGCCCACGTTGGGGGCGGTCTCGATTTCCGAGGCCTGCAGATCGGCCACCTCGGCCACCGAATCGACCAGGATCCCCACCACGTTGCCCTCGGCCTCGACGATCACGATGCGGGTGTCGTCGTCCGGCTCCCGTTCGGGCAGGCCGAAACGCAGGCGGGTGTCGATCACCGTGACCACGTTGCCGCGCAGGTTGATGATGCCGAGCACGTAGTCGGGCGCGCCGGGCACCGGGGCGATTTCGGTCATGCGCAGCACTTCCTGGACCTGCATCACCTTGATGCCGTACTTCTCGTTGTCCAGCTTGAAGGTCACCCACTGGATGATGGGGTCGTTTTCCACTTGGGCCAGTTCACTCATTCCGCGGTTTCTCCTCTGGCGATCCCGGGGCGTCAATTTGCCGACGCGCGACGGGAGACTCGCAAGACAGGTTGCAGGAACCATGCCATTCGGGCGTGGGCGGACAGACGGTCCGCTTTGCTACATCATCGGCGGGAACGGGGGGAACTTGATGGTGAAGGGAAAAAACCTTTTGGCCTTGCCGCTGCCGGCTCCGCTGCGCTTGAGCCGGCCTGCTTTTTGTTGGGATGTCTGAGCCACCCTGTTTCTCTCCGTGCCTTCCGTGCCTCCGTGATCTCCGTGTTCCTTCCACCCAGGCCCGAAACGGCCCGTTCTCATTCCTCGCCGCTGGCCAGTTTTTCGGCGAAGGCGTCGGTGTCGATCAGGGCACACATGTGCTCGATGACGGTGCCCAGGAGCCAGCGGCGGCGGGTGCGTTCGCTGCGCCAGCGGACCTGGTCGTGACGGAGGGTGATCACCTCATCCACGGCGTCGCAGGCCAGGCCCCAGCGGCCGCCGCCGATCAGGACGATGCGCTTCACCCGGGCCAGGGGATCGTCATTCGCGGGCAGGCGGTCGGCGGGGAAGACCAGGCGGGCGGTGTCCACCACCGGCACGGTGGCATCCAGATGGCTCAGCAGGCCGAGGAAGAAGTCGGCATGGCCCGGCATCTCGGTGAGTTTCTCCGGCCACTCCACCACGCCGCCCAGCGCCTCGAGGGGCACGGCCAGGGTCAGGCCGGCGACCTTGAAGAGCATGGCCTGGAAAGGGTCCCGGGCCCATTCGGGGACGCCGGGCGGCACCGGGCTTGCGGTTTCCGTGACGGATTCGGTCGCGATGACGGCTTCGCTCGCCACCTCCGTGTCGGTGGCGGTTTTGGTCGCCGCTTCCACGGCCGGGATCACCGGCGCGGGGGCAGCCGGCGGTGCCTCTGCCGGGGCGGCGGGCGCCGCGGCTTCGACCGTTTCGGTTTCGGTCTCGCGCAGCAGGGCCTCGAGGAACAGATCCAGCGCGGCCTTCTCGTCCACCAGGATGCCGGGCTTCTCTGCGCTCATGATTCGCCTCCGGCGCGCAGGGGCTCTGGCGACTCGCCGAGCAGGGTGCGCAGCAGGGCTTCGTAGGCCCGGGCGCCCCGTGACGAAGGCAGCATCATGGGCAGGGGCACGCCGCGCTTGCTGGCTTCGCGGAACTTGGTATCCACCGGAATCACCGCCTCCCAGACCTTGTCGCCGTAGGTCTCGCGCAACTGGCGCAGGCTGTCGAGAGCGGCGCGGGTGCGGCGATCGAACATGGTGGGCACGATCAGGTAGTCGAGCCCGTCGCGGCGGGCCCGCATGATCATCTCCAGGGTGTGCATCATGCGCTCCAGTCCCTTGAGCGCCAGGGGCTCGGTCTGCACCGGCAGGATCAGCAGGCGGCAGGCGGCCAGAGCGTTGACCATGAGGATCCCCAAAAGCGGCGGACAGTCGATGAGGGCCGTGTCGTAGCGCCCTGCCAGGCTCTGCAGGGCCTGGCGAATCACCAGGCCCTTGCCTTCCTGGCTGCCGAGCTGGCGATCCAGGGTGGCCAGGGCCGTGGAGGCCGGCAGCAGGGCCAGATCGTCGATTCCCGTGGGCAGCAGCAGCTCCGCCGCGGGCACCTCGGGCGTGGCGCCCGGCCCCTGGAACAGGCGGTAGAGGGAGTTTTCCAGACGGTCGGGATCGTGGCCGAAATAGGCCGTGAGCGAGCCGTGGGGATCCAGATCCACCAGCAGCACGCGCTGCCCCCGGTGGACCAGGTGGCCGGCGAGAGAGACGGCGGTGGTGGTTTTCCCCACCCCGCCCTTCTGATTGGCAACGGCCCAGACTTGCAAGGCATGCTCCTGCGTCGGTTTCGATGGCGGCAAGGCCTGCGGCATCCGTTTTCCGGGACGACAGGCCATGGCCTTACCCGCCCCCGGACACACGGGGCCCGGGGGTCAGGACGGAATGATACAAGATTCGTGCCGCGATTTACGGCGTGGACGAGGCGGAAGGCGGCTGGCGGCCTTGGCGTTCGATTTCGAGCATGCGCCGGGCGTGCTTGTCGGCCAGGATGATGATCGCTACCCGCCGGTTGCGGCGGCGGCCTTCGGGGGTGCGGTTGTCGGCAATGGGCCGGAACTCGCCGTAGCCGATGGCCGACAGGCGGGCCGGGTCGACCCCCTCGCGGGTCAGCAGGTGCACCACGCTGGCGGCGCGGGCCGCCGACAACTCCCAGTTGGAGCGGAACAGCTCGGTGCGGATCGGCAGATTGTCGGTGTGGCCCTCCACGTCGATGTGGTTGGGCAACGCCTTGAGTTCGCGGGCCAGCTGGCGCAGCACCGGATAGGCGGAGGGCTGCAATTCCGCCTCGCCGCTGGCGAACAGGATGCGGTTGTTCAGTTCCACCTCCACCCACAACTTGTCGTGCTTGATGCGAATGAGGTTCCGATCCACCAGCGACTTGAGGGACTGCTGCAGCCGCTGGGCGATGCGCGCCGTCTGGGCCGTGTCCACCGCCGGCTCGGGCCGCAGGGAGACGATGTCGGGCTTCTCGGTCACCGGTTTCACCGAATCGAGGGATTTCTTCGGTTGCCCGATCTGGATGGGATCGGCCGACTTGGGCGGGGTCTTGAAGGCTTCCAGCAGGGTGTCGGAGAGTACCCGGTACTTGCCCTCGTTGATCGAGGACATGGAGTACATCACCACGAAGAAGGCGAACAGCAGGGTGATGAAGTCCGCATAGGAGACCAGCCAGCGATCGATGTTTTCGTGATCGTCCTCGTGACGGCGGCGACGGCTTCGCATCCCGGCCACCTCAGTGGAGGAAACCCAGCAGGCGGGTTTCGATGTTGCGCGGATTCTCGCCTTCGGCAATGGAGGCCACGCCTTCGACGATCATCTCCTGGTAGTGGGACTGCTGGCGCACCAGCGCCTTGAGCTTGTTGGCGATGGGCAGGAAGATCAGGTTGGCCGAGCCCACGCCGTAGATGGTGGCCACGAAGGCCACCGCGATGCCGGCGCCCAGCCTGCCCGGATCCGAGAGGTTGCCCATCACCTGGATGAGACCCAGCACCGCACCGATGATGCCGATGGTGGGTGCATAGCCGCCCATGCTCTCGAACACCCGCGCCGCCTGCAGATCGAAGCGTTCACGGGTGCCGATGTCCACGTCCATGATGCTGCGGATGCTCTCCGGTTCGCTGCCATCCACCAGCAGTTGCAGGCCCTTGCGGGTGAAGGGATCCGCTTCGTGATCCTCCACGTCCTCCAGCCCCAGCAGGCCTTCCTTGCGGGCGATGTGGCTCCACTTGACCAGCTTGTCGATGCCTTCCTCGAAATCCAGGCGCGGGGCGCGGAAGGCCCAGAACAGCATGCGCATGGCCCGCAGGAAGACCTTCAGCGGCGATTGCAGCATCACCGCGCCGAAGGTGCCGCCGATCACGATCAGCAGGGCCGGGCCGTTGAGCAGGGTGGTGACGTGGCCGCCCTCGAGATACTGGCCGAAGAGGATCGCCGCGATCCCCAGCACCAGGCCCAGAAGACTCAGCACGTCCATCAGCGCACCCGTCTGGCGATGGCGTCACCCATCTCGTCGAGGGGCAGCACCTGCTCGGCGATGCCGGCCTCCACCACGGCCGCGGGCATGCCATAGACCACGCAGCTCGCCTCGTCCTGGGCCCAGACGCGGGAACCCCGTTCGTGGAGCAGGCGGGCCCCCTGGGCGCCGTCGGCGCCCATGCCGGTGAGCACCACCGCCAGGGTATCGCGGGGATGCACCTTGGCGATGGAGGTGAAGGTGAGATCCACCGAGGGTTTGTAGGTCTGCCCCGGATCGTCCCCGATCCGCACCACGGCGCTGCCGGCGCGCCCGTCGAGCAGCATCTGCCGGCCGCCCGGAGCCAGCAGGGCCAGCCCCGGTTCGAGCCGATCGCCGTCGGCCGCCTCGCGCACGCGGATGGCGCACTGCTGATCCAGGCGTTTGGCGAAGGCCGGGGTGAAGGTGCCGGGCATGTGCTGGATGAGCAAAATCGGCGCCGGGAAATTCGCCGGCAGGCGGGTGAGCACCTTCTGCAGGGCGACCGGCCCGCCGGTGGAGGTGCCGATGGCCAGCAGGCGGATCGGGCCGCTGGCGGCCCGTTGCGGCGCTGCCGGGCGGGCCGTGACCGGCGGCCGCGTGGTGATCGGCTTGCGGATCCCGGCACGCCCCTTGCGGCCCAGATCCCGCACCCGCTGGCAGAGCAGACGCGTGGCCTCTTCCCGATCGCTGGCGATGTCCTCGAAGCGCTTGGGCAGGAAGTCCAGCGCGCCGGCATCGAGGGCATCCAGGGTCGCCTTGGCGCCCTCGGTGGTCAGGGAGGAGAACATGATGATGGGCGTCGGGGTGCGGGCCATGATTCGCCGCGTGGCGCTGATCCCGTCGAGCACCGGCATCTCGATGTCCATGGTGATCACGTCGGGGCGCAGCTTCGCGGCCTGATCGATGGCCTCCTCGCCGTTGGCGGCCTGACCCACCACTTCGAGGGCCGGATCGGCAGAGAGGATTTCGCTCACCCGGCGGCGGAAGAATCCCGAATCGTCGACGACCAGTACCCGAATGGCCATGCTTGACTTCCTTCTCGTCTCGTTCCGTGATGCCTGAGATCAGGCGTACATCTTCAGCAGGCCGGGCACGTCGAGGATGATGGCGATGCCCCCGTCCCCGGTGATGGTGGCCCCGGCCAGGCCGGCCAGGCCGTGCAGCAGTGCGCCCAGCGGCTTGATCACCACCTCTTCCTGACCGATCAGTTCATCGACGATGAAGCCCACCCGCTGGTTGCCGATGTGCACCACCACCACGTGGCCCTCCTTCGGCAGGGGGGCATTGCGCTGGCCCCGCACCAGCCAGTGGTTGAGATAGAACAGGGGCAGGGTCCGCTCGCGGATCAGGATCACGAGCTGGCCGTCCATGACATTGGTGCGGGTGAGATCCAGATGGAAGATCTCGCTCACATTGACCAGCGGCAGGGCGAAGAGCTGGTTGTGCAGGCGCACCATCAGGGTGGACATGATGGCCAGGGTCAGCGGCACCTTGATGTCGATGCGCGTGCCCCGGCCCAGTTGAGAGTTGATGTCGATGGAGCCGTTGAGCTGGGTAATGGAAGTCTTGACCACGTCCATGCCCACGCCGCGGCCGGAGATGTCGGAGATCTCTTCCTTGGTAGAGAAACCCGGGGCGAAGATCAGGTTGTAGCACTCCCGATCCTCCAGCCGGTTGGCGGCTTCACGATCCATCAGGCCCTTCTCCACCGCGATGTCGCGCAGCTTGTTCGGATCCATCCCCCGGCCGTCGTCCTCGATGGACAACAGGATGTGATCGCCTTCCTGGGAGGCGCTGAGGATCACCGTGCCTTCGCGGGGCTTGCCGGCCTTCTCGCGCTCGTCCGGCATCTCGATGCCATGATCCACCGAGTTGCGCACCAGGTGCACGAGCGGATCGGCCAGGGCTTCGACCAGGTTCTTGTCCAGATCGGTGTCCTCGCCGATCATCTCCAGGCGAATTTCCTTGTTCAGGCTGCGGGCCAGATCCCGCACCACCCGGGGAAAGCGGCCGAAGACCTTCTTGATGGGCTGCATGCGGGTCTTCATGACCGACAGTTGCAGATCGGCCGTCACCAGATCGAGGTTGGCCACGGCCTTCTGCATCTCTTCGTTGCCGGAACGCTCACCGAGCCGGGCGATGCGGTTGCGCACCAGCACCAGCTCGCCGACCATGTTCATGATCTCATCGAGACGCGCCGTATCCACTCGCACCGAGGTCTCGGCCTGGGGTTTCTCCTTCGCCGGCTTGGCCACGGCCTTCCGGGCCGTTTTTTTCTCCAGCACCTCGCCACTGGCAGGCCCCTGCGGCTGGTTCGCGGGGACCGGGGTGGCCGGGGGTTTCGCCGCCGGCGTGGCGGCATTGCCCGCCGGAACATCGCTGCCGGCCTTGACCGCCTCGGGCTTGAACTGACCCTTGCCATGGATCTGATCGAGCAGGGCCTCGAATTCTTCCTCGGTGATCTCGTCGCTGGCCGCCGGGGCATCGCTGCAAGCGGCGGGATCGGCGGCGGCAGCGGCCGGTTTGTCCACGGGCATCGGTGCCCCCTTGAACTGTCCCTTGCCGTGCAGTTCGTCGAGCAGGGCCTCGAATTCCTCTTCGGTGATCTCGTCGCTCGCCGGCTCGGCTTTCGGCGTGGCCGCGTCGGGATTTTCGAGGGCGTCGAGCAGCGCCTCGAACTCCTCGTCGGTAATGTCCTCACTGGCATCAGTGGTTGCCGGATCGCCAACTGGCGCCGCCCCGGCCGGCGGGGTCGCGGGAGCGGCCTGCGGGGCTGCGCCTTCGGGAACGGTGTACTGTTCCAGAGCCTGCAACAGGGCCGGATCGGCATCCTCAGGCATCTCGCCGGCGGAGAGGAGGTCGAACTGTTCACGCAGCACGTCCAGCACCGGCAGCACCGCATCCATCAACTCCGGGGTGATGCTGCGCTCGCCATTGCGCAGCAGGTTGAAGATATCCTCGGAACGGTGGCAGAGCTGCACCATGGGTTCGATGCCCAGGAAACCGGCGCCGCCCTTGATGGTGTGAAAGCCCCGGAACACGGCATTGAGCATGTCCATGTCGTCCGGCTGCTGCTCGAGACTCACGAGTTGCTCGTCGAGCTGCTCGAGGATCTCGCCCGCTTCCACCAGGAAATCTTGCAGGAGTTCGTCGTCCATCGTTTCTCGTCTCGTGATGGCGAGCCTAGAATCCCAGGCTCGACAGCAAATCGTCCACCTCGTCCTGCCCGGACACGGTGGTGGCGGTTTCCTTGCCGGGCACCACCGGGCCGGCCAGGCTGCCGTCGTCGGCGGGTTTCTCCCGCTCCGGCAGGCCGGCCACCTTGATGAGGTTCACCAGGTTGGCTTCCACCTCTTCCACCAGGGTAATGACCCGCTTGATGATCTGGCCGGTGAGATCCTGGAAGTCCTGGGCCATCAGGGCATCGGTGAGGTGTGCCCGCACCTGGCCGGCGTTGCTGTTCTGTTCGGCGAGAAAGGCTTCCAGGGTCCGGCTCAGTTCCCTGAACTCGTCGAGGCTCATCTCCTTGCGCCGGAACTGCTGCCAGCGGGCATGCAGATCCCCCGATTCGCTTTCCAGTTTCTCGCACAGGGGCAGCGATTCCTCGATGGCGGTGAGGGTGCGGTTGGCCGCCTCGTCGGTCTTGGCGATCACGTAATTGAGCCGTTCCCGGGCATCGGGGATGTCGTGTTCGGCGAGATTGGCGATGCGGTCGTCCATGCCGAAGGCGGAGATGGCGTCGTGCAGTTCCCGGGTCAGCTTGCCCACTTCCTGGTAGAGGGTGGTCTCGCGCACGTTGGCCAGTTCGTCGACGATCTCGCGGGCGCCCTCCTCGTCACCGCGCTCCATGCATTCGAGCAGATCCCGGACCCGGGCCAGATTGTCTTCGTCGATGATGTGCTGTTCGGCTTGCGCTGCGTCGTTCATGCCCCTCTCCCGTCGTCAGGCGCCGACCCGCTCGAAAATCTTCTCGAGCTTTTCCTTGAGGGTCTGGGCGGTAAAGGGTTTGACGATGTAGCCGTTGACGCCGGCCTGGGCCGCTTCGATGATCTGCTCCCGCTTCTGCTCGGCCGTGACCATGAGCACCGGCAGGTTGGCCAGTTTCTCGTCGGCGCGCACGGCACGCAGCAGATCGATGCCCTGCATGCCCGGCATGTTCCAGTCGGTGACCAGCAGATCGAACTTGCCGGTCTGCAGCATCGGCAGCGCGGTGGTCCCGTCGTCGGCTTCCTCGGTGTTGGTGAAGCCGAGATCACGCAACAGGTTCTTGATGATCCGTCTCATGGTGGAGAAATCGTCCACGATGAGAATCTTCATGTTCTTGTCCACGCAGTTCCTCCGGCAATGCTGGGTCGATGTGTCTGATGCGGGATGCTTGTCTCTGGGGACACTATCGGCCCGTGAAGGGCGAAACTTGAGGGTGAGCCGGGAAAGAAAAGGATCGCACCGGTAGGAGCGGCGCCCTCGCCGCGACCATGCGGTGGCGGGTGGCTGGGAACGGGTAGCGGGGAAAGGCGTTTGGTTATCCCCGCTACCAGCCACCCGCAACCCGCTACCGCCGCATCCGCTTCGCGGCGAGGGCGCCGCTCCTACGGATAATGCGGTGCGAGATCAGCGGTCGGTGTCGAAGCGGGCGGCCATGCGGGCCTGGAGGCGGATCACGGCCTGGCTGTGGATCTGGCTGACGCGGGATTCGGAGACGCCCATCACGGCGCCGATTTCGCGCAGATTGAGCTCGTCGTCGTAGTACAGGGCCATGACCAGGCGTTCCCGTTCGGGCAGGCTGGCGATGGCTTCGGAGATGACCCGCTGCATGTCTTCCTTCTGCAGGCCATCGAGGATCCCGGGCCCGCCGTCGGTCATGTTGTCGAGCATGGAATCGTCACCGTTGCCCATGTCCTCGAAGCTGAGCACCTTGTGATAGCAGTTGTCCTGCAGAATCTTGTAGTACTCGTCGAGGCTCATGCCGAGGGATTCGGCGATTTCGGTATCGCGGGCGTCGCGGCCCTGGGCGTGTTCGATCTCGCGCACCGCCTCGGCCACCATGCGCGCCTTGCGGTGCACCGAGCGAGGCGCCCAGTCGTTCTTGCGGATTTCGTCGAGCATGGAGCCGCGGATCCGGATGCCGGCGTAGGTCTCGAAGCTGGCGCCCTGAGTCTCGTCGTAGTTGCGCGAGGCTTCGAGCAGGCCGATCATGCCGGCCTGGATCAGATCCTCGAGCTGCACCGAGGCCGGCAGGCGGTTGATCAGGTGGCAGGCGATGCGCTTGACCAGCGGCGCGTGCTTTTCCACCAGGTCGTCCTGGTTGTGGGGCCGGGTCGAGGCGTACATGGCGATGCCGTTCATGGCAGTGCCTCCACGGGGTCGGGAATGGCTTGTACCAGTCGTTCCACGAAAAACTCCAGATGTCCGCCCGCCCCGCTCGGGATGGGCCATTTGTTCACCTTGTCCGCCAGGGTACGGTAGGCCTGGGCCGCCCGACTGCGGGGAAAGGCCTCGAGCACCGACCGCTGCTTGCGGATCGACTTCACCACGTGCTCATCATGGGGCACGTGCCCCACATAGTCCAGCGCCACGTCCAGGAAGCGATCGGTCACGCGGGTGATGGTTTCGTACACCTCGCGGCCATGCTGGGCGCTGCGCACCATGTTGCTCAGGATGCGGAAGCGGAACAGGCCGTGCTCCCGGTTGAGCAGCTTGATCAGCGCATAGGCATCGGTGATGGACGCCGGTTCGTCGCACACCACCACCAGCACTTCCTGGGCGGCGCGGCTGAAACTGATCACGCTGTCGGCAATGCCGGCCGCCGTGTCTACCAATAATACATCAATCTCGTGGTGCAGTTCGCTGAAGGCCCGGATCAAGCCCCCATGCTGGGAAGGGGTTAATTCGGCCATCATCTGCACCCCCGAGGCGGCGGGAATCACCGACAGGTTGCCGGGCCCCGGCACGATGATCTCCTCCAGATCCCGCTCGCCCTTGATCACATGAGAGAGGTTGTGTTCGGGATGCAGGCCCAGCAGCACGTCGATGTTGCCGAGGCCCAGATCCGCATCCATGATGGTCACCTGCTGCCCCAGCTCCGACAGGGCCATGGCCAGGTTCAGGGAGACGTTGGTCTTGCCGACCCCGCCCTTGCCGGAGGTGACGGTGATCACCCGGACCGGACGGGGGGACTGGATTCGACGCAGGCCGCTGGCCTGGTCACGCATTTGTTCAACCGTGGGCATGGGCCACCATTCCACTCATTGCCAGAGAAATGTGTTCGTCGCGGCTGCCGGCCGCCACCTGCTGCATGATGCTGACCGCCCGGCTCACCAGGCTGTGGGCGCGGGCGGCGTGCAGATCCTCCGGCACCCGCTGGCCGTCGCTGGTATAGGCCACCGGCAGATCGTGCTCGATGGCGGCCGAGAGCGCGCCGCCGAGACTGGTGGTCTCGTCGATCTTGGTGAGGATGCAGCCGGACAGGGGCACCTTGCACCAGGCCTGGACGATTTCCCCCAGCACACCCCGCTGGGCATTGCTGGCCAGGGTCAGCCAGGTGTCGATGGGGCGGCTGCCGCTGGTGAGCAGGGCGAGCTGCTCGTGCAGGGCCATGTCGCGCTGGCTCATGCCGGCGGTGTCGATCAGGATCAGGCGCTTGTCGGCCAGGTTGTCGAGGGCCGTCTGCAGGGCGGGCGCATCGGTGGCCACCACCATGGGCACGCCCATGATGCGGGCATAGCTGCGCAACTGTTCATGGGCCGCCACCCGATAGTGATCGGTGGTGACGAAGGCCACGGCCCGGTTGCCGTGGCGCAGGGCGTAGCGTGCCGCCAGCTTGGCGATGGTGGTGGTCTTGCCCACGCCGGTGGCGCCCACCAGAGCCACCACGCCGCCGCGATCGAGGATGGGGTTGTCGGCCACCGGCAGGCGATGGGCCAGGCGCCCCAACGCCTGGCGCCAGCTGGCCTCGAAGTCCAGCCGCTCGTCGCAGCCGTCGGAAAGTTCGCGGGCCAGGGCGGAACTCAGGCCCATGGCCAGCAGACGCTGCAGCAGGCGGGCGCGATTGGGATGGCGCGCCGACTCCTGCCCCCAGGCCAGTCCCGACAGCTGGCCCAGGAGCAGGCTGCGCAGCGACTTCAGTTCGTTCTGCATCTCGACGATGGCCGGATCTTCGGCGTCGGTCCGGGCCCGCGGGGCGTCCGGTTCCGGTGCCGGGTCGGTGGCGGTGAAGCTCGGCGGTGGCTCGGGGATGTCACGGCTGTAGCGCACGTCCTTCCAGGCTTCCTCGCGGGGCGAGGCCGTGTCCGCCGTCGATGACGCCACCCGGGCCGCCAGCAGCGACTCGTCGTAGTCCATCGCCGCCACCAGTTCCACGCCCCCATCGACCTTGCGGTTGGAGAGAATCACCGCATCGGGCCCCATGCTCTGGCGCACCTGGCGAATGGCGCTGCGCATGTCGCGGGCGTGAAATCGTTTGATGTTCATGCGTCTCCACCCTCTGGTTTATCCGGGCTGTTGCGTCTGATCGTCCACCCCGGCCGGCTGGCCCACGGTGGCGACGATGCGGATCTGCTTGTCGCTCGGAATCTCGTTGTAGGCCAGCACGTGCAAGCCGGGAATGCCGTGCCGCACGAAACGGGACAACAGGCTGCGGATGGCGCTGGAGACCAGCAGTACCGCCGGCTGGCCGGCGGCTTCCTGTTGCCGGGCCGCATCGGCCAGGGCCGCGTGCAGCCGTTCCGCCAGGCCCGGTTCGACACCCATGCCGCCCCCTTCGTTGGCCTGCACAGTCTGCTGCAATATCTGTTCCAACGCCGGATCGAGGGTGATGACCGGCAGCTCGGCCTGCATCCCGTTGATTTGCTGGACAATCAGCCGGCCCAGGGCCTGCCGCACGACCGCCGTGAGGGTGTCGGGGTCTTGACTGCGACTGCCGTATTCCGCCAGTGTTTCGGCGATCGTGCGGATGTCGCGGATCGGCACGCCCTCGGCCAGCAGGTTCTGCAGCACCTTCACCACCACTCCCAGGCCCAGCGTGTCGGGCACCAGCGACTCCACCAGCTTGGGCGCCGACTTGGCCAGCTTGTCCAGCAGGTGCTGCACCTCCTCGTGGCCCAGCAATTCGCTGGCATGCAACTGCAGTTGCTGGCTCAGATGGGTGGCGATCACCGTGTTGGGATCGACCACCGTGTAGCCCATGGTCTGGGCCCGGTCCCGATCCGCGGGATCGATCCACATGGCCTCGAGGCCGAAGGCCGGATCGGTGGTGGGAATCCCTTCGATGGTGCCGAACACCTGACCGGGGTTGATGGCCAGCTCCTTGTCGGGATAGATCTCCGCCTCGCCCACCGTCACGCCCATCAGGGTAAGGCGATAACCGGTTGGGGAGAGATCCAGGTTGTCGCGGATGTGCACCGGCGGCACCAGGAAGCCGAGTTCCTGGGAGAGCTTCTTGCGTACCCCCTTGATGCGGGCCATGAGCTGGCCGCCCTGCGCCTTGTCCACCAGCGGAATCAGGCGATAGCCCACCTCCAGGCCGATGGCGTCCACCGGGGTCACGTCGTCCCAGCTCAGCTCCCTGTTCTCCGGCTCGGCCGCCGCCGGCGGCGGCGCG
>Ga0256841_1000223_pt1 | contig 61968 bp, 57 predicted proteins | sample 356308metaG_FD_185971 | JGI IMG/M metagenome (GOLD analysis project Ga0256841, IMG submission 185971) | Hydrothermal vent microbial communities from Mid Atlantic Ridge, Atlantic Ocean - 356-308 | ecosystem: Environmental > Aquatic > Marine > Hydrothermal vents | place: Atlantic Ocean: Mid... | reverse complement strand
GATCCACCCGGCTGGCGAGGCAGCGGGCAGTGCTGCAGTCTTACATGGCCTGCTGGAAACCATCTCACGGAGCAATATTGGGACACTCGGCATGGATGGCTTCGATGCCCGCCGTGACCTCCGGCGGCAGGTCCAGGTCGATGCTGGCCAGATCCTCGCGCAGCTGGTCCAGGTTGGTGGCCCCGATGATGTTGGCGGTGACGAACGGCCTGTCGTTGACGTAGGCCAGTGCCATCTGCGCCGGGGACAATGCGTAGCGCCGCGCCAGCTCCACGTACCGGGCCACCGCCCGCTCGACCCGAGGGCCGCTGTAGCGGTCGAAGCGGCTGAACCGGGTGAGCCGCGCACCGGCGGGACGCGCCCCGCCCAGGTACTTGCCCGTGAGCACGCCGAAGGCCAGGGGTGAATAGGCGAGCAGCCCCACCGCCTCGCGATGGGCGAACTCGGCCAGCCCCACCTCGAAACTGCGGTTGAGCAGGTTGTAGGGGTTTTGGATGCTGACGATGCGTGGCCAGCCGTTCCGCTCGGCGAGCATGAGATACTGCATTACGCCCCAGGGGGTCTCGTTGGAGACGCCGATGGCGCGTACCTTGCCCGAGGCGACCAACCCCGCCAGTGCCTCCAGGGTCTCCTCGATGGGAATGCCGTCGGCCTGCGGCCGGTGAACGTAGCCCAGCTCGCCGAAAAAGTTGGTCTTCCGCTCCGGCCAGTGGACCTGGTAGAGATCGACGTAATCCGTCTGCAGCCGTCTGAGCGAGTCCTCCAGCGCCCTGTGGACGTGCTCGGCGCTCAATCTCGGGCCGCCTCGCAGATAGGGCAACCAGTCGGCGGGACCGGCCACTTTGGTGGCCAGCACCACCCGGTCGCGCAGGCCGGTCTTGCGCAGCCAGGTGCCGATGTAGGACTCGGTGCGTCCCTGGGTGTCGGCCCTGGGGGGGACGGGATACATCTCGGCCGTGTCCAGGAAGTTGACGCCGCGTTCGAAGGCCAGGTCGAGCTGGGCATGGGCCTCGGCCTCGGTGTTCTGCTCACCGAAGGTCATGGTACCGAGGCAGATCCGGCTCACCCGGATGTCCGTGCGGCCCAGGGTGGTGTATCGCATGGGCAGTCGTCTCCTTCGCCGGAATTGCGTCCAAAGGCGGTGTTGTGCTCGATGGCGCCGGCCCCAGCCCGGGCTAGGTGAACACGGCGAGCACGCCCGTGTAGCCGTACAGGCGGTTGGCGTAGATCTCCCCGTTGCAGAAGAAGCCCACCAGCGGCACATCGGGACCGAGGGCTGCGGCCACGGTGCGCGCCTCCTCGCCGTTCGGGCCGAACTGATGGCGGCCGCGGCCGAGACAGGAAAAGTACAGGGCACCGCGTGGCGCGCCCGGCAAGCGATCGCGGATCCGCTCCAGCATCCGGTCCAGGTCCTCGCGCGCCGTGTTGCCGTCGCGACGGCAGAACATCATGCGCTGGCCGGGGCGCACGTGGTCCCCCACGGCGATGCGGCCGGCCTCCGGATCGATGCCGAGCAGGTTGCGCACCAGGTAGTCACCGGTGTCGGAGCCCGGCACGGGGAATCCGGCGAAGATGTAACCGGCGGCGCGGCGCAGGTCCTTGGCCAGCACCTCGCCCACCGCCTCGCGCAGCACCTCCAGCGCCGGCCGCCCGTCCAGCTCGGCCACGATGTTGCGGTCGCAGGAGGTGATCCGATGCGTCTCACCCATGGGCGTGCAGCCCTGGGTGTGGTCCACGGTGACGGCCACCAGCGCGGGATCCAGGAACACCCCGGACACGCCGCCCCGACCCACCGGGCCGGCGATCTGGAGTCCGGCCCGCTCACCGGAACCCAGCCCGCCGACCAGAAAGGCGCCGGGCACTTCGGTCTCGATGCGTTGCAGCAGGCTGGGCGTGAGGGGATCGGTGGGATCGGCATGGACCAGCCCCACGTTGAGCGGATGCGCCTCCAACCAGCCCCATTGCGTGCCGAGGAATCCGTCCAGCGCCGGGCCGCCGGGCGGGAGCAGCCGGAATCCCTCGGCCGGAACGTCCGTGAGCATCGCCGCCACGGCGGGCTCCTCGTAGAACTCACGGTCTCCAGCGACGATGCCGGCACCCACGGTACCCACCCAATGGGCCACGCCCGTGGCCGAGCGCAGCAGACGCACCAAGGGTTCGAGCCGATCGGCCAACGCGTCGGTGACGTAGATGAACCCGAGCGTGGCGTCCTCCAAGCCGGGTTCCAGTTCGGCCACAAGCGCCGGGGCGAGCTCACGGGGTTCCCTGCCCCGGGCGCGGGCGAAGGCGTGAGGCCGCATGGGGGCCGGCTCAGGCTTCCTTCTTGTTGCGCATCATGTCGTGGATGATGGGCGTGAGGATGATCTCCATGGCAAAGCCCATCTTGCCGCCCGGGACCACGATGGTGTTGCGCCGGGACATGAACGAGCCCTGCAGCATATTGAGCAGATAGGGGAAATCCACGCCGAACTGGGCCGGATCCTTGAACCGGATCACCACGAAGCTCTCGTCGGGGGTTGGAATGTCGCGCGCGATGAAGGGATTGGAGGTGTCCACCGTGGGCACGCGCTGGAAATTGATGTCCGTGAGTGAGAACTGGGGGGTGATGTATTTGACGTAGTCCGGCATGCGGCGCAGGATCGTATCGACGATGTCCTCGGCGGAATAGCCCCGTTCGGCACAGTCGCGATGAATCTTCTGGATCCATTCCAGGTTGACGATGGGCACCACGCCGATCTTCAGGTCCACCCAGCGCGCCACGTCGATGCCGTCGGTCTTCACGCAACCGTGCAGGCCCTCGTAGAACAGCAGGTCGGTGCCCGGCGGAATGTCCTCCCAGGGTGTGAACTCGCCCGGCTGCAGCCCGTAGGGTTCGGCCTCCTCCTCGCTGTGCAGATACAGGCGCTTCTTGCCCGTACCGCTCTCCGCGTACGTGCGGAAAAGCGCTTCGAGTTTGTCGAAGAGGTTGGCCTCGGCGCCGAAATGGCTCAAGGTGCGCCCCTCGGCCTCGGCCCGGGCGATGGCCTCGCGCATGTCTTTGCGGTTGTAACGGTGGAAGCTGTCGCCCTCGATGACCACCGGGTTGATCTTCTCCCGGTAGAAGATGTGCTCGAAGGCCCGCTTGACCGTGGTGGTGCCGGCGCCGGACGAACCGGTCACCGCGATGATCGGATGCTTCTTGGACATGGAAGACTCCCTATTGCGTCAAGGATTCCGTCGGGCGAAACCTTGGCATGGTAGTGGATTCTCCCGCTTTTGAAAAACCGCCGTGGTGGTGCCGCGGGGCGACGGACGCCGCGCAACGGGCCAAGTAGAGGGTGCGGGGCTCGCGCCTGCGGCCACCGGACTCCCGCTTGACCGCACGCGGGCACCGCCATGGGGATGTACCCTATCTTGTGGTCCGAAAGACCGACGGACAATCGCGTAATTGCCCCATGCCTCGTCCGAAGGGGAACCCGATGAAGGTACAGGAGATCACCCGCGACGTCCTGCGCGAGAAGTACCTGAAGCAAGGCGAGCGGGAGCCGGCGGATGTCTTCTCGCGGGTGGCCCGCGCCCTGGCCACCCGCGAGGAAGACGCCGAACGCTGGCAGGCGCGGTTCACCACGGCCCTCGAGGCCGGCTTCATCCCGGCCGGAAGGATCCTGTCGGCCGCGGGGACCGACATCCAGGCCACCCTCATCAACTGCTTCGTCGAGCCGGTGGGCGACGCCATGATCGGCACCGACGAGGACGGCAAACCGGGCATCATGGTGGCGTTGCAGGAGGCCGCCGAGACCATGCGCCGCGGCGGCGGCGTGGGCTACGATTTCTCACACATTCGTCCCAAGGGCGCGCTGGTGCACGGCACCCGTTCGGCCGCCTCGGGGCCGGTCTCCTACATGCGCGTGTTCGACGCCATGTGCCGCACCGTGGAATCGGCCGGCGCCCGCCGCGGCGCCCAGATGGGCGTGCTGCGCTGCGATCACCCCGACATCGAGGCATTCATCGCCGCCAAGGCGCGGCCCTTTCAGCAGAAGGATCTCACTCAGTTCAACATCTCGGTGGCCGTCACCGAGCCGTTCATGCAGGCCGTGGAGCGGGACGCCGAATGGCCCCTGGTCCATCGTGCCGAACCCGGTCCGGAACAGAAGGCCGCCGGCGCCCGCCGTCGCGGCGACGGCCTTTGGGTCTACCGCACGGTGCGCGCCCGCGACCTCTGGACCCGGATCATGACCTCCACTTATGACTACGCCGACCCCGGCGTGCTGTTCATCGACCGGATCAACACCGAGAACAACCTCGGCTACTGCGAGGTGATCGAGGCGACCAACCCCTGCGGAGAACAGCCACTGCCCGACTACGGATGCTGCTGTCTGGGTTCCATGAACCTGACCCGGTTCGTGGAGTATCCGTTCACGGACGAGGCGCGTTTTGCCTTCGACCGGTTCGACGCCGTGATCCCGGACGCCGTGCGCATGCTGGACGACGTGCTCGACCTCACCTACTGGCCGCTGGCGGCGCAACGGCGCGAGGCACAGGAGAAGCGGCGCATCGGACTGGGCATCACCGGCCTGGGCGATGCCCTGCTCATGCTCGGGCTGCGCTACGATGGCGAGGACGGGCGCCGCTTTGCCGCACGGGTCACGGAGCGGCTGCGTGACGCCGCCTACGCCGCCTCCGTGGAGCTGGCCCGCGAGAAGGGGGCCTTTCCCCGGTTCGACGCCGACAAATACCTCGCCTCGCCCTTCGTCCGGCGGTTGCCCGAGCCGCTGCGCGGGGCCATCGCCGCGCACGGCATCCGCAACAGCCATTTGCTGTCCATCGCCCCCACCGGGACCATTTCCATCGCCTTCGGAGACAACTGCTCTTCGGGCATCGAACCGGTGTTCGCCTGGTACTACCAGCGCCGCGTGCGCCAGCCCGACGGCACCGAGCGCAGTTACCGTGTCTACGATCACGCCTACCGCTTGTGGAAGGACCGCGAGGGCATCACCGACGACGAGGAGGCGGTGGCGCGGCTTCCAACGCATTGGGTGGCCGCCCACCAGATCGACGCGCTGGATCACCTGCAGATGGTGGCCGCGGTGACGCCGTACGTGGACAGCGCCGTGTCCAAGACCGTCAACGTGGCCGAGTCCTACCCCTTCGAACGGTTCCGCGATCTGTACCTGGAGGCCTGGCGCCGCGGGCTCAAGGGAATCACCACGTATCGCCCCAACCCGAAGGTCAACGCCGTGCTCTCGGTGCCCGAATCGCGCCGCGAGCCCGAGGACCTGGACGAATCGGATCCCGACCGGCGCATCCGGCTCAAGGAGCTGCCCCAACCTCCGCTGGCCAGCCTCCGGTGGCGGCGGCGCCCCCGCCCGAAAGCGGGTAATCCGGCCTGGACGTTCTTCATCGAACACCCCCACGGATACCAGTTCGCCGTCTGCATCGGGCACATGGACAACGGCGAACCCTACCCCTTCGAGGTCTGGATCAATGGAGTGGAACAGCCGCGCGGGCTCGGGGCGCTGGCCAAGTCGCTGTCCATGGACATGCGCTCGCGCGACCGGGAGTGGCTGCGGGTGAAGCTCGAAAGCCTCATGCGCCTGGTGGCCGACGACGCATTCACCTTCGAGCTGGGCGACCGGTTGATCCACGCCCCCAGCCTGGTGGCCGGTTTCGCCCAGGTGGTGCATCACCGCTGCGCGCAGCTCGGCACCTTCGACCGACGGGGAGAAACGCCGGTGCTGGATGCGCTCATGTCCCCCAAGGAGCCCAAGACCGGGGTGGACGGCACCCTCTCCTGGACCGTGGACGTCCTCAACCCCGCCACCGGCGACGACTTCGTCATGGGCCTCAAGGAACTGGTGGTGCCCGACGGGACGCGCCGGCCCTACTCGGTGTGGTTGTCCGGCGTCTATCCACGGTCGCTGGACGGGCTGTGCAAGGCCCTGTCCTTCGACCTGCGCGTGGTGGACGTGGCCTGGGCCGGCGGCAAACTGCGCCAGCTCCTGGACTTTCCAGAGCCGCGCGGTGACTTCCTGGCCCGGGACCCCGGCACCCGAAAGCAGGTGAACTGGCCGTCCACCGTGGCCTACATGGCCCGACTCATCATCCATCGGCACGCCATGCTCGGGCTGTTGGACGAGGCCGGCCACCCGCTGCACACCATGGGTGCCGTGGCCTGGGAGGAGCCGGAGGAATCCCGCCCCGGTGCGCTGCCGGGCCGGATTCCCGGCAAGCGCTGTCCCGAATGCGGAAGCCTCTCCGTGGTGCGCCGGGACGGCTGCGAGTTCTGCACCGTGTGCGGATACCTGGGCGGATGCGGGTAGCGCCGGCGAACGGGCACCGCCCCGTTCCGGGCCGCGTAGCCCGAACCCGTCCCGCACCCGGCGGTGCCACCGGCTCGCCGGTGAGTCCCGAACCGGTTCACGCGCGCCGATAATCCAGCTCCCAGACCCCGTGCCCCCGCAGCCGCCCGCGCCGTTCGAAGCGGGTGGTCGGACGCCGCAGTACCGACTGCTGCGGATCGGCCACGAATGCCGCCTCCGCAGCCAGTATCTCGCGCATGTGGCGGGCATAGTCCTCCCAGTCGGTGGCCAGGTGCAGCCTCCCGCCCGGGCGCAGGACGCGCGCCAGCGCGGCCACGAAGGCGGGCTGGATCAGGCGACGCTTGTGATGGCGCTTCTTGGGCCAGGGATCCGGAAACAGGATCAGGATCTCGTCCAGGGCGCCCGTCGGCATCAACGGCAGGAGCTCCGCCGCGTCTCCCTGCACCAGACGTACATTGCCGACCCCCTCCCGCTCCAGCGCCTGCAGCAGCCGCCCGATACCGGGCCGATAGACCTCCATGCCGAGAAACCGACGCTCGGGGTGACGGCGGGCGAGCGCGGCCAACACCTCCCCGTTGCCGAAGCCGATCTCCAGGGTGACCGGGCCGGCGCTGTCGAAAGCCCGGTCCAGATCCCGCAGCCCCTCCGGTTCCAATCCGTAACGCGGCCACAACCGCGCCAAGGCGCGGGCCTGGGCGGGCGTGAGCCGCCCTTCCCTACGCACGAAGCTGCGCACGGTGCGCCGCGCCGGCGTGCCGGCGGGGATGCGTGTCATCGAAGCCCAGTCAGAGAAACAACCCTTCCACGGGGGACGAGGCCGACGCGTAACGCCGGCGCGGCATGCGTCCGGCCAGGAACGCCTCGCGGCCAGCCTCCACTGCCTTCTTCATGGCCGAGGCCATGAGCACCGGGTTCCTGGCCGCGGCGATGGCGGTGTTCATGAGCACCCCATCGCAGCCGAGCTCCATGGCCACCGCGGCATCCGAGGCCGTCCCCACCCCCGCGTCCACCAGGATGGGTACCCGGGCGTTCTCGACGATTTCCAGGATGTTGTACGGATTGCGGATCCCCAGACCGGAACCGATGGGCGCGGCCAGAGGCATGACGGCGACACAGCCCATGCGTTCCAGCTCCCGGGCGATGATGGGATCGTCGTTGGTATACACCATGATCTCGAAGCCTTCGGCGAGCAGCCGCTCGGCGGCCTTGAGGGTCTGCACGACGTCCGGAAACAGCGTCTTCTCGTCGCCGAGGACCTCGAGTTTGACCAGATTGTGGCCGTCCAGCAGCTCCCGGGCCAGCAGGCAGGTGCGCACCGCGTCGTCGGCCGTATAGCAGCCGGCCGTGTTGGGCAGGATGGTGTACCGGTCCGGCGGGATGACCTCGAGCAAGTTGGGTTCGTCCGGATTCTGGCCGATGTTGGTGCGGCGGATGGCCACGGTGACGATCTCGGCCCCGCTGGCTTCGATGGCCGCGCGGGTTTCGGCCAGATCCTTGTACTTGCCGGTCCCGACCAGCAGGCGGGAGCGGTAACGGCGACCGGCGATCTCCAACAGATCTCCGGCCTGACCGGCCGGCACGGCTTCCAATGATGCGGCTTGCGACATGACGACTTCCCGAAACGTTTCTCCAAGAATAACGTGCACGGCGAGGCGGCTTCGGGCGCCCCTGCCCCCCGCCTGTCATCCCCCGCCGATGGCGTGGACGATCTCGACCCGGTCTCCGGGGCGCAGGCGGTGTTCCGGATAGCGGCTGCGGGGCACGATCTCCCGGTTGATTTCCATGGCGAGGCGGCGGCCCTCGAGTCCGAGCACACGGATCAGTTCCTGGGCGGTCGCCTCATCGGCGATCTCGCGGGGCTCTCCATTGACGAGGATTTTCATGACGGCCGTGGTCCCGTGGGGTGACTGCTTGAGTGGGGATGCCCGAAGGCAGTATTCTACCCGACCAGCGACCGGATGCGCCGGGCGCGAGTGGTTCGGTCCGGCGCGGCCCGGCCGTCCGCCCCGTCGTGCGGCCGTAGTTCAATGGTAGAACCCGACCCTCCCAAGGTCGTGATGCCGGTTCGATTCCGGTCGGCCGCTCCATTTCCAACGCATGGAATCCACATGGCCTTCTACGACGTCTTCAACGGAGACGCGGACGGGATCTGCGCACTCCACCAACTGCGTCTGGCCGTACCCCGCGAGGCCACCCTGGTCACCGGCGTCAAACGGGACATCGCCCTGCTCGACCGAGTCCCCGCCGGGGCGGGCGACGAGGTCACGGTGCTCGACATCTCCCTGGACAAGAACCGCGTGGCGCTGGGACGCATCCTGGCCGCCGGGGCGCGGGTCGCGTACTTCGACCACCACTACCCGGGCGAGATTCCCGACCATCCCAACCTGGAGGCCACCATCGACACGCGATCGGAGACCTGCACCGCCCTGCTGGTGGACGCGGCCCTGAAGGGGCGTTTCCGGCCCTGGGCGGTGGTGGCGGCCTTCGGGGACAACTTCCACGCCGCCGCCGAGCGCGCCGCCGCCCCCCTGGGATTGAGCAGGACCCGGCTCGACCGGTTGCGGGAGCTGGGCGAGCTCATCAACTACAACGGCTATGGGGCGCGGGTCGAGGACCTGCATTTCCCGCCCGATGCACTGTACCGGCGGATCCGCCCCTACGAGGACCCCTTTGCGTTCATGGACCAGGACCCCGCCTTCGCGGCCCTCAAGCAGGGTTACGAGGAAGACCTCGCCCATACCCACGCCCTGCGCCCGGCCATGGAAGGCGATCATTACGCCATCTACCTCCTGCCCGCCGAGCCCTGGGCGCGGCGCGTGAGCGGCGTGTTCGCCAACCGGCTGGCACGGGCGCGCCCCGAGCGCGCCCATGCCTTGCTCACCGCGCTGCCAGAGGGCGGCTACGTGGTCAGCGTGCGCGCGCCGCTGGAGCGGCGCACCGGCGCCGACGCCCTGTGCCGCGAGTTCTCCACCGGCGGCGGCCGGCCGGCCGCCGCGGGCATCAATCACCTGCCCGAGGCGGACGTGGAGCGTTTCGCGGCGCGCATGGCCGAAGCGTTCGCTTGAGCCGGGCCCATGCAACGCATCGTCATCGTCGGGGCAGGGGTGGCGGGTCTCATGACCGGCCTGTTCCTGCGCAACCACGGCGCAGAGGTCGCCATCCTGGACCGGGGCCCGCCGGGCCGTGAGGCCTCGTGGGCGGGCGGAGGGATCCTCTCGCCGCTTTATCCGTGGCGCTACCCGGAGGCGGTGACCCGGCTGGCGACGCTCAGCCAGCGCGAGTATCCGCTGTTCTGCGGGCGCCTGCGCGAGGAGACGGGCATCGACCCGCAGTGGGTGCAGAGCGGCCTGCTGATGCTGGACGGAGACCGGGAAGCGGCGCTCGCCTGGCAGGATCGCGAGATGAACCCCGTCTTCGCGCTGGGTCCGGTGGCCATCCACGAGTGCGAGCCCGGCCTGGGGGCCGGGTTCGAGGGCGGCCTGTGGATGCCGGCCGTGGCTCAGGTGCGCAATCCGCGGCTGATGAAGGCCCTGCTCGCGGCCCTGGAACGGCGCGGGGTGACCGTGCGCGGCGGGTGCGAGGTGGTCGGGATCGAGGAACGGGCAGGGCGGGTGAGCGGCGTGCGGCTGGCCACGGGGGGACGCGTGGACGCCGATGCGGTGGTGATCACGGCCGGTGCCTGGTCCGGGCGGCTGCTGGAGCCGCTGATGCCTGCCGTGGACGTGCGCCCGGTGCGCGGTCAGATGATTCTGTTCCGCGCCGAGCCGGGTGTGCTTCAGCGAATCGTCCTGTACCAGGACCACTATGTGATCCCACGCCGCGACGGGCGTGTCCTGTGCGGCAGCACGGTGGAGGAGGCGGGCTTCGAAAAGGCGACCACCGGCGAGGCCCGCGCGCTGCTGCACGAGGCGGCCACCGGCCTCGTGCCCCGGTTGGCCGACTATCCCGTGGAGGCCCATTGGGCGGGTCTGCGCCCCGGGACGCCCGCCGGCATTCCCTACCTGGGCGAGCATCCCGCTCTGGAAGGCCTCTATCTCAACTGCGGCCACTTTCGCAACGGCGTGGTGCTGGGGCTGGCCTCGGCGCGGCTGGTGGCCGACCGGATCCTTGGCCTACCCACCGAGATCCCGCTGGCGCCCTATGGCGTGGACGCCCCCCGTTGAAGCCGCCCGATTCCCCCGTAAAACCGGCAGCTTGGGGTGGTAAATAGACGCATTCCAGACCTGGGGTATAATGGGCTCCATGAAAGAACCCCAGGCGAGCCGCGAGATGACACGCGCGGAGGTGATCGGCCTGCTGCGCCGTCACGGCATCACGCCCACGCAGCAGCGGGTGGAGATCGGCCGTGTGCTGTTCGCGCGCACCCAGCACGTCTCCGCCGAGGACGTGCTGGCGCGGGTGGGCGACCAAGGCTCTCCCGTGTCCAAGGCCACCGTCTACAACACCCTGGGGCTGTTCGCCGACAAGGGCCTGCTGCGTGAGGTGGTGGTGGACCCGACCCGGCGGTTCTACGACACCAATCTCGAGCCCCACCATCATATCTACTACACCGACACCGGGGAGCTGCAGGACATCGTCATCGACGGACTGCGGCTCGGCCACGTGCCCCAGCTGCCCGAGGACGCCGAGGTCGAGGGTGTGGACGTGATCATCCGCGCCCGCCGCCAACCCAACCGCTGAGGGCGGTCCCAATCCACCGCTGCGGCGGCGCGCCCCGGCCGCGCGCCTCATCCAGGCCGTAGCGCGGTGATACAATGCCGGCCTTCGTCAAGAGGTGTACGGCATGGAATTGCACGGGACCACGGTGATCTGTGTGCGCCGGGCGGGGCAGGTGGCCCTGGGCGCCGACGGACAGGTCACGCTGGGCAACACCGTCGTCAAGGGCAACGCCCGCAAGGTCCGGCGGCTCTACAAGGACCGCGTCCTGGCCGGCTTCGCCGGCGGCACGGCCGATGCGTTCACGCTGTTCGAGCGCTTCGAGGGCAAACTGGACAAGCACAGCGGGCATCTGACCCGGGCGGCGGTGGAACTGGCCAAGGACTGGCGCACCGACCGCATGTTGCGCCGTCTGGAGGCCCTGTTGATCGTCGCCGACGCCGAGACCACGCTCATGCTCTCCGGTACCGGCGACGTCCTGGAGCCCGAGGGGGATCTCATGGCCATCGGCTCCGGCGGCCCCTACGCCCAGGCGGCGGCCCGGGCGCTGCTCGCGCACACCGAGCTCGGCGCCCGTGAGATCGTCGAGGCGGCGCTCGCCATCGCCGGCGACATCTGCATCTACACCAACCGCAACCTCACCGTGGAGACGCTGTAAGTCCCCCCATGTCCCAGATGACCCCGCGCGAGATCGTCCAGGAGCTGGACAAGCACATCGTCGGCCAGGACGCCGCCAAGCGCGCCGTGGCCATCGCCCTGCGCAACCGCTGGCGACGTCAGCAACTTCCCGAGGCGCTGCGTGCGGAGGTCACCCCCAAGAACATCCTCATGATCGGCCCGACGGGCGTGGGCAAGACCGAGATCGCCCGGCGCCTGGCCCGACTGGCTCACGCACCATTCATCAAGGTGGAGGCCACCAAGTTCACCGAGGTGGGCTACGTGGGCCGCGACGTGGAGTCCATCATCCGGGATCTGGTGGAGGCGTCCATCCAGATGACCCGGGACGAGGAGGTGGAGAAGGTGCGCCACCGTGCCGAGGAGGCCGCCGAGGAGCGGATCCTGGACGCCTTGCTGCCGCGCCCGCGGGGAATGGGCTTCGAGCGCGCCGAGCCCGAGGACAGCGGCACCCGCCAGAAATTCCGCAAGATGCTGCGCGAGGGCAAACTCGACGAGCGCGAGGTGGAGATCGAGTTCTCCGCCGCGCCGCTGGGCGTCGACATCATGACCCCCCCCGGCATGGAGGAGATGGCCTCCCAGCTCCAGGGCCTGTTCCAGAACCTCGGGGCCGGACGCACCAAGCGGCGCAAGCTGGCCGTGCGCGAGGCCTTCAAGCTTCTGGTCGACGAGGAGGCCCACAAGATGATCAACGAAGAGGATCTCAAGGCCCGCGCCATCGACAACGTGGAGCAGAACGGCATCGTGTTCATCGACGAGATCGACAAGGTGGTCCGGCGCGGCGAGTACAGCGGCGCCGACGTCTCGCGCGAAGGGGTCCAGCGCGATCTGCTGCCCCTGGTGGAGGGTTGCACGGTGACCACCAAGTACGGAATGGTGCGCACCGACCACATCCTGTTCATCGCCTCGGGGGCCTTCCATCTGTCCAAGCCCTCGGACCTGATCCCGGAGCTGCAGGGCCGGCTGCCCATCCGGGTGGAGCTCGACGCCCTGAACGCGGCGGATTTCGTGCGCATCCTCACCGAACCCGACGCCTCGCTCACCGAACAATACGCGGCGCTCATGGACACCGAGGGGGTGCGGCTGGAATTCACCGCCGAGGGGGTGGAGCGCATCGCCCAGGTGGCCTTCGAGGTCAACGAACGCACGGAGAACATCGGCGCACGGCGGCTGCACACGGTGATGGAACGGCTGCTGGAGGAGATCTCCTTCGCGGCCCCCGACCGCGCGGGCCAGACCGTGGTGGTGGATGCGGACTACGTGGACGCGCACTTGGGCGAGCTCGCCCAGGACGAGGACCTGAGCCGCTACATCCTGTGAGTCCAACCGCCATGGGTGACGAGGGCATTGGGCCACGCTGGCGAGGTTGTCGTACCCTTGCCCGCCCGCCGGCGGTGACCGGCGTTTCCGGGATTGCGACGAGGAGGTGACCCGAACATGGCCAAACACGTCCCCACGGACATCGTCCTGCATCAGAAGACCCGCGTGCTGGAGATCGCCTTCGACGACGGCTCCAAGTTCGAACTGCCCGCCGAATACCTGCGTGTGTACTCACCCTCGGCCGAGGTGCAGGGGCATGGACCCGGCCAGGAGATCCTGCAGGTGGGCAAGGAGGACGTGGCCATCACGTCCATCGAGCCGGTGGGCAACTACGCCATCAAGATCGTCTTCGACGACGGACACGACTCGGGGCTGTATTCCTGGGACACCCTGTACGACTTGGGCGCCCACTACGCCGAGAAATGGGAGCGCTACCTGCAGCGCCTGAAGGAGGCGGGCTACGAGCGCAAGGTGCCACAGGCCTGATGCCGGTGAGCGACCGCCCGGACAACGAGCGCGAGGGGCCCGAAACCACCCATTTCGGGTTCGAACGGGTGCCGGCGCCGGAGAAGGCCCGCCGCGTGGCGCAGGTCTTCCACTCGGTGGCGCGGCGCTACGACCTCATGAACGACCTCATGTCCTTCGGCGTCCACCGGTTGTGGAAACGCTTCACGGTGGAACTGGCCCGCGTCCGCCCCGGACACCGTGTGCTGGACCTGGCCGGGGGCACCGGCGACCTGGCGCGTGCCTTCGCCCGCCGCGTGGGACGCCACGGCCGAGTGGTGCTGAGCGACATCAACGCCTCCATGCTCGAGGTGGGCCGCCAGCGGCTCACCGACCAGGGCATCCTGGGCAATCTGGACTACGTGCAGGCCAATGCCGAACGGCTCCCATTCCGCAGCGACCACTTCCACGTGGTCAGCATCGGTTTCGGACTGCGCAACGTGACCCACAAGGAAGCGGCGTTGCGCGAGATGCACCGGGTACTGCGTCCGGGCGGACAGGCGCTGGTGCTGGAGTTCTCCCAGCCCAACCGCTGGATCGCGCCGGCCTACGATGTCTATTCCTTCGAGATCCTCCCGCGCCTCGGCCGTTGGGTGGCCCGCGACGAGGCCAGCTACCGCTACCTGGCCGAATCCATCCGGGTGCATCCGGACCAGGAGACGCTGCGGGAGATGATGTGCGCGGCGGGGTTCGCGCGCTGCACCTATCACAACCTGACCGGGGGGGTGGTGGCCGTGCACCGGGGGTACAAGGTCTGATGCTGAGCCGCGGTCTGGCGCTCGCCCTGGAACGGGCCTTCGAGCTGGCCCTGCGTCTGGATCCCGAGGCGAGGGAAGGCCTGAAGGGGTTGGCCGGGCGCCAGATCGAGGTGATCGTGGAGGGGACCGGGCTGCGTTTCTGCCTGGCGCCCCTGGCGCGCCGTATGCGGGTGCGGCCGGACTGCATCGGCGAGCCCGACGTGCGTCTGCGCGCCGGACCCGCCACCTGGGCCCGCTTGTCGGTGGCGGACAAGGCCGAGGATTTGTCCCCGGCGCTGGTGATCGAGGGCGACCTCGACACCGGCCGCAGGCTCCACGCCTGGCTGCGGACGCTGGATCTCGACTGGGAGGAATGGCTGGCCCGTGCGGTGGGCGACATTCCCGCCCATCAGGCGGGCAATCTGGCGCGTGCCGCCGCCGACTGGCTGCAGGCGGCGGGCAGCTCGCTGGAGGCCAGTCTCGGCGAGTATCTGCGCGAGGAATCGGGCCTGTTCCCGCCCCGTGACGAGGTGGAACGGTTCGTGGACGAGGTCGATGGCCTGCGCGAGGCCGTCGACCGGCTGGAGGCGCGGATCCGCCGTCTGGAGAAGCCGTGAAACCGGGCTGGCTGTTGACGCCGGGCGAGGTCCTGCGCCTGGCCTACATCAATCTGGTGCTGATCCGGCACGGGCTGGACGAGGTCATCCTGACCCTGCACCTGCTGCGTCCGGTGCGCTTCGTCTATTACCTGTTTCCCTGGAACTGGTTCGGGCGCCGAGACGTGCCGCGCGCGGTGCGCATCCGCTGCGCGCTGGAGGACCTGGGACCGGTGTTCGTCAAGTTCGGCCAGATGCTCTCCACGCGCCGGGACCTGCTGCCCGACGACATCGCCGACGAGCTGGCCAAGCTGCAGGACCGCGTGCCGCCGTTCCCCGGCGAGCAGGCCCGGGCGATCGTGGAGCAGGCCCTGGGCCGGCCCGTGGCCGAGCTGTTCGCCGAGTTCCAGGTCGAACCCATGGCCTCGGCCTCCATCGCCCAGGTGCACGCCGCGCGCCTGCACTCGGGCGAGGCGGTGGTCGTCAAGGTCCTGCGGCCCGGGGTCGAGGCGGTCATCCGGCGAGACGTGTCACTCATGTACCGGGTGGCGGCGCTGGCCGAGCGCTACTGGCCGGACGGGCGGCGGCTGCGCCCGCGCGAGGTGGTGGCCGAGTACGAGAAGACCATCCTGGACGAACTGGACCTGATGCGCGAGGCCGCCAACGCCTCGCAACTGCGGCGCAACTTCGAGGGTTCCCCGGATCTCTACATCCCACGGGTGTACTGGCCCTACACCCGGCAGAACGTCATGGTGATGGAACGCATCCGCGGCATTCCCATCGCCGAGCTCGACGCCCTGCGGGCCCACGGGGTGAACTTCAAGCGCCTGTCGGAGAAGGGCGTGGAGATCTTTTTCACCCAGGTGTTCCGACACAACTTCTTCCACGCCGACATGCACCCCGGCAACATCTTCATCGCCTACGAGCACCCCGAGGACCCGCAGTACATGGCCGTGGACTTCGGTATCGTGGGCACCCTCTCGCCGGAGGACCGCAGATATCTGGCGGAGAACCTGGTGGCTTTCTTCCACCGCGACTACAAACGGGTGGCCGAGCTGCACCTGGAATCGGGCTGGGTGCCCGAGGGCACGCGGGTGGACGAGTTCGAATCGGCCATCCGCACCGTGAGCGAGCCCATCTTCCAGCGCCCGATCAAGGAGATCTCCCTGGGGCAGCTGCTCCTGCGCCTGTTCCAGACCGCCCGGCGCTTCAACATGGAGATCCAGCCCCAGCTCGTGCTGCTGCAAAAGACCCTGCTGGCCGTGGAGGGGCTGGGGCGCCAGCTCGACCCGGAGCTGGACCTCTGGGCCACGGCCAAGCCCTTCCTGGACCGCTGGATGAGCGAGCAGATCGGCATGCGCGCCTTCGTGCAGGGCATGCAGCGCCAGTTCCCGCGCCTGGCCGAGCGTATCCCCGAGACTCCGGAGCTGGCCTTCGGTGTGCTGCGCAAGCTCGAGCGCGGTGAACTGCGGGTCCAGGGCGAGCGCGCGGCCTTGGAGGCCCTGCGCCGGGAGATCCGGGCCGCCAACCGGCGCACCATATGGGCCATTCTGGCCACGGGCCTGGCCATCGCCGCCGCGCTGTTGTGGGGCGGGTGAAGGGCCGGGTATGCTGAACGGCCGCGCCGGAGCCGACGCCATGCCGAGCCCATGAACGCCGCGCCCATCCTCGAGCCCCTGAACGAGGCCCAACGCCAGGCCGTCACCGCGCCGGCCCACGAGCCGGCCCTGGTGCTGGCCGGTGCCGGCAGCGGCAAGACCCGTGTGCTGGTGCATCGCATCGCGTGGCTGTGCGCGGTGGAGGGCGTCTCGCCCTTCGGCATCCTTGCGGTGACCTTCACCAACAAGGCCGCCGCCGAGATGCGCGGCCGCACCGAGGCCCTGCTGGGCCTGCCCCCCGGCGGCATGTGGGTGGGCACCTTCCACGGCATCGCCCACCGCCTCCTGCGCATCCACTGGCAGGAGGCGGGCCTGCCCGAAACCTTCCAGATCCTGGACAGCGACGACCAGTTGCGGCTGATCCGCCGCACCCTGCGGGCCCTGGAACTCGACGAGAAACAGTGGGTACCGCGGCAGGTCCAGTGGTTCATCAACGCCCGCAAGGACGAGGGCCTGCGCCCCGCGGACATTCAGGACACCGGCGATTACGCCCAGCAACAGTTGGTGCGCATCTACGCGGCCTATGAGCAGGCCTGCCGGCAGGGGGGGTTGGTGGACTTCGCCGAGCTGCTGCTGCGCACGCTGGAGCTGCTGCGCGATCGACCGGGACTGCTGGACCGCTACCGCCGGCGTTTCCGGCACGTGCTGGTGGACGAGTTCCAGGACACCAACACCCTGCAATACGCCTGGCTGAAGCTCCTGTCCGGAGGCGAGGTGCCGGTGTTCGCGGTGGGCGACGACGATCAGTCCATCTACGGCTGGCGCGGGGCCCGGGTGGAGCATATTCAGGCCTTCACGCGCGACTTCCCCGACTGTCGGGTCTACCGACTGGAGCAAAACTACCGCTCCACGGCCACCATCCTCCAGGCGGCCAACCACCTCATCCAATTCAACCAGGGCCGCATGGGCAAGTCCCTGTGGACCCAGGGCGAGGACGGCCCGCCGATCCAGTGCTACCGCGCCTACAACGAGCGCGACGAGGCGCGTTTCGTGGTCGAGCGCATCCGGCAATTGCTCGCCGAGGGGGGACTGCGGCGGGCCGACATCGCGGTGCTGTACCGTTCCAATGCCCAGTCGCGCCTGTTCGAGGAACGGCTGATGGCCGAGGGGGTTCCCTACCGCGTCTACGGTGGGCTTCGCTTCTTCGAACGCCTGGAGGTCAAAGACGCCCTGGCCTACCTGCGCCTGAGCGTGAACCGCCACGACGACGCCTCCTTCGAACGGGTGGTGAACCAGCCCACGCGGGGGATCGGTGAACGCACCCTGCAGGTGGTTCGCGAGGTGGCCCGCGAACGCGGGCTGAGCCTGTGGGCGGCGGCCGGGCTGCTGCTGGACGAGGGCCGGCTCGCGGCCCGCGCCGGCAACGCGTTGCGCCGGTTTCTGGACCTGATCCAAGCCATGGCCACGGCGCGCGAGGGCCTGGCCCTGTTCGAGCAGGTCGCCCGGGTGATCGAAATGAGCGGACTGGAGGCCCATTACGCCAAGGAAGGCGAGGCCGGCCGCACGCGCATCGAAAACCTGGAAGAGCTGGTCAACGCCGCCCGCGGCTTCAATTTCGACCCCCAGATCCACGGCGAGATGAGCGACGTGGACGCCTTTCTGGCCCATGCGGCCCTGGAGTCGGGCGAGGGCCAGGGGGGGCGTTGGGACGATTGCGTGCAGCTCATGACGCTGCATGCCGCCAAGGGACTGGAGTTTCCGGTCGTGTTCATCACGGGGCTGGAGGAAGGCCTGTTTCCCAATGCCCGCTCCCTGGAGGAACCGGGAAGGCTGGAAGAAGAGCGACGGCTGTGTTACGTGGGCCTGACCCGCGCGCGGCACCGCCTGATCCTGAGCCACGCCGAGAGCCGGAGGATCTACGGACGCGACCACATCACCGAGCCTTCTCGTTTTCTGGCGGAGCTGCCCCAGGAACTGATCCAGGACTTGCGTCCGGCCGTTCAGCTCCGACCCGTGAGGCATGCGGCCTCACGCCGCGGGGCGGGGCCGATGCATGAGTCCGGCGGCGAGTTCCGCGTCGGCGAGCGGGTCCGGCACCGGGGTTTCGGGGAGGGGGTGATCGTGGACTGCGAGGGGCAGGGCGCCAGCGCCCGCGTGCAGGTGCGCTTCGAGCAGGCCGGGGCCAAGTGGCTGGTGCTGCAATACGCGGGCCTGGAACGGGTGGGATGAGCCGGTCCCGGGCCGCGGCGGCGTCCCGACGCCCCTGCGCTGGCGATTTCGCAAACCGAGGAGTGAAGATGAAACGACGCGATTTTCTCAAGACGGCGGCCGTCGGCTCGGTGGTGGCTGGCGGGGCCCTGGCGGGATGTAACCGGCAGGCGGACGATGCCGGAGCGGCACCGGCGATCCAGACGCAGAAGACCTTCCGTTGGAAGATGGTCACCACCTGGCCCAAGAACTTTCCCGGCCTGGGCACGGGAGCGGAATTCCTGGCCAAGGCGATCACCGAGATGTCCGGCGGACGGCTGGAGGTGAAGGTCTATGGCGCCGGGGAGCTGGTGCCCGCCTTCGAGATCTTCGATGCGGTCTCCCGGGGCGCCGCCCAGATGGGACACGGTTCGGCCTATTACTGGAAGGGTAAGAATCCCGCGCTGCAGTTCTTCTCCACCATGCCTTTCGGCATGACCGCCGACGAGATGAACGGCTGGCTGTATCACGGCGGCGGCATGGCGCTTTGGGAGGAGGCCTACGCCGAGTACGGACTGGTGCCCATGGCGGCGGGCAACACGGGCGTGCAGATGGCCGGCTGGTTCAATCGCGAGATCCGCTCCCTGGACGACCTGCGCGGGCTCAAGATGCGCATCCCGGGCCTGGGGGGCGAGGTCCTCAAGCGGGCCGGCGGCACGCCGGTGAACCTGCCCGGCGGCGAGCTGTTCACGGCGCTGCAGACCGGCACCATCGACGCCACCGAATGGGTGGGGCCCTACAACGACCTGGCCTTCGGTCTCTACAAGGCCGCCAAGTATTACTACTATCCCGGCTGGCACGAACCCGGCACCACCCTGGAGTGTTTCGTCAACAAGGCCGCCTTCGATGCCTTGCCCAGGGACCTGCGCCAGATCGTGCGCATGGCCGCCCGTGCGGCCAATCTGGACATGCTGTCCGAGTACATGGCCCGCAACAACGATGCCCTGGAGACGCTGGTCGACGAACATCACGTCCAGGTCCGGCGACTACCGGACGACGTCATCGGCGAGCTGCGCAGGCTCTCGGCCGAGGTGGTGGCCGAAGAAGCGGCCAAGAGCCCCCAGGCCACGAAGATCTATCAGGCCTATCGTGGATTCCTGGACAAGGTGGTCCGCTGGGACGACATTTCCGAGCGCACCTATCTCAACGTGCGCGAAGGGTAGCATTTTCCGGATGGTCGGCAGTTCGGGCATGAGAAACCGTGCGCCGCTCGATAGCCACGGATGGCCGCCAAAACTAGACTTGAAGTTATCTTCACGCGAGGTATTCAGAGGCCTGGTGGCGTCCCCATGAGCCAACGACAATCGACCGCACGTCGCATGGGCGCACGTCGGCCCGAAGTGATCCAGGGAGGGCGGGGTAAGGATACCATGCCACCGCTTCACGAAACCCACCAGCTGGTGTACATCGTCGACGATCAGTCGACGAGCCGGCGGATCCTGGAGCGCATGGTTCAGCGTATCGATCCGTCGCTGGTCATTCGCACCTTCTCAGACCCCTTCCAGGCCTTGGAGGAAGCGGGCCGGCGGACCCCCGACCTGGTGCTCACCGACTACAAGATGCCGGAACTCGACGGGATCGCCTTCATCGAGCGTCTGCGCGTGTTGCGGGGCTGCGCAGACGTCCCGGTGATCGTGATCACGGTGGTCGACGATCCCAGTGTGAAATACCGGGCCCTGGAGGCCGGCGCCACGGAGTTCCTGGTGCGCCCCGTGGATCAGTACGAATGCCTGGTGCGATGTCGGAACCTGCTGACCCTGCAGCGCCAGCAACGTGTCATCCGCAATCATGCGGCGTGGCTGGAGGAACAAGTCCAGTCCGCCACCCGGCAGATTCAGGAACGGGAGCGGGAGACCTTGCTGCGACTGGCCAAGGCCGGGGAATATCGGGACGAGGAGACGGGAAACCACGTCCTGCGCATGGCCCGGTACAGCCGACTCATCGCCGAGCAACTGGGGCTCGCGCCCAAACAATGCGAGGAGATCGAGTTGGCGGCCCCCATGCACGATATCGGCAAGATCGGAATCCCCGACCAGATCCTGCTCAAGCCCGGCAAGCTGGATCCCCACGAATGGGAGATCATGAAACGCCATACCGTGATCGGACATGAAATCCTGCGCGACAGCCCTTCGCAATATCTCCGGCTGGGGGCGGAGATCGCCCTCCACCATCATGAACGAGTCGATGGAACCGGGTATCCACACGGCCTGAAGGGCGAAGACATTCCCCTGGCGGCGCGCATCGTGGCCGTGGGAGACGTGTTCGACGCGCTGACCTCGGTCCGGCCTTATAAACCCAAGTGGTCGTTCGAGGATGCCATCGCGCATCTGAAAGGGGTGGCCGGAAGCCACCTGGACCGCGACTGCGTCCGGGCCTTCCTGGCCCGCGCCGCCGATGTGCGGGAAATCGGTCACGATCTGGCCGATCCCGACGTCCCGGAGCCGCCCCAGGCGGAGTCCACGACCAAGAGCGAGTGAATCATCTATGTGGAAACGACCCGATTCCGGATGGTGGCACGGCCTGACCTCCCGGCTCGTCGAGCGCCTGAGTCGTCGCAACGACAGCGAGCATCAGCAGATTGCGCTGCGGTTGCTGGTGGGCATTGTGCTCATCGGATATTTCAACCACCGCACTGTGGCCGCCCACCTGACGCCAGACGCACTCGATTCGATCATGCTCGTGATCAGCGGCTATCTACTCTCGACGCTGGCGATCTCGCTGCACCTCTTCTGGCATCCGGCCCACTCCCCCACGCGTATCATCCTTGGCAATCTCATCGTCATCGTGTCGGCCACCCTGGTGCTGACCCTGGGCGGCGATGTAGCCGCGCCGTTGATCGCCGCATACCTGTGGGTCTCCCTGGGCAGCGGGTTTCGCTACGGCATTTCGTATCTCATTTTCGCCTCGGTGGCGAGTGCTTGCGGGTTCCTGCTTGTCTGGTACCTGAATCCGTTCTGGAGCGCCCACCCCGTGCTGAGCGCGAGCATGCTCCTCCTGCTCACCGTCCCAACACTGCACGTCGGCTTGCTGCTCCACGAACTTCGACAGGCGATGCAACGGGCCGAGAAAGCCAGCCACGCCAAGAGCCGGTTCCTCGCCAACATGAGCCATGAACTCCGGACCCCCCTGAACGGCGTGATCGGCATGACGAACCTGCTGCGGGAAACCCGTCTCGACCCGAGCCAGCGCGAAATGCTTCACACCATTCAGGTCTCTGCCCGGGCATTGCAGGAACAGATCGACGCCGTCCTGGATATCTCCAGAATCGAGGCTGGGCGAATGGCCCTGAAGGACGAGCCGTTCGACTTGCACGAGTTGTTGCGGGAGGTCGAGATCCTGTTCCGTCCTCAGGCGCAGCGCAAGGGCCTCGAGTTCGTGATGCACGTGTATCCCGAAGTGCCCTACGCACTCGTCGGCGATCCCGCCAGGTTGCGGCAGATCCTGGTCAATCTGATCGGCAACGCCATCAAGTTCACGGCCGAAGGTCGGGTGGATCTGCGAGTGGAGCGATCGGGAATCCTGGACAGTGGCCGCTGCCGCGTCCGATTCACGGTACAGGACAGCGGGATCGGCATGTCCCCGGAGGCGGCCTCACGAATCTTCGAACCCTTCACCCAGGCCGACGACAGCATCAGCCAGCGTTTCGGCGGTACCGGATTGGGCACCACCATCGCCAAAGAGCTGGTCGAGCAGATGGGGGGCACGATCGGCGTGGAGAGCGAGCTCGGCCGAGGGACGCGCTTCAGCTTCGAGCTTCCGTTGCGCCTGCGCCCTGCTTCAGAGGACGCCACCTCCGTTGCGCAGCTGGCGCGCCAGAGGGTGTGCGTACTGGCCGGGGATGAGACCGCCCGCGTCGTGACGAAGATCCTGGCCAAATGGGGCATCGATACGATTCACGCTGCCGAGCCGGCCGCCGCCATGCGCCTGTTCGCCCGAGACGCTGATCGTGATTCCCCGGCCCGCTGCCGGGTCGTCCTCGTCGATGGAAGGGGACTGCCCATGGAGCCGGCTGCGCTCGCCCGCGCGCTGCGCGGACAGACGGCACCAAGCGAGTGCGCATTGATCTTCTTGGAGGACCTGCCCGGGGCAGCGGAACAGCGCGAGGCACTGCTCGAGGCCGGATACGCTTCCATTCTGCACCGGCCACTGGACGAGCGTCTGCTGTTCAATGCCATCCACGCGGTGCAGGAGGCTCCCGTGGTCAGCGGGGAGAACGTGGTCAGCCTCGCCGAACGCTATCGGGAGCAGAACCGCCCCGCGCCACTGCGGATCCTGGTGGCGGAGGACAATGTCACCAATCAGAAAGTCATCCGGGGCATCCTCGAACGCGGAGGCCATCGAGTCACGCTGGTCCCCGATGGAACACAGGCATTGGACATCCTCACCGAAGAACCCTGGCAGTTCGATGTGGCGATCCTCGATCTGAACATGCCGGGGCTCGGCGGTCTGGACGTCGTCAAAGCGCTGCGCTTCATCCATTCCGAAGATCCCATTCCATTCATCATCCTCTCCGCCGACGCCACGGTGGAGTCTCGCGAAACCTGCCGGCGGGCAGGCCTGCACCACTACCTGACCAAACCCATCGACGCCGGAAAGCTGTTGGAAACGGTGGCGCAAAGCGCCGCGGCCAGTTCGCCGCGTACCGCCGAATCCCAGGGGTTGGCGAGGCAGCCCACAGGTAAACCGGCCAAAGCAGCCGAAGCGCTCGACGTGGGCAAACTCGATCAGCTTGCAGCCATGGCGGGAGACGGCCAGTTCATGCGCGATTTGGTGGACGGCTTTCTGAACGATGCAGCCCACACACTGGAGACCCTGCGCAAAGATCTCGCCAGCGGCGACTATGCTCAGATGCGCAATACGGTGCACGCGCTAAAAGGCAGTGCAGCGGAGCTGGGAGCCGTGGGCCTGGTACAGGCCTGCAAGCACCTGGAGGCCTTGAAGCCGTTCGATATGGGCACGGAGCGCCCGCAAACGATCTTCAAGGGCCTCCTATCTGCTTTCGAGCAGTGCGAGGCATTGCTCAAACAATATCTTCAGAAGCAGGATCGTTCCACGGGACACTGAGGAGAAGCCAGGCCGCAGCCCCGCCGGGTCTCGAACGGACCCGGCGGGCGCCACCACGCCTCGTTACCGCGCTGCAACTTCGCGTTTGCGTACAGAACCCGTCTGACGGCGGTTCAAGCGCTCCACCATACGCAGGTCCTTCTCGCTCAACGCAAAGGCCGCATCGAGCCAGATCTCGACCATGTCATCCAGGGCTTGACGCGTGACCGCGTGCAGCCTCCCCTGCATGCGTCTCAATGCCCGGGTCGCACTGGCGCAACGCCGGTTACGCCGGATGTACTCATAGACGGCCATTTCTCCTTCCCCCGGCTCGGCGATTACCTGCACCAATCCCAGGTCGTGGAGCTCTTCGACGGAATAGTTATCGCCGCTCAGAATCATTCGTTCCGCCATCGCCGGACCAACCTTGCTGGCTAGAATCGGCAGCGCCCCAAGCCCCGGAGGCAGGTTGAACAGAATCTCCGGCATTCCCATGCGAACCCCACGCTCGGCAATCACCACGTCATGGGAGAAAGCAATCTGGCACGCTCCGCCCAGCGCGTCGCCCTGCACAAGCGCAATGGTGGTGATTTCCCGACCGAACCTCGAGAGATTGTGGTCCAGCGCATCGTTGCACAGCTTGGCGTATTCCCGCAGGCCCTCCCGGTCACCCATGCGAACCAAGTGTACGAACAACTCCAGATCGCCCCCATAGTTGTAGACGCCCGGAGTGGCCGAAGCGACGACATGGTACTGGATATCCTGAGATGCATAACCGCCTCGATGCTTGCGCAGCCGCTCGAACCAACTGTTCATCTCCATCAGGAGATCCGGGGTGAGGCACGGACGTCCGGCCGGCGCCATATAGCACCAGACCAGCTCGTGTTTGGCTTCGTAGTGGAGCTTGAGCTGGGAGTACAGGTTGGGTTCATCCGTAACGAGCGAGAGTGTTGTTTTCATGTGTGTGTCCATGGCGCGGCACCTCTGGAATCGTTGGCACTTGATGACTGAGACGGCGCGGTACGGCTACCCCGGCGCCTTGCAACTCAAGCTAGACCTTCAATACCGCCCCGGCAAGCCGGGGGCGCCCGCCGCGCCTGAGCCCTCGATTCGTGTTCCCGAGATCCGACGACCCTGGAACACGCCAGCCGGCCGATTTCCGAAGTACGTAAAAATACCAATGAAGACATGGGGTTATACCCCACAATGGCATTCAGCAGCTGATCTGGAAACGGCTGTCAAAAACGGCGTCCGGACACAACCGCCCAGGGCGATTCTTCGCGTAGGCAAAAGCCGGTTTCCGACCAACGGCACAAAAACGCCGACTGAACGGCGGCCGTGGGCAAGCCGCCGCGGGTCCCGTACCACGGTCACTCAGTCGGTATAGAGAAACCCAGGCAGCCAAGTGGCCAGCGACGGCCAGACGCCCAGTAGGGCGAGCATGCCGAGCTGGATCGCGATGAACGGAACCACACCCCGGTAAATGGCCTGCGTGGGCACCTCCGCCGGCGCCACCCCGCGCAGATAGAACAGCGCGAAACCGAAAGGCGGCGTGAGGAAGGAGGTCTGCAGGTTCAGGGCGATCATGACTCCCAGCCAGACCGGGTCCAGCCCCATCTGCAGAAGGATGGGGCCCACGATGGGCACCACCACGAAAGTGATCTCGATGAAGTCCAGCACGAAGCCCAACAGAAACATGAGCAGCATCACACTCAGCATGGCGCCGAAAGCACCCCCCGGTAGCTGCGTGAGCAGTTCGTGGACGACGTCGTCCCCCCCGTAGCCGCGAAATACCAGCGAAAACACCGAGGCGCCGATGAGAATCAGGAACACCATGGCGCTCACCCGGACGGTGCTGCGCATGACCTCCTGGAGTCGCGCCAGGTCCAGCTCGCGTTTGATTACGGCCAATGCCAGCGCCCCCACCGCCCCCACCGACGCCGCCTCGGTGGGCGTGGCCAACCCCCCGATGATGGAGCCGAGCACGGCGAGGATCAGCACGAGCGGCGGCAGCAGTGAACGGGCCAGCCGCCGTCCGAGTCCGGCCTCGCCCGACCCTTTCGGGGCAGGGGGCATGTGCTCGGGCCGCCAGCCGGCATAAACGACCAGAAAGACCAGATAGGCCAACACCAGAAGCAAGCCGGGAACCAGGGCACCGGCGAACAGGTCGCCCACGGAGACCGTGCGCGGCGAGAACACGCCTTGGGCGAGCTGGGCCTGCTGGTAGGCGGTGGAGACCACGTCACCCAGGAGCACCAAGATGATGGACGGAGGGATGATCTGGCCCAGCGTGCCCGAGGCGCAGATGGTGCCCGAGGCGATGGCCGGGTCATAACCCCGCCGGAGCATGGTAGGCAGGGAGAGCAGCCCCATGGTGACCACGGTGGCCCCGACGATGCCCGTGCTGGCGGCCATGAGCATGCCCACCACCGTGACGGCCACCGCCAACCCGCCACGCAGGCGGCCGAACAGGGCCGCCATGGTATCCAAAAGCTCCTCGGCGATGCGCGTGCGCTCCAGCATCACCCCCATGAAGACGAACAGGGGCACGGCCATGAGCGTCTCGTTGGTCATGATGCCGAACAGGCGGCTGGGCAGGGCCTCCAGGAAGGCCGGATCGAAGCCGCCCAAGGCCATGCCGCCCAAGGCAAAGAGCAGGGCGACACCACCCAGGGTGAAGGCCACCGGGTAGCCGGCCATGAGTACCGCCACCACGCACAGGAACAGGGCCAGCGCGATCATGCCCGGACTTCCTCCCCGGTTCCGACGAGGATGGCCAGGCTGCGCAACACTGTCGCTGCCCCCTGCACCGCCAATGTGATAGCCAACGCCGGGATCAATGTCTTGAGGAGGTACACCCATGGGAGGCCGCCGGCCTCGCGCGAGCCCTCGTGCATCACCCAAGAGGTCGCGACGTATCCCCAGGAAAACCAGGCGATGGCCGCGCACAGGGGCCACAGGAAGACCACCGTGCCCACCAGATCGACCCAGGCGCGCGCGCGCGGCGGCCAGCTCCGGTAGAAGATGTCCACGCGCACGTGTTCGTCGGCCTGCAAGGTATAGGCCGCTCCCAGCATGAAAGCCATGGCATGCATATAGACCACCGACTCCTGCATGGCGATCCAACCCAATCCGAACCCGTAGCGCAGCACGACGATGGCGAAGGTCACCAGCACCATGGCCAGGGTGAGCCAGGCCACCGCGTGGCCCACGCCGCGGCTCAGCCGGTCGATATGATCGGCCCAACGGCGCAGGCGTTGTGGTAGGGCGGCTGCGGACATGATGCGGCGGGGATGGCCCGAAAAGCGACATAGAGTAGCAGCAGCGGGCCGCCCACGGGAGCCCGCTGCGGTATCATCGGCGGCACGCGAAAGGCACCGCAAACTCGACTCCACCGAGGTCCTCATCCATGCCACAAGCCGAACGGCCGCCCCATGGCGATACGCCCAAGCCGTTGGTACTGGTGGATGGGTCGTCGTATCTGTATCGCGCCTTCCATGCGCTGCCGGCGCTGACCAACTCCCGCGGTGAACCCACCGGGGCGGTCTACGGGGTGGTCAACATGCTGCGCAAGCTACGCGACACCTACCGACCCGAATACATGGCGGTGGTCTTCGACGCCAAGGGCAAGACCTTCCGCGACGCACTCTACGCGGACTACAAGGCCAACCGCCCGCCCATGCCCGCGGAGCTGGAAGCCCAGGTGGAGGTGCTGCAAGAGCTCATCCGGGCCATGGGATACCCCGTGGTCGAAATCCCCGGGGTGGAGGCCGACGACGTGATCGGCACGTTGGCGCGCGCGGCGCGTGAACGGGGCATGGAGGTGGTCGTGTCCACCGGCGACAAAGACATGGCCCAACTCGTGACCGGGGGCGTCACCCTGGTGAACACCATGGACGACACCATGCTGGACCGCGCGGCGGTCCAAGACAAGTTCGGCGTACCGCCCGAACGCATCGTGGACTTCCTGGCGCTGACCGGGGACAAGATCGACAACGTCCCCGGCGTGCCTGGCGTCGGGCCCAAGACGGCGGCCAGATGGATCGAACGCTACGGTTCCCTCGACGGGGTGCTGGAACACGCCGACGAGATCCGCGGCAAGGCGGGTGAACGTCTGCGCGAGGTGGCGGAGCAGCTGCCCTTGTCGCGCGAGCTGGTGCGCATCCGGACCGATCTGGACCTGCCGATGGACCTGGAAGACCTGCGTTTGCGCGAGCCCGACCGGGGGCGTCTGCGCGAGCTGCTGCAACGGTTGGAGTTCCGCAGCTGGCTGCGCGAGCTCGATCGGGAAGGCGACGACCCCCCCGAAGCCCGACGCCGCAGCGAGGCGGGCGAGTACGAACTGGTGCTCAGCCGCGAGGCACTCGAGGCCTGGCGGCGCCGGCTGGATGACGCCCCCCTGGCCGCCTTCGACACCGAGACCACCAGCCTGCAATACATGGACGCGCGCGTGGTGGGTGTGTCTTTCTCGGTGGAGCCGGGCAGGGCCGCCTACGTGCCCTTCGGCCACGACGACCCCGAGGCGCCGCGGCAGCTCCCGGAGGCCGAGGTGTGGTCGGTGCTGAAGGACTGGATCGAGGACCCGGACCGGCCCAAACTCGGACACAATCTCAAGTACGACCGCAACGTGCTGGCCAACCACGGCATCGAACTGGCCGGGATCCGCCACGACACCATGCTCGAATCCTACGTGCTCAACTCCACGGCCAGTCGCCACGATCTGGACACCCTGAGCCTCAAGTATCTGGGGCATACCCCGGTGAGCTACCAGGACGTGGCGGGCAAGGGTGGCGCCCAGGTCTCCTTCGACCGGGTCCCCCTGGAACAGGCCGGCCCGTACGCGGCCGAGGACGCCGATCTGGCCTTGCGCCTGCACCACCGGCTGTGGCCTGAGCTCGAGACCGCCGAGGGACTGCGCCGGGTGTATCGGGACATCGAGGTGCCGCTGGTGCCGGTGCTCTCGCGCATGGAACGCGCCGGGGTGCTCATCGACACCGAAGCCCTGCGCCGCCAGAGCGAGGAACTGGCGGCGCGACTGCACGAGCTCGAGGAGCAGGCCTGGCAGCTTGCCGGGCGCGTGTTCAATCTGGGCAGCCCCAAACAGCTCCAGGAGATCCTGTTCGGCGAGTTGGGCCTGCCCGTACTGCGCAGGACGCCCAAGGGACAGCCTTCCACCGCCGAGGACGTCCTCCAGGAACTGGCGGTGGACTACGAACTGCCGCGCGTGATCCTGGAGCACCGCTCATTGTCCAAGCTGCGCGGCACCTATACCGCCAAGCTGCCGGAACTGGTCAATCCGCGCACCGGCCGCGTGCACACCTCCTACCACCAGGCGGTGGCCGCCACCGGTCGGCTCTCCTCCTCGGACCCGAACCTGCAGAACATCCCCATCCGCACCGCCGAAGGGCGCAAGATCCGCCAGGCGTTCATCGCCCCGGCGGGCTGTCTCATCCTGGCCGCCGACTATTCGCAGATCGAGCTGCGCATCATGGCCCATCTGTCTGGAGACGAAGGACTCCTGCGTGCGTTCCGGGAGGGGGAGGACATCCACCGGGCCACCGCCGCCGAGGTCTTCGGCGTGGCCCCGGAGACGGTCACCGCAGAACAACGGCGCGCCGCCAAGGCCATCAATTTCGGGCTCATCTACGGCATGTCGGCCTTCGGCCTCGCGCGCCAGCTCGGCATCGACCGCGAGTCCGCGCAGGGCTACGTGGAACGCTACTTCGCCCGTTATCCCGGCGTGAAAACCTACATGGAACGCACCCGGGAGCAGGCGCGCGCGCAGGGCTATGTGGAGACCTTGTTCGGCAGGCGGCTGTACGTGCCCGACATCCGCTCGCGCAACGCCCAGCGCCGTCAATATGCCGAACGCACGGCCATCAATGCCCCCATGCAAGGCAGTGCGGCGGACATCATCAAGCGGGCCATGATCCGTGTGGACGCCTGGCTGCGGGAAGAACGGATCCCGGCCCGCATGATCATGCAGGTCCATGACGAGCTGGTGCTCGAGGTCGAGCGTGAGGCGGTGGAATCGGTCGGCGCTCGCCTGCGTGCCCTGATGCAGGCTGCGGCCGACCTCCGGGTTCCGTTGGTGGTGGAGGCGGGTTGGGGAACCAACTGGGACGAGGCCCATTGAAGATGGGGCCCGAGATGGTCCCGACAACCGTGCCGTCCGTCCCGAACGAGGATGCGAAAGTCGTATCGGTGACGTAAAATGATTCGAGCCGACGCCGGATCTGCGCGGATCCTTGGGATCCGCGGCACGGCGCGCGGAATGAACTTCATGCGTTCGTACGGGTCTACAAAAATACAAGCACACCGCAAACGGTGTGCTTTCCCCCGCTTCCCTCCCTGAGCGGGAAATGGGTCCGGTCTCCCCCAACCGGGCCCATCGTGCCCCGGCTTCGATCTCCCCCTATCGAGTCGGGGATTTTTTTGCCCTCCCACCGGATCCAGCGCCATCGCCCAGCCAGCCGGCCAACCGCCGTCGCAGGGATTCCACACCCGTCCCGGCGGTAGCGGAGAAGAGCTGCACGCCGATGCCGGTGCCTTGCACCGCGGCCTCGACCCGGCGCAGCGTCTCGACTCGGGCCCCCCGTTTGAGCTTGTCGGCCTTGGTCAGTACGCAGTGGACGGGGACGCTCCGGGCCGCCGCCCAGTCCAGCAAGAGACGGTCACTGTCTTTCAGAGGGTGACGCACATCCATGATCAGCACCAGGCCGCGCAGGCTGCGGCGCCCTTCCAGATACCGACGGATCAGCTGCTCCCAGCGCCGCCGTTGGGCCAAAGGCACCTTCGCGAAGCCGTAACCGGGCAGGTCGGCCAGCCGCAAAGCGGCATCGTCGTCGAGGGTGAAGAAATTGATCTGTTGCGTGCGTCCGGGTTGCTTGCTGGTGCGCGCCAGTCCGCGCCGATCGCAGAGGCGGTTCAGCGCGCTGGACTTACCCGCATTGGAGCGGCCGGCGAAGGCCACCTCCGCGCCCGTGTCGGCGGGGATCTGGGCCGGCGACATGGCGCCCAGCAGGAAGCGGGCCCGATTGAACAGGGACCGGAGATCCGGGTCGGGGCTGCGGGTCGAAGCTTGGCCGTCCATCGGGGTTTGTGGTATATGTGCGTGCCCATTTTCGCGTGTGGTGGCCCGTTTGCAACCATCCGGCCGGCAACGACGTACCTGCGGGACACCGCGGATTCAGGAGGTAGCGGATGAAGATTGCTCACAAGCTGTGTGGTCTGGCCTTGGCTGCGTGGACGGCGGGCGCCGCCGCGGGCGGCGATCCGGCGGCCGGCAAGGCGAAAGCGGCGGCCTGCGCGGGCTGTCATGGTGCCGACGGCAACAGCACCGTGGCCCAGTTCCCCAAGCTGGCCGGACAGAATGAAAAGTATCTGCTCCGGCAGCTGAAGGCCTTCAAGAGCGGCAAGCGTCAGAACCCCATCATGAGCGCTCAGGTGGCCAACCTCTCCGAACAGGACATGGCGGACCTGGCGGCCTATTTCTCCGCCCAGACCGAGACGCCCGCGGCGGCCAATCCCGAGTACGCCATCCGCGGAGAGGAGATCTACCGCGGCGGCATCACGGCCTCCGACGTCCCTTCCTGCATGGGCTGCCATGGCCCGGACGGCGCCGGCAACCCGGCGGCGGGCTTCCCCGCACTGGCGGGACAACATGCCCAATACATCGAAACGCAACTCATGTTGTATCGAGATGGTAAGCGCAAATCCGATCCCGCGGCCATGATGCGCAACATCGCGGAACGACTGACCGTGGACGACATCAAGGCGGTCTCGGGCTTCGTTCCCGGGCTGCATTTGAATGAAAAGGCGGTGAAATGACGTCGGGCGGCTGGCTGCTGCGGGTCGTCGCCGCAACGACGCTGCTGTGGGCCGCCGCGGCGGGGTCGGCGACACCGGCCGACGACGATTTTTTCGCCGGGGTCGACTACGAAGTCCTGCCGCAACCGGTCCCCACCGACGCGCCCAAGGGTAAGGTCGAGGTGGTGGAGGTGTTCTGGTATGGCTGTCCACACTGCTACCGGTTCGAGCCCCACCTGGAGAAGTGGCTGGCCCACGCCCCGAAAACGGTCCACTTCGTGCGGATCCCCGCGACCCTGAATCCGGGCTGGACCATCCACGCCCGACTCTACTACGCCCTGCAACTGATGGGCGAGATCGACCGCCTGCATCCACTGATCTTCAAGGCGATCCACGAACAGGGACGCAGCCTGCGCAATCAGCGGGCCATCGAACGCTTCCTGGAAGCCAACGGCGTGGACCTCGAGGCCTTCCGAGCCGCCTTCGACTCCCTGGAAGTCCAGACGCGGCTGCGGGAGGATCGTGATCGGGTCCGTCGTTATGGCATCCATGGCGTTCCAGCCGTGGTGGTGGCGGGCAAGTACAAAACCAGCGGCTCGCTGGCGGGCTCCTACGAGCGAATGATCCAGATCATCGACTACCTGATCGCGCAGGAAAGCTCGGGAGGGACGAAGTCAGGGGCCGACTGAACGCCTGCCGCCGGCGGTATGTGCCTTTTCTTATCGGGCCTCGGTTCCATCCCCACCACGGCCGGTCTCGTCGGGCGGGCACCTCCGGGGCGGATGAGGTGGCGTATCATCGTGCGCCCATGAGCCCCCCACAGACGCACATCGGGCTGGAGCGCGGTGCGAACCCGGACAACCGGATCCGGCTGCTGTCCTACAATATCCAGGTTGCGATCCCGTATTCGCGCTACCGCCACTACCTGACGCAGAGTTGGCGCCATGTGCTGCCCTTTCGGGGTCGCGCCAGCAATCTCGAACGGATCTCCCAGTTCGTTCGCCCGTTCGACATCGTCGGGCTCCAGGAGCTCGACGTAGGCAGCCTGCGCAGCAACTACATCAACCAAGCCCACTACCTGGCGCTGCGGGCAGGCTTTCCGTACTGGTTCACCCGGGTGAACCGGGATCTCGGGCATATCGCCCGTCACGGCCTGGCCCTGTTGTCCCGGCTCGCGCCCCGCCAAGTGTTGAGCCACCGGCTGCCTGGGCGCATCCCCGGACGCGGCGCACTCGCCGCCGAATTCGGCGCCGGCCCCGAACCGCTTCTGGTGATGGTGATCCACCTGGCGCTGGGCCGTAAGGCCCGCCGCCGCCAGCTCGACTATCTCGCCGCCGAGATCCGGCGGCGCGAACACGTGGTGGTCATGGGCGACTTCAACTGCCGGCTGGAAGACGAGGAGTTCCACCACCTGTTGGAATCCACGCACCTCTGCGCCCCGGAGTCCGAGCACCGTACCTTTCCGAGTTGGCGGCCCCGCTTCGGGCTCGATCACATCCTGGTGACTCCCGGGCTCGAGGTCGAACGGACCCAGGTGTTTCCCGTGGGCCACTCCGACCATCTGCCCATCGCCGTGGAGGTCAAGGTACCGCCCGCGGTGGGCTTGTCGGTCGATACCGTCCGAGCGGGCGATCGCGAGCCGTTGGCGGTGTGAAGGGGCATCACCCGCAGGCGCAGCGCTGTACGGCGTGCGTGCGTAGGGTGCCGCGCAGCGCCTCGACCGAGGCGATGCCCTGTTCCTCCAGGTAATCGAGGATACCCCGATTGATCTTCGGGCAGATCAGCGGGTCGTAGAACAGGGCGGTCCCGACCCCGACGGCGCTGGCCCCGGCGACGATGAACTCCAGCGCATCCCGTGCCGAGGCGATGCCTCCCTGGCCGATGATGGGAATCCCCAGCGGGCCGGCCACCTGGTGGACCTGATGGACCTTGAGCAGGGCTACCGGCTTGATGGCGGGTCCGGACAGCCCGCCTTGGTCGTTTCCGAGCACCGGGGTGCGGGTCCGCAGATCCACCGACATCCCCATGAGCGTGTTGATGACCGCCAGCGCGTCGGTGCCCGCCTCGATACAGCGCCGCGCGTTGCCGGCGATGTCGGTCTGGTTGGGCGAGAGCTTGGTGATGAGGGGTTTGTTCGTGGCGCGGCGGCAGACCTCCACGACCCGTGCCGACATGTCCGGGTCGTTGCCGAAGGCCACGCCGCCTTCCTTCACATTGGGACAGGAGATGTTGATCTCGATGGCCGCCACCGGCGTGTCGTCGAAACGGCGGGTCACGGCCTCGTATTCCTCCAGCGTGGAGCCGGAGACATTGGCGATCCAGTGCACTTCCTCCGGGTCCAGCCCCGGGAGGATCTCCTCCACCACCCGATCCACGCCCGGATTCTGCAGTCCGATGGCGTTGAGCAGCCCCGACGGGGTCTCGCACAGGCGGTGCGGCGCGTTGCCCAGACGCGGCTCCAGGGTGGTGCCCTTCAGGCAGACCGCGCCCACCTCGGCATGGCTGAATCCCTTTACCCGGGTATACTCGCGCCCGAACCCCACACATCCCGACAGGAGCACGATCGGCGAACGCAACCGCAGGCCGCACAGATCGATCGCCAGACGAGGATCCAGGCCGGACATGCTGCACATTGTACTGTATCGTCCCGAGATCCCGCCCAATACCGGCAACATCATCCGCCTGTGCGCGAACACCGGCGCGCGGCTCCATCTGGTGCGGCCTCTGGGGTTTTCGCTGGACGACGCGCGCCTGCGCCGGGCCGGCCTGGATTACCGCGAGTGCGCCCAGATCCAGGTCCATGGGTCGCTGCGGGAAGCCCTGACCGCGGCCGGCGACGGTCGCGCCTATGCCTTCACCACGCACGCCACCCTGGCCCATACCACACCCCGCTACGAGGAGAACGACGTGCTGGTCTTCGGACCCGAAACGCGGGGGCTGCCAGCGCACGTGCTGGCCCGATTCCCCGGGGAGCGGCGCTTGCGCATCCCCATGGTGCCCGTCAGCCGCAGCCTCAACCTGTCCAACGCCGTGGCGGTGGCCCTCTACGAGGCCTGGCGTCAACTCGGATTTCCCGGCGCGGCCCGAGCGGGACCCTGAAAAAACGGCTGTCCGTCAGTCCTCCGTCTTGAGACTGCGCGCCAGCAGCTCGGTCACCGCATCACGCGGGTCCAACCCCTCGTAGAGGATCCGGTAGACCTGCCGGGCAATGGGCATTTCCACGCCGCCCGCCTGCTCGATCACCCGCATGAGGACCCGCGCCGTCTCCCGCCCTTCGATGGCCTGACCGATGTCGCGCGCCGCCCGTGCGGCCTCGACCCCCTGCCCGAGGGCCAGACCGAAGCGCCGGTTGCGCGACTGATCATCGGTGCAGGTCAGTACCAGATCACCGAGCCCCGCAAGACCCATGAGCGTCTCGCGCCGCGCTCCCAGCACGTCTCCCAGGCGGACGATCTCGTGCAGCCCCCGCGTGATGAGGGCGGCCCGAGCATTGGCGCCGAACCCCAGTCCGTCCGCAATGCCCGCGCCGATGGCCAGGACGTTCTTCACCGCCCCTCCCAGCTCCACGCCGATCACGTCGTCGCTGAGATAGGTGCGGAAGGTCTCGGCGTGAAACCAGGCGGCGAGTTCCGCGGCGAGTTGAAGGTCCGCCGCCGCCACCGTGACGGCCGTAGGCAGGCCGCGAGCCACTTCTCCGGCGAACGAGGGGCCGGAAAGCACCCCCCCAGGGGGTCCCTGCGCGAAGCGCTCGGCATAGACCTCGTGCAGCCAGCGGCCGGTCTCGGTCTCGATGCCCTTGGTGGCCCACAAGACTCGCGTGCCGGCTGGCGGTGCACTTTCCGCCAACCGGTCGAGTACCCCGCGAAATCCGACCGTGGGTACCGCGATCACGACCAGCGCGGCGCCGGAGACGGCCTCGCCCATGTGCGGACTCGGAACGATGCCGTCGGGCAGGGGGAGCCCGGGCAGGTAGCGCGGATTCTCGCCCCGCGCGGCGATCTCCTCCATGAGCCGCGTATCCCGGTCCCACAACCGTACCGTGAACCCGTTGCGTGCCAGCCGCATACTCAGGGCGGTGCCCCAAGACCCGGCACCCAGGACCGCGCAGGGGGAGGGGGGCCCGGACACGGCTTCAGTGCTCCGTGCCGGACTCCTCGCTCTGAGCCGCCTGTTGCTGCAGGTGTTGTGCGTAGAGCGCGTCGAAGTTCACCGGCGCAAGCAGAAAACCGGGGAAACCGCCCTTGATGATCAGATCGGCGACCGCCTCACGGACGAAGGGATAAAGGAAGTTGGGGCAATAACTACCCAACATGTGACTGAGTTGCTGCGGCTCGAATCCCTGGAGGGTGAAGATGCCCGCCTGTTTGACCTCCACCAGATAGGCGGTGGCCTGCCCACTCTTGGTGGTCACGGTGACCCCGAGCACCACTTCGTGGACCCCTTCGGCCAGCTGCGAGGCCTCGGTGGAGATCTGCACGCTGGTCTCCGGCTTCCACTCCTCGCGGAAGAGGTCCGGCGCGTTGGGCGACTCGAAAGACACGTCCTTCAGATACAATTTCTGGACTTGGAAGACCTGCTGCGGCGCCTGCTGTCCGGCCGCATCGTTTTCCTGGTTCTCCGCCATCGGTTTCCCCCTGTTCCACATTTCAAAAGAAAGTCCGTGTCCTCGTTCAGCGTCGACGGCCGGTCTCCGGTACGGTCTCGTCACGCAACAAGGCGTCGAGTTCTCCCCGGCATTCCAGCGCCGCCAGATCATCGTAACCGCCGACGTGAACGTCGCCGATGAAGATCTGCGGAACGGTGTGCCGTCGGCTGCGGCGTTCCATCTCTCTGCGCCGAACCGGATCCCGATCCACTCGGATCTCTTCGTAGGCGATCCCCTTGTGCTTCAGCAGAAGGCGGGCACGGATACAGTAGGGACAGAAGCCGGTGCTGTACATGACGACGCGCGCCTGGCGCCGGCCAGTCATTTCCGGGACTTGGGCAGGTTCTCGTTCTCCCATGCCAGCATGCCGCCCTTCAGATTGTAGACCCGCTCGAAGCCCGCCTTGCGCAGAATGGAAACGGCCGCCCCGGAACGGCTCCCCGAGCGGCACACGAGCACCACAGGACGGTCCCGGTAGCGCTCCAGCTCTTTCAACCGCTGCTTCAGGACGCTCAAGGGGACGTGCTTCGCGTTCGGGATCCGGCCCCCGGCCACCTCGGCATCCTCGCGCACGTCGATCACCACCGCGTCCTCGTCGTTGATCAGGCGCACCGCCTGTGGAATCCCGATGTCCACCGCACCCTGGCGCAGACGCCGCAACTCCACCCATGCGATGGCGCCCAACAGCGCCCCCAGAGCCACGAAGTGCAGCGGGTGGTTGCCGACGAATTCGATCAGACGTCCCATGGATGACCGGCGTGCCGAAAAAGGGCGTAGAAAGATAGCAGGATCACCTGCCGCGGCAAAGGAGTCCCGTATCGCGCCGGATACGTCTGAGGGCCTGCGGGACGGCGCCGCACCGACGCCGTGCTCACTGGCTGGCGCAGAAGACCTCGTGCATCATGTTGATGAGCTTGAGCGTGCGGGCGTCCCCGACCCGATAGTAGACGCGGTTGGCGTCCTTGCGGGTGGCGAGGATGCCCTTTTCCCTCAGGATGGCCAGATGCTGGGAAATGTTGCTCTGGGAGGTACCCACGCGTTCCACGATCTCCTGGACACTGATCTCCTGGTCACCGAGGGTGCAAAGGATCTTGAGCCTCAGGGGATGGGACATGGCCTTGAGCGAGCGGGACGCGCGTTCGATGTCTTCGTCCTGGGTCATGAGATCCGGGACCACCCCCGTAGCCGCGGACGCCCGCGTCGCCTTGTTGTCCGTGGTGCTGCCCATGATGAAGATCGCTCTCCATGAATATTAGGAAGCTATTATACGTCAGCTCCCTCGCTTTTCATCCCGCCGGGTGCCGTCGCCACTCGCGCCGGCGGGCGGCGGTCCTGTTGACCCTGTCTCTGTGCGTGTCCGGGGCGGTCGCCGCACCCGCCCAACCCGCGGCCCTGCGCGCACAGCTGCGGGAGATCCAGTCCCGCATCCGGGCCGAGGAGGCGGTACTGCGCCAGAGCGAGGGAGAAGCCGGCCGGCTGCGCAAGCGCCTGCACGAGACCGATCTGAAAATCCAGGAACTGGCACGCCGGGCCGAGACCCTCCATGCGCGATCCGAAAAGGCCGCGCAGGAAGCGCGCGAACTGGCCGCGCGGAGAAAATCGCTGGAGGGGCGGGTGCGCAAATCGCGCCGGACGCTGGTCGCTTCGCTCGCGGCCGCAAAGCGCCTCGACGACGGTGGGGCGGCCCGCGTCCTGCTCAGCCTCGACGACCTGCAGGCCACGGGCCGAGTCGCACACTACCTGCGCTACGTCCGCAGTGCGCTGCTCGAGACGTTGCACCGGGCGGCGACCGATGTGGAACGGGCGGCGGAACTCGAGGCCGCCGCCGAGGCCAAACAAGAGGAACTCGAGAGCCAGCGCGCGGCCCTGCAGGATACGCGGGCACGGCTGGCGGAAACCTATGCCCGACGGCGGAACCAGCTCACCGCGCTCGAGAAGACCATCGCCGCCTCGAAGGAGGAGCTCGGTGGCCTGAAGACTCGCGAGAAGATGCTTCGTGAGCTCCTCGACGAACTCGAGTCCGCGGTGGAGAACCTGCCCACACCGGAGGTGGTGCACCTGGCCAAGCTGAGGGGCCGGCTTCCCTGGCCCGCCCAGGGCCGCGTGCAAAATCTTTTCGGCCGCCCGCGCGCCGGGTTGCACGTGCGCTGGCAGGGTGCGGTGATTCTCGCCCCCCTGGGCAGTCCCGTGCGGGCGGTGGCCCGGGGGCGGGTGGTGTACGCGGACTGGTTCCGGGGTTACGGCCTGCTCGTGATCGTGGACCATGGTGAAGGCTACATGAGCCTGTACGGGTATAATCAAGCGATCTTCAAGAGTCTGGGCGAGTGGGTCGAAGCCGGCGAGCGGATCGCATCGGTGGGCCTGAGCGGTCTGCGCAACGAACCGGGTGTCTACTTCGAACTGCGGCACAACGGCGTCGCACTCGATCCCGGCCGCTGGTGTACCAGACGGGCCAAACATGCGCGGGGATCCGACCCGTTCCGGACCCGGGGAGCCCTGCCCATGTCGCGTGTCGGGTAGACGGAACGTCCCGTGTGCGGCTCCGCGGAGGAAGTGTTGGGGGGAACTGGAAGGGGGAGTTGAGATCGTCCGCTGCGCCGCCGGGCTGTGGATGAGCCGGCGCACAGCGCGCAAGTCCGCAAGGCTCTAAATTCAGTACAGTGGAACGTCACACAGAGACTCACAGACCATGAAAGAGACGATACGAAACGGGCGGCGGATTCTCCCCCGGGTGGGCGCCGGACTGCTGATCGGCATGGTGCTCGGCGTCATGATCTCCATCGGCCCCGGGGTGTTCGCCGAACGGCCCCAACACTACAGCGTCCCGCTGGACGCGCTGCGCACGTTCAGCGAGGTCTACGTGCGGGTCAAGAAAGACTATGTGGAGCCGGTGGACGACGACAAGCTCATCGAATATGCGATCCGCGGCATGCTCGCGGGACTCGATCCCCACTCGGCCTACCTGGACGCCGACGAGTTCAAGGAGCTGCAGATCGGCACCACCGGGGAGTTCGGAGGGCTCGGCATCGAGGTCGGCATGGAGAACGGTTTCGTCAAGGTGATCGCACCCATCGACGACACACCGGCCCAGCGGGCCGGCATACAGGCCGGTGACCTGATCATCCGCATCGACGACAAGCCCGTGAAGGGCATGACCCTGAACGAGGCCGTCAAGCTCATGCGCGGCAAGAAAGGAACCAAGATCACGCTCACCATCGTGCGCGAGGGGGCAGACAAGCCGCTGCAGATCACCATCGTGCGCGACGTGATCCGGGTGCGCAGTGTCAAGAGCCGGATGCTCGAACCCGGTTTCGGGTACGTGCGCATCACGAGCTTCCAGTCCAAGACCACGCGCAGCCTCATCGACGCCGTCAAAAAGCTCGAGAAAGAGAACAAAGGGCCTCTCAAGGGCCTGGTCCTGGATCTGCGCAACAACCCGGGCGGCGTGCTCAATGCCGCCGTCGGGGTGGCCGACGCCTTCCTGGACAAGGGCCTCATCGTCTATACCGAGGGGCGCGTGGCCGACGCCAAGCTCCGTTATTCGGCGACCGAGGGCGATGTCCTGCACGGCGCGCCGATGGTGGTGCTGATCAACGGCGGATCGGCCTCGGCCTCCGAGATCGTGGCCGGCGCCTTGCAGGACCATCATCGCGCCATCATCATGGGACGCAAGTCCTTCGGCAAGGGCTCGGTGCAGACGATCCTTCCATTGGATCACGACACGGCCATCAAGCTCACCACCGCACGCTACTACACCCCCTCGGGGCGCTCCATCCAGGCCGAAGGCATCGAACCCGACATCGAAGTACAGAATCTGCGTGTAGCCAAGGCCGAGACTTCCGGGGTCAAGCCGTTGACCGAAGCGGATCTGGCCCGGCATCTGGAAAACGGCAAGGAGAAGGGCGGAGCCAAACCGAGGCGGCGTCAAAAGGACGACGAGCCGGAGGAGCCCCTGGCCAGCCGTGACTATCCCTTGAGCGAGGCCCTGAACGTGCTCAAGGCCGTCTCCCTTCTGCGGGGGAGCAACTCCCGGCAGTTGGCCAGCTCGACCTGACCGGGACGCCGCGTCTCACAGGGAAACCGGAGAAGGACGACAGACATGAGCAAGCGCGTGCTCGTTCCCCTGGCCGAGGGCTTCGAGGAGCTCGAGGCGGTCACGGTGATCGACCTGTTGCGCCGCGCCGGCATCGAGGTCGTCACGGCGGGCCTCCAGCCCGGCCCCGTGCGCGGCTCCCGGGGCACGGTGATCGTGCCGGACAGCTCTCTGGATCAAGTCTTGGACGCCTCCTTTGACATGATCGTGCTGCCGGGTGGACTGCCCGGCGCGGACCATCTGAACGAAGACCCGCGTATCCATGGGCTGCTTCGACGGATGGCCGCCGAAGGCGGCTATACCGCCGCCATTTGCGCGGCCCCCAAGGTGCTGGCTTCGGCGGGGCTACTGGAGGGTCGGCAGGCAACCAGCTATCCCGGGGTGCTGGAGGCCATGGATCTACCGTCGGTAAAGCTCAGCCCCCAGCCTGTGGTGGTGGACGACCGGGTGGTCACCTCCCGCGGACCCGGCACGGCCATGGATTTCGCGCTGGAGCTGATCGAGCGATTGCTGGGACGCGAGGCCCGCGACCAGGTGGAACGCCCGCTCCAGCGCCCACGCCCGTGCTGAAACGCCCCAGGGGCGAGGAGGGCCTCCAGCGCGTCACTCGACGGTCACGGACTTGGCGAGATTGCGCGGCTGATCCACGTCCGTGCCCTTGAGCACGGCCGTGTGATAGGCCAGCAACTGCAACGGCACGGTGAAGACGATGGGCGCGATGACGTCCTCGGTGGGGGCGACGTTCAGCACCCGCACCCCGTCACCGGAGCGGATACCGCTGTCCTGGTCCGCGAACACATAGAGTTCCCCGCCCCGGGAGCGGACCTCCTCCAGGTTGGATTCCAGTTTCCTGAGCAGTTCGTCGTTGGGCGCCACGGCGACCACGGGCATGTCGCCGTCCACCAGGGCGAGGGGTCCGTGCTTGAGCTCCCCGGCGGCGTAGGCCTCCGCATGAATGTAGGAGATCTCCTTGAGCTTCAGGGCGCCTTCCATGGCGACGGGATAGTGCATACCGCGACCCAGAAACAGGGCGTGCTCGCGCACGGCCAATTGCTCGGCCCAGCGTCGGATGGGCTCGTCCAGGCGCAGCGCCGCCTCCACCCGCGCCGGTAGATTACGCAGCAGGGCCGCCAAGGCGGCCTCCTCCCGCGCGTCGATGCGCCCGAGACGGCGGGCGAGGGTGACCACCACCAGGAGCAGCGCCACGAGCTGGGTGGTGAAGGCCTTGGTGGAGGCCACGCCGATCTCGGGACCCGCATGGGTCATGAGGACCCCGTCCGACTCCCTGACCAGCGAGCTCTCCGGGACGTTGCAGATGCACAGACTGTGCAGGAAGGCCCCTTCGTCGCGCGCCTTGCGCAGGGCGGCCAGCGTATCGGCCGTCTCCCCGGACTGCGAAACGGTGATCAGCAGGTTGCCTTCCAACGGGGCATGGCGGCGGTAGCGGTACTCGCTGGCCACCTCCACGTGGCAGGGGACACCGGCGATGGCCTCCATCCAGTAACGCGCGACCAGTCCCGCATGGAAGCTGGTGCCACAGGCCACGATCTCCACGTTGCGCACCGCTTCCAGCCAGGCCTCGGCATCCGGACCCAGGATCTGGGGCGGCACGCGCCGTCCGACGAGCCGGCCTTCCAGGGTCTCCGCGATGGCCGCCGGCTGCTCGAAGATCTCTTTGCCCATGAAGTGGCGGTAAGGCCCGCGTTCGGCGGCCCGCACGCCCAGCGCCGCCTCCCGGACCGGCCGATCGACCGCCTTGCCGGTGTCGTCCCAGATGCTCGGGCCGTCGGTGCGCAAGCGCACCAGGTCGCCATCCTCGAGATAGACCACACGCTGGGTGACCGGAAGGAGCGCGTTCAGGTCCGAGGCCAGGAAACACTCACCCACACCGATGCCGACCACCAGCGGGCTGCCCCGGCGCGCGCCCACCACCTCGTGCGGTGTCGACGCATCCACCACACCCAGGGCGAAGGTTCCCTCGATCCGAGCCACCACATTGCGCACCGCCTCCACCAGGGAATCCGCGCGGTTGCGCTCCACCGCGATCCATTGGGCGACCACTTCCGAGTCGGTGTCCGAGGAACAGACGATCCCCAGGTCGTGGAGCTCGGCCCGCAGCGCCTGATGGTTTTCGATGATTCCATTGTGCACCACCGCGATCGTGTCGCCCCCGAGGTGCGGATGGGCGTTGCGCTCGCTCGGCACGCCATGGGTGGCCCAACGGGTGTGCGCGATGCCGGTGCGGCTGGATATCGGATGGGCGGCGAGCGCCGCCTCCAGCTGCGCCACCTTCCCCACCGCGCGCACCCGGTGCAGGCGGCCACCATCCACCACGGCAAGACCGGCGGAGTCGTAACCCCGGTACTCGAGCCGCCGTAGGCCCTCCAGCAAAATGGGGACCACGTTGCGCTCGGCCACCGCACCGACGATGCCACACACGATCCGCTACCCGTTCATTCCGGTCCGAGGTCGCTTCGATGAAGCGGTCTGCATGGGCGAGTCACGAACGCGGCTTGCGCGGCCGTTGCCAACCGGGCACCGTAGTCTGCCGGGCCCGTGCCAGCGTTAGCGTACCGGCCGGCGCATCCCGTGTGACGACCGATCCGGCACCGATGGTGGCGCCCCGGCCCACCTCCACGGGAGCGACCAGTGCCGTGTTGGATCCGATGAAGGCGTCGTCACCCACGCGGGTGCGATGCTTTTGGGCCCCATCATAGTTGCAGGTGATGGTGCCGGCACCGACATTCACGCCCGCGCCCATCTCCGTGTCGCCCACGTAGCTCAGGTGGTTGACCTTGGACCCACGGCCGATCCGGCTGTTCTTGATCTCCACGAAATTGCCGACGTGCACCGTCCCGGCCAGATCGGTACCGGGGCGGATGCGCGCAAACGGGCCCACGCGGCACCCGGGACCGATGCGAGCCTGTTCCACCACGCTGTAGGGGAGGATTTCGGCATCCTCCTCCACCGTGACGTCGCGCAGCACACAACCGGGACCGATCCGGACCCGGTCACCCAAGCGCACCTCTCCCTCCAAGACCACACCCACGTCGATCTCCACGTCGCAGCCGGCCTGCACCCGCCCCCGCACGTCCAGCCGTGCCGGATCGCGCAGGGTCACTCCGGCCTGCATGAGGTCCCGCGCCATACGTCCCTGCAACACCCGCTCACAGCGGGCCAACTGGACGCGGTCGTTGATGCCCATGACTTCTTCGGGGTCCCGGGCCGGGACGGCCGTCACCGGCCGTCCCGCGGCGCGCGCCAGCGCGATGCAATCGGTGAGATAGTACTCGGATTGAGCGTTGTCGGGGCGCAACGCCGCGACCCATCCGCGCAGCTCGGCCGCCCTCGCCACCAGGATCCCGGTGTTGACCTCGTCGACGGCCCGATCGGACTCGGTGGCATCGCGTTCCTCCACGATCCGTTCCACCGAACCGTCCGCGCCGCGCAGGATCCGGCCGTATCCGGTCGGGTCCTCCAGCCGCGCGGTGAGCAGTGCGATGCCCCCTTCCGGCCACGCAGCCACCAGTTCCGCCAGCGTTTCCCTGCGCAGCAGCGGCACGTCCCCGTAGAGCACCAGGACCAACGCCGCGTCCTCGATGGCGGGCAGGGCCTGGGCCACGGCGTGGCCTGTGCCAAGCTGTTCCCGCTGGAGGTGCCAACGGCGGGATGGCCCCGCCAGGGCCTGCGCAACCCGCTCCCCACCGAAGCCGTAGACCACGTGCACGGTCTCGGAGCCGAGCGACTCGGCCGTCTCCAGGACGTGGGCGAGCATGGGGCGGCCGGCCAGGCTGTGGAGCACTTTCGGGACGCGGCTGCGCATCCGCGTCCCCTGACCCGCGGCTAGGACGACAGGGGCCAGCAGAGAGGGGGAGGGGGACATGACTCGCAACGACGACTCGGGCTCGGGTGCTACTTCAGGCCACGCTTGCGAATCTTCTCCAGTAGGCGGAGTTGCGCGGCCGCCTCGGCGAGATCGGCCAGGGCCTTGGCCTCGTCGAATTCCGACTTGCGGTTTTTCAGTGCCTCTTCGGCGCGACGCTTGGCCTCCAGCGCCTGGGCCTCGTCCAGGTCCCGGGCGCGCACGGCCGTGTCGGCGAGCACCGTCACCACATGCGGTTGCACCTCCAACAAGCCCCCCGAGACGAAGAAATATTGATCCTCCTGACCTTCGACCTGCACGCGTACCTCGCCAGGCTTGAGGCGGGCGATCAGGGGCGAATGACGGGGCAGGATACCGACTTCGCCCATCTCCGCGGGAGCGAAGACCATGTTGGCCGTGCCCGAGAAGATCTCCTCCTCGGCGCTGACGATATCCACATGCAGGGTCATGGCCATGGTGACACCTCGGCGCAATAGCGGTTACAGGGTCTCGGCCTTCTCCACCGCCTCTTCGATCCCGCCGACCATATAGAACGCCTGCTCGGGCAGGTGATCGTATTCACCCTCGACGATGGCCTTGAACCCGCGCACGGTCTCCTTCAGGGGCACGTACTTGCCCGCCTGGCCGGTAAAGGTCTCCGCAACGAAGAAGGGCTGGGACAGGAAACGCTGGATCTTGCGGGCGCGCGCGACCACCAGCTTGTCCTCCTCGGACAGCTCGTCCATACCCAGGATGGCGATGATGTCGCGAAGCTCCTTGTAACGCTGCAGGGTGCTCTGGACCGCGCGGGCCGTGTCGTAGTGTTCCTGCCCGATGACCAGGGGATCGAGCTGACGGCTGGTGGAATCGAGGGGATCCACCGCCGGATAGATGCCCAGCTCGGCAATCTGGCGCGAGAGCACGAGGGTCGCATCCAGATGGGCGAAGGTGGTGGCCGGCGAGGGATCGGTGAGGTCGTCGGCCGGCACGTACACCGCCTGGAAGGAGGTGATGGAACCCTTGTTGGTGGAAGTGATGCGTTCCTGCAGCACGCCCATCTCCTCGGCCAGCGTGGGCTGGTAGCCCACCGCCGAGGGCATGCGGCCGAGCAGGGCCGAGACCTCGGTTCCGGCCAGCGTATAACGGTAGATGTTGTCGATGAACATGAGCACATCACGCCCTTCGTCGCGGAAGTACTCTGCAATGGTCAGCCCCGTGAGCGCCACGCGCAGGCGGTTGCCCGGCGGCTCGTTCATCTGTCCGTAGACGAGGGCCACCTTGTCCAGCACGTTGGCCTCGGTCATCTCGTTGTAGAAGTCGTTGCCCTCGCGGGTGCGCTCTCCGACCCCGGCGAACACCGAATAGCCGGAGTGTTCGATGGCGATGTTGCGGATCAGCTCCATCAAGGTCACCGTCTTGCCCACCCCGGCGCCGCCGAACAGCCCCACCTTGCCACCCTTGGCGATGGGCATGATCAGGTCGATGACCTTGATGCCGGTCTCCAGGATTTCAACCGCGCCGGCCTGCTCGGCATAACTCGGCGCATCCCGGTGGATGGGCCAGCGTTGCTCGGATTGGACCTCGCCGCGCTCGTCCACCGGCTCGCCGAGCACGTTCATGATGCGGCCCAGGGTGGCGGTGCCCACTGGAACGGTGATCGGCGCGCCGGTGTTCTCCACGGGCACCCCCCTCTTCAGACCGTCGGTGCTGCCCATGGCGATGGTGCGCACGACACCGTCGCCGAGCTGCTGTTGGACTTCGAGCACCAGCCCCGTATCCGCCACCTTGAGGGCATGATAGACGCTCGGCAGGGCGTCGCGGGGAAACTCCACGTCCACCACTGCGCCGATGATTTGCACGATCTGGCCAGTACTCATGCTGCCTTCCTCTCGAATCGTTTTCTATGGACTGCCGGGCGCTGCGCGGGTCACACCGCCTGCGCGCCGCTGACGATTTCCGATATCTCCTGGGTGATCGCCGCCTGACGGGCCTTGTTGTAGGCGAGCTGCAGGTCGTCGATGAGCGTGGAGGCGTTGTCGGAGGCCGCCTTCATGGCCACCATGCGGGCGGCCATCTCGCAGGCCACGTTCTCCACCACCCCTTGATAGACCTGAGCCTCGACGTAACGCATCAGCAGGCCGTCCAGGACGTCCCGCGCGTCCGGCTCGTAGATGTAGTCCCAGTGGTGACGCAGCGCATCGTCCTCGGCCGGGACCACCGGGAGGAGCTGGGTCACCGTGGGCGTCTGCGTCATCGTATTGACGAACCGATTCTCCACCAGGTAGAGGCGGTCGATCCGGCCCTCGTCGTAGGCGTCCAGCATCACCTTCACGGTGCCGATCAGGTCCGCGATGTGCGGCTGGTCCCCCAAGTGGTCCGCGTGCGAGACCACCTCACCTCCGACGCGGCGGAAAAAACCCATCGCCTTGGCGCCGATCAGGCAGAACCGCACCTCGGCGCCGCGTTCCCGCCACTGTTGAACGGCGGCGACGGCCTTTTTGAACAGGTTGATGTTCAACCCGCCGCACAGCCCACGGTCGGTGGAGATCACGATGAACCCGACCGCCCTGACCGCCTCGCGCTCCACCAGATATGGATGGCGGTATTCGGGGTGCGCCAGGGCCAGATGGCCGATCACGCCGCGGATCTTCTCCGCATAGGGCCGCGAGGCCAACATGCGCTCCTGCGCCTTGCGCATCTTGGAGGCGGCGACCATCTCCATGGCCTTGGTGATCTTCTGTGTGCTCTGGATACTCCGGATCTTGGTGCGGATCTCTTTCTCGCCGGCCATGTCTGTCGTATCACCTCGGTTGGATTGCCAGGGCCCGCCGGGCGTGGAAGCTCACCAGGTGTGGTTGGCCTTGAAATCGTCCAGAGCCCCGCGGAACGCCTGTTCGATCTCCTCGTTCCAGTCGCCGCTCTCGTTGATCTGCGCCATGAGCTCGGCGTGCTCGCTGTTCATGTAGCTGTGCAACGCCGCCTCGAAATCCACCACCTTCTTGACGTCCACGTCGTCCAGATAGCCCTCGTTGGCGGCGAACAGGGAGATCGCCATTTCCGCCACGCTGAGCGGATGATACTGGGGCTGCTTCATGAGCTCGGTGACCCGCTCGCCGCGTTCGAGCTGCTTGCGGGTCTGCTCGTCCAGATCGGAGGCGAACTGGGAGAACGCGGCCAGTTCCCGGTATTGCGCCAGCGCCAGGCGCACGCCGCCGCCGAGCTTCTTGATGATCTTGGTCTGCGCCGCGCCGCCCACGCGCGAGACCGACAGACCCGCGTTGATGGCCGGGCGGATGCCCGCGTTGAACAGATCCGATTCCAGGAAGATCTGCCCGTCCGTGATGGAGATCACGTTCGTGGGCACGAAGGCGGACACGTCACCGGCCTGGGTCTCGATGATGGGCAGGGCGGTGAGCGAACCGGTGCGACCCTTGACCTTGCCGTCCGTCATGCGTTCCACATACTCCGCATTGACTCGAGCCGCGCGCTCCAGGAGCCGGGAGTGGAGGTAGAACACGTCGCCGGGATAGGCCTCACGTCCCGGCGGGCGCCGGAGCAACAAGGACACCTGGCGGTAGGCCCAGGCCTGTTTGGTGAGATCGTCGTAGATGATGAGCGCGTCTTCGCCCCGGTCGCGGAAATATTCGCCCATGGCACAGCCGGCATACGGGGCGATGTACTGCAGCGCCGCAGACTCGGCGGCCGTGGCCGCCACCACGATGGTGTGCTCCATGGCGCCGTGCTCTTCCAGCTTGCGCACCACGTTGGCCACCGACGAGGCCTTCTGTCCGATGGCCACGTAGATGCAGGTGATGTCCTTGCCCTTCTGGTTGATGATGGTGTCGATGGCCACCGCCGTCTTGCCGGTCTGGCGGTCGCCGATGATGAGCTCGCGCTGACCCCGGCCGATGGGCGTCATGGCGTCGATGGCCTTGAGCCCCGTCTGGACCGGCTGCGAGACCGACTGGCGTTCGATGACACCCGGGGCGATCTTCTCGATGGGCTCGTAGCCCTCGGCCTCGATCGGCCCGCGCCCGTCGATGGGGTCTCCCAGAGGATTCACGACCCGGCCCAGCAGGGCCTTGCCCACGGGCACCTGGAGGATCCGGCCCGTACAACGCGCGGTGTCTCCCTCGCTGATGTGCTGATAATCGCCCAGCACCACGGCGCCGACCGAATCCCGATCCAGATTCAGCGCCAGACCGTAAGTATCGCCGGGGAACTCGATCATCTCACCGGCCATCACGTCGGCCAGGCCATGGATACGCACGATGCCGTCGCTGACCGCCACCACCGTACCCTCCGTGCGGGCCTCGGCGGTCACCTCGAAGTTCTCGATCCGCTGCTTGATCAGTTCGCTGATTTCGGTGGGATTGAGTTGCATGTTTCGGTTTCCTCTTGAACGCCGGCGCGCGCCTCAGCGGGTCAGGGCACTGGCAAGCTGTTTCAGGCGGCCCCGCACCGAGCCATCGATGACGAGATCGCCCGCCCGGACGACGGCGCCGCCGACGAGGCTGCCATCCACCCGTGTGGTGACGCGGACCTCCCGACCGAGCCTTGCCCGCAAGGCCGCCGTGATTCGCTCCACGTCCGCCTTGCGCGGCCGCCTCGCGGAGATGATCTCCGCCTCCACCACGCCTTCGTCGTCGGCGCGAAGTTGCTCGAACAGCCGCCCGATCTCCGGCACGATGCCGAGCCGGCGGTATTCGGCCAGCAGGCGCAAAAAGTTTGCCCCGCCCGGGGCCACGTGATCGGCGGCCAGCTGCTCCAGCAGCGCCGCGCGGCGTTGCGCGGTCAGCGACGGGCTGTCCAGCAGGGCACGGACCTGGGGATCCCGCACCACGGCCGCCAGAAACGCGAGCATGTCCGACCACGCATCGAGGAGATCGTGCTCCTTGGCGTAGCGATACGCGGCACGGGCGTAGGGTCGCGCTGCGGTGATGGTCTCGGCCATGGATCAGAGTTCCGTGGCGAGCTGCTGCAGCAGCTTGGAATGGGCCTCGGCGTCGATCTCCTTGGCCAGGATCTTCTGTGCCCCCTCCACGGCCAGCCGCCCCACCTGCTGACGCAGCTCCTCACGGGCACGGTGTAGTTCCTGCTCGATCTCCGCCATGGCGCCGGCCTTGATCCGCTCGGCCTCCTCGCGGGCCGACTCCTTGGCCTCTTCCACCACCTCGTTGGCACGCTTCTGTGCCAGGGCGATGATCTCGGCGGCCTGCTGCTTGGCCTCCTGGATCCGTTCCTTGGCCTTCTGCTCGGCCAGCTCCTTCTCGTGGCGGCCGCGTTCGGCGGCGGCGAGTCCGTCGGCGATGCGGCGCCTGCGATCCTCCAGGACCTTGAGCATCGGCTCCCAGAGGACACCCTTGATGAACCACACCAGGACGGCGAAGGTCAGAATCTGGCCGATGAGCGTGGCGGTTACGTTCATACCTGAATCCTGCGGTCAGAAAGCGAACGATTGCCCGGGATCAGCCTCCAACGGCGTTCTGGGCCGCCCCGATGAAGGGATTGGCGAAGATGAACCACATGGAGATGCCGAGCACGATCATCGGGAAGGCCTCCATCAGGCCGCCGGTGAACAGCATCTGGCCCGTGAGCTGGGGCCGCATCTCGGGCTGACGCGCGATACCCTCGATGAACTTCGAACAGATCAGCCCCCAGCCGAGCGCCGATCCCAGACCGGCGGCGGCCAGAATGATGCCCACCCCCATGGCGGTGAAGCTGTAGATCGTGGCGATTTGTTCTGGACCCATGGAAAGTTTCCTCCTGATTCGGGTGAGTTTGGTCTCAGTGATCGTCCTGCTGAGCCAATGCCAGATAGACGATGGTGAGAAGCATGAAGATGAAGGCCTGCAAGGTGATGACCAGGATATGGAAGATGGCCCACATGCTGCCCAGCGCGACTTGAACGGGAAGTACGTACCAGGCGAAGGAGAGCAGGGCGATCAGCATGAACAGCAGCTCGCCCGCGAACATGTTGCCGAACAGTCGCAGAGCCAGGCTCACGGGCTTGGCGATCTCCTCGATGGCGGTCATCAGGATGTTCACCGGCACGGCATACTTGCCGAAGGGATGGAACAGAAACATCTTCACATAGCCGCCGAGCCCTTTGGTACGGATGTTGTAGTAGATGATCAGCGCGAACACGCTCAGCGCCAAACCGAAGGTGGTGTCCAGATTCGTGGTCGGCACCACGCGCAGATAGACGTGGTGGGGATCGGCCCCGAAGAGGCGCTCGCCGATCCATTGTGCGATCCAGGGCAACAGGTCCACCGGGATCAGATCCATGGCGTTCATAAAGAACACCCAGACGAAAATCGTGATGGCCAGCGGGCCGATCAGGGCGTTGCGCCCGGGGAAGATGTCCTTGATCTGCTGGTTGACGAACTCGACGATGGCCTCGAGCAGGTTTTGCACGGGGGAGGGGTTGTCGGGGTCCAGATTGCGGCCCACCTTCCATGCAAGCCACATGAACAGACCGGCGAGCAGCACGCCGAACAGGAAGGTGTCCAGGAAGAAGGCATGGAAATCGACCATACCGGTGGGCTTGTGAGTCTGCGGGTCGCAGCCCACGCACCAGTTGGTGAGGTGGTGCTGGATATACTCGACCGGATTGGCGGTGGCCGGCAGATTCGCTTCGCTCACAGCTCACGGACTCCCTGAGAATCGTTGGCTTGCAGTGCAAGTCCCGCACACGACCCATGCCCTTCAGCCGGGTCCTTCCCTGCGCGGCGCGGGCCGAAGGGCTTCCCGGGCCGTGACCGCCATGTGGGTCGCCTGCCCCAGCGCGAGCCCGATCAACAAGGGCAGCGGCCGCAGGCCGAGCCACCCCATGCCCAGACCGAGCCCCACCAGCACCAGAACGAAGCGCTGGACCGCACCGGCGTAAAGGGCATAGGCGCCTTGCTTCGGATCCCGTTTCGCCAGTTCTCCGGCCAACTCCACACGCCGGCCGAGCAGGCCCGTGTTGGCGATGGCCAGCGCGCCGCCGTACGCCGCCGCGAGGGCCGCATCGACCCCGGCGAGCCATGCCGCTACCCCGGCCGCCAGCAGGACCACCGCGGCCTGGACCGACACCACTCGCTGGTACATCTCGTTATGACCCCGCCCTGCGTTCGGTGGGCCGTATCACAGCCCGCCCGCTGTTCGCCGACTCCTCTGGACGGCGTGACCGCGAGTCCCGCCCTCGGCCTTTCGGATCGCCTCCCTGTCCCGGTGGCCGTCCCTCCGACCTCGCGCCCCCAGGCATGGCTGCGCTCTGTGATGGGCGGGCTCGCGCCGGCAAAGCGGGCCGCGGAAGTATACGCACTCGCATTTACGCATTCAACAAAGCCGAAGTTCCGCCCAGCGAGACTCAGCGGATGTGGGAAAGGACGCCCTCGAGCTCGTCCAGACTGTTGTAGTGAATGACGAGCCGGCCCCGACCTTGGCGACCGTGGCGCAGCTGGACCCGGGCGCCGAGCCGCTCGGCGAGGCGCCGCTCCAGGTCGGCCACATGGGGGTCGGACGGAGCAGCGCCGTCATCCGTGTGTCGACGATGGGCCTTCCCCGCGAGCAGGCGACGCACGTGACGCTCGGTCTCGCGCACCGACAGGCCCCGTTCGGCCACATGGGAGGCGGCGGGTCCCTGCGCCTCGCGGGGCAGCGCCAACAACGCCCGCGCATGCCCCATTTCGAGCCGTCCTTCCTCCAGCAGTCGAGCCGCCTCCGGGGCCAGCTCCAGCAGGCGCAGCAGATTGCTGACCGCCGCTCGCGAGCGGCCGACGGCATCGGCGACCTGCTGGTGCGTGAGTCCGAACTCGTCGATCAGGCGGCGCAGGGCGGAGGCCTCCTCCAGAGGATTGAGATCCTCGCGTTGGATGTTTTCGATCAGGGCCACGGCGGCCACCGCCTGATCCGGCAGTTCGCGGATCACCGCCGGGATCTCGGTGAGCCCGGCGAGCTGGGCGGCCCGCCAACGCCGTTCCCCGGCCACCAGTTCATACGCCTCGCCCACCGCCCGCAGCACCACGGGCTGGACCACGCCTTGCGCGCGGATGGAGGCCGCCAGCTCCTCCAGCGCCTCGGGCCGTAGGTTCCGCCGCGGCTGATACCGCCCGCGGCGGATCTTCTCCACCGGCACGTGCACGAGCGACTCCACTGCCCCGTCCGATATCGCGGCTTCGTCGGGTTTGCCCACGGCGCTGAGCAGAACGTCCACGCCAAGGCTACCCAGTCCCTTGCGTTTCTTGGACACCGCCTCCCCCCTTTTTCAACTCTAACCGGCCGGGCGTCGTCCGGCGGCCGCATTGCGCCGCAGGAGCTCGCCGGCCAGGGCCAGGTAGGCGGCGGCACCGCGGCAGGATTTGTCGTATTGCAGCACCGGCCGGCCGTGGCTCGGGGCCTCGGCCAGGGTCACGTTGCGCGGGATGATGGTGCGGAACACCTGATCCCCGAAGTGCCGCGTGAGTTGTTCCGAGACATCGTGTGACAGGTTGTTGCGCGGATCGTACATGGTCCGCAGGAGCCCCGCCACGCGCAGGCGGGGATTGGCGGTCTGGCGGATCCGCTGGATCGTCTTGACCAGCGCCGACAACCCCTCCAGCGCGTAGTATTCACACTGCATGGGGATGATCACGCCGTGCGCGGCCACCAGTGCGTTGACGGTGAGCGTGTTGAGGGAGGGGGGACAGTCGATGAGGATGAAATCGAAGTCGTCCTGCACGGGCTCCAGGGCCTGGCGCAGACGGAATTCGCGCGCGATCTCGGTGATGAGCTCCACCTCGGCCACGGTCAACGCGTGGTTGCCCGGCAGAACGTGATAGCCCCCATTGGGCGCTTCCACCATCGCTTCCGCGACGCCCGCCCGGTCGAGCAGCACGTCGGCGGCGGTCCGGTCCACCGCGTGCTTGTCGACACCGCTGCCCATGGTGGCATTGCCCTGCGGGTCCATGTCGATCACGAGCACGCGCTTGCGCGTGGCGGCCAGCGAAGCCGCCAGGTTCACGCTCGTGGTGGTCTTGCCCACTCCCCCCTTTTGATTGGCGATGGCGTAGATGGCGGTCATGCGCGGTCGATGGTCACGATATGGCGGTCGGCGTCCAGGCCCGGCACGTTCACCGCCACCACCCGGGCCCGACCGGCCTCGGCCGGCAGGGCCTCGAGCTCGGTCCGCGGATGGCGGCCTTTGAGCAACACCATCCGACCGCCCGGCATCAGCAAATGGGCGGCCTGCTCCCAGACCCGTCGCGCCGGCCCGAGGGCGCGGGAGACGAGCGTTTCGTATCCTCCCGACAGCGCTTCGGCGCGCCGGCAGCGTACGGTCACGTTGGACAGACTCAGCGCGATCCGTGCCTGTTCGAGAAAACGGCATTTCTTGGTCGCCGGTTCGATCAGATCGAACCGGCGACACGGTTCCGCCAACGCCAGGGGAATGCCCGGCAGGCCCGCGCCCGAGCCCACGTCGGCGATCCGGGTACCATGCAGAAAGGGCAGGGCGACCAAGCTGTCCAGGAGATGCAGCACCACCATCTGCTCCGGATCTCTCACGGCGGTCAGATTATAGACCCGATTCCAGCGCCCGAGCAGTTCGAGATAGTCCGCCAGCCGCCCGGCAAGGTCGGTGTCGGCTTCCAGCCCCAGGGCCGCGAGCCCCTCGGCGATCCGCCCGCACAAGTCCGGGCCCCGTCCCGCCGGCATCAAGCCACACGGCCCGCGCGGGCGCGTCGCTGCAGGTGTGCCGCCAGCAGCGTCACGGCCGCCGGGGTCACGCCGGGGATGCGCCGCGCCTGGCCCAGGCTGAGCGGGCGCACCGCGGCGAGCTTTTCGCGCACCTCGTTGGACAGCCCTTGCACCGCCCCGAAATCGAAATCCTCGGGGATGGGCGTCTCCTCGTAGCGTTCCAGCCGACGTACTTCGGCCTGTTGGCGTTGGATGTAGCCCGCGTAGCGCGCGGCGATTTCCACCTGCGCGGCCACGCGCCGGTCGACCCGCGCGGGGGCGGCGCCGATGCGCTGCAGGTCGGCGTAACCCACCCCTGGCCGGCGCAGGAGCTCGGCGGCCGGTACCGGCCCACCGGCGGCGGCCGGATCCAGCAGCCTCGGGTCCACGCGCGTGGCCGCCAGGCGCTGCGTCTCGCGTTCGATGGCCTCCCGATAGGCCTCGAAGCGGGCCCAGCGCGCATCGTCGATGAGCCCCAGCCGACGGGCAAGCGGCGTGAGGCGCAGATCCGCGTTGTCCTCGCGCAACTGCAGGCGGTGCTCGGCCCGGCTGGTGAACATGCGATAGGGTTCGTCGGTCCCCCGGCTGATCAGATCGTCCACGAGCACGCCCAGGTAACACGTATCCCGACGCGGCGCCCAGGGCTCGAGCCCCAGGGCGGCGGCCGCGGCATTGATTCCGGCCAGCAGACCCTGTGCGGCGGCCTCCTCGTAGCCGGTGGTGCCGTTGATCTGGCCGGCGAAATACAACCCGCGCATGGACCGCGTCTCCAGGGTTGGACGCAGTCCCCGGGGATCGAAAAAGTCGTACTCGATGGCGTAGCCCGGGCGGGTGATGTGCGCCCGCTCGAAGCCCGGGATGGACCGCACCAGGGCGTACTGCACGTCGAACGGCAGACTGGTGGAGATGCCGTTGGGGTACACCTCGCGGGTGTCCAGCCCCTCGGGTTCCACGAAGATCTGATGCGCGTCGCGCTCGGCGAAGCGCACCACCTTGTCCTCGATGGAAGGGCAGTAGCGGGGGCCCACCCCCTCGATGGCGCCGCTGAACAGCGGAGACCGGTCCAGGGCTGCGGCGATGATCTCGTGCGTGCGCGGGGTGGTGCGTGTGATGTGGCAGCGCACCTGGCGCGGATGCAGATCCGCCGAGCCCCATACGGAAAACACCGGGACCGGCTCGTCGCCGGGTTGGACCTCGAGTTTCGTGTAGTCGATGCTGCCCCCGTCGATGCGCGGCGGCGTGCCGGTCTTCAGCCGTCCGACCGAGAAGGGCAGCTCGCGCAGACGGCGGGCGAGCGCCAGGGCCGGGGGGTCGCCGGCGCGGCCCGCTGCGTGCTGCTCGCCGCCAATGTGGATGCGCCCGGCCAGGAAGGTGCCCACGGTGAGCACCACGGCACGCGCCCGGAAGACGATGCCCGCCTGGGTCACCACGCCACGGACCCGATCGCCTTGAACCACCAGGTCGTCCACCGCCTGCTGGAACAGGCTCAGACCCGGCTGCGCCTCCAGGGCCGCGCGGATGGCGCGGCGATAGAGTTGGCGGTCGGCCTGGGCGCGGGTGGCCCGGACCGCGGGACCCTTGCGACGGTTGAGCACGCGGAAGTGGATCCCGGCCCGGTCGGCCGCCAGAGCCATCGCCCCACCCATGGCGTCGATCTCGCGCACCAGCTGCCCCTTGCCGATTCCACCGATGGCCGGGTTGCAGCTCATCTGGCCCACGGTCTCCAGATTGTGCGTCAGGAGCAGGGTGCGCGCCCCGCGCCGGGCAGCGGCCAGCGCCGCCTCGGTGCCGGCGTGTCCACCGCCCACCACGATCACGTCGAAGGATTCCGGATAGTCCATGGCGCGTATTCTACCGGCAAAGGCGGCTGTCCAGGGTTCGGGCGGATTTCCGAGTCGCGCGGCCGACGGCGCGCTCACTTGCCGATGCAAAAGCTGGAAAAGATCCGTCCGAGCAACGCTTCGGTGGTCACCTCGCCGGTGATCTCTCCCAGGGCCTGCTGGGCCAGGCGCAGCTCTTCGGCGGACAGCTCCGGCCCGGCTTCCAGCGCGTGCCGCGCCCGCGCTACGGCCTGCCGGGCCCGACGCAGGGCATCCAGGTGCCGCCGACGCGCGAGGAATACGCCCTCGCCGGGCGCTTCACCCGCCGCATCCCGGATCGCCGCCTCCAAGGCGGCCACGCCGCGGCCGGTGCGGGCGCTCAGACACAGATCCCCCGGCGCGCGCCACGCCGGCGGCGGCGCGCCGAGATCGGCCTTGTTCCACACCCGGATGAGCCGCGCCCCGGCGCCCACGGGCGGCGTTTCGGGCGGGTTCGGCGCGGCGGGGTCGAGCAACCAGATCACCACGTCGGCCGCGGCAATGGCCTCGCGCGCACGGCGCACCCCCTCGCGTTCGACCGGATCGGGGCTGTCCCGCAGGCCCGCCGTGTCCACCAGGCGCACCGCCACCCCGGCGATGGACAGATCCGCGCGCAGCACGTCGCGCGTGGTGCCGGGCTGGTCGCTGGTGATGGCGACCTCCTCCCGGCTCAGCCGGTTGAGCAGGGTGGACTTGCCCACATTGGGCGCGCCACACAGCACCACGCACAATCCCTCGCGCAGTCGCACGCCCTCGCGCGCGCGCCCGGAAAGCGCGCCGAGGTCCGCCTCCAGCGCCTGCATGCGACGCGTGATCTCGGGATCGGCCAGAAAGTCGATCTCCTCGTCGGGGAAGTCCAGGGCCGCCTCGACGTACACGCGCAGTTCGGTCAACACCTCGGCGCAGGCCTCCACCTCTTGGGAGAACGCCCCCTGCAGGGAGCGCGTCGCCGCGCGCGCGGCGGCGGGGGATGCGGCGTCGATCAGATCGGCCACCGCCTCGGCCTGTGCGAGGTCCAAGCGACCGTTGAGGAAGGCCCGCTCGCTGAACTCGCCGGGGCGCGCCGTGCGGGCCCCCAGCTCCAGGACCCGCGCAAGCAGCAGGTCCAGCACCACCGGTCCCCCATGGCCGTGCAACTCCAGCACGTCCTCGCCGGTAAAAGATCGCGGCGCGGGGAAAAACAGCGCGAGACCGGAGTCGATGGGCTCACCGCGCGCATCGCGAAAGGCGCGCAGCGCCGCGCGCCGGGGCGCTATGGGGCCGCCGAGCACGGCCTCCACGATGGCCGGGACACGCGGCCCGGAAACACGCACGATGCCGATCCCACCCCGCCCCGGGGCGGTGGCCACCGCCGCGATGGTCTCGCCGTCGCCCGCCGGTGTCTCCCGGGTCAGGCCTTGGCGGCCTGCGCCTCGATGCGGCGCGTGATCCACCACTGCTGCAGGATCGAGAGCAGGTTGTTGACCAGCCAGTACAGCACCAGCCCGGCCGGGAAGAACGCGAAAAACACGGTGAACACAAAGGGCAAGATCATCATGATCTTCGCCTGGATCGGGTCCGGCGGGGCCGGATTGAGCCTCTGCTGCACGAACATGGTCACCCCCATGAGCAGGGGCAGCACGTAGTAGGGGTCCGGCGACGAGAGATCCCGGATCCAGAGTATGAAGGGGGCCTGGCGCAGCTCCACGGTCTCCAACAGCATCCAGTACAGCCCGATGAACACGGGGATCTGGACCAGGATCGGGAGGCAGCCCCCCAGGGGGTTGATCTTCTCGGTCTTGTAGAGCTCCATGAGGGCCTGGTTCAGGCGTTGTTTGTCGTCGCCATAGCGCTCCTTGAGCGCCGCCAGGCGCGGCTGCACGGCCCGCATCCGGGCCATGGAACGGTAGCTCGCCTCCGAGAGCTTGTAGAAGGCCAGCTTGATGAGCAGAGTCAGCAGAACGATCGACCACCCCCAGTTGCCGATCAGGGAATGGATCTTGTCCAGTAACCAGAACAGCGGCTTGGAGATCACCGTGAAGATCCCGTAATCGGTCACGAGTTCCAGGCCCGGGGCGATGGCCGCGAGCTCTTTCTGCAGCTTGGGCCCCACCCACAGGCGCGTGGCCAGTTCCAGTGTCCCGCCCGGCGCCACGGTCACGGGGGGGGCACTCATGCCGATGATGTACTGAGGCCCGCGCGCGGGGTCGCGCACGACACGCGTGTAGACGGTGTACTCGAGCTGGGGGTCCCCGACGAAGGCGGAGAAGAAGTAGTGGCGCAGCATGGCGACCCAGCCGCCCTCGACGGTGACCTTCAGCGGCTCCTCCTCCATGTCAGGGAAAGACACCTTCCGATAGCTACCATCGTAGTAGGCCGCTCCGGTGAAGGTGTGGATGCCGAAGTACTTGCTCGTGCCGGAGTCAGGAAGGGCCGAATGTCGGAGCTGCTGATAGGCGAAGGCCCGCCAGGGCTGGTCGCCGGGGTTCTCGATTCGATAGCGCACTTCCACCAGGAAGCTGCCGCGGTGGAAGACATACGTCTTGGTCACTTTGACCCCGTCGGGCCCGGTCCACACCAAAGGAACCTCCAGGGCCTCCCGCCCGTCGGCCAACGTGTAGGTCCGCCGCTCGGCCTGGAAGCGGGCGTGATGACTGGGCGCCGCCTCGACCGCCGCCTTGGGATCGGCGGCCACGGCCAGCAGACCCGTCTGGGCCACGTACACCCGCTCACCGTTGTCGAACAGGCGCACCGGTTTGTCCGGCTCATCCACCGAGACGGGATAGGTGGGCAGGTCGGCGTGCACGAAGTCACCACCGCGCAGGCTCAACTCCAGGTCGAGCACGTCCGTGGACACCCGGATCGTTCCGGCTTCGGCGCTCGCCGCCGGGGATTCGGTCTTCGCGGTGGGCAGCGATCCGGGGGCCTGCGGCAGATCGGGCGCGGCGGCCGCGGGCTGGGATTTCGCTGCGCCGGAGTCCGTGCCTTGCGCGGCAGGGGCGGCTTGAGAAGGAGCGGGTCTCGGACCGTAGTCCTCCTGCCAGGCCTGCCAGATCAGGTACAGAGTGAAGGCCAGGGCGATGTAGAGCAGGATGCGCTGTTGTTCCATGATCGGGCCCCGTCCAGGGGATAATGAAGGCGGCGCATGGGGCGACGGTCACCCCCGAGCCCGGCGCTGGAGCCGTTCGCCTGCCCGCCGCCACAGATCCGTCAGCGACCGGAACAGCGTGGCATTGGGGCACGATGCCGCCGCCGGGCGGCACATGACCACATAATCGGCCGGGAAGAGCCCCCCTGCCGCGTGCCGCCGAAAACTCTCGCGCACCACCCGCTTCAGGCGGTTGCGCGCCACCGCCCGGGATGCGCAGCGCTTGGAGACGGCCAACCCGAGGCGGGCGTACCCGTGTTCGGTCGGCCGTGCCACCACGGTGAACAGACCATCGCTCACCCGAATCCCGTTCGCAAATACCGCTCGGAATTCGGCCGGGCGCCTCAGCCGCCGCTCACGGGGCAGACCGGCAGGCGACACATGCGGCTCAGGGCGCGAGCCGCGCTCGACCCTTGGCCCGGCGTGCCTGCAGGACCTGCCGGCCGGAACGGGTGCGCATTCGCGCACGGAAGCCGTGCGTGCGCTTGCGGCGCAGGTTGTGTGGCTGAAAGGTGCGCTTCATGGTGTCGTGACTCTCGATTCCCGCCGATGACCGGCACCACCGCGGAAAAGGACACGCCGGGCGTGTGCCAACCTCCGGGCAGGGGCCGGGAAAGGGCGCGGAAGGTACTGGTGCGGCACCAATTTGTCAAGCGCCCAACCGTCGGGGAAAGCCGCCGAAGGCACTTGCGACGGCGGCGGATTGTGCACGATCATGGCCTTGTGCTCCGCCTTCGAACGGTCCCGCGCGGCGACGCCGCCGGCGGGACCTAGACCATCGGTTTCGGCCCGCGGAGGCGTAACGCGCGATCTCCAACCCTTCCAGCCGAGGTACAGTGCAGGACATGATTTGGAACCAATGTGTCGCCCGTCTCGAGCGGGAACTGCCGGAGAAACAGCTCAACACGTGGATCCGCCCCCTGCAACCGGTGGAGGAGGACCGGGTGCTGCGCCTGTACGCCCCCAATCCCTTCGTCATGGACTGGGTGCGGGAGCACTATCTCACGCTGATCTCGGACCTGGTCTCCGAGCTGAGCGGTGATCCGGACATCAAGGTCGAGCTGGGCATCGGCAGCAGCCGCGCCTCGGCCCGGCCTTCGGCCACCCACGCGAAAAAGCAGGTCAAGGCCAGCGACACCCCGCCCAAGGGCGGTTTCTCCAGCGGGCTGGTGCCCGGCTACACCTTCGAGAGCTTCGTCGAGGGTAAGAGCAACCAGCTGGCACACGCGGCGGCCCTGCAGGTGGCGGCCAATCCGGGACGCGCCTACAACCCCCTGCTCATCTACGGCGGCGTGGGCTTGGGCAAAACCCACCTCATGCAGGCCATCGGCCACCGCATCCTAGCCGACCGACCCGAGGCGCGCGTACTCTACGTGCGTTCGGAGCGCTTCGTCGCCGACATGGTCAAGGCGCTGCAACACCATGCGATGAACGACTTCAAGCACTTTTATCGCTCCATCGAAGTGCTGCTGGTGGACGACATCCAGTTCATTGCGGGCAAGGATCGTTCCCAGGAGGAGTTCTTTCATACCTTCAACGAGTTGTTGGAGCAGCATCATCAGATCGTGCTCACCTGCGACCGCTATCCCAAGGAGGTGGACGGCCTGGAGGAGCGGCTCAAGTCACGCTTCAGCTGGGGGCTGACCCAGGCCATCGAGCCGCCGGAGCTGGAGACGCGGGTCGCCATCCTGCAGCGCAAGGCGCAGGAGGCCGGTCGAGAGCTGGAGATCGATGTGGCGTTCTTCATCGGACAAAGCATCCGCTCCCACGTGCGCGACCTCGAGGGAGCGCTCAACAAAGTCCTCGCCTATGCCGACTTCCGTGGGTGTCCCATCACGGTGGAGATGGCCAAAGAGGCCCTGCGCGATCAGCTCGCGGTACAGAACAAGCTGATCAGCCTGGACGGCATCCAGCGCACCGTGGCCGAGTACTACAACATCCGGGTGGCGGATCTGCTCTCCAAACGCCGCACCCGTTCCATCACCCGTCCCCGCCAGATCGCCATGGCCCTGGCCCGGGAACTGACCAACCACAGCCTTCCCGAGATCGGCGACGCCTTCGGCGGCCGGGACCACACCACCGTCCTGCACGCCTGCGAGCGGGTGAAGGAACTGCGCGCCACCGACCATTCCGTGGACGAAGACTACACGCATCTCATCCGGATTCTGACAAGCTGAGCATCCGCTGTGGACAAACCGGGTACAACCGGTCGGCAGGGCGCGCCTTCGGCGGCAAAACGAAACCGTCCACCGGGTTTCCCGACTTGCATACCTTGGATACCGACAAGGTCGATTTACTATAAGATACTGAATTTATGTAAATTTATCTAGTTATCCACAGATCCGTGATGTATAGTAATAACAATTTTCTTACTATTCGGTTTTAGTAGTTGGGGCCCCATTCCCACCACAACGGAACACCACACCGACATGAAACTGCAAACGACACGCGAAGCCCTGATCGATCCTTTGCAACGCGTCATCGGGGCCGTGGAACGCCGGCAGATTCGGCCGATTCTCAGCCACGTGCTCCTGCGTGCCGGGGACGATGGGGTGGAACTGCTGACCACGGACCTGGAAATCGGCCTGCTGGCGAGGGCGAAGGCCGTGGTCAACGATGCGGCGCCGTGCACATTGCCGGCCCGGAAACTGCTGGACATCGTGAAAGCGCTTCCCGGCGGCACGGAGGTCGTCCTCGAGGCCGATCAGGACAAAGGGCATTTGAAAGCCGGTCGCAGCCGGTTCGACCTGATGGCGTTGCCGGCCGAGGGCTTTCCCGAGCAGGAGGCCCTCGAGGGGAGCGAAGAGGTGGAGGTTCCTGCCGGAGGATTGGCGGATTTGCTGGACCGTACCGCGTTCGCCATGGCGGTGGAAGACGTCCGCTACTATCTCAATGGGCTGTTGCTGGAATTCCGGCCGGGAGAGGTGCGGGCCGTGGCCACCGACGGTCATCGCCTGGCGGTCGCCCGGATGGCGCTGGACAGTGCGTCGACGGATACCCGGCAGGTGCTCATCCCGCGCAAGGGCGTGCAGGAGCTCACCCGGTTGGCGGCGAGCGGGGAAGGGATGGCCAAGCTGGAGCTGGCCGACAATCAGGTGCGCGCGACCTTCGCCCTGGGCGGGGCGGCCGCAGGGGAGGGGCCGGATTCCGGGGGCGTGGTGCGATTTTCGTCCAAGCTCATCGATGCGCGGTATCCGGA